>Ga0209147_100482_pt1 | contig 24036 bp, 29 predicted proteins | sample AraplaCol_mLB_r2_FD_184278 | JGI IMG/M metagenome (GOLD analysis project Ga0209147, IMG submission 184278) | Arabidopsis root microbial communities from North Carolina, USA - plate scrape CL_Col_mLB_r2 (SPAdes) (version 2) | ecosystem: Host-associated > Plants > Roots > Endosphere | place: USA... | reverse complement strand
GCACAATCTCAACTTCACGCAGCTTGCCGATGATCTCTTCCGGCTTGTGCTTCTTGCTCGGCATTCAATGTCCCTTTCATGGTCCAGACTATCATAGTCTCTGGGCCACTCAGCGGGGGGCAGATCAGAACGTGCGGTGTTTCAGTTAAGGCCGCTCCTCAGGCGAATATCAGACCACATCAAAGAGCAAATTCATTCTGGTGTTCAAAAGGTTGCGGATGACGCTGGAGTGTCAAAGGATGATTTGTTGCTTCCGGCCTCAGGCCACATTTGCGTGAGGATGGACATGGGCTTTCCTGTCCACAACGGAACAAACCGTCCCCCAACGACACCTATTGGTTCAGACTAGGCTGATAATAGCTGCTTTCAGCACTTCGCAAACAACACTTGAACGACCGATACTGGCGCTAGACCGCCGGTTAGAGTATCTGCTGGAATACCGTGGTCGCAGGTCAAACTTGGGAAAGTTCGGTGTCAGAGCAGAGGGCTTTGAACACACGTGCGCACAGGTGCGGCACATCGTGCAGCCGTCCGTCCGGCGTTTCCACAACCACGGCCTCCGGCATGTCAGACCAAGTTACATTGCCCTCGAAATAAGACCCGTCGTTAAACGCCGAGCCTTTGCCTCTGACCAAATGCTCAGCACGCAGCCCTACCAACTCAGACTTCGGATGGCGGGTCAACTCTACGTGCTTGCCTGCGTTGGCAATCGCCCGGATCGTGTGGAAGTCCGGGAACTTCGCCGCGATCTCGTCCGCGATCTCATGTGGCTTTCCGCCCCGCACGTGGGCCACCACATCAGCAAAATGGTACAAAATGATGCAGGTCGCAATTGCGAGGTCGTAGGCGGTTGGCTCCGCCTCAAGGCGACGGCAGAGAGGCTCTGCCAGTTCGGTCATGTACACTTGAGGATTCGAAAAGGCCATGACTAAGGTATACTCGGATCCGGCCAACTATTCCACCGTGCAGCATCACCGCCGTTCCAATCCCGTCAGCTACGATGTCCGCTTTCAGGATATTGGCAGGATTAATCTTATGACCGAGATGGGCGCTTTTCGGCCTGGAGCGAGGCAAGGCTCCGAGCTAAAAATCTCAGATCGATCGCTTTTTGCCTTCAAACCCGTCTTTTACATCCGCGATCCAGCTGACTATCTCACGTTCGCTCCAGCGAGAGGCAAAGGGTGAGATTTTGTAGGGCGGAGGGAAGCGTCGTTCCGAGATCAGGCGATAAATCATCGACTTTCCTAGGCCGACGCGCCGCATTACCTCATCCAATCTCAGCAATCGCTCCGGAACTTGCTCAGCTTCAGCCATCCAGATCCTCCCAGGTCGGTTGGCTGGATGGCGCGTTCCTGCTACAATCCATGATCAGGCTTGCGCAGTCGGCTTCCGCATCTGGAAAGAGGAAGGCATCAAGCGGACAAAGCGGATCCTCGATTCGAAGGCGCAGATAGGTTCGCAAGGGCTGCTTGCGGGTCTCGTTTTCCCATGCTTCCCCGATGTGCTGCCATCCCAGCATGATGCGGAAAACCGGCGCATTACAGCTTCCACGATCATCGTTCGGCACCAAACGGATCTGTCGCCGAATGGTAAGGGTGTTGATTTCGCCTTCCCAACCACCTTGGCGGCTATGCTTTAGCCGGCCGATCACGATGTATCGCCTCATGGCCCTCCCTCCCCGTCCTTGCGCGCCTTGGCGAACGCCCGGTCGCTGGCAAGAAATGCGTCCAGCATAGCTGGTAGGAGGTCCGCCATCTCGGCCTTGTCGCCATAGCTGCGATTATAGATGATGGTGTAATCGCCGAGCGCCCGCGCCAGGTCGGGGGTGACAGTCAGCGTGATCTTGATCGGCGTGCGATCGGGCAGTTTTGCCAGTTTGAGCATGGTTTCCTCCTTTCAGCGGGTGCCGCTCCACGGCCGTAGGGTGATGTCCTTGTGGACGACGATGCGCAGCGGCCAGCCGGGGCGGACCGTGATCGTGGGCTGGATGTTGAGGTTCTTTGAGACGATCTGCTGACCAGCCTGATTGGCCGATTGCTGTGTGGACTGGCGGAGTGCGCGGACGAGATCGCTTTCGTCACTGCCGAGCGAGAGCTGCGTGCCGACGCCCAATAGGGTCGATAGCGCCACTCCTTTCAGAAGTTGCCAGCTGTGCAAATCGACCTTGTCGGCAAGGCCCGCATAGCCGGCCGTATCGGTCGCTGGCAGATTGTCGATCTGGATCGAGCTGCCATCGGGCAGGATGATGCGCTGCCATGCGAGCAGCGCTCTTTTCTGACCGAACGCAACGACACTGTCATAGCTGCCGATCAGCCGGGAGCCTTGCGGGATCAGCAAAGTTCGGCCCGTTACCGTATCAAACACAGGCTCCGTCACCTGCGCGACCACCATGCCGGGCAGGTCCGAGTTAATTCCGGTGACGAGACTGGCGGCAATGATGCTGCCCGCCATTAGCTGATAGGGTGATGCCGGGGTTTCGAGCCGGTGCGCGCTGGCCGTTCCCCCTGTTGCCTGCTGCGCCATGAAGTCGATCTTGCGCTGCTGGTTGTTCTGGTCCTTATCGGGATCGAGAGCCAGACGCCCGGCCTCGCCGGTAGTCGCTGGTTGTCCTGCAACGGCGGTCCCGGCAGCATCCGCGCTGGAACTGGTTACGCCACGCGCCGATGATTGCACCATCACGCTGGCCTCACGGGCCTGATGCGCCTGCGATGCGATCCGCTGGCGTTCGGCTTCGGCGGCCTGGTCGGCGGCAGTCGGCGCCAGATGCCCGGCAACGGAACCATCGCGCTGATTGGCGAGCCCACGCTGATGCTCAAGGATCGGACGGCCGAGGTCGCCCGGCAGCGGTGGACCCAGCACCGGCGTCCCGGCTTTGACCTTGCTATAATCGCCGGGCAGATCGGCAACGGCGTCGGCCGGCGTGCGGCGGTCACTGATTGCCTTCTCGCTACCCGCCTCAACGATGTGCAGCGCCTTCGACCCGAGCGCCATCCACGTCATGCCAGCAATAGCCAGCGAGCCGAGCGCCGCCCCACCTATGATGACGCCGCGCCGGAAACGGACGACGCGGCGGGGACTGGCACGCAGCACCAGCCCCTCTGGTGCGACCTTCTGCGGCGGCGCCGCCGTCTCCGGTCCTACGGCAACGACATCGTCCGCCTGTGCGCCGTTGGCGGGAGAGTTTTCGCCCGCGCTCACTTTCGCTTCCCCTCGACCCCAGCATCGGTCCGACTGATGCGGACGACCTGCTGCGGCTTTTCACCAAGACGCAGTTCGGCGGCACCAAAGAGCCGATCGACGATGTAGTGATTGCCGCTGACGCGATAATTGACGAGCTGCCTACCGCCACGCGGGCCGACGACGAAGAGCGGCGGGGCCTCACCCTGGTCGAGCCGGGCCGGAAACTCGATATAGACCTTGCGGCCGTCGTCCCACGCCCGGATCGGGCGCCACGGTGGATTGTCGCCGGAGATGGCATAGGCAAAACGCAGGTCCGCCAGCTCAATGTCGGATGCGATCGGCGTCGCCTGCTCGGCAAGCTGGTTCTGGCGTTGCAAGGCCAGGAGCCGATCCTGCGGATAGGTCCAGCTGATCGCTGCCATCGCGGTGCGGTCGGTACTTTCCAGCGCCAGATGATAGGCGCGCCGGTCGGTCGCGATGACCATGTTGGTGACAAGCCCAGAGGCAAAGGGCTTCACCAAGACATGCACACGGGCATCTTCGCCTGAGCCGCTGGTGGTGTCACCGATGACCCAGCGCACTGTATCGCCCGCCGAGACGGCCAGCAGCTTTTCGCCGCGCTGGAGTGCGACATCGCTGACCCGCTCCGGCGCGGCATAAAGACGATAGAGCGCCCCATCGGTCCAGGGATAGACCTGCATCGCGTTGATATAGCCCGCGCTCGATGGCTCGCGGGTTGCCGCTCGGTTCGCAGCATCCACCCGCGCGGTTGGCGCGCCGGTCTCCTTCGTCGCGGACGGCGATGGCAGCATCTGTCCCGGCAAGGGCAGCGGCTGCGGAACGGTGACGATCTCCACCGGCTTGGGCGGTTCCGCTTCACGGGTAGCAGGCTGGAACCGTGTAGCATCCAGCGCGATTGCCGGAGGCGGCGTCGCACCGGCGCAGGCGCCAAGGGCCAGGAGAGGAAGCGGCGGCAGGGACAAACGGATCATGGGCGATCTCCCTTCTCATCGGTGGTGGGGACTGGTGCCGGGGCGACTGTCGGCATGGGAATAGCCGTCGGCTCGGTTGGAAGTGTTGCATCGTCGGCGGTCGGCAGATTGTCCGTCGGCACCTGAGCACGACCAGCCTGCCGCGCTTGATTGGATGGCTGGGCGTCCAGTTCGCGCGCCCAGTCGATGGCGTTGACGAACAGGCCGAGCGGGTTCTTGCGCAATGCGTCGGCGGTCTTGGGCGGCTGCATGATGACGGTCAGCATTGCCGTCCAGCGCTCGGTCTTGGAAAGGCTGCCGCGCTCGAAAATGCTCTCGGTCCATTTGACCTGGAAGCTGTTGTCCGATGCCCGGACCACGCTCGTCACCTGCACCGATACGCTGCGCTGGCCGATTCCGGCGAACGGGTCATTGGATCGCGCATAGTCATTGAGGAAGATCGCCGCCCGGTCGGTGGCGAAATCATAGGCATCGAGCCAATTGCGCTTCACCAGCACTGGATCGGTCGAGACCGAGCGGACGTTGGAAATGAATCGGCCCAGATGCCAGGCGATCTGGCCATCGGTCGGCCGGTAGTTCTGAATCGCCGGAGCAACGCTGCGGGCTTCGCCGAGCCGATCTACCTCCACGACATAGGGCGCAACCCGGCTTTGCATCGACTGCCAGACATTGGAGGCGATCAGGATGCCGGTGAAGCCCAGACTGGAAAAGGCCACCAATCGCCAGTTTCGCGCCTGCACACGGGCCGAACCTAAGCGTTCATCCCATAGCTGCCCGGCGCGCTGCCACGGGGTTTCCGGCGCGGGCATCTGCCCGTAGCGCTGGATGGATCGCTTGAAGATCATGGCATTTCACTCCTTTTCGCTGAGGTCGGGATTGGCGGAGCCGCCGGGACGATCGCCGTCCTTCACGGCTTGCATCGCCATGTGCCGGTGGTGCCGGGCGGTCTGCTGGGACCGGAGGCTCTGCGCCCAGGCCGGTGCCGGATCGGATGGTGCGGTGTTAGCGGAGGGCGCGGCAGGAACCGGCGATGTCCGTCCAGCATTCCACGCGGCCTGCTGCCCTGCGGCGGCGCTGGCCTGCACGGGGGCGGCAATACGCGCCGCACCCGCTTTCACCGTCTGCGATGCCGCACCGTCCGCTGCGGTCGCGATACCGCCGAGGCCTGCGCCGATGCTTGTGCTGCCCGAGGTCTCCTGCCCCAGCTTGTAGGCGGTCGAGGCCGCCGAACCCATGGCCGTACCCGCGCGGATCGCGCCCATGCCGCCGCGCCCGGCCATCATCGCGCCGCGTGCGCCGAGCAAGGCGGCACCGCCGGTCATGATCGCAGCGCCTGCCGCCGTGCCGATCGCGGCACCCGCACCAAGTTGCGGCGCGCCGGATACGAGACCGGAGGCAATGCCAGGACCGAAGATGCCAAGCCCGAATAGCGTCAGCGCGCCCATCAGCAGGGTGAGCGCTTCGGCGATGCCGGGATCATCCCCGACAAGGTTCGTCATCTGGTCGAAATAGTTGGTGCCAATGCCGATGATGACGGCGAGCACCATCACCTTGATGCCTGACGAGACGACATTGCCCAGCACCCGCTCGGCGAGGAAGCTGGTCTTGTTCCAGAGTGCGAACGGCACGAGCACGAAGCCTGCAAGGGCCGTCAGCTTGAACTCGACGATCGTGACGAAGAGCTGGATGGCGAGGATGAAGAAGGCCAGCACCACCAGCAGCCAGCAGATCAGCAGTACCGCAATGGCGAGAAAATTGCCGAAGAATTCGGGAAAGCCCATCAGATCGTTGACCTTGGCAATCAGTGGATAGGCAGCCGTAAACCCGGTGCCAGCGATCCTGCCGGGATGAAGGAGATCATCAGCGGAGAGGCCACCGCCGCCCGCCGTGATGCCCAGCCCCGAAAAACTGCGATAAACGATGTCGGCAAGCCGCGAGAAATTGCCGAGGATGTAAGCGAAGGCCCCGACATAGAGGACTTTCTTGACCAGTCGCCCGAGCACGTCCTGATCGTTATCCAGCACCCACCACAGCGCGGCGAGCGTAACATCGATGCCGATCAGCACCGTGGTCAGGAAGGCGACGTCACCGGACAGCAAGCCAAAGCCGCTGTCGATATAGGTGAGGAAGGTGTCGAGAAAGGCGTCGACAATATTGAGGTCGAGCCCGCCGATGTCGGGGTCCATCGCCTGTGCTCCTAGCGGCGGGTGTAAAGGCTGGAGGTGCCGATGAAGCGGCGGCTCTGCTCGCGCGCAGCCTCCATCGCCTGCTGTTCGCGGGCACGCTCCAGTGCATCGGCGCGGTATTGCGCCGCCATCATCTGCTGGATCTGAAGCTGCTGGCGGGTGGAGAGCGCGATCAGCTGGTTGGTCGCCTGCCCGACCTGAAGGCTGCCAGTGGCCGACTGGCTCTGACTGACCAGTTCGGTCAGCAGCGTGGCGTCGGATTGGATATTCTCCACCACCTGCGACTGCACCCGCATGGTCTGGCGGTAGCCCTGCATCGATGCCTGATAGCGGGCACGCGCCTGCGCGATGATCTCGTTGGTCGAGAGTGCCGTATCGAATGCCGCGGGGAATTGCTTGCGCAGGGCTTCGTCGGTGGAGGCAAGATCGAAGGCGATGCCCTCGGCCTGATTCATCAGCGTGCCGATCCGCTGCATGGAGCGGCTGATCTCGCTGAGGGACGAGAAGTCGAGCCGCTGGAGATGCTTGCCCATATTGGTCAGTATCGTCGCCTGATTCTGAAGCGCCTGGATCTGATTGTTGATCTGCTGAAGCGCACGCGCGGCGGTCAGGACGTTCTGCGCATAGTTGGAGGAATCGAACACCAGCAGCGCATGGGCCGGTGTGACGGGCATGACGGCAGCAGTCACTGTGGCGGTGGCGGCCATCAGGGTGGCGAGAAGACGCGATTTCATAGATCAGGCTCCGTTTGCTTGGGGTGAGAAGCGGTCGCGACGGGATCGGCCCCGACATCGGCAGCGGGCACGGCTTCGAACCCGGCGAGCAAAGCCGCTGCCCAGTCGAGCCCACGGGCCCGCAGGAAGGCTGCGGTGAAGCCATCGCGCCCATGCTCATCGAGCAGCCGGTCGATCAGCTTCTGCCTGTCGGGATCGGAGGCACTGCACAGCGCTAGAGCGATCGGCCCCAGCGCGAGTTCGAACAGGCGGTTACCGGCGCGCGATTGCAGGTAATAATGCCGCTTTGGGGTCGCGCGGGCGATCAGCTCGATCTGCCGCTCGTTGAGACCGAAGCGCTCATAGGCAGCACGGCCCTGCGGTTCGACGGCCCGATCGTTGGCGAGGAAGATGCGCTGCGGGCAGCTTTCGATGATGGAAGGCGCGATGCTGCTGTCGGCGATGTCGGCAAGGCTCTGGGTCGCGAAGATCACGCTGACATTGCGCTTGCGCAGAACCTTCAGCCATTCGCGGATGCGCGCAGCGAAGAGCGGATTGTCGAGGAAGACCCAGGCCTCGTCGAGCATCAGCAGGGTCGGTCGCCCGTCGAACCGCTCTTCCAGCCGATGGAAAAGATAGGTCAGCACCGGAGCGACCGCGCTCGCGCTGTGCATCAGCGCCTCGGTCTCGAAGCACTGAACATCACTCAAAGCCAACGCATTCTCGGCAGCATCGAGAAGGCGACCGAACGGACCTTCCAGGATATAGGGCATGAGCGCCGCCTTCAGCGCATTGGACTGGAGCAGGAGGCACAGGCCGGTCAGCGTGCGCTGTTCGGGCGGGGCGCCGGCAAGATTTGTCAGCGCCGACCATAGCGCTTCCTTGATCTCTGGCGTCACTTCCATGCGCTCGGCGGTAAGCAGCGCCGCGATCCATTCCGCCGCCCATGTGCGTTCTGCATCATCGTCGATATTGCGCAGGGGCTGGAATGCCAGCGCATCCCCCGTTTCGCCGCCGCTTCCCAAGGCATGATGCTCGCCGCCCATCGCCAGCACGGCGGCACGGGCGGACAGGCCCTTGTCGAAGACATAGACTTGGGCACCGGGATAACGGCGGAACTGGAGCGCGAGCAGCGCCAGCAGCACCGACTTGCCTGCGCCGGTCGGCCCAACGATCAGCATATGACCGACATCGCCGACATGAGTGGACAGGCGGAACGGCGTCGAACCGCTGGTTTCGGCATAGAGGAGTGGCGGTCCGCCGAGGTGCCGGTTGCATGCAGGGCCAGCCCAGACCGACGACAACGGCATCAGGTGCGCCAGGTTCAGCGTATGGATCAGCGGCTGCCGGACATTGGCATAGACATGACCGGGCAGCGATCCGAGCCAGGCTTCGACCGCGTTTACGCTCTCGCGGATGCAGGTGAAGCCCAGACCGTTGACGATCCGCTCGACTATGCGGACCTTTTCCTCGGTGCGTCCTCGATCGGCATCGCTGACGGTGATGGTCGCCGTGTAATAGCCGAAAGCGACATGGTCGCCGCCAAGCGCCTGAAGCGCGAGATCGGCATCGACCACCTTGTTGTCCGCATCGCTGTCGGTCAGCGGGACCGGCTCGTTCATCATCACCTCGCGCATCAGCTGGGCGATGGACTTGCGCTTGTTGAACCACTGGCGGCGGATCTTTGTCAGCGCCTTGCTCGCTGCCGTCTTGTCGAGCGCAATGAACCGGGTCGCCCAGCGATAGGCGAAGTCCTGATGGTTGAGGGCGTCAAGAATGCCGGGCCGGGTGGCGTTGGGAAATCCCAGCACGGTGAGGGTGCGCAGATGCCGGTCGCCCAACATCGGTTCGATCCCGCCCGACAACGACGTATCGACCAGCAGGCCGTCGAGATACATCGGCGTCTCCGGCAGTCCGACAACGTGGCGCCGGGGCGAGATGCAGCCGTGCAGGAAGGTCAGCGTCTCGCTATCGTCGAGCGCTCGAACCTCTGCCATGAAGCCGGAAAGCAAGTCTTGCACCCGGTTGGTTTCAGCGATGAAGGCCCGCAGTTCCGTGCGCCAGTCACGATCCTGCTGGGGCGCATCGCGTTCCAGCAACGCGCGCTCGGCACGGCTGACTTGATCGGCGGGCGGCAGATAGCAGAGCGTAAGATGGGTGCGGCTCTCAAAATGCTGCCCCTTGCGGCCGTCGAAATGGCTGCGCCGCTCCTCATCGACCAGCCAGGAGGCCGCATCGGGGAATGGGCTATCGGGATAGTCCATAGCCTCGATCCGTTCGGCATCGAAGAAGAAGGCCCAGCCCGATCCGAGGCGCCGGAGCGCATTGTTGGCACGGGCGCAGACCGAGAGAAGTTCGGCTTCGGTCGCGCTTTGAAGATCAGGACCGCGAAAACGCAGCGTGCGCTGGAAGCTGCCGTCCTTGTTGAGCACGACGCCCGGCGCCACCAGTGCGGCCCATGGCAGATGGTCGGCCAGCCGGTCGGCCGTGCCGCGATATTCCTTGAGGTTCAGCATGAAAGATAGGCCTTCTGCCGGAGGTGGCGGGCCAGCACGGGCGCGAAATCGGGATCGCGCTTGGCCGCGAAGACGGCGAGGCTGTGTCCGGCGAGCCAGAGCAGCAGGCCCGCAATCCACTGCTGAAGGCCCAGCCCCATCGCAGCGGCGAGCGTGCCGTTGAGGATCGCGATACCGCGCGGCGCGCCACCAAGTAGGATCGCCTCGGTCAACGAGCGATGCAGCGGCACCTCGAAGCCGTCGATGTGTCCATTGGCGATATGCCCGCCGCCGGCGATGGAACCGGGCCCGGCCATCAGACCAGCGCCCCGCCGCCGAAGCTGAAGAAGGAGAGGAAGAAGCTGGAGGCGGCAAAGGCAATCGAAAGACCGAATACGATCTGGATCAGCTTGCGGAAACCGCCGGAGGTCTCACCGAACGCCAGCGCCAGGCCGGTGGTGATGATGACGATCACCGCGACGATCTTGGCAACCGGCCCCTGAACCGACTCCAGAATCTGCTGGAGCGGTTCCTCCCATGGCATACCTGAACCCGATGCCATGGCAGTGACGGGCAGCAGCAGGGCGGTAGCGATGAGCGTAGCGCGCGACATGCGCGCGGGGACGAACGGACGTGATACGGACATGGATCAGTCTCCAATGCTGTGGGGGATGACGAGGTCGGTGACGGCGTAATCGCCGTCGGCATCGAGCCCGCCGACCTCGGCAACGGTCTCGATCCTGCGGCCGGTGCCCCGGCCGGAGATGAACACCACCATGTCGATCGCTTCTGCGATCAGGCGGCGCGGTACGGTGACGACACTTTCCGCAACCAGCTGTTCGATGCGGTAGAGCGCGGATCGCGCACTGTTGGCATGGACGGTGGCGATGCCACCGGGATGGCCGGTGTTCCAGGCTTTGAGCATGTCGAGGGCTTCGCCGCCCCGGACCTCGCCAACGATGATGCGGTCGGGTCTCAACCGCAGGGTCGAGCGGACGAGATCGGCCATCGTCACGGCGCCGGACTTCGTTCGCAGTGCCACTGTATCGGGCGCCGCGCATTGCAGCTCGCGCGTGTCCTCGATCAGGATCACCCGCTCGTCGAGGTTCGCCATCTCGGCCAGCAGCGCGTTCGCCAGCGTGGTCTTGCCCGACGATGTGCCCCCCGCGACAAGGATGTTGCGCCGGGCGACGACGGCATTGGCGAGCACCCCGGCGACTTCGGCGCGCATGATGCCGTCGGCCAGATAGTCATCGAGGCGGTGGATGCGGGCAGCCCGCTTGCGAATGGCGAAGCATGGCGCCGACGCTACCGGCGGGAGCAGACCTTCGAAGCGCTCGCCGCCCGAGCCGTCCTCATGGATTGGCAGTTCCGCACTGATGATCGGCGCATCGGCATGGACTTCTGCGCGCACATGGCTGGCGACGAGACGCACGATCCGCTCTGCCTCGGCCGCTTCCAGCCGGGCGCTGGTTTCGATCCGGCCTTCGCCAAGACGGTCGAGCCGCAGCACGCCATCCGGGTTGACCATGATCTCGATGACAAGCGGATCGGCGAGCGCGGCAGCAATAGCCGACCCCATAGCGGTTCGCAGCATGGCGCTGCGACGGTCGCGTGACTGTGCCCCAAGCGCGCCGCTCATGACGGCTCACCATCGCCAGCCGGAGTGTCGATCGACCGGCCAGTCGCAAGCTGCCGGCCCACCTGATCGACGAAACGGCGGAAGCGCTCGCGCCCGACCGCCTGTGCGGCCTTGTCCGCTTCGGGCAGCGGCGCAGTTACGGTCAGCTGATAGCGGACGAACAGCGACAGGGTTTCCAGCAGCACGGTCGCGTCGCGTTCGATTCGCCCCAGCTGATTGCTGATCCGGTCGAGCCGGTGCTTGAGCAGGTCATCGACTTCGCGGGTGGCGCGGCGATTGAGATATTCGCGTAGGGCGTCGGAGATGATCGCGGACTTCGACGTGCCAGGCTTCGATGCCAGCATGTCGAGCCGGGCGGTCAGTTCCTCGTCGAGATAGAGATGATGGCGTGGCTTCACTGCCGTTTCTCCCCGTCAGAAGTTCGGCAGCAGATCGTCGCCGCGATCCGCACTCTCGTTGATGCCATAGGCACGCTGGACCGGGTTCAGATTGCGCAGACGGTCCATGGCGCGTCGGTCGGCGACCTCGTCGCTCTCGTCGTCGGTGCCGGGGGTGGCATCGCGCTCCGTCTCAGCCGGAGCCGGGGTATGTTCTTCGGCCAGGCCGGGATGGCGTTCCTGCTGAAGACCGCCCTCGGCTTGCGCAAAAGCATCGATATCGTCCGTCGATGCAGCAGCGAGGCCATCATGGGGACTGCGCGTTTCACTCCCCCAGTCGTCGGCGCGGGGTTCCGGCCGGTCCTGATACGGGCCATTCCCAAGTACTGGCGGCGGCATCACGCGCGCGGCGAAGTTGCGATCCTCATAGTAGCGCAGCTTCTTTGCCCGGATCGGTGCCAGTCCGGAAACCATCACCAGTTCATCGGCAGGCGGCAACTGCATGACCTCGCCAGGCGTCAACAGCGGCCGTGCCGTTTCCTGCCGCGACACCATGACATGGCTGAGCCAGGGCGCGAGACGATGCCCGGCATAATTGCGCTGGGCGCGCAGTTCGGTCGCGGTGCCGAGCGCATCGCTAATCCGCTTGGCCGTGCGTTCGTCGTTCGAGCTGAAGGCGATGCGGACATGGCAGTTGTCGAGGATGGCGTTGTTCTCGCCATAGGCCTTGCTGATCTGATTGAGGCTCTGCGCGATGAGATAGGCGCGGATGCCGTAGCCGGCCATGAAGGCAAGTGCGGTCTCGAAGAAGTCGAGACGGCCCAGTGCCGGGAACTCATCCAGCATCATCAGCAGCTGGTGCTTGCGGCTCTTGCGTGGATCGCCTTCCAGCCGCTCGGTCAGGCGACGACCAATCTGGTTCAGGACCAGCCGGACCAGCGGCTTGGTGCGGGAAATATCCGAGGGCGGAATGACGAGGTAGAGCGACACCGGCGCCCTGGCATCGACGAGGTCGGCGATCCGCCAGTCGCAGGCGGATGTCGTCTGCGCCACGGTCGGATCGCGGTAGAGGCCGAGGAACGACATGGCCGTGGAGAGCACGCCGGACCGCTCGTTCTCGCTCTTGTTCAGCACTTCGCGCGCCGCGCTGGCGACCACGGGGTGGACCTGCGGATGCTCGCGCGTGCCCAGATGGTTGGTCGCCATCATACGGCGCAGAGTGCTCGCAAAGCTGCGCTGGGGATCGGAGAGAAAGGTGGCAACGCGCGCCAGCGTCTTTTCTTCCTCCGCATAGAGAATATGGAGGATGGCCCCTACCAGCAGTGAATGGCTGGTTTTCTCCCAGTGCGAACGCCGCTCCAGCGCGCCTTCCGGGTCGACGAGAATATCGGCGATGTTCTGTACGTCGCGCACTTCGTCCGCGCCTTTGCGGACCTCCAGCAGCGGATTGTACCGTGCCGAGCGCGGCTCGGTCGGGTTGAACAGCAGGCAGTGTGAAAAGCGCGACCGCCAACCGGCGGTCAGGGTCCAGTTCTCGCCCTTGATGTCATGGACGACGACGCTGCCGGTCCAAGACAGGAGAGACGGCACGACAAGGCCAACGCCCTTGCCCGAGCGGGTCGGCGCAAAGGCCATGATGTGCTCGGGACCGTCATGGCGCAGATAATCGGGGCCGAGGCGACCGAGAAAGACACCGGCATCTCGGAGCAGGCCCGCACTGGCGATCTCGCGCCGCGATGCCCAGCGCGAGGAGCCATAAGTGGTGACTTGGCGGTTCTGACGCGCGCGCCATAGCGATCCGGCAATGGCAGAGGCGCATCCAAGAAAGCCGCTGACCCCGGCCAGTGCGCCAGCCTTGTCGAAGACCTCCGGCGCATAAGCCTCATAATGATACCACCAGCCAAATAGCTGCCATGGGCGATAGACCGGGATGCCGAACGCGATCGTCCAAGGCGCACCGAGCTGTGCCTGATATCCTAGCATGGCGGCCGCCCATTGGGTCGCGGCCCATACGCCCAACAGGACGATCGCGAAAACGACGAAAATCTGCCCGACAAGCAACTTGGTAGGGGTCATGTGCCTTGGCTCCGACTCGCGAGCCGGCATGGCGGCGCGAGGAGGACCAAGGGTGGATCAGTGCCACGGTGATGCGTTAGGTCGGCTTCGCGTCATCCAACCCGTTCAAGGCACATTTTCGATCTTACCGCTCAGCAGGTGCTGGGTGGGTCAAAACGACCCGCAGGCTTTTAGCCAGACGCATTCACGAAATAGAGATTGCAGGTATCGTTCCCTTGCACCTGGTCCGGCATCTCTTCATCGATGCGAAGGACAAGGGCGCTACAATCATCGAGATGCTCAGTATCGCGAGCAGCGCCACGGCCAAGAAATTCGATCTGTCGTTCCGCACTGAGCAGCGCCCAGAAACCATCGGTCGCAAGGATCAGATCGCTGTCCGGTTCGAATGCAAAGCCTGTCACATCAGGCGCCATGAAGCCACTCGTTCGAAAGCTTCGCGTTATGCGGTTTCTCAACGGCGAGACTGCTATTTCCTCGATAGCAATATCGCGCACTGCGTTGGCCAGCGTATGCGGGGCTACCCTCCAGCTGATCGCGGTCGCACCATAGCGCAGGCCAGCCAGACAATCTCCGGCATGTATGAGATGGGCGGCTCCCCGCCGATCGAATAGCGCGATCATGACGCTCGCGGAGTCTTTCCTGAAACTCGCCGCCAGTTCCCGACGGATATCACGAAGGCGCTCGATGATCTTGTCAGCTGTCACCCCCTGCTCGCCGACAAACCAGTCAACCAGGCGACGTGTCGCAGCGCGCGCAAAGCTACCGCTATCCAGTCCCGATGAGGAGCCATCGAACAGGACACACAAGGCCGCTTCGTCCTGGATCCCTATACCGCAGCAGTCGCGGTTATCTTCTGTATGCGGCCCCTGTGTGCTGTGCCAGGCGATGATGATCCCCATGGATCAGCCCTCGCCATGGTAACCGGCAAGCGCCTCGATCCGACTCCGGACAACATCTTCCCGCCCGGAAGAGCCGCGAATATTTCCATCCAGAAAGGAGTCGAAATATTCATGTGCCTGAAGGTCGCGAAGTTGTTTGGCGATAAACGTTCGAACGTCGTCGTCGGCCTCGAGAACCTCGGCAAGGAGCTCTTCACGTCCATCTATCACGAGCAGGACATCTTCAAGATCGTGACTTCTCAGCGGATCATTGCCGCCGCGACCGAGATAGGCCTCCAATTTCGTTGCAAGGAAATAGGGAGCGGTGAGATGTTTGATCTGCAGATCCGGCGTCAATGTGGCGGTCACGGCGGTCTCGATACCGCGCGCATACCATCGGTTCGTGAAACCGAGCAGTGCCGCATCGTCAGGCATGAAATCGACCTTGAGCTCGCCAAGGCGCATCCGGCACATGAGGCCGTCCTCGGAAGCGACCTTAAAGCCGCTTCGCGACAGCTGATCCTGCAGGACCAGCCACTTCCCCTTTCCGGTGAGATTGACGATCAGATCGACGTCATCGGTCATCCGCACATCCTCGATCGTGTACGGATCGGTGATAAGCAATGCGCTCGAGCAACCGCCGACGAAAACAAGTTGTTCGCGAAGCTCGTCCCCGATCGCCGTCGCGACCGCCGCAAGCATCTCCAAAAGCTGGCCCCGAACCGTCATTGCTTCAGCAGCCCTCCTCGAAGCCTATCAATCGCAAGGTTGGATTCACGCTGCCTACCAAGCCTCACGGCGTCGACAAGCGCGAGATATTCATATAGCCGCTCATCCTGTTGCGAAGCCGCCGGCACCGATTTGAACAAAGGTTCGACTGCGGGGCCTCGCGCATTGCCATGTGCATAGGGCCAGACATAGATTTCCTGTCCGGCGCTGATGAGTTGCCCTTGGAGCATCGGTGCAGCAAAACCGGTCGCAATACCCCGCTCCGGAGCGGCCGGCACCGCCGGGAATACGAACTTGAGACCATGAGCAATGAATTCGCAGAGATCCCGGCGGTTCGGTTTCACGCGTCGGTATGAGCGGTCCTTGACCGCCAGACCGGATTGAAGGCTTCGATTGAGCGAAGCGCTTACCTCGGTCTTGCTTATGCCCAATGCATTGCCCAAGCCCCGAACGGAATATAGCTCTGCGGGATCAAACTGATCATCGCCAGACCCAAGACGCCCGGATTCTTCCTGATCCCGGAGGGCGGCGAGTTTGAGCAATATGACGATATCCTGGCTTTTCATGTCGCCCTTAGCCTCTCGTCCTCCGTCCGCGGACTGAGGACAGTTAAGGGCAAAGAGGAACTTTTGTCAAACCCAAGAGGCATCGCCACCGCCTCTTATGATTGGAGCTTATGTCCTGCGGGACATATGCATTGCTCACAGGCAGCGCCATGGGAATGGCTATCCTTCGGCTCCGGGCCGGCTCAGGCCCTAAGGTCCCAATCCGCACTTCGATCATGAAATCGACGGCCCGCTGCGCTGTCGTCCGATCGCCCAGTTGATGCTGTCACCGCGAATGATACCGGACACCTGCTTGTCGATATGGCGATCCAGCACCGGCCGCCATGGAACGAGCGTGAAGTCCCGGCTCTTTTCGATCAGGGCATAGCGGCCTGAAGCAAGCTCGACGGGGCGACGATAAATGCCCTCGATCCGCTCGCCGGGCCTTGCCTCCAAATAGGCAAGCCCAAGCTGCTGGGACAATTGCCCGGCGATGCGGTTCATTTCCCGGCGGCGTAGCGTCGCGAGCAGGTTCGCCTGCAGAACCACGCGCCCTTGTTCCTCCTGGGCTAATCCTTCTGCAATCAGCCACTGGCGCCGCCGGTCCATGGCCTCCCGGATCTCGCGCCCAAACCCAGCCTCGCGCAGCGGCGTCCTATCGGACGAGACCAACTCGCGATCGAGCCAGGTCGCGCCATCAGCACCAACCTGCCGATCCAGCGGCATGGCCGACAGGGTTTCAACGATCACGGGTGCCATCCTCGCCCTGTGCGCCTCGAACGTCGCCGCGCGCTCGACATGGTCGGGCGCGATGACCCAGGTTCCATCCGCCTCGCGCGCCACGCTGCTTCCGGCTTTGCGCATGGCTTCCAGCCTGCGGACATGGGCTTGGGCAAAGCTCTCGGTAGCGGCGGGATCGTGACGCAGATGCAGGTCGATGGAATAGCGCCCATCATGAGCAGCAGCGACTTCCGCGATCGTCCGGTCAACGGCCCTTGCGCCGGCCATTTTTGCCTCTATCCGCACCATCGCGCCGACTGGGATCGGCTCCACGGTTTCGCCCTTGCCGATGTCGACATAGTGGCTGCGTCCATCGACACCGTCTACAATGAGATAGTGGCGGTCTTCCAGTTCCTCAGACAGACCTCGCTCAACCACCCGCCCGACGACAGGGGACAAGACCACCGGATCGGCAATGACATAATCGCCCGGCGCCCGTTCCAGACCATGCTCCCTAAAGGTCCGCTGCATGGTGCGGATGATATCGCCGCGCTCCCCCATGCGACGCAATATGTCGTCCATGCCTGCCACCAATCTCCAACGCCCTGGCTCGACCTCGTCGGCCAGGCCCAATCGCCCCAGCGTCTGAAGCCGGCCGGCGCGCAGGCTCTGCTGGAACGGATCGGTCGAGCCAATGCTCACTACGCGGTCATTATTCATGTCGCGCAGCAGCCGGCGATCAATGCCTGTCAATCGCTCCTGATTCATCTCGCGGCGGAGCCGGTTCTCGATCTCGACATCGACGCGCGGACCAAGATCGAGCGATACGAGTTCGGCGGCCCGCTCGCGAATGCCTTGCGTAATGTAATCGCGCGCGATTACGAGATCCTGCCCGCGCTCGTCCTTACCCCGCAGGATGACGTGCGTGTGGGGATGGCCGGTGTTGAAATGATCGGCAGCGACCCAATCCAGCCTGGTGCCGAGATCCTGCTCCATCTGCAGCATCAGACGCCGGGTGAGAGATTTGAGATCTTCATATTGTTCACCGTCCTCGGGGGAAACGATGAAGCGAAACTGATGCCGATCGCCGTCCGCCCGATCAAGAAAGGCCCGGCCATCGGCCTCATCCTCAATCGATGCGTAAAGCCGCCCGGATGCGCCGTCGCGGGTCACGCCATCACGCTGGATATAGCGAAGGTGAGCCCGGGCAGCATTCATGCCGTTGGCGCGATCGAGACGAACGATGCGCGATTTGACGAGAACACGGCGCTGTCGATAGGCCGCCAAGCGGTCGCGCGAAGCGAGCACCCGACCGACGCCGCCTCCCACGCCGGATCGGTTGCCGTGAAAGCGACTGTGCTTGCCCGCTGATCGCGCCATCCCACCGGCAAGATTTGCAGCCCGAAGCACCTGGCTCATATAGCTTCTGCCGCGCCTGATCGGCGTGCTGCGTATTCTCCCGAGGCGGGGTTCAATATCATCCTCATCCATCAGGGCGCGCCCGACGAAGCGACCAGCACCAAAGCGGCAATGGCACCATTAAATGTCGACTAAATTCAATATGTTGCAGCTGGCTCAGCGCCATGCGCCCAAGGGTGACGCCATGGCAAGTTTGAGGAAAAACGATGTGCAGACAAAGGGTTATGGCGTGATGGCCGAAGGGCATGGCGCCATTTCTTTTATCTTGCCTTAGTCCCATCCCCGCAATCCCATCTCCTGCTCCCGGTACGGCCCATCCTTTGTGAGCCAGAGAAAGGTGGAGCGGCGAGCGATGCCGCTCCCAAATCCTCCCTAGCCACCGGGCCGATCCCGTGCCGCCAGGGCGGCCTCCAGTTCGGCCTTGATCTGCCGAATTTCGGCTGGATCTTCGTTCCATTCGAGTTCGGCCCGAAGCTCGTCGATATGCTGCTGAAGTGTCATTTTGACCTCCTGATCCTGAAAGACAGGAGGCTGCGCCCGGCAGGAAGCGGGCCGGGTCAAGGACCGCGAAGCGGCCGCGCCAGCGGCGATGGGGGTGCCGATTTTGCGTCAGCAAAATTGGGGGAACCATCGTCCTTGAGGCGGCCTGCTGCCTGTCGGATACTGGGAATGACTGAGCGGATTTTTTCCTCTCGTCAGGGCACAGCGTTTTCATCTGGAACCCTCCGTGCCCTGTGCTGACGGTGCGATAATGAGAGACCGGTGCGCGGTCGCGTCATCCTTGGAGGCGGGGCTGGCCGCGGGCTTCGCGACGATATTGAGGGTGAAGAAAAGCTGCGTGCCCGACAGGATTGGAGGGGGCATGGAGGCCTTTGCGGAGGTAGCTTCGATATAAAGGCGCGTCTCGGCGGGCAGCGCCCGGCCTGATCGCAGATGCTCGGAATAGCGACCTGGGCCTGCATTATAGGCCGCAAATAGACCGGGATAGCCAAAGCTGTCATACATGATGCGCAGATAGGCCGTGCCCGCCATGATATTGTCGTGCGGATCGTGCGGATCGGAACCCAGACCATGCCGGGCGCGCATCGCCGCCCAGGTTCCCGGCATCAATTGCATGAGGCCCATCGCCCCTGCCCGGCTGACGATCGGGTGTCCGTTAAGATGCGTGTGCCCCCCGCTTTCCGCCTTCATGACCGCGGCAATCCAGGCTTCGGGCACGCCAAAGCGCTGGGCCGCTTGCGCGATGAGGGGGCGCCAGCGTTCGATCGCAGCGCCTGGCGCAGCGGGCGGCATCGCCCGCTGCGCCGTACCGGGAGCCGGGGACATCAGCAGCATGGCAACGGCCAGGATGCGGATCAGCGGAGCCATAGCGGGTTCGCCTTGCCGATGATCGCTTCGGGTTCCAGCGGCCCGAAATAGCGGCTGTCGAAAGAGTCCGCGCGGTCCATCAGAAGGAAAAGACGACCGCCCCTTAACGTCTCGCAGCTCTCCCATCTTGGCAGGATACGGCCCATGCGGTCGCGGACGAGCCGCTTGGCAACCCGGTATCCATTCACATAGATTGCATCCCCAAGCGCACAAACATCGTCGCCGTCGCGCGCGACGATCCGCTTCAGCAGCGGAACATTGGCCGGTATATAATGACGTGAGGCGGCAAGTTGGCGTATTCTTGCCGGCATATGGGCCAGGACCATATCGCCGCTTGCAAGCGGGACGCCGGGATAAATGCGCCACAGGCCGATCGGTGCGCTGGCCGACACGTTCCATACGAGCCGTGGCGCGGGGCATATAAGATAATCGAGTGCAGTCGCCGCACCCATGAGGCCGGTGCCGATAGTGATCAGAAGAAGAATTGGCCTGCGCCTGAACCGGCTTTGCCGGGTGAGCGGAGGCACCCATTCGAGCAACGGCGCGGGGGCCTGTCGGCGCGGGCGCTTAGGCATCGCGCCCTCCTTTGTCGGTGTCGCCTTGGGTGCTACGCGACCACCTATCGAGATCGTCGATATGGTAGCGGACGAACCGGCCGTGCCGGCGGAAGCTTGGCCCCAGACCGTTCCAGCGCATCTGTTCGAGCGTACGGTAGCTCAGGCCAATATAATGCGCGGCCTGCGCGGTATTGAGAAATGGACTGCCTTTGCGCGCCTGCTCGGCGCGCGCGATTTCACTCTCGCCCATGATCGTTTCTCCTGCCGACCGCGTGGGTGAAATGGCGGTCCGACGGGGTGGTGATCGGGGTTGGGGCGCAGGCGCGGGAGTGTCGATTTGCGCCCCGCGAAATTCGACACCCCCTTGGTCCAGTCCTCCCCCCGGGCGGCTTGGTCCCTTCTTTGTAGCTGCCCGCTTGGCTGATTTATTTCGGCGATATGATCAGAGCCCCGCGCCGTGCGGCGCGGGGCTCTTCAGGTCAGTCCGGGTTCCAGATGAGGGCATAGCTGTCCTCGTCATCCTGGCCGGCGGCGCGTCCGAGATTGGCATAGATGGTGCGGGCGCCAAGCTCCGGAGCCGCCATGGCGACGCGGATATATTCCCGGCCCGAGACTTCGCCGGTACGGATCCACCCGCCGCCCAGTTCGCTGCCGCCAGTAAGGATGCGGTAATCGGGCTGATCGCCGACCTTTCCGCGATTGGGGATGATTTCGATCTCGGCGCGGACCGCGAGGGTCTTGAGGACGCCCTTGAAGCTGCCGTTTTCCAGGCGCTGAACATATCCGATGGCAGGCATGATAAGTCTCCTTCAAACTGCCCTGCGGCCGATCCGCCGGGCGTGCGGACCGTTCGGCAGCGCGAGGCGAGCCACCGAACCGACAGGCCGTAGCGGCAAGCGGAGGACCGGAGGACGCGCCGCCATTTGGAGCGAAGCGACCGCGAGGAGCCGGAACGGCGGGGAAATGGGGACGGGCCGATGGTTTCGTGAGGCGACCGAGACGCTGCCAGGTCAACGCACTCAGCCAGGCGTGATCGGCGACTGTGACAAGAAGGAAAGGCAAGCCCTCGCCATCCTTGTGGAGCCCCTGAAAATCGCAACGCCCAGCACCGATCAACCCGTGATCCGCTCGATATGGAGGCCCGTTTCCGACAAGCCGGGCGCCATGCCTTATCGCAATGCCCAATATGGATCTGCGAACGGGCGACGTGCGATCGATGCTGCGGGAACGGGCACAATAGGCCTGCGGGCGCTTGCGGCCATGTCGCCTGCGCAAGCGACCAACCCGCACCATCTATGCCCATCTCGGGCGCGCAGGCGAAAGGGACGGTGCGCCATGTCACCGATGGCGATACATGCCGGCTGACGAGCGGCGAGCCCATCCCTTTCGCGGGGATCGACGCGCCTGAAACCCAGGCTCGTAACGCAAAATATGCGGCCGAACGCCGCTGGGGTGAAGCGGCAAAAACATGGCTCAAAAGCGAGATCGAAGGCAGAAATCTTCGCTTCGAGCGGGTCGGTCGCAGCTATGCCCGGACGGTCGGGACGGTGAGATTTCAGGGCAGGGATCTGGCTGCGGGGCTGGTGGCCAAGTACCATGCCGACGGGTGGCCGCGCGGTCGCGCGAAGCCAAACTGGTGCCGATCTCACCGAGGCATCGGTCCATAGCGACATGGCGAAACAACCGGAACATCGCGCACAGTCGCAGGTTGGGTTGGCGACGGCAGGAGAGCGATGATGGAATCCGGTCCCAAAGACGGCGCACAGGATCAGGCCGATGTGCAGGACGATCAGATCGATGATGTGCCGGAGGAAGGTCGCAGCGAGCCGCCTGGCGATGCGGACGATAATGCCCGAGACACGACCGAAGAAGAGGCCGCGCGCAAGGAAGAACAGGATCGCAAACGGTAGCGATGATCCACGCCCCGGCCCGCTCCTGCGGGCCGGGGCGCGACCGATTTTCAGGCCAGAAAGCGTAAGGGCGGCACCAACAGGTCACCAGCGACGAAATAGGCCATGATCGCCTCATAGCTGCCCAGCTTCTTGGCGCGGTCGATGTCGATGACCAGCCTATCATCTTCGTCAGCAGCAAAGAGGCGAACCTCGCCGGCTCCATTGAACACCGCGCGTTCCGGGCCGAACTGCGCGGCGCAGCCGCCCGACCAGCGGACATAGGACAGGCCATGGCTTGCGCAAAATCCTTCCAGCAGATCGACCCGTCCCCATGCGACCTCATGCGCGTATAGGGATATCGATGCGTCGCTCGGGAAGTCGTCTGCCGTGAAGGCGTCCGCGTCATAATCGCGAGCCAGCCCTTCATTCTGGATGCAGGCAAGGAGATCGCCGCGCAGCGCGGCAGGTAGATCGCCGCCCAGCGTAATGGAGAGAGAAACCCGATCTACCATGATGAAACTCCCGATAAGCGCGCCGGGGCCGGAACGGCGACGGCGCGCCGATTTTTCGAAGGCAATGGCGAGGCGGGCGGCGACGAAGCGCCGCCCGCGTGATACCATCAGGCCGCAAGCCGCGCGTCTCCTTCCTCACCGTCGTCAGGCAGCGACATGACGCTGCCGGGGGTAGCGGGATCGGGCATTTCCGGTTCGGCTTTGGCGCTGTCATGCGCCTCCTTCGCTTTCATCACCGCCCCATGGGCCGCGATGGTTCCGACGCCACCACGCTGCGAATAGCGCGAGGGTGGGAACTGCATCCAGCGTGGCACCCAGCGATCTTTCTTGTCGCGGCCATTGGTGCCGTCGAGCGCATCACGGATGATGGCCTTCAAGGTCTTTGCCTTCTCGTTCGCATTGGAGGCCGCAACCGAGGGGCTGGTGACGTCCGCGACCAGATGGCCCAATATCTCGCGGTCGCGGAGCAGCTCGAAAAAGGCGGCATCGGCCTGCCAATAGTCGGCCATGTCGATGCCAAGATGGAGGCCAACAGCATCGACGGCGGCGCTGCCGCTGGCGAGGCTTTCGCCCATGACGATGGCGATCAGCTCCATGACCTGCGCATCATCAAGATCGAGCAGGGTGAGGAAAAGCGCGACAAGGCCGGTATTGGGGCCGAAGTTGCCGCCAAGCCCGCCGATGATGGCGGGTTCTTCCGCGTCGAAGCCGAGCAGGGCCAGCGCCTTGCGCCGCATATGGTCGAAATCCGCCTCCTCGACCGCATTCTCGATGCTTTCCGCGACCGCTTCATTCCGGCTGTTCTGCGGTTCGACATCGACCCGCCAGAGGGGCGAACCGACGATGACATGGGCCACCATCAGGCGCAGTGCGACAGTGGGGGCACTGGTGAGGGCGGCGCGCACGGCGGCATGGCGATGCAGGTCGAGATAGGTCGCCATGGTCGAGGTGATTTCGGGGCGCACGACCTTCCCGCCTGTTCCTGCGCACTGCCCCTTTTCGATCCGCTCGGCTTCCTTGCGGGTCAGATAGCCTTCATGGAAGATGACTTCACCGGTGCCGCGCACATCGACACAGATACGGCCACCATGGCGCTTGGCTGCCTTCACATATTCCCATGTCGAGAAATGCTCGGCGGGGGGCACGATGACGACCTCATTCCAGCCCTCGTCCAGATAGGCTTCGCGCCGATCGTGGATGGCGGCGTCCTGCGCCTTCCAGAAGCCATCGGCATCGGCGAAATAGGCGTGCTCGCCGAACAGGTCGGCGATGACGGCAAGGCGGCTCGCTTCGACATCGAACAGGGCATGATGGGTGCCGATGGACTGGCCGCCCAGGAGCCAGGCCTTTAGCTGATGGCCCACAGGCGTGTGGGCATCCTCATCGTCCAGCAAGGCAAGCCATGCCTTTTGCTGGCTCTTGGATGCGAGCGTCAGATGGCGGACGGTCGCCCGATCGATCTCGTCGGCGGCATAGAGGCGGCGGATGCGGGGCAGAAGATTGCCCAGCGCCAGCACCCGCCTGACGGTGAGTTCGGGCAGGCCGAAGGTTGCGGCGATGTCGTGCGTCTTGCGGCCTTCCTTCACCAACCGGGTGAAGCTCTCCCACTGGGTCACTTCATCCAGCGGTTAGGTCATGTGTCAACTGTCCTTCGAAGCATTTTTTGGCAGATATCCGTCAGTTTCTGGTCTTGTTGTCGGGTGACACTGTCCTTCGAGCTTTGGTGGTCGCTGGCACGGCGCGGAGCGCCGTGTC
>Ga0209147_100479_pt1 | contig 24363 bp, 29 predicted proteins | sample AraplaCol_mLB_r2_FD_184278 | JGI IMG/M metagenome (GOLD analysis project Ga0209147, IMG submission 184278) | Arabidopsis root microbial communities from North Carolina, USA - plate scrape CL_Col_mLB_r2 (SPAdes) (version 2) | ecosystem: Host-associated > Plants > Roots > Endosphere | place: USA... | reverse complement strand
CTGGGTCGTATCCTGACCGGCCGCGTCCAGTCGGGCACGGTCAAGGTCAACCAGCCGATCCACGCGCTGGACATGGACGGCAACATCATCGAAACCGGCCGCGCGTCGAAGATCATGTCGTTCCAGGGGCTGGACCGCGTGCCCGTCGATGAAGCCAAGGCTGGCGACATCATCTCGCTCGCCGGCCTCGCCGTCGCGACCGTGGCCAACACCATTTGCGACACCGCCGTCAGCGAACCGATCCAGGCCCAGCCGATCGATCCGCCGACCCTGTCGATGCGCTTTGCCGTGAACGATTCGCCGATGGCCGGCCGCGAAGGCAGCAAGGTGACGAGCCGCATGATCCGCGATCGTCTGGCCCGCGAAGCCGAATCGAACGTCGCCATCAAGGTGACCGAATCGGAAGACAAGGACAGCTTCGAAGTCGCCGGCCGTGGCGAACTGCAGCTGGGCGTTCTGATCGAAACCATGCGCCGCGAAGGCTTTGAACTGGGCATCTCGCGTCCGCGCGTGTTGTTCGGCGAAGACGAAAATGGCGGCAAGACCGAGCCTTACGAAACTGTCGTCATCGACGTGGACGATGAATTCTCCGGTACGGTCGTCGACAAGATGAACGTGCGCAAGGCGGAAATGACCGACATGCGTCCTTCGGGCGGTGGCAAGACCCGCATCACCTTCTCCGCGCCCTCGCGCGGCCTGATCGGCTATCATGGCGAATTCCTGTCCGACACGCGCGGCACGGGCATCATGAACCGCCTGTTCGAAAAGTACGGCCCCCACAAGGGTAAGATCGAAGGCCGCAAGAACGGCGTGCTGATCTCCAACGGTGCCGGCGAAGCCAATGCCTATGCGCTGGGTCCGCTGGAAGAGCGCGGCATCCTGTTCGTGGGCGTGGGCGAAGCGCTGTATGAAGGCATGATCGTCGGCGAAAACGCCAAGCCGGAAGATCTTGAAGTCAACCCGATGAAGTCGAAGGCGCTGACCAACTTCCGCGCCAGCGGCAAGGACGACGCCGTCCGCCTGACCCCGCCGAAGAAGGCGACGCTGGAACAGGCCATCGCTTACATCGACGACGATGAAATGGTCGAAGTGACGCCCAAGACCATCCGTCTGCGCAAGCGTTACCTGGACCCGAACGAGCGCAAGCGCATGAGCCGTTCGAAGGCCGCCTGATCTATCAGGGTGGCCTCAACGGAAGGGCCGCCTGATTTATCAGGATGGCCCGCACAAAGGCCGCCTGATTTTTCAGGGCTGACACGTTATACAAGGGCCGGCGTCGCGAGGCGTCGGCCCTTTGTTTTTGAAAAAGGAGCCATCTGGATGGCCGATCTCTATTCCAAGGCGCTCAATAGCGAGCGCAAGGCTCTGTGGGCCGAATGTCGTCTCAAGGGCCTGGCCAAGGACACGCCCCAGCGCTTGCGCATCGTCGAGATTGACGGGCTGCTCGCCGCGCACAAGGCGAAGCAGGACGGCAAGAAGGGCAGCTGAAATCCTGACAGCGCTTTTTGCAAGACAGACGCAATAAGCCTTCCTATCCTGCATCCCCTCACCATTCAGGGGAATGTCGATGGAATATATGCTCTTGCCGCTGAAGCGCTATGCCGACTTTTCGGGCCGGTCGCGGCGCAAGGAATATTGGATGTTCGCGCTGGGCTATATCCTGCTCGCGATCGTCATATCGCTGCTGGCCGTCGCGACGGGCGGTTTCGGTCAGGGGGCGCCGTCCGGTCCCTTCTTCTGGCTGCTCATCCTGCTGGTGCTGGCGCTCATCATTCCTTCGCTGGCGGTGCAGGTCCGCCGCTTCCATGATCAGGACAAGAGCGGCTGGTTCGTGCTGCTGAACTTCGTGCCCTATGTCGGCGGGCTGATCGTGTTGGTCTTCATGTGCCTCGACGGGACGCGCGGCGACAATCGCTTCGGACCCGATCCCAAGCAGACGGCGGCCGACGTCGCGGACGTGTTCAGCTAAACTGTCACAGCCATTGCGGGGCACGCCCGCAAAATAACATCCTCCCATGGCCGGCGCGGTGGACAAGCGCGCCGGCCATCTGCATTGCGCCTCTCGCCCATATCGTGCGAATTCATGCGCAGCGTGAACCGAATCATAACGGGTGGTTCGCAAGCTAGAGAAGGCGTGGGGCCTTCAATGCCGGTCGATGTCGCAGACCGGAGGCGCCCGCAGGAGGAATGAAGACGTGGCGGAAACCCTTCCGGCCTTGAGCGAGGGGGAAAAGCAGTGCCTGCGGCTGGTGGCCCAGGGCTTCAATTCCAAAGAGATCGCGCGCCAGCTCGACGTGTCGGAGCATACGGTCGATCAGCGTGTCCGCACCAGTTTGCGCAAATTCGGCGTGCCATCGCGCAAGGAAGCGGCCCGTCTGTTCGTTTCGGGTGTGGAACGGGCGCCCCAAAGTGACACATATCAGCCTTTGATATATCAACCGGAGCCGCTTGCGCCCGATCCCGAACCTGCGTCATCCCTTGCTCAGCCGGACAGGCCGGATGGGCAGACGGAGCATAAGACGCTCCTGCGCCGCATCCTCGCCTTCGGCCCGCCGCTCGGGGGATCGACCAATGAACTGAGTAAAGATGGCCGCATATTGGCGATGATCCGGGCCGCGGTTCTGACCGGGGTTGGTGTCGTCACGCTGCTGTTGCTCATTGCCGGGGCCTTCACGGTCCTGGGCTGATCCATCCGGAAATCGCTACGCCGAACGACGCACCACCGGGCTAGGGTGGGTGCGAAGGAGAAGACTTGTGCTCAACCTCGATCCCATCAAGACCCAGGCCGTCGCCGATCAGACCCGCCAGGCATTCGCCGCCTTCGACAGCGCGCTGTTCGATGCCGCGCAACTGACCACGGCTTTCCTTGCCGCGTCGCAGGGATCGGGCCTGACCGCCAGCGAAAGCCAGCGCATCCTCAAGCAGATTCACGAAAGCGCCACGAAGATCATCGAAGGCCGCGGCGACATGATCCGCGCGACCGCTCTTCTTACCCGCTGCCTCGAACACAGCGCCATTCCGGTCACCTCGGTCGGTTGCCCGATCGGCCTGGAACTGGAACAGCAGGAAACGGCGCGTCACCTGACCCTGGTCGCCTGACCGGGTGGAGGCCACCGCATTTGCATGACCTTTGCCCCCCCTCTCAATTGGAAATGTGAATGTCGGTGGCTTCCTTCTGGCTGACCCTATTCTTCTGGTTGCTGACCGCCTTTGGCTGCGTCTTTGCCATTACGTTCGGCGGCCGGGACGGCCGGTGGTTCACCACCGCTTTTCTGGGCTGCGTGCTGCTCACCATCCCGGCCCAATTGGCCGGGTCGTGGCACGCGACCCAGATATGGCTGATGCTGGTCGACGTGGCGCTGCTCGGCTGCCTCATCTGGCTGATGATGCGCAGCAACCGCTATTGGCCGATCTGGGCGGCGGCCAGCCAGTTGATGACCGTATTGACCCATGTGGTGACGATGATGCTGCCCGGCTTTTCGGAGCGTATCTATGCGGGCCTCAGCACCGTCTGGGTGATCCCGCTGCTGCTCTTCACGATCATCGGTATCGAACTCGACCGGAAAGCGATGCATGACCGCGCATATCCCGCCTGACCGCCACCTGCCGAGCCAGGAAGCGGTGGACCTGGTGGTCGCGCTGCAACGCTGCCTGACCAATTTCCACGCCCGCAAGGAAGAACCCGCCATATTGGACGGGGAGGGCAATGATCAGCTTCCCGCTCTCGCCCGCTATCTGGAGGCCCGCCGCGTGCGGGCGATGCTGTTCGGGCAGAATCTCTTTGCCGATCCGGCCTGGGACATATTGCTGGCCCTCTATCAGGCGGAACTGGAAGGCGTGGCGCTGACGCTGGAGCAATTGAGCGAGACGCTGCGCCTGTCCTTGAGCGTCGTGGTGGGGCAGGTCGGTACGATGGAACGGCGCGGCCTGCTGGACGAACATCGCACCTCCCCCAACAGCCGCCGCCGCCGCGCCATCCGCCTGTCGCCGCTGGCGATGGACGCCATGGCCTCCTGGTTCTCGCTCGCGTTCGAGGAGTGAGCGGGGTGCTTTAACCCTGCCGTTCCAGCGGCAGGGTCACGCTCGCGCGCAATCCGCCCTCGGTCCGGTTGGCGAAGTCCAGCCGCCCGCCATGATCGTCCGCGATGCGCCGGGCGATCGCCAGGCCCAGCCCGACCCCGCCGGTTTCCCGATTGCGCGATGCTTCCCCGCGATAAAATGGCTCGCACAGCCGTTCGATCGCATCCGGCGGCACACCCGGCCCGTCATCCTCGACCGCCACGGTCACGCGACCGCCCACGATCGCCAGCGCGATGCGCGCCGATCCGCCATAGCGGACCGCATTTTCCACCAGATTGGCGACGCATCGGCGCAGCGCGATCGCATCGCCGCGTATCACCGCGCGGGCGCTGCGCGTCACCGTCACATCCTGCCCTATATCGGCCAGATCGTCTGCCAGCGTCTCCACGATGGCGCTCAGGTCGATGCGCACATGGGCCGCTGCATCGCCCTGACCGCGCATGAAGTCGAGCAGGTCGGTAACCATCGCCCGCATTTCCTCCACATCCGCCTGTGCCTTGGCGCGGGGACCGTCGGGCAACGCCTCCAGCCGGAAGGAGAGGCGAGTCATCGGCGTGCGCAGGTCGTGCGCGATCGCCACCAGCATCGCCGTCCGCTCATTGAGATAGTCGGCGATGCGCGCGCGCATATGATTATAGGCGGCGCCGACCGCGCGCACCTCCGGCGGGCCGGTCAGCGGCAGCGGATCGGCCCGCTCCGGCCGCTCGGTCGCGGCGCCCTCTGCCAGACGGCGGATCGGCTGAGTGATGCGCCGCGCCACCCAATAGGCCGGCAACAGCAGCAGGATGAAGATCCCCGCCATCAGCGACAAGGTGATGGCGTACCAGCGCAGATTGGCGCCCTGCCGGGCCTGCACCACCTGCCAGCCATCGCCTATATGGCGCGCCAGCAGGACCGATCCATGCAGCATCATTCGATCGGGGCCTGGTTGAGGCCAGAGTTTCCGGTCGGGATCGGCCATTCGCATCGGCGGCTGTTCGCGCAGCACACGAACGTCCGACGGTCGCGCGCCGAGCAGGCCGGCGATTTGCGCCGCCATGCCCCGATCCTCCATTTGGCCCGGCTCCATCAGCGGCGGCGGGTCGGACCGGTAGCGCGTCACCGTCCAGCTGCCGGTGGGGACGGGGCCGCCCTGCATCAGCGCGGCGGCTTCGCCCAGCATCATCGGCCGGGCATGGGGCGGAGGGCCGCGAAAGGCGACCAGCATCATCGCGCCCAACGCCAGCAGCAACGTCGCGGCGACCAGCGCGACGATGCGCGTCAGGATGGACGGGTTGGGCGGCGTCAAACCGGGCGAACCTCGGCCGTGAACATATAGCCTTCGTTGCGGATGGTGCGGACCAGTTCATCCGTCCCCTCCGCGCGCGCGCCGCGCTCCAGCTTGCGACGCAGGCGGCTGACCTGCACATCGATCGCCCGGTCATAGCTGTCGCTCTCGCTGCCGGCCGAATAGTCGAGCAGCTGGTCGCGGCTCAGCACCCGGCGCGGATGTTCGATAAAGGCACGCAGCAGGCGAAACTCGCCATCGGTCAAAGTGACGACGACATTGTCGGGATCGGTCAGCAGCCGCGCGCCCATATCGACCTGCCAGCCGGCAAAGCGCAGCCGCTTGCCATGGGCCTCCGGCGTTTGCGCCATTTGTCGCCGGTGGCGGCGCAGCACGGTGCGGACGCGAGCGAGCAGTTCGCGCGGGTTGCATGGCTTGGGCAAATAATCCTCCGCCCCCATTTCCAGCCCCACGATCCGGTCGATGTCGCTGCCGATCGCCGACAGCATGATGACCGGCAGGCCGCCCCGTGCCGACAGGCGGCGCAGGATCGACAGGCCATCTTCGCCCGGCATCATCACGTCCAGCACCGCGATGTCGAAATCCTGCGCGGCCAGCGCTTCGTCCATCCGCGCGCCATCGGGCACCGCCGTCACCGCAAAGCCATGCTGTTCCAGAAAATCCGACAGGAGCGTGCGGATGTCCGCATCGTCGTCGACCACCAATATGCGTGAACCATCCATGACGGCCAGCATATCGGCACAAGGCGCGCCCTGCAAAGTCATCCGCAAATCCCTTTATGGTCAGATGGCGACGCCGACCGTCACCGTGCCGGTATAGCCGTTGGTGGTGTCGCCGGTCATGGAGATGGTCATCGCCGTCTGTTGCGCGCTCGTATTGTCACCGAACACATTGTCGCTGCTGATGCTCTCGCCGGCGAAATTGCTCTTGCTGCTGCTATAGGCGCTGGTGGCATAGACGGTGGTGCAGGCGGCGGCCGGCATCGCAAATTGCGAGCAGAGGACGCGGTTGGCGTAGGTCGTCGCCCGCGCCAGGCTGGGATAGACCTCGAAATGGATATGCGGGTAGCGCCCGTCATAGCAGCCGGGAAAGATGGTGGTGAAGGTCACCTGTCCGTTCGCGTCGGTCACGCCCACGCCGCGCAGGAAATTTTCCGCCGGATAGTCGTAGAGCGAATATTTGCCGTTGATGTCGCAATGCCAGATATAGATGGCATAGCCCGCCAGCGCGGCGCAGCTGCCGTTGGTGTTGACCAGCGTGATCGTCAGCGTGGTGTATAGCCCGCTCGTCGTGGTGGTGGACGATCCGAAGCTGGAGCGGATGTCGCTGCGCACGATTCCGCTATCGTCCAGCACATTGACCACGGTGCCGCTGCGACTATTGGACCCGTCGGCCGGATAGGGGCCGTTGGTTTCTTCCGGATCGGCGACGCAGCTACCCGTTGACGTAGGGGTGGGTGTAGGGGTTGGCGTCGGTGTTGGCGTGGGCGTCGGTGTAGCGGTCGAATCGCTCGACGATCCCGATCCGCCGCCGCAAGCGCCGACCAGCGCGGCGCCGCTCGCCGAAAAGAGCAGGCGCAAGGTCCGCCGCCGCCCGATCTTTTCCCGCGCCAGATCGCGCATCCGTTCCAGGTCGTGCATCAACCCATGGTCGTGCGCGTCGGTCGTATCAGCCATCTACCCTAGTCCCTCTTGTCCTGTTTAAAGACCCTCAGGATCGTCCCTAGGCGCGCCATGTCTCCGGCCGATTGCCCAATGTAGCGGCTTTGTAGCAGTCGGACGGGTGGAGCAGGCGGTTTGGTAAACGGGTCTGGCTTCCGGGCGTCCGGGGCCATATAGTCGCGCGGTTTGTCATTTCCCGCGAAAGCGCTTCATGCATCTTCTTATCGGCCTCGCCGGCATCATATTGATTCTCGCCATCGCTTTCGCCCTCTCTTCGGATCGCCGCGCCATTCGTCCGCGCGTGGTCGGCGCGGCTTTCCTGTTGCAGGCGGGGATCGCCATTTTGGTGCTCTATGTCCCGGCCGGCCGCGCGATCATCGGCGGCATGTCGCATGGCGTCGCCAATCTGCTCAGCTATGCGCAGGCGGGCACCGACTTCATCTTCGGGCCACTGGCCAAGCCGGAAATCGGCGGCGCCAGCTTCGCCATCGCGGCGTTGCCGGTCATCATCTTCTTCGCCAGCCTGGTGTCGATCCTCTATTATCTGGGGATCATGCAGTTCATCGTCCGCTGGGTCGGCGGCGCGATCGAGAAGGTGACGGGCGTGTCGAAGGTGGAAAGCCTGTGCGCCGCCGCCAATATCTTCGTGGGACAAAGCGAAAGCCCGCTCGTCATCCGCCCCTATCTGGCCGGCCTCACCCCGCCGCAGCTGTTCACGGTGATGACCAGCGGCATGGCCGGCGTCGCGGGCACCATTCTGGCCGCCTATGCCTCCATGGGGATCAAGATCGACTATCTGCTCGCGGCCAGCTTCATGGCGGCGCCGGGCGGCCTGCTGATGGCCAAGATCATGATGCCCGACGTACCGGAATGCGAGCCGGAGCTGCCGCTGGAGGATGACATCCACCTGCCCGAAACGCGCCGTAGCGCGGCGGTGTCGCAGGCGCTGAACGCGGAAACGACGCCGGGCGAACCCATGCCGGTTGCCACCCATGACGAAGAAAAGCCCGCCAACCTGATCATGGCCGCGGCTCAGGGCGCGCAAACGGGTGTCAAACTCGCTGTCGCGGTCGGCGCCATGGTGCTGGCCTTCGTCGCGCTGGTGGCGCTGGCCAATGGCATATTGGGCGGCATCGGCGCCTGGTTCGGCTATCCCGATCTCAGCTTCCAGATGCTGCTCGGCTATGTCTTCTCGCCGGTCATGTATCTGCTCAACATTCCCTGGCAGGAAGCGCAGGTGGCCGGCGGCCTGTTCGGCACGAAGGTCGTCCTCAACGAATTCGTCGCCTATATCAACCTGGGCCAGGTGCAGGGTGTGCTGTCGCCCGCGACCATCGCCATCATCACTTTCGCGCTCTGTGGCTTTGCCAATTTCAGTTCGATCGCGATCCAGATGGCGGTGACGGGCAACCTCGCCCCCAATCAGCGGCCGATGATCGCCAAGCTGGGGCTGAAGGCACTGGTCGCCGGCAGCCTCGCCAATCTGATGAGCGCGGCGCTGGCGGGGTTGATGCTCAGCCTCTGATCGCGATCGGGACGATGCCGTAACGTTGGGCCTACCCCTGCCGATGCAAATCGGTTATGGTTAACCCATGGGGGCAAAGCATTTTTTCCTGACCGCGCTGGCGGTACTCGGCTCGACAGGCGTGGGGGCCGCGCAGGCACCCAAGCCCGGCGCATTGGAAACCTACAAGGACTGGACCATCGGTTGCGACAATCGCAACCGATGCGAAGCCGTGTCCTTATTGCCCGAAGGCGGCGAATGGCCCGACAGCCCGATCATGGTCGGCGTGGTCCGGGAAGCCGGCCCGGATGCCGCCGCCGAAGTCTGGGTCAGCCGCGATGCCAAGGGCGGCGGCGAATTCAGCTTCCATGTCGACGGGCGCCGCATCGCCAGCGCCATGAGCCGCGAGGGCGACGCCACATTGCGCGGGCCGCAGGCGTCGGCGCTGGCCATCGCCATGGCGCGAGGCAGCGTGCTGGAGATCAAGGCGGGCAGCCGGTCGCTGGGCAAGCCGTCGCTCGCCGGCACGGGCGCGGCCTTACGCCATATGGATGCGCGGCAGGGCCGGGCCGGGACCAGCACCGCGCTGGTCGCGACCGGGGCGATGGGGCCGATCGCGGTGCGCGCCGCGCCTGCCGCACCGACCATCCGCCGCGCCCTGCTGCCCGGTGCGGGAACGCCCGCAGCCTTGTGGCGTGAGGAACTGACCGCGATCGGCAAATTCACGCGCTGCGCCGACGAAATGAAGGGGGCGGAGCCGCCGCAGCTCTATCGCCTTTCCCGCACTGAAACGTTGATCCTCGTCCCCTGCGGCAGCGGCGCCTATAATTTCACCTCCATTCCCGTCATCGCGACCGGAGAGGCCGGCCGTCGCGCCTTCCGCCTTGCGGGATTCGACATGAAGCCGGGCTGGAGCGAGGAAGAGGCCCGGCCGATGCTGGTCAATGCCGGCTGGACGCAGGACAAGCTGCGGCTGGACAGCTTCGCCAAGGGGCGGGGCCTGGGCGATTGCGGCGGCAGCGAAGCCTATGTCTGGGACGGCACCCGCTTCCGCCTGATCGAAGCGACCAGCATGGGCGAATGTCGCGGTGCCTGGCACTGGATCAGGACATGGTCCGCGCAGGTGACGGAGTAATAACGCCAGCATTGGTGTGAAGCCTTACCGTTCCCCGGCCTGCGCCGGGGAACGCTTCACATGAGCGAGCTATAATTCCCGCTTCGGGCAATATTCGCAATCGCCTCACCCGATTTTGCAATGGAATTGAGACGCAACGCGGCCATATCGGTGTCATGATCCAGCCGCTTCGCCAATCCGCCCCGTCGCTCAGCCCGTCCAACCTGCCGGACCCGGTCCGCGCGGTGATCTTCGACATGGACGGCACGCTGATCGATACGGAGGCGGCGCACCGCCGCGCCTTTGCCGAAACGGGCGAGGCGATCGGCTGGCCGATGTCGGATGCCTTGTTGCTCTCGATGGTCGGCATCCATCGCGATGAAAATGAGCGGATGCTTAGCCAGCATCTGGGACCGGACTTTCCACTCGCTCGCTTCTATGCCGAAAGCGACGCGCTGTTCGAAGCGGCAGTCGATGCCGGCATCGCGCTGCGCCCCGGCGCGCTGCTGCTGCTCGATCATCTGAAGCAGGCCGACATCCCCATGGCGCTCGCCACCTCTACCGCCGCGCCCTATGCGCAGCAGCGGCTGGAGAAGAGCGGGCTGCTCGATTATTTCGACGTCATCGTGACGCGGAGCGACGTGGACCAGCCCAAACCGCATCCCGAACCCTATCTACTGGCCGCGCAAAGGCTTGGGGTCGATCCGGCCCATATCGTCGCGGTGGAGGACAGCCATGCCGGCGTCCGCTCGGCGGTGGCGGCGGGCATGGCGACGGTGATGGTCCCCGACCTCCTCCCCCCGACCGAGGAACTGGTCCTCGCCTGCGCGCAAGTCCTGCCCAGCCTTACAGACCTGCGCGACCTGCTGCTCGCGACGGCGTAGGGGGGGCGGAAGCCTTTTTTAGCCCTCTCCCGTCTTCACGGGAGAGGGTTAGGTGAGGATCTTTCTTCTTGCTGGAAGGTAGTGCTTGTCCAGTAACAAGAAAGTCCCTCACCGACATCGACTAGGCAGCCAGCTGCCAAGTCTCCGTAGCCTCTCCCGTGAAAAACGGGAGAGGGAGATAACGCGTCCGCCTTTAACCCCTTCCCGGCCCGTTACCCCGCCTCCGCCAGCACCAGCGCGAACAGCCCTTCATCGTCCATCCACTCCGTCGCCGGTTCCCATCCGCCCGCGCGCAGCAGCAGTCGTTCGTCGCGCGCGCCATATTTATGGCTGCTCTCGGTATGGATCGTCTCGCCGGCGTCCATATGGAAACATTGGCCCGCGACATGAAAATGGAGCGGCCGTCGCGCTTCCAGATGCATTTCGATCCGTGCCTTCTCATCATTCCAGATCGCGCGATGGGCGAACTCCTCCACCGGCAGGTCGCCCTCCAGCTCCCGATTGATCCGCTCAATGAGGTTGAGGTTGAAGGCGGCCGTCACGCCCTGCGCATCGTCATAGGCCGCGACCAACCGATCGCGATCCTTGATCCGGTCCATCCCGATCAGCAGCTTGGCATCATCGCCCAGCAGGCGACGCATCGCGCGCAGCAGATCGACCGCCGCATCCGGTTCCATATTGCCGATTGTGGAGCCGGGGAAGAAGCCAAGGCGCGGCATCCCCTCAATGGCCGAGGGCAGGTCCAGCGGCCGATTGAAATCGCCCACCACCGGCAGCACCGGCAGATCGGGAAAGGCCTGCGCCAACGCGGCACTGCTCGCGTGCAGAAAATCGCCGCTTATGTCGATCGGCACATAGGCGGTCGGGGCTATGGCGCGCAGCAGATGGGGTGTCTTGCGCGAACTGCCCGCGCCAAACTCCACCACCGCCCGGCCCGTGCCGATCGCGGCGGCGAAATCCGCACCATGCCGCGCCAGCAGCGCGGTTTCGGTACGGGTGGGATAATATTCGGGCAGGTCGGTGATCGCCTCGAACAATTCGGACCCGCGCCGGTCGTAAAACCAGATGGGCGGCGTCGCCTTGGGACTGCGCGACAGGCCGTGCATGATGTCGTGGCGAAATTCAGGGTCGATGGCAGAGGCGAAGGTCGGCGCCTGATCGGTCAGCAGCATGTCAAAGATCCTTGGCCAGTCGCAGTCCGGTGAACTGCCAGCGTTGGTGGGGATAGAAGAAATTGCGGTAGCTCGCCCGTGCATGGCCGCGCGGGGTGGCGCAGCTGCTGCCTTTCAGCACGAACTGGCCGGACATGAACTTGCCATTATATTCGCCCACCGCGCCGGGGGCCGCGCGAAAACCGGGATGGGGGCGATAGGCGCTGCCGGTCCATTCCCACACATCGCCGAACATCTGCGTCAGGCTGGTGCCCGCATCGGCCGGGCGGGGACGGGGGCAGGCCGGGCCGTCGAGCTGATTGCCGCTGACGGCGGCGACATTTTGCGCCGCGCTTTCCCACTCCGCCTCGGTCGGCAGGCGCGCGCCGGCCCAGCTGGCATAAGCATCGGCCTCATACAGGCTGATATGGGTGACGGGCGCGGCCGGATTGACCGGCTGCCGCCCGTCCAGGCCGAAGCGGGTCCAGCCCATCTCACCCTGCTTCCAATAAAGCGGCGCGTCGATGCCCTCCGCCTGTGCCCAGGCCCAGCCATCCGACAGCCAATGCGCCGCCGTGCGGTACCCGCCATCCTCGATGAAGGCGATCCATTCGCCGTTGGTGATGGGTCGATGCGCCAGCGCGTGAGGATGCAGCACGACCTTGTGCCGTGGCCCTTCGCAATCGAAGGTGAAGGCGCTGCGCCCATCCTCGCCGATTTCCACCAGCCCTTCGCGCCCCTCGATCCAGTGGAGCGGGCCGGGCAGGGCGACCGGCGCGGCGCTGGGCGCTTCGAACAAAGCCGGCTCCAGCGGGTTGAGCGAAAAGAGGTGGAGCAGGTCGGTCAGCAACAATTCCTGATGCTGCTGCTCATGCTGCAAACCCAGCGTCACCAACGCGCGTGCCGCCTGCGGCAACATGCCCAGCGCGTCGGTCAGCGCGGCGTCGACATGGGCGCGATAGGCATAAATCTCGGTCAGGGAAGGGCGGGTCAGCATGCCCCGCAGCGACCGGGCATGGCGCGCGCCCTCTGCCTCATAATAGCTGTTGAACAGGAAGGCGTAGCGCGGGTCGAACGGCCGATAGCCGGTCACATGGTCGCGCAGCACGAATGTCTCGAAAAACCAGCTGCTATGCGCCAGATGCCATTTGGCAGGAGAGGCGTCGGCCATGGACTGGACCGTGGCATCGGCATCGGACAGTGGGGCGGTAAGCGCCTGCGTCAGCGCGCGCACCGCGCGATACCGCTCCTCCAGATCGTCCTGATGGGCCTCTGTCCAGCTTCTCGCCATGCCTGCCCTTTCCGATACGGTTGGCCGTTCTCGGAAAGACAAGCGCATGAGGGCGGCACGCGGTTCCGACCGCTGCCCTAAAGGTCACACTTCTTGCAGGATCGGCACGGCGCGGCAAACCCGGTCGCGGCCGGATTGCTTGGCTTCGTACAGCGCATCGTCGGCGCGGCGCAGCGCTTCGTCCAGATCGCCGCCGGTCCAGCGGCATATGCCGGCGGAAAAGCTGATCGGCCGGTCGTTGACTTCGCCGATCGGTTCGCTGCGCATCCGGCTGGCGATGCGGGCCAGCGACCAGCTCGCCTCATCCTCGATACAATCCTGGAAGAAGATGGCGAATTCCTCGCCGCCCCAGCGCGATACCATGTCGACGCGGCGGACCAGCGCGGACAGGCGAGTGGCGAAACTGGCCAATACCCGGTCGCCCTCCTCATGTCCCAGCAGGTCGTTGACCCGCTTGAAATAGTCGATGTCGATGATCGCGACGCAGCCCCTGCGCCGGTCTTCGGGCAGGGCCTCCATATGGCTAAGGAAACCGCGCCGGTTGGCGATGCCGGTCAGCGGGTCTTCATGCGCGGCCTGATGCAGATGGTCCATCTGGTCGCGCGTGGCGCTCGCGACCCGCTGCACCCCGGCATAGAGGGTGTGGATGACGTCGCCGACCTCCGGCAGGGCCGGGGCGTCGCCTTCGCCCCGGTGGAGCGTATCGGCCAGCGCATGAATGGGGTTGAGCAGCGCGCCGATGCCCAGCAGGGCGATGCCGGTGCCGATCACCGTGGCCATGGTCAGCAGGACGAATTCGGCCAGAGCGATGCGGCCACTGGCAAAGCCCCAGCCCAGATAGGCCAGCAGCGGCAAATGGGTGGCCAGGAAGCAAAGCGTAAACAGGCGCAGCCGAAGCGAACGCGGAAAAATGAAGGAAGTGGCCAGATAAAAGTGCATGGCGATCCCCGTCTATTATCAACGGTTGCCCATTCTCCGGCTGCCCCTAAACGTCTTCTGAAGAAACAGGGTTAATTGTCTGACATAGGGCAGGCCGTGCCCGCCGAGAGTCAGTCCGTGTTTCCCGAAGATTGCCGGCCCGTCATCGCGACGCGCCGGGCACCCATTTCACATCGGCTGCGCCATTGTCGTTCAGGCGGCGGGCCATCACGAACAGCAGGTCGGACAGGCGATTGAGATAGGCGAGCGCCTGATCGTTCAGCGCCATTTCGGCCGCGGCGGCGGTCGCGCTGCGCTCGGCCCGGCGGGTGATGGCACGGGCGAGGTGGACGGCTGCGGCGGCCGCCGATCCGCCGGGCAGGACGAAGCTGTCGAGCGGCGCAAGGTCCGCGTTCATCGCGTCGATCTCTTGTTCCAGCCGCGTCACCTGGCTCGCCACGATGCGCAGCGCCCAGGGTTCGTCCGGTCCGTCTGGGATGGGCGTCGCCAGATCGGCGCCCAGGTCGAACAGGTCGTTCTGAATGACCGTCAGCCAGTCCGCTTCCTCGCCCGCGCCCATGGCGACGATGGCCAGGCCGATCGCGCTGTTCGCTTCATCCACATCGCCCACCGCCTGCATGCGCGGCGCATATTTGGGCAGGCGCGATCCGTCGACCAGGCCGGTCGTCCCCTTGTCGCCGGTGCGGGTGTAGATCTTGTTCAGCTTGACCATGGGAGCGCGGCTCGTTTTTCAGAGTGTTTTGGTGTCGCGTTTTGTGAACCGTCGACCGTTCCAGCCGACTTTACAACGCTTAATGCCCCTTGGACAGCAACAGGATGGCGACGATGATGATCGCGGCCGCCTGAAACAGGATGCGGTTCAGCATCATCTTGTTCTGCTTCAGGCTGGACGGGCGCACCGTGCCTTCGGGCAGGTTCAGCTCTTCCTTGGTCGTCTGAAGAAAGGCGATGATGCCCCGGATCAGCGCGAACAGCGTCGCGGCCATGGCAAGGATCAGGGCGATGACGAGGATGGTGTTCATGGGGGCAGATGCTAGGCGCTTGCGAGGCTGATGCCAATGGGAAAGCGCCCCGCGCGCAGGTCCGCCGCCAATGCCGCCGGGTCCATGCCATCGCGCCGCAGATCGGCCAGCGCGATCGCGCCGTCCCGCTTGGCCAGCCGCTTGCCGTCCGCGCCCAGCAACAGCGGATGGTGGATATAGGTGGGGCTTGGCAGGTCGAGCAGCGCCTGGATCAGCCGGTGGACATGAGTCGCGCCATAGAGATCGTCGCCGCGCAACACATGGGTCACGCCCATGGCGGCATCGTCAAGCGTGCAGGACAGATGATAGCTGGCCGGCGCATCCTTGCGCGCCAGCACGACGTCGCCATGGGGGAGGGCGGCGGCGGCGATTTGCACCGTACGCCCTTCGACAGGCTCAGCTTGAACGGGAAAGGGAAGGGCCGTCCACTCCAGAGCGCCCGCCCGCGCCCCCGCCCGGCCCATGTCGATCCGCCAGGCATGCGCCTCGCCCGCCGCGATGCGCCGGGTCCGTTCGGCCTCGCTCAACCCCCGGCACGTCCCCGGATAGACCGGCCCCTCCGGTCCATGCGGCGCGGTCAAGCTCGCCTGTATGTCCGCCCGCGTGCAAAAACAGGGGTAAAGCAATCCCTCTGCCCGCAACCGGGCCAGCGCCGCATCATATTGGTCCAGCCGCCGCGACTGGAACACGACTTCGCCATCCCAATCCACGCCCAGCCATGTCAGGTCGGCCATGATCCCCGCGACATGCTCGGGCCGACTCCGCGTGCCGTCTATATCCTCGATCCGCAGGCGAAAGGCGCCGCCCGACGTGCGCGCCAGGTCCATCGCCATCAGCGCGGACCAGCCATGGCCGACATGGAGCAATCCCGTGGGGCTGGGGGCGAAGCGGGTCACCATATGCAGTGGTGCGGTAAGATGAGTCATACAGGCTCTTGACGGGGGATATTCGTTAATGCTGTCATGCCCTTGTCACCTTGCTGGACGATCAGCGGCGGGGACCAGGGGGAAGAAGGTTTTTATGTACCATCCCGACCTCATACGGCATCCGGAAAATTGTCCGGCGCTTGTTCTCAATGCGGATTTCACGCCGCTTAGCTACTATCCGCTCAGCCTCTGGCCATGGCAGACGGCGATCAAGGCGGTGTTTCTGGACCGGGTGGACATCATCGCCAGCTATGAGCGGCAGGTGCACAGTCCCAGCATGGAAATGAAGATCCCGTCGGTCATCGCGCTCAAACAATATGTGCGCCCGTCCGAACATCCCGCCTTCACCCGCTTCAACCTCTTCCTGCGCGACAAGTTCGCCTGCCAATATTGCGGCACCAGCGCGGACCTGACCTTCGACCATGTCGTGCCGCGCCGAGCGGGCGGGCGCACCACCTGGGAAAATGTCGCCACCGCCTGTTCGCCCTGCAACCTCAGAAAGGGCGGGCGCACCCCCCGGCAGGCCGGCATGACCCTGCATGTGCAACCGATCCGCCCGACCAGCTGGCAATTGCAGGAACATGGCCGCGCCTTCCCGCCCGGCTATCTGCACGAAAGCTGGCACGACTGGCTCTATTGGGATGTCGAACTGCTGGCCTGATGCACCGCGCCGGGCGGCTCAGCTGACCGGCAGCCAGTCCAGATCCATGTCCTTGTGCCGGTTGGTATAATGGCCGATCTCTTCCAACCGGGCCATGTCGTTGAGGATGATGCGCCCGTTTGTGCGGCTGATCAGCCCTTCCTGTTCCATCTGGCGGATCATGCGGTTTACATGCACCGACGTCAGGCCGATCGAATCGCCGATTTCCTCCTGCGTCAGCTTCAGGTCGAAACTGTCAGTGATGCTGTCGTCGGTCACGCGCAGCCGGTCGAACATGTCGAGCAGGAAGGACGCGACGCGCGCCTTGGCCGACGTACGGCCCAGCGACGCCAGCCGGTCGGTCATCGCCACCCGCTCCGCATTGGACAGCAGGAACAGCAACGCCGCGACGCGCGGATAATCTTCCAGCAGTCGGCGCACCGCATGCTTGTCGAACGGACAGACGATCGCATCGGACAAGGCGACCAGCGATTCGGGCGCCTTGCTATAGATGGTGCTGGCCGATCCGATGAAATCACCGGGGAAATAGACGCGCAGGATCTGGCGGCTGCCGTCGGGCAGGATCACGAAACTCATCACGCGGCCTTCGCGCAGGACGAACAATTCCGTCACCGTCTCGTTCACGCGCTGGATCATCGCGCCGCGCTTCACCTTGCGGGGATTTTCCTCGAGCCGGGCCAATGCCTTTTTTTCCGCGTCGGACAGCGGCACCTGTTTTGCCAGTCTCGCTGCGAAACAACTCGTTGCCACCAAAAACACCTTTTTCCTGTTGTCGTTACGATGGCAAAACGCCCCTTTCGCCTTTTGGCTGCATTTTCAGAACGCGCACTAAACTCGATCAAGGTCCGGCTTTGCTTTGCAATAATGTTTCACATTGCCGTCAACCGCCCGCCCGATGCCGTCAAATGACGCCGCAGCCGCCTTGCGCGGGCCGCATTAGACGTTATTAACCCTGCCCAATGGACCGCATTCACATTCGCGGCGGCAACACGCTCAATGGCCGCCTTCCCATCTCCGGCGCGAAGAACGCCGCCCTGACGCTGCTGCCCTGCGCGTTGCTGACGGACGAGCCTGTGACGCTGCGCAATCTGCCGCGTCTGGCCGACGTAGACAGCTTCGGCCATCTGCTGAACCAGTTGGGCGTATCGACCATGATCGAAGGCGCTCGGCCGGAGGATTTCGGCCGCGTCCTGACGATGCGCGCCGGTCGCGTCACCTCGACCGAGGCGCCCTATGACATCGTGCGGAAAATGCGCGCATCCATCCTGGTGCTGGGTCCGCTGCTAGCCCGCGTCGGCGAAGCGCGCGTGTCGCTGCCGGGCGGCTGCGCCATCGGCAACCGCCCGATCGACTTGCATTTGAAGGCGCTTGAGGCCTTCGGCGCCACGCTCGAAACGACGGCCGGCTATGTCCGTGCCAGCGTGCCGGACGGCGGCCTGCCCGGCGGCATCTACACCTTCCCGGTCGTGTCGGTCGGCGCCACCGAAAATGCGGTCATGGCTGCCTCGCTCGCCAAGGGCACCTGCATCCTGGAAAATGCGGCGCGCGAACCGGAAATCGTCGACCTGTGCAATCTGCTCGTCGCCATGGGCGCGGACATTGAAGGCATCGGCACCGACAAGCTGATCATCCATGGGCGTGAGCGTCTGCACGGCGCAACCTACAGCGTCATGCCAGACCGGATCGAAGCGGGCAGCTATGCCTGCGCCGCCGCCATCACTGGCGGGTCGGTCGATCTGATCGGCGCCAATGCCGACGACATGCACGCTATCCTCGCCGCCCTGCGCGACGCAGGGGTTCAGGTCGATCCGCACAAGGACGGCATCCGCATTTCGTCGGACGGCAAGCTCAAGCCCCTGACCCTGTCGACCGCGCCGTTCCCGGCCTTCCCGACCGACATGCAGGCGCAGTTCATGGCGATGCTGACCAAGGCGGACGGCGCATCGGTGCTGACCGAAACCATCTTCGAAAATCGCTACATGCATGTGCCCGAACTGGCGCGCATGGGCGCGGACATCGCCGTCAACGGCCGGACCGCCGTGGTGCGCGGCGTGGACAAGCTGGTCGGCGCGCCGGTGATGGCGACCGATCTGCGTGCCTCCATGAGCCTCATCCTCGCTGGCCTCGCCGCCGAAGGGGAAACGCAGGTCCAGCGCGTCTATCATCTCGATCGCGGCTATGAACGGCTGGAGGAGAAACTCTCCGCCGTCGGCGCCGATATCGAACGCGTCAGTGATGGCTGAAGCCCATAATGGCTGATGGGCGCGGCTTGGCGACGGATCGCGCGGCACTGCTGGCGCTTTACGATCTGGATGCCGGCGGCTTCCGCACTCTGGACGAGATAACCGGCTTTGCGTCGGCGCTGTGCGACGCGCCGATCGCGCTGGTCAGCATCGTAGAGGATGTGCGCCAGCGCTTCCTGGCGCGCGTCGGACTGGATGCGGAAGAAACGCCGCGCGACGTATCCTTTTGCGCGCTGGCGATGCTGGGCGACGATATCTTCACCGTGGCCGATGCGACCGGCGATCCCCGTTTCGCCGACAACGCCCTCGTCACCGGTCCGCCGCATATCCGCTTCTATGCAGGTGCGCCGCTCGTCGGCGCCGATGGTGAGCCGCTGGGTGCGCTGTGCGTCATCGACACGGTGCCGCGGGACGGGCTGACCCCATTGCAGCGGCAGGGGCTGACGCTGCTCGCCCGGCAGGTGATGGTGGAACTGGAGGGGCGCCGCCGCGACCGCGACATGATCGTGCGCCAGCGGATGGACGCGGCCGCCGTCGCCGAAAGCGATCGGATGTTCCGCTCGCTCGCCGACACCATGCCGCAAATGGTCTGGTCGACGCTGCCGGACGGCTATCATGATTATTATAATGCCCGCTGGTACGACTATACCGGCGTCCCGCCCGGAACGACCGACGGCGCCGGCTGGAGCGGCATGTTCCATCCCGACGATCAGGACCGGGCCTGGGGACGCTGGCGCAACAGCCTGGCGACCGGCGAGCCTTATGAAATCGAATATCGGCTGCGCCATCATGGCGGCGATTATCGCTGGACGCTGGGCCGCGCCCTGCCGATCCGCGATGCCGATGGCGTCATCATCCGCTGGATCGGCACCTGCACCGACATTCACGAACAGAAGATGATGATCGACGAGCGGGAGATGATCGCGCACGAACTGTCGCATCGGATCAAGAATATCTTCTCCGTGATTGCCGGCCTCATCGGTCTGTCGGCGCGCCAGCATCCGGCGATCGCCGACGTCGCGGACGACCTGCGCGACCGCATCCTGGCGCTCGGCCGCGCCCATGATTTCGTCCGCCCGCACAGCGTCGAATCTGCGCCGCAGATCGGCGATGGGGAAGGGCTGCTCCAGGGCGTGCTGGATCAGATTTTCGCGCCCTATCGCAGCGAAAGCGTGGCGCGCATCATCCTGTCGGGTGACAATGTCCCGATCGACGACCGGTCGGCGACGCCGCTGGCGCTGCTGTTCCATGAACTGGCGACCAATGCCGCCAAATATGGCGCGCTCTCCGTCGCGCAGGGCGTGGTGCGCCTGCATGTGGCGATGGACGGCGATGACGTCCGCATCGATTGGCAGGAAGAGGGCGGCCCGCCGGTCGTGCCCGGCGGCGCGGCGGGCTTTGGCACCCGGCTGATGACGCTCAGCATCGAACGGCAATTGGGCGGGCGGATGGAGCGGAACTGGGCGGCCGACGGATTGCGGCTCAGCCTCTGGATTCCATCCCGGTCCATGAGCCGCGCGGCCGGAAAAGCGTAAAGCCGGCAATCTCTGCGTCGGTCAGGTCGGGCTGCTCGGACGCCGCAAGTTGCAAGGTGGCGGTGATGCTCTGCGCACGGAACGGCTTGGTGATGACGCCCAGCGCCGCGACCGAGGCTTCGCCGATCTGCGCCGGATTGGCGGTGACGTAGATGACGCGGATGCCGTGCCGTGCGGCCAGTTCCATGCCGATCTGCGGCCCGGTGGGGCCGTCGCGCAGGTTCAGGTCGACCAGCGCGATGTCGCAATCGTCCGCGCTTGCCAGCGCGCTCTCGCGATCGGCGGCGATTGCCCCGACCGCGAATCCGGCATCCTCGACGATCTGCTCGATTTCCAGTGCGACGAAAATCTCGTCTTCGACGATCAATACCTTCTTGCGCATTCCACGACCCGTTAAATCTGGATCAAGTAAATACCGACAAGGCCGTTCGGTTCCCTGTCGAGCGCTAAAATGACTCTAGGGCGCGCTGGGCTCATCCTCGACGACGCTGGTCCACAGCGTCTCGAACTGTGTTCCCTGCATCAGCAGCACGGACGCGGGATAGCCCGCCTCGCTCGCCTTTTGCGCCGTACCGGTGGCGCTTTCCACCGCCAGTGCCTGGGTAGGGAAGGGGCCGTAATATTTATTGTCCAGATTGATCTTCCAGACGCCTTCATGGCTCAGAACGATATAGCGGGCGTGGGGCAGGGGCATGTTTCAGAGTACCTCGGTGTTATAATGGTGCCAGGCCATGATCGCGGCGGCGCCACGATGCGGGCGCCAGGCTTCGGCGACGTCACGGGTCAGTTTTTCGCTCGGCCGTGTGGCCATGCCCAATATCCGACCGATCTCGATCTGCACGGCCAGATCGCCGGCCGGCCAGATATCGGGCCGCCCTTCGGCGAACAGCAAATAGATTTCCGCCGACCAGCGGCCGATGCCCTTGATCTGGACAAGCTGCGCGATCGCCTCCTCGTCATCGGCAGGCAAGGCGTGGAGGTCGAGTGCGCCCGACACGACCAGTTCGGCCAGGCTGCGGGCATAGCCCTGTTTCTGCCGCGACAGCCCGCAAGCGCGCAAAGCATCGAAATCCCGCGCCAGCAACGCTTGCGGCGTACAGCCTTCGCCCAGTTCCGTCTCCAGCTTGCGCCACACGGCGGCGGCGGACGCGACGCTGACCTGCTGGCCCACGATCGTGCGCAACAGCGTCTCATAGCCCGGCTCCCGCACGCGTGGCGCGGGATAGCCGACCCGTGCGATGGCGGCGACGAAGCCCGGCTCCAGCGCGGCGATCGCATCCAGGCTGTCGCGCAACTGATCTACATTGTTCACCATGTTGCGATAGCTCGACCCTTGATTTCCCGGTCCCTGTCGGTCAGAGCGGAGAAAATTCTAGGGGATAGGGTAGATGCCGAAACTGATCGTGGTCAACCGTTCGGGTGAAGAACAAGCTGTCGATGGCGACAATGGCCTGTCGGTGATGGAAGTCATCCGCGACAATGGCTTTGACGAATTGCTGGCGCTGTGCGGCGGATGCTGCTCCTGCGCGACCTGTCATATCTATGTCGACCCGGCCTTTGCCGACGCGATTCCGGCGATGAGCGAGGACGAGAACGACCTGCTCGACAGCAGCGACCATCGCAACGACAGCAGCCGCCTGTCCTGTCAGGTGGTGCTGAACGACGCACTGGACGGCTTGCGCGTCACCATCGCACCGGAAGACTGATCCCGTTCGGGTGAGGTCGGGTTACTGCCTCACCCGCAACGTCGCGGCCGGCGCATCGCTGGTCAGCGGCGTGATCGTCCAGACGATTCGCTTGCCCTGCGGCGTGCTTTGCGCGCCGTCTTCCTGATTCTGGCTGACGATCTCCGCATCCGTCGTCAGCGTGAAGCTGCCGTTCAGCGCCTTGGCCGCCTCATCCCCCGCGCCGCCCATACCGGCCGGCCCCTGGCTCTTGTCGAATCCGTTGGCAAAGCCCGGCGCCTTCACGCGCACCCGGTCATCCCCGCGCATTTCCACCGCGACGAAGGGCAGGACGATCTGCGCGTCGATGTTGAACGGAAACAGGAAGGCGTGGTCCAGCCTGCCCGTGATCGCATAGTCGATCTCGAACTTGTGGTTGCCCATGTAGCGGGCCGACCGAAATCCCTTCTCCTTGGCCAGCGCCGACGCGATCGCCTGCATCTGCGCGTCGTCGCCCTTGGCGTCATCGACCGCGTCGCTGAAATCCTCTTCCTGCGCCGCAATCTGCATCAGCGTCGGGCTGTTCTCCGCCTCGCCCTCGGGCGCGTCGTCACCGGATGAGGCGGCAGCGCCCGTCAGCGCCTCCTTGCCCATGTCCGACGCCAAAATCTCGCCCTTATAGGCGAAGCTGAAACTGCGGTCGGCGCGGATATCCAGGCTCGATTCGAACCGGCCCGGCGTCACCAGACAGGCGGAGAGCGCCAGCAGCCCCGCCAGCGCGCCCAAAGTGCGATACAGACGGTCCATAGCCACTCTCCCCCCGTTCAAGCCCCGTCAGCCCACCGTGGCGGCGTACAGCGCGATCGCCGCCGCGTTGGAGACGTTCAGGCTCTCCATGCGCGGGCTGATCGGCAGCTTGGCGATGATGTCGCAATGGGCGATCGTATTGTGGCGCAGCCCTTCGCCCTCGGCCCCCAGCACCAGGGCGACGCGCGATTCGCCGATCGCCTCGCCGATCGTCGTCTCGGCCTCGCCATCCAGCCCGATGCGCCAGTAGCCGGCCTCGGCAATCTCCTCCAGCGCGCGGGCCAGGTTCACCACCCGCACCCAGGGCACATTTTCCAGCGCGCCCGACGCCGCACGCGCCAGCACCCCCGATTCGGGCGGCGCATGCCGGTCCTGCGTCACGATGCACAGCGCGTCGAACGCCGCGGCGGAGCGCAGGATCGCGCCCACATTATGCGGGTCCGTCACCTGATCCAGCACCAGGATCGGCCGCTTGTCGTCCCGCCCCTGTTCCAGAACATCGCCCAGCCACACATCGTCCAGCGGCTCGACTTCGGCGACGATGCCCTGATGCGGCGCGTCGGACGGGACCATGCGGCCCATGTCGGATACGTCGGAATAGACGATCGGCAGCACCGGCGGCAGGTCGAGGGCGCCGAGCGCCTCGCGCGTCCCCCATATCTTGCGCACGATGCGGTCAGGGTTGGCGAGGGCCGCGATAACGGCGTGACGACCATAGAAGCGCGGAAAGGCGCTCTTGGGCTTGGTGGAGCGATTGGGCTTTTTCATGATTTCGCTCTTTTCACATCAGGCCATTGACAGGCAAGTCTCCATTCGCCATTAGGCCGCCTCCAACGCAGCGGGAACGCAATTTTCCGCAGCGTAGGGCACTGGACAGGTGGCCGAGTGGTTAAAGGCAGCAGACTGTAAATCTGCCCGGGTTTCCCGTACGCTGGTTCGAATCCAGCCCTGTCCACCACTGCATCGGGCCGATGCAGTCACCCCCTTTTCGAAGGGGCGGAGGTAGGCCAGTGTGGACACATAGCTCAGTTGGTAGAGCAGCTGACTCTTAATCAGCGGGTCCTTGGTTCGAGCCCAAGTGTGTCCACCACCCTCCTTCCTAAAAAACGGTCCTTCGGCGCGCCGCCTCTTTCGGGTTTCCGGCCACCGCGCCGCCTTTCCGAGCCCGCCCTGTATGAAAGGGAAGCGCCCCATGGCGTGGCTCATCCTCGGCATTGCCGTATTCACCGAAATCTGCTGGGCGCTTAGCCTGAAATGGGCCGCCACCATCGGCAGCTGGCAAGCCTCCGCCGTGCCGATTGCTTTGAGCTTCCTCAACATGGGCCTGCTCGCGCTGGCGATGAAAGGCATCCCCGCCGGCACCGCCTATGCGGTCTGGACCGGCCTTGGGGCCGTGGGCGTCATCATCGGCGGCATGATCTTCTTCGGCGACCGGGTGAACATGGTCCAGGTGGGCTTCATGGCGATGATCGTGGTGGGGGTCGTGGGGACGAAGGTGTTTGGGAACGGGTGAGGGGGGGACTGGTTTGCGCCTAAATCAATCCGTAGGCGGAGATTCGGTTTGCGCCCAGTAACGGACATTCAGATGGATGT
>Ga0209147_100476_pt1 | contig 24510 bp, 19 predicted proteins | sample AraplaCol_mLB_r2_FD_184278 | JGI IMG/M metagenome (GOLD analysis project Ga0209147, IMG submission 184278) | Arabidopsis root microbial communities from North Carolina, USA - plate scrape CL_Col_mLB_r2 (SPAdes) (version 2) | ecosystem: Host-associated > Plants > Roots > Endosphere | place: USA... | reverse complement strand
ATTTCCGGTCATGCGTGCATCATGGGCACGTACGCAACTGAAGATGCACATTTTTTGTGCAAGGAAGGGGAATCACATGAAGCAACCCAGCGACGTTTTCAACGATCTGCAGTCGCGCGTCAGCGATCTGCTGAAAAACTCGCCGGCCAAGGACGTCGAGCGCAACGTGAAGGCCATGCTGTCGCAAGGCTTTTCGAAACTCGACCTCGTCACGCGCGAGGAATTCGACACGCAGGCGCAAGTGCTCGCCCGCACCCGTGTGCGCCTCGAGGAACTCGAAAAGCGCGTCGCCGAACTCGAGCAGAAGCTCGCCGCGCCGCAAGCCTGACGCCCCACCCGGCCGCAAGGTCCGGGCGCGGGCCGCCTCGTGCGGCCCGCGCCCGCCACCTTCCTCCGCACTTCGTCGTCCGTCGTTCTTCGCAGCACCCTCCGCTCTTCGTAGTCCATCGCTCTTCGTAGTTCATCGCTCTTCGCAGCACCTCCGCTCTTCGCTGTTCGTCGTTCGCAACACCTCGTTCTTTCCTCGCGCCACGCCGGCAAGCGCGCACCGATTCCTCCGATTCCCGCGGCATGCGGCCACGAACGGCCGTCGCCCGTCCGTCTTGTTTACAGGAGCCTCGCCATGTCGCTCGCCGTGGTGCGCAGTCGCGCGCCCGCCTCCGGCCGTGCGCCGGACGTCACCGTCGAAGTCCATCTCGCCAACGGGTTGCCGTCGTTCTCGATCGTCGGCCTGCCCGATCTCGAGGTCCGCGAAAGCCGCGAGCGCGTGCGTGCCGCGCTGCAGAACTGCGGCTTCGAATTCCCCGTGCGCCGCATCACCGTCAACCTCGCGCCGGCCGACCTGCCGAAGGAGTCGGGGCGGTTCGACCTGCCGATCGCCCTCGGCATCCTCGCCGCGAACGGCCAGATCCCGGCCGACGCACTGGCCGGCCGCGAATTCGCGGGCGAACTGTCGCTGACCGGCGCGCTGCGGCCGATGCGCGGCGCGTTCGCGATGGCGTGCGGGGTCGCGCGGGACGGGCAGGTCGCGGAAAGCGGTGCGGCTTCCGGTTCACGCGCCGGCGCGCTTTCCGGTTCGGGCAGCGGCGATCAACGGGCCGCCCCCGATCCGGCCGCCGTCGCGTCAGATGCTCCCGAGCTGTACCTGCCGCTCGCCAGCGCCGCCGAGGCGGCGCTCGTGCCGGGCGTCACCGTGTTCGGTGCGCCGGACCTGCCCGCGCTGTGCGCCCACCTCGCCGGCACGCCCGACGCCCGGCTCGCGCCGGTCGCGGCACCGTGCCTCGACGGCCTGCCGATGCCGGCCGCCCCCGATCTCGCCGATGTGGTCGGCCAGCGCGGCGCCCGCCGCGCGCTGGAAGTCGCGGCCGCGGGCGGCCATCACATGCTGATGGTCGGGCCGCCGGGCGCCGGCAAGTCGATGCTGGCCGCACGGCTGCCGGGCCTCCTGCCGCCGCTGACCGACGACGAGGCGCTGACGTCGGCGGCGCTCCTCTCCGCGAGCCGCCTCGGCTTTTCACCGGCACAGTGGCGCCGGCGGCCGTTCCGTGCGCCGCATCATTCGTCGAGCGCCGCCGCACTGGTCGGCGGCCGCAACCCGCCGCAGCCGGGCGAAATCACGCTCGCCCATCTCGGCGTGCTGTTTCTCGACGAGCTCCCGGAATTCGACCGGCATGTGCTCGAAATGCTGCGCGAGCCGCTGGAAGCCGGCCGCATCACGATCTCGCGCGCGGCGCAGCAGGCCGACTTCCCGGCCGCATGCCAGCTGATCGCCGCGATGAATCCCTGCCCGTGCGGCTGGCACGGCGATCCGTCCGGACGCTGCCGCTGCACGCCGGACGTCGCCGCGCGCTACCTGCGCAAGCTGTCGGGGCCGCTCGTCGATCGCATCGATATCCAGATCGACCTGCCCGCGCTGTCGCCGGCCGAACTCGCGTCGCGCGCGACGGCGCCCGGCGAGCCGAGTGCCGCGGTGGCCGCACGGGTCGCACACGCGCGTGCGCTGCAGCTCGACCGGCAGGGCAAGACGAATCACATGCTGAGCGGCCGCGAAACCGACGACCTGTGCCGGCCGACCGACGAAGGCGAGCGGCTGCTGCGCGAGGCCGGCGAGCGTTTCGGCTGGTCGGCGCGTGCGTATTTCCGTGTGCTGAAGGTCGCGCGGACGATCGCCGACCTGGCCGGCGACCCGCTGCCGACGGCCGCGCAGATCGCCGAGGCGATCCGCTACCGACGCGCGCTGACGGCGCTGTGAGTGCCCTCGGAGGACAAAATCCGGCTGTCAAGACTTGACTTATGCACAATTCCACGAATCCGGCCCCGGATCGGGGCTCGGCGCGACCTTTGCAGCACGGAATCCGTATCTCGTTGTTTTGATTGACGTTTCCCAAAACACGAGCGAGCGACCAAATGGGCCGGAAGGCCGTCCCGCGCGGCTTGGCGGGAAATTCGGGCAACTTTTCAACAAAGTTATCCACATGCGCTGTGGATAGCCGAAAAAACCTCGCAAAATCCGGCGACTAGCGCCGAAAGTTGCGAACGAACTTTCAGTTGTCAGGAGGCGTCCCGGCGCCCTCGCCGAGGCCGTCAGTCGAGCTTGAACGACCCGAAAAACTGGTCGAGCTGCTCCTGGGCAAGCGGCCCGTCGGCAATCACGACGGCCTGGTACGCATGCCGGCCGCGCGCGACAAGCCGTGCGACGATCGTCTTGCGCGCGCGATCGCCGCCGGCGGCCGCGCCCGCGATGCGCAGCTCGAGCCCGTTCACCGCGCCGCCGGCCGCAAGCGGCACCGGCACCGCGGCCGTCTGCGGCGCGCCGTCGAGGTTGCGCGACAGCCCGGTGCGCAGGAACTCGAGCGCCGCGCGGCGCGTGTCGTCGCTGTCGTCCGGCAGCGTCAGCGTGCCGACCGCGAACACCGCGCCGTCCACGTGCGCGGCCTGCATCCGCATCGGCATCGACGCGCCGCCGATCGCCACCGGCTGCTGCTCGACGGTCGGCTTCGCCGGCAGGTCGACGGTGTAGCCGGCGTCGTTGTGCAGCGTGCGCCAGTCATACGACGGCGAGCACGCGGCCAGCGCGACGCTCATGCACGCGAGCGCGGCGAAGTGTCGCAGCGGACGAAAAAGGGGGCGCAACGAATCGGTGACTTCCTTCGGCATGGCGTGGAGCGGGCAGGCAAAACGGGCATTATCCGCCGAACGTGAATTCCGGGATGCGTGGCCGCCGTCGGTGCACATCCTGCATTCGCGCTAAAATGAGCGCCGAATTTCGATGTCCTTTGCTTCGATCCGCGTCATCGACCGACTCCGAGAGCTCCAGATGAACACCACGCCTCCCGCCCGGCGCAGCGCCGGCCCCGTCCGCTACATCGTCGCCGCCGCCGTCGTCGCGGCGATCGCCGTTGCCGGCTTCTTCGCGTTCAACGGCAAGTCCACCGTGCCGGACGCCACGTTCACGCTGCTGTCAGGCCAGAAGGTTTCGACCGCAGGCGACCTGAAAGGGAAGGTCTATCTCGTGAACTTCTGGGCGACGAGCTGCGCGACCTGCATGCAGGAAATGCCGCAGATGGTCGATACCTACAATCGCTTCAAGGGTCAGGGGCTGGAATTCGTCGCGGTCGCGATGAACTACGATCCGCCGATGTACGTCGCGAACTACGCACAGACGCGCCAGCTGCCGTTCAAGGTCGCACTCGACGACGGCAGCGTCGCGAAGCAGTTCGGCAACGTGCAGCTCACGCCGACGACCTTCGTCGTCGACAAGGACGGCAAGATCCTGAAGCGCTACGTCGGCGCACCGCAGTTCGCGGAACTCGACGCACTGCTCAAGAAGGCACTCGACAGCAACGCGGCCTGAGCGCCGCCCGATCTGGCTCGAAGGGCCGCGCGCCGCGCCCTTCCCCGCACGACGGACCGCACGACCGGGCAACCCGGTTCCGCGGTCCGTTCGCTTTTCAGCGCTCGGTTTCGCCTTTCGCCGACAGCCCGTAGCGCTTCATCTTCTCGTACAGCGTCGCCTTGCCGACATGCAGCCGGTCGGCCGTCGCGGCGACCGCGCCGCCCGTCTGGTTCAGCGCCTCGGCGATCACCGCGCGCTCGAATTGCTCGATGCGCTCCTTCAGCGTCTGCTCGTTGTCGGCGTCGCCGCCGTTCGCGCCCGTCTCCTGCGGCATGTCGGCCACGCCGAGCACGAAGCGGTCGGCCGCGTTGCGCAGCTCGCGCACGTTGCCGGGCCAGTCGCGCTGCATCAGGCTCGCGCGCTGCCGGTCGGTCAGCACCGGCGCGGGTCGCGCGTAACGCACGGCCGCATCGAGCATGAAGTGCTCGAACAGCGGCACGATGTCCTCGCGGCGCTCGGCAAGCGGCGGCAGCGCGATCGTCACGACGTTGAGCCGGTACAGCAGGTCGCGCCGGAACGTGCCGGCCGCGACGAGCTCGCTCATGTCGCCCTTCGCGGCCGCGACGACGCGGCAGTTCACGCGAATCGGCTGGTTCGAGCCGAGCCGCTCCAGCACGCCGTCCTGCAGCACGCGCAGCAGCTTCACCTGCAGCGCGAGCGGCATGCTTTCGATTTCATCGAGGAACAGGGTGCCGCCGGATGCGTACTCGAGCTTGCCGACCCGGCGCTTCGCGGCGCCGGTGAACGCGCCGGGCTCGTAGCCGAACATTTCCGATTCGAACATCGGCTCGGGCAGCGCGCCGCAGTTCACCGCGATGAACGGCTTGTCGCGACGCGGCGACAGCTCGTGCAGGCTGCGCGCGATCAGCTCCTTGCCGGCCCCCGTGTCGCCGTTGATCAGCACCGACGCGTCGGTCGGCGCGACGTTCGCGATCAGCTTGCGCACCTGCTCGATCGCGGGGCTGCGGCCGATGATGCGCGGCGCGACCACGTTCTGCCCGGCGAGCTCGCGCCGCAGCGCGTGGTTCTCGAGCACGAGCTCGCGCCGCTCGAGCGCACGGCGCACCGTCTCGATCAGGCGCTCGGCCGCGAACGGTTTTTCGATGAAGTCGTATGCGCCGTCGCGCATCGCCTGCACGGCCATCGAGATGTCGCCGTGCCCCGTGACGAGGATCACGGGCACGTCGGGCACGCGCTCGCGGCACTGCGCGAGCACGTCGAGCCCGCTCGCGCCGGGCAGCCGGATGTCGCTGACGATCGCGCCGGCGGTATCCGCGACGATCGCCTTCTCGGCTGCCTCGGCCGACTCGAAGCCGGCGACGTCGAACCCCGCCAGCTGAAGGCTCTGCACACTTGCCCGGCGAACGAGCGCATCGTCTTCGATATAGATCACTTGCAGGCGGTTGGCCATCGTACTCACTTGCTCCTGACGGGCCGCGCGGCGGCAGCGCGCGCGGCGGCGTTGATACCGGTCGTGCACCGATCGGGCGGGCGGCGTGGCGCGCCTAGCGCGAGCCCGCCGGCTCGGACACGGAGTCCGGATGATGCGTGCGGGCGCGCCGCAGCGTCAAGACGAACAGCGCGCCGCCCGACGGTGCGTTGCGCGCGGTCAGCGCACCGCCCGCGTCGCTCGCGATCGACGACGAGATCGCGAGCCCGAGCCCGAGCCCGCGCCCCATTTCCTTGGTCGTGAAGAACGGCTCGAACAGGCGCGGCAGCAGGTCGGGCGCAATGCCGCAGCCGTTGTCGCGCACCTCGATCGCGAGCGTCGCCGCCGACACCGCGATCGTCACCTCGATCGCCGGCGCCGCCACGCCGGCGACCGCGTCGAGCGCGTTGCCGAGCAGGTTGATCAGCACCTGTTCGAGGCGCAGGTCCTCGCAGCGCGCGACGAGCTCGGGATAGTCGCGCGCCAGGTCGAGCGGCGCATCGTGCGCGGGCGACACGGTCGCATCCTGCAACGTCAGCGTGAGCGCGACGCCGCGCAGGCGCTCGTCGAGCAACGACAGCACGCTGCGCAGCGCGCGCACGACGAGCGCCTGCTCGTTGCGCGGCTTCGCGCGGCCGACGAACAGCTTCAGCTGGTTCGTGATCTTGCCCATCCGCTCCGTGAGCGCGGCGATCGCCTCGAGGTTCTCGCGCGCGGCCGCCTGCTCACCGCGATCGAGCAGCACACGCGTGTTGTCCGAGAAACTGCGCAGCGCCGCGAGCGGCTGGTTCAGTTCGTGCGTGATGCCGGCCGCCATCTGGCCAAGCGCGGCGAGCTTGCTCGCCTGGATCAGTTCGTCGTGCGCGGCGCGCAGTTCCTGTTCCGCGCGGATCCGGTCGCCGACCTCCTTCTGCAGTTGCTCGTTCGCTTCCGACAGGTCGGCCGTGCGCTCTTCGACGCGCCGGTTCAACTCCGCGTACGCCTGCTGCAGCAGCGCGCGGCCGCGAATCATTTCACGCACGCGCGCACGGCGCATCCGCCAGTAGAACGCGAGCAGCGCGACCGACACGAAGCCGAAGCCCGTGACGATCGTCGCGTTGCGCGCGTCGGCGTCGACGGGCGCGATCGGCGCCAGCGTGACGAGCAGCCAGTCGGGCTCGCCGATCCGGCGCTTGCTCGCGAGGTAGCGCGGCGCGCGCAGGCCCGCGCCGAGACGCACGATCTCCGCATCGGGGCCCAGCACCTGCTCGATGCGCAGCGGCAATGGCGTGACGGGCTGCTGCGCGTACTGGCGCGTCTCGTAGATCGACGCGGCAACGGGCCCCGTCAGCGGCCGCAGCGTGTGGTACTTCCAGGCGGGCACCGACGACAGGAACACGACGCCGTGGTCGTCCGCGACGACGAGCGGCTCGGACGCATCGGCGCCCTGGAACCATTCGAGGTTGAGCTTCACGACGACAACGCCCGCGATCCTGCCGTCGCGCCACACGGGCTGCGAGATGTAGTAGCCGGGATCGCGCGAGATCGTGCCGATCCCGAAGAAGCGGCCGACCTGACCGTTCATCGCATCGAGGAAATACGGGCGGAAGCGGTATTCGATCCCGACGAAGCTGTCGGGCGCGCGCCAGTTGCTGGCGGCGACACACAGGCCGTCCGCGCCGATCACGTAGGTGACGGTCGCGTGCGCGTGTTCGTTGAGGTCTTCGAGATAGCGGTTGACGCGTGCGGTGTAGTCGGTGCGCTTCGGCTCGGCGAGCAGGTCCTGCACGTACGGATGGCTGCCGAGCAGATAAGGCAGCGACTCGTAGCGGTCGAGCGTGCTCTTGAGCGCGTTGGTGGTGCGGTCGACGCGCACTGCGGCGTTGCGCTGCAACTCTGCGACGCCGCGCCGCCAGGTGATCGTCCACGTCAGCGTGCACGCCGCGGCGAGCGCGGCGGCAAGCACGACGAGAATGAGCAGGCGGCGCGTCACGGTCGAGGCTTCCTGGCGATGCGGATCGCCTATTGTGTCATAGGCCTCCACCTGCCCGCCCTGGCCGCCGCGGGCCGCACCGCCCGCGGGCGATGCCGCCGCCTGCTCCTTCATGACGTCAGACGCCGGCCGTCTCGGTCGGCGTGACTTCGCCGCCGCCCTTCAGCGCCTGGCGCAGCTTGTTGCGGTCGAGTTCCTTCTCCCATGCCGACACGACGACCGTCGCGACGCCGTTGCCGACGATGTTGGTCAGCGCGCGGCATTCGCTCATGAAGCGGTCGATGCCGAGGATCAGCACCATGCCCGACAGCGGGATCGTCGGCACGACGGCGAGCGTCGCGGCCAGCGTGATGAAGCCCGCGCCGGTGACGCCGCTCGCGCCCTTCGACGTCAGCATCGCGACCGCGAGCAGCGTGAGCTGCTGCATCCACGTCAGTTCGATGTTGGTCGCCTGCGCGATGAACAGCACGGCCATCGTCATGTAGATGTTGGTGCCGTCGAGGTTGAACGAATAGCCGGTCGGCACGACGAGGCCGACGACCGAGCGCGAGCAGCCGGCCTTCTCGAGCTTTTCCATCAGCTGCGGCAGCGCGGCTTCCGACGAGCTCGTGCCGAGCACGATCAGCAGCTCTTCTTTGATGTAGGACACGAAGCGGATGATCGAGAAGCCCGTGACGCGGGCGATCGTGCCGAGCACGACGAGCACGAACACGACCGACGTCAGGTAGAACGTGCCGATCAACTTGAGCAGCGGCACGAGCGAGCCGACGCCGTACTTGCCGATCGTGAACGCCATCGCGCCGAACGCGCCGATCGGTGCCAGCTTCGTGACGATGTGCACGATGCCGAACAGCACGCGCGTGAGCCCGTCGATGAAGTCGGTGACGACCTTGCCGCGCTCGCCGAGGTGCGCGAGCACGCTGCCGAACAGCAGTGCGATCAGCAGGATCTGCAGGATTTCGCCCTGCGCGAACGCATCGACCATTGTGTTCGGGATGATGTGCATCAGGAAGTCGACCGTCGACTGCCCGTGCGCCTTCGCCGCGTACGATGCGACGGCCTTGCCGTCGAGCGTCGCCGGATCGATGTTGAAGCCGACGCCCGGACGCAGGATGTGCGTGGCCGCGAGGCCGAGCACCAGCGCAAAGGTCGACACGATCTCGAAGTACAGGAGTGCCTTGCCGCCGACGCGGCCGACCTTCTTCATGTCCTCCATGCCGGCGATGCCGGTGACGACCGTACAGAAGATGATCGGGCCGATGACCATCTTGATCAGCTTGATGAAGCCGTCGCCGAGCGGCTTCATGTCGGTGGCAATCGACGGATAGAAATGGCCGAGGATCACGCCGACGATGATGGCGAAGATCACCTGCACATAGAGCACTTTGTAGAAGGGTTTCTTCTTCACGATGGTTCCTGCTGAAGTAGATGAGCCGATGGAAACGGCGTCACGCGCGCGGACGAATGTCAGGGGAAACTAATCGCCCGCGCGGCTGCCGTGCCGCAACAAGCGATGCCTCAGGACATCCGACAGGGGAGGAAGGCAGTGGTCATCGATTGTCTCCTTGCTTGCTGTAGTAGTTCGGCCGGGGGGTTGGCCGTGCGCTTTATATCGCAAGGTCGATGCCAGGTTTCCGTAACCCCTCAAGCCGTTGTTTTCATTGTATTTCTCATAATGCGGCAGGCAAGGAAATCCGGCTTTCCGGATTTCCGGAAAATATCCGTCCGGGGATTCGGACGGATTGGCGCATTCTTCCGATGAATCAGTGCTGCACCGCCTCGCCCGCCAGCAGGCCCGTCTGCGCGTAGAACTCCTGCTGCGCGAACGCGTCGCGCTCGCGCCGCGCACGCTCGCCGCGATCCACAAGCGAACCGACGACGATCCCGACGAACGCGAGCGGCACCGACACGAGCGCCGGGTTGTCGAGGAACACCGGCGCGTGCGCGTGATGCAGCACGTCGACCCACACCGACTTCGACAGCACCGTGAGCGTGACCGCCGACACGAGGCCGAGGCCGCCGCCGAGCACCGCGCCGCGCGTCGTCATCCCGCGCCAGAAGATCGACATCGCGAGCACCGGGAAATTCGCGCTCGCGGCCACCGCCGCGACGAGGCCGACCATGAACGCGACGTTCACGTGCTCGAACAGGATCGACAGCCCGATCGCGACCGCCGACAACGCAATCGTCGCCGCGCGCGAGATACGCATCTCGAGGCGTTCGTCGGGCTTGCCGCGCGCCCACATCTGCGCGTAAAGATCATGCGAGATCGTCGTCGCGCCGGCGAGCGTGAGGCCCGCGACCACCGCGAGGATCGTCGCGAACGTGACCGCCGCGATGAACCCGTAGAACCAGTTCCCGCCGACCGCCTGCGCGAGCTTCACCGCGACCATGTTCGAGCCGCCGAGCAGGTCGTGCGTGAGATTGAACGACCCGTCGGCACCCAGCCTGAAGAATTCCGGATGCTGTGCGAGCAGCACGATCGCCGAGAAGCCGATCACGAAGGTCAGCAGGTAGAAGTAGCCGATGAAGCCGGTCGCATAGAGCACCGACTTGCGCGCCTCCTTCGCGTTCGGCACCGTGAAGAAGCGCATCAGGATGTGCGGGAAGCCGGCCGTGCCGAACATCAGCGCGATGCCGAGCGACAGCGCGTTGGCCGGATCGCGGATCAGCTTGCCGGGGCCCATGATCGACAGCGCGCCCGGATGCACGGCCACCGCGCGGCGGAACATCTCGTCGACGCTGAAGCCGAATTCGGCGAGCGCGAGCACGACGAGCAATGTCGCGCCGCACAGCAGCAGCACGGCCTTGATCACCTGCACCCAGGTGGTCGCGGTCATCCCGCCGAAGAACACGTAGACAACCATCAGCACGCCGACGATCAGCTCGGCCGTACCGTACGACAGCCCGAACAGCAGCTGGATCAGCTTGCCCGCGCCGACCATCTGCACGACGAGATACAGCACGACGATGGTCAGCGAATTCGCGGACGTCAGCAGCCGGATCGGCCGCTGTGCGAAGCGGTACGCAACGACGTCGACGAACGTGAACTTGCCGAGATTGCGCAGCGGTTCGGCAATCAGGAACATCACGAACGGCCAGCCGACGAGAAAGCCGATCGAGTAGATGAGCCCGTCGAAACCGAACATGAACACCATCCCCGACAGCCCGAGGAACGACGCGGCCGACATGTAGTCGCCCGCGATCGCGAGCCCGTTCTGCAGCCCGGTGATGCCGCCGCCGGCCGTGTAGAAGTCGCGCGTCGAGCGCGTGCGGCGCGCGGCCCAGCGCGTGAGCGCGAGCGTCGCGAACACGAACGCGAAGAACATCCCGATCGCGACCGGGTTCAGTTCGACCTTGTCGGGCATCGGGCCCGCGACCGATACCGCATGCGCGGCAGACGAAACGAGGGCCGCGGGAACGGCAAGCGCGCGGAGCGCGATCGAAATACGTCGCATGTCGGCCTCCTTCACGAACGCTGCAGGAGCGCGTCGACGCGGCGGTCGAACGCACGGTTCGCGCGCAGCACGTAACACGCGGTCAGCCCGATCGCGACCAGGATGATCGCGACGCCCGCGGCGATCCCGACCGTCGTCGTCGCGCCGCGATACAGCGGCGCCGCGAGCACGTGCGGCGCGAGCGCGACGAGCAGGATGAAGCCGTAGTACGTGGCGATCATCAGTGCCGTCAGCGTGAAGCTGAAACGGCGCCGCGCACGCACGAGCTGCTGGTAGTCGCGGCGCGCCGTGACCGATTCGATGACGGAAAGCTCCATGGTGTCTCCATTTCCAACTCGTCATTGCGAGGGTGTTGTGTGGAATGGTCGGCGCGCGTCGACTACCCCGCCCGCGCCGTGGCGGAAAAAGCGATCTACACGACGCGATCCGCGCGCAGCCGCGCGACCTCGTCGGCCGACATCCCGAGCCAGCCGGCGAGCACCGCGTCCGTGTCCGCGCCGAGCACCGGCGGCGCGCCGCGCACCGGCAGCCGCGCGCCGTCGAACCGGTACGGCGGCGCCAGCACGTCGACGACGCCCGCGACCGGATGCGGCTGCCGCGTCACGAGCCCCGCGCTCGTCGCGCGTTCCGACGTCAGCGCTTCGTGCAGCCCGAGCACTTCGCCGCACGGAATGCCCGCGTCGGCCAGCGCCGCGAGCAAAGTCGCGCGCGAACGGCGCGCGAGTTCGCGACGAATCTCGGGCAGCAGGTCGGCGCGGTTCTCCGAGCGGCCGAGGTTGGTCTTGTAGCGTTCGTCCGCGGCGAGGTCGGGTCGCTCGATCGCGTCGCAAAAGCGCGCGAACTGCGTGTTGTTGCCGACCGTGATCACGAGCGGGCCGTCAGCCGCGTCGAACACGCCGTACGGCACGATCGACGGATGCGCGTTGCCGTAGCGCGGCGGGTCCTCGCCCATCAGCAGCGCGTCGAGCCCGTAGTACGCGGTGATCATCAGCCCGCAGTCGAACAGCGCCATCTCGATGCGCCGCCCGCGCCCCGTCGCATGACGTTCGTACAGCGCCGCGAGGATCGCCTGCGCCGAATACATGCCGGTGAACAGGTCGACCGCCGCGACGCCGAACTTCAGCGGCGGCTGGCCGGCTTCGCCGTTCAGCGCCATCAGCCCGGCCTCGCCCTGCACGACGAGGTCGTAGCCGGGCCGCGCGGCCTCGGCGCCCGAGCGGTCGTAGCCGGAGATCGCGCAATGCACGAGGCGCGGGTTCAGTTCGGCCAGCGCGTCGTAGCCGAGCCCGAGCTTCTCCGCGCCGCCGAACTTGAAGTTGTGAAGCACCACGTCGGCCTGCGCGGCCAGCTCGCGCGCGAGCCGCCGCCCTTCGTCGGTCTGCAGGTCGAGGCAGATCGAGCGCTTGCTGCGGTTCACGCTGTTGAAGTAGGTCGTTTCGGTGGCGCCGATCCTCAAGCCCCAGTCGCGCGTGTCGTCGCCGCGCGCCGGATGCTCGACCTTGATCACTTCCGCGCCGAAATCGGCGAGCACCATCGCGCACCACGGCCCCGCGAGCACGCGCGAGAAGTCGAGCACTTTCACGCCGGCCAGCGGCAAAACGCGCGATTCGTTCGTCATCCTTGTCTCCTCCATTCGCGTCGTTCGTCTTTACTGTTTCGACAGCGCGATGTAGCGCGCGAGATGGTGATCCTCGTCGCCGAGCTGGTGATCGATCATCACGAGGCGCTTCGCGTAGTGCGACAGCGGCAGCTCCCACGTCATCCCGATCCCGCCGTGCAACTGGATGCTCTCCTCGGCGACGAGCGTGCCGATCCGCCCGATGCTGAATTTCGCCGCGGCCAGCGCGCGTTCGCGCACCACGCGCGGCGCATCGAGCTGCGCGGCCGCGTTGATCACGGCCGAGCGCGCCTGCTCGACTTCGAGCAGCAGGTCGGCCATCCGGTGCTGCAGCGCCTGGAAACTGCCGATCGGCAGCCCGAACTGCTTGCGCGTGCGCAGGTACTCGAGCGTGTGCTCCTTCGCGACGTCCATCGCGCCGAGCGCTTCCGCCGACAGCGCGAGCAGCCCGTAGCCGAGCACGCGTTCGAGCAACTCGGCGCCCGCTTCGCCGTCGTGCGCGCCGAGCGCCGCATCGGCCGGCAGCACGGCGCGCTCGAAGCGCACTTCGGCCGCGCGGCCGCCGTCGATCTTCCGGTAGTCGCGCAGCGACACGCCCGGCGCGTCGGCCGGCACGACGAACAGGCCGATGCCGGCCGCGTCGTCGTCCTGCCCGGACACGCGCGCGCTGACGACGAAGAACGCCGCCTGCGCGGCCTGGTCGACGACGCCCTTCGCGCCCGTGAGCACCCAGCCGTCGCCCGAGCGTTCGGCGCGCGTGCGCACGGTCGTCAGTTCGTAGTGCGAGCCCGGCTCGTCATGCGCGAACGCGGCGCTCGCGCTGCCGTCGATCAGCGCGGCGAGCCGCTCGCGATGTGCGTCGCCGCCGGCGAGCGACAGCGCGCGGCCCGCGAGCAGCGCGCCGAGGAACGGCTCGACGACGAGCCCGCGCCCGAGGCATTCGAACACCACGGCGATGTCGAAGCCCGCGCCGCCGAAACCGCCGTCGGCTTCCGCGAACAGCGCGCCGACCGTGCCGAGTTCCGCAAAGCGCTGCCACATCGCGCGATCGAAGCCCTCGGCCGACTGCGCGATGCGATCGCGCACCGGGAACGCATACTGTTCGGCGATGAAGCGGTTCAACGTGTCCGCCAGCATCCGGCGGTCTTCTGTGTGCTGGAAATCCATCGTCGCGCTCCTCGTTACAGCCCGAGCATCATCTTCGCGATGATGTTCTTCTGGATCTCGTTCGAGCCGCCGAAGATCGACAGCTTCCGGTTGTTGAAATACTGCTGCGCGGCGCTCGCGGCTTCGTCCGGGCCGACGGGCTCGCCGTCGTAGTCGGCATCGAGCGCCTCGTCGACGAACGGCTGTGCATACGGCCCCATCGCACGCCGCATCAGCGCGGTGATCTCCTGACGGATCTGCGTGCCGCGAATCTTCAGCATCGAGCTTTCCGCGCCCGGCACCCCGCCGCCCGCGACCGCCGCCAGCACGCGCAGGTTGGTCGTGCGCATGTTCTCGAGTTCGATCTCGACACGCGCGACGCGCGCCGCGAAGAACGGATCGTCCGCGAGCGGCCGGCCGTTCTTCGTGACCTTCGCGGCAACCGCGCGCAGCCGGTCGAGCGCGGCCGTCGAAAAACCGATTCCCGCGATGTTGGTGCGCTCGTACGTGAGCAGGTATTTCGCGTAGGTCCAGCCGCGGTTCTCTTCGCCGACGAGGTTCTCCGCCGGCACGCGCACGTCGGTGAAGAACACCTCGTTCACTTCGTGCTCGCCGTCGAGCGTGATGATCGGGCGGACCTCGACGCCCGGCGTGTTCATGTCGATCAGCAGGAAGCTGATGCCTTCCTGCTTGCGCACGTCGGTCGCGGTGCGCACAAGGCAGAAGATCATGTTCGCGTAGTGGCCGAGCGTGGTCCACGTCTTCTGGCCGTTCACGATGTAGTGCTCGCCCTGCGCGTCGAGCCCGCGCACCGCGCTCGTCTTCACCGACGCGAGATCGGAGCCGGCGCCCGGCTCCGAATAGCCCTGGCACCACCAGTCGGTGCCGTCGAGAATGCGCGGCAGCCAGCGGCGCTTCTGCGCTTCGTCGCCGTACTTGATCAGCACGGGGCCGAGCATGTTCACGCCGAACGGCACGATGCGCGGCGCACCCGCGAGCGCGCATTCGTTGTCGAACAGGAACTTCTGCGCGACGCTCCAGCCGGGGCCGCCGTACTCGCGCGGCCAGTGGCTCGCGAGCCAGCCGCGCGCGTTGAGTATCGCGTGCCATTCGCGCATGTCGTCGCGCGTGAGATGCAGGCCGCCCTTCACCTTGCGCGCGATGCGCCCGGGCAGTTCGGCTTGCAGGAAGCGCTGCACTTCCGTGCGGAAGGCTTCCTCTTCGGGAGTGAAATTGAGGTCCATCGTCAGTCCGTGGCGAATGCGGTTGGCGTTCAGTCGAGGCGGTTCAGGCTCGCGAAATCCGCGCCGCGCGCGACGAGATCGACGAGCAGCGGCGACGGCTTCCAGAACAGCGGATCTTCCTTCGCGAACGCGCGGATATCGGCGAGCACGTTCGCGAGGCCGACCGTGTCCGCGTAATGCATCGGGCCGCCGCGATAACGCGGGAAGCCGTAGCCGTACAGGAACACCGCGTCGACGTCGAGCGGGCGCAGCGCGATCTTCTCGTGCACGACGTTCGCGCCTTCGTTGATCATCGCCGCGAGGTAACGGCGCATGATCTCGTCGTGGGTAAACGTGCGCGGCGCGATGCCCTTCTTCGCGCGCTCTTGCGCGACGATCGCCTCGACTTCCGGGTCCGGCGTGCCGACGCGTGCGCCGTCCGGATACAGGTAGTAGCCGCGCGCCGTCTTCTGCCCGAACCAGCCGCGCTCGCACAGCCGGTCGGAAATCTCCACGTAGCGCGCGCGCGGGTCGCGCGTCGCCGCGCGGCGCTTGCGGGTCGCCCAGCCGATGTCGCCGCCGGCGAGGTCGACGACCTGGAACGGCCCCATCGGGAAGCCGAATTCGCGCACCGCGCGGTCGATCTGGTACGGTGACGCGCCGTCTTCCATCAGGTAGTCGGCCGCCGTGCGATAGACGGCGAGGATCCGGTTGCCGATGAAGCCGTCGCACACGCCGGCGCGCACCGGCGTCTTCTTCAACTGCTTCGCGAGCGCGAACGCGGTCGCGACCACTTCGGCGCTCACGCGCGCCGGCACGACGATCTCGAGCAGCTTCATCACGTTGGCCGGCGAGAAGAAATGCAGGCCGATCACGTCGGCCGGCCGGTCGATGCTCGCGGCGATCTCGTCGATGTCGAGATACGACGTGTTGGTCGCGAGCACCGCACCCGGCTTGCACGCGCGCGCGAGTTCGGCGAACACGGCCTTTTTCACGGCCATGTCCTCGAACACGGCCTCGATCACGACGTCGGCCTGCGCGAGCGCGTCGTACGACGTGCTGCCCTTGAAACGCGCGAGCCGCGCGGCGTGCGCGGCCGGTGTCATCCGCCCTTTCGCGACGAGGCCGTCGTACACCTTCTCGACGTGCGCGCGGCCGCGTGCGAGCGACGCTTCGTCGCGTTCGATCATCGTCACCGGCAGCCCGGCATCGAGCGCCGCGACCGCGATGCCCGCGCCCATCGTGCCGCCACCGACCACGCCGATCCGCTCGACCGGCCGCGCGCTCGCGCGACGTGCCTCGGGCACCTTCGCCGCTTCACGCTCCGCGAAGAAGGCGTGCACGAGGCCCGCGCGCTGCGGGCTGTCGATGCACTGCAGGAACAGGCTGCGTTCGAGCTTCATCCCCGCGTCGAACGACTGCGTGAGCGCGGCCTCGACCGCGTCGACGATCTTCGCGGGCGAGAAAAGGCCGCGCGACTTCTTCGGCAATTCCGCGCGCGCCGCGTCGATCGCGGCCTGCGCGGCCGCGCGGTCGGCCAGCCCCTGCGCGTCGCGCGTGCGGCGCACCGGTGCGCCGAGCGACACGAGCTCCTGCGCATACGCGAGGCCTTCGGCGAGCGTGTCGTCGCTGTGTGCGACGCGGTCGACGAGGCCGAGCGAGAGCGCTTCGTCCGCGCTCGCGTGGCGGCCCGTCAGCATCAGGTCGAGCGCGGCCTTCGCGCCGATCAGGCGCGGCGCGCGCTGCGTGCCGCCCGCGCCGGGCAGCAGGCCGAGCGTGACTTCGGGCAGCCCGAGCTTCGCGCCGGGCACCGCGAGCCGGTAATGCGCGGCGAGCGCGACTTCGAGGCCGCCGCCGAGCGTCGCGCCATGCAGCGCGACCACGACCGGCTTCGTGCCCGATTCGATCCGCTCGCACACGTCGGGCAGCGACGGCGGCACCGGCGGCTTGCCGAATTCGCGGATATCGGCGCCCGCGATGAAGTTGCGGCCGGCGCCGACGATCAGCACCGCGCGGATCGCGTCGTCGGCCTGCGCGGCGTCGAGCGCGTCGGCGAGGCCGCGCCGCACGTCGGCGGACAGCGCGTTGACGGGCGCGTGGTCGATCGTGACGACGAGCACCTTGTCGCGCCGCTCGCGCGTGACGGTGCCGGCCGGGCCGGTGGGGGAAGCGGGTGAGTTCATCGTGTCTCCTTGACGCGGCGGCAGGCGCGTCGACGCCGGTTCGTGGCTCGCGGCCACGCGAGCGGCGCCGGGGCGCCTGCCCCGGTCCCGCACGAAGCGGGACAAGATCCGGCCGTACGCCGGGCATGACCCGATTCTCGATTGATCGAGATTCATTGACAATTCCCTCCCGCTTTTACAAGCTGTCAAGTCTGACTTGACACTGAATGCTTCCGACCGTTAAACGGGACGGACCAGGAGACGCGACGCATGGACCTGAACGCGCTGACGCTGCTCGTCGAGATCCTCGACGCCGGCAATCTCAGCAAGGCCGCGCAGCGGCTCAAGATGAGCCGCGCGAACGTCAGCTACCGGCTGAACCAGCTCGAGCGCTCGATCGGCCAGCAGCTCGTGCGGCGCACGACGCGGCGCATCGAGCCGACCGAAATCGGGCTGAAGCTGTACGAGCACGGGCGGCGCATCCGCAACGAACTGCTCGCCGCGCAGGAGTCGGTGACGACGCTCGGCCAGGACCTGCAGGGCCGCGTGCGGCTGTCGGTGCCGAGCGGCTACGGGCAGGTGGTGATGTCCGACTGGCTGCTCGCGTTCAAGCGGCTGCATCCGGGCATCGTGCTCGACGTCGTGTTCGAGAACCGCGTGGAAGACCTGATGCGCGACGAGATCGACATCGCCGTGCGCGTGATGCCCGAGCCGCCGCAGAACCTCGTCGCGCGCGACATGGGCGCGGTGCGCTACGTCGCGTGCGCATCGGCCGCGTTCGCGGCCGAGCACGGGATGCCGGCGAGCCTCGGCGCGTTGTCGGCCTCCCCCGTCGTCACCGCGACGGTGATGGGCCGGCAGCTCAGGATCGCCGCGTATCTCGGCGACGAGCGCCACGAGGTGCTGCTCGAGCCCACGCTGATTTCGGAGAACTTCCTGTTCCTGCGGCAGGCGATCCTCGGCGGGATCGGCGTCGGCATCGTGCCCGACTACGTGGTGCAGGACGACATCCGGCGCGGCACGGTCGTCACGTCGCTCGACGCGTACCGGCTCAGCATCTTCGGCACGCACATGTACATGCTCTACATGCCGAACCGGCACCACACGCGCGCGACGTCGACGTTCATAGAGTTCATCCTCGAACAGGCCGGAAAGACCGGCCGGGGCGGGCCCGGCGCGATGCGTCAGGGTTTCCTGTCGGGTGACAACCCGCCGGCCGCGCGGCGACAATAGCGCGCCGGGGCGGGCAGCCGCGTTGCGCCGGCATCGTCGCCTCCTTCGAATTCACTGCTGCCGAGGGTTCAATGTTCGACCGGATTCGTCCGCATTCGCGCTCCTGGACGCTGCTCGCCGCCGTCGCGCTCGTCGCGTTCAACGCCGGCTGCACGTCCCCGTCCACGCCGCCGTCGGGCGCGGTGGTGCCCGTCGCCGCCGCATCGGGCGCCGCCGTGCCGCTGCCCGGCGTCCATGCGCCCGAGCTGTCGTCCGGCTGGACCGACAAGCCGGGCTGGACCTCGCAGCACTTCATGATCGCGGCCGCGAATCCGCTCGCGACGCAGGCCGGCTACGACATGCTGAAGGCGGGCGGCACCGCGATCGACGCGGCGATCGCCACGCAGATGGTGCTCGCGCTCGTCGAGCCGCAATCGTCGGGAATCGGCGGCGGTGCGTTCCTGCTGTACTTCGACGGCAAGGCGACGCAGGCCTACGACGGCCGCGAGACCGCGCCGGCCGCCGCGACCGACCGCCTGTTCTACGGGCCGACCGGCCAGCCGATGAGCTTCTACGAAGGTGTCGTCGGCGGGCGCTCGGTCGGCACGCCGGGCGTGCTGCGCATGCTCGACGCCGCGCACCGTGCACACGGCAAGCTGCCGTGGCGCCGGCTGTTCCAGCCGGCGATCCGGCTCGCCGAGCACGGCTTCACGATCAGCCCGCGGCTCGCGACGCTGATCGCCAACGACAAGTACCTGAAGAACGACCCGGCTGCGCGTGCGTACTTCTACAACCCGGACGGCACGCCGAAGGCAGCCGGCACGGTGCTGAAGAACCCCGCGCTCGCGACCGTGCTGCGGCAAGTCGCCGACCGCGGCGCGAACGCGTTCTACAGCGGCGCGATCGCGCGCGACATCGTCACGAAGGTGCGCAGGCACCCGACCAACCCGGGCCTGCTGTCGCTCCAGGATCTCGCGCGCTACAAGGCGAAGGTGCGCGCGCCGCTGTGCGCGGATTACCGGCGCTCGGTGGTGTGCGGGATGCCGCCGCCGTCGTCGGGCGGCCTCGCGATCGCGCAGATGCTCGGCATCCTCGAAGCGATGCCCGACTGGCAGCAGATCGGCGCGCAGAAGCCGGTGCGCAACGACGTCGGCTACGAGCCGACGCCGTTCGCCGCGCACCTGTTCAGCGAAGCCGGGCGGCTCGCGTATGCGGACCGCGCGCGTTATGTCGCCGATCCCGATTTCGTGCCGCTGCCGGGCGGCAGCTGGGCGAGCCTCACCGACAAGACCTATCTCGCGCAGCGCGCGCACCTGATCGGCGACAGCAGCATGGGCGTCGCGCAGGCCGGCACGCCGCAGGGCGCGACGCTCGCGATGGCCGACGACCGCAGCCCCGAGTTGCCGTCGACCTCCGACATCGCGATCGTCGACCGCTACGGCCAGGCGCTGTCGATGACGACGAGCATCGAGGATGCGTTCGGTTCGCGGCTGATGGTGCGCGGCTTCATGCTGAACAACCAGCTCACCGATTTCTCGTTCGTGTCGAACGACAACGGCCGGCCGGTCGCGAACCGCGTTCAGCCCGGCAAGCGGCCGCGCTCGGCGATGTCGCCGGAACTCGTGTTCGACAAGAAGACGAAACAGGTGACGATGATCGTCGGCTCGGCCGGCGGCCCCGCGATCATCAATCACGTCGCGAAGACGCTGGTCGGCGTGCTCGACTGGGGGATGACGATGCAGCAGGCGATCGCGCTGCCGAACTTCGGGTCGATGAACGGGCCGACGCAACTCGAACGCGGCCGCGTGTCCGATGCGCTCGCCGACGGGCTGAAGGGCCGCGGGCACGACGTGCGGGTGGTCGAGATGAACTCGGGGCTGCAGGGAATCCAGCGGCTGAACGTGCAGGGGCAGACGGTGTGGTTCGGCGGGGCGGATCCGCGGCGGGAAGGCGTGGCGATGGGGGAATGAGTGCGATGAGCGACAACTTCACCTATCTGGTCGATCCGGTGGTTTCGCTCGCTGAAGCGCCCGCCGAGGCACAGCGCATGATCGCGTGGCTGCAGGCGCGCGGAATCGTCGGCGCGGCGACGCGCGTCGGCGACCTGTATCGCGACTGGGGCACGACCTGGGGGCTCAAGGAGAGCGATCTGACGGCCATCGACCGAACCGGTTACCCACCCGGCCCGCTTTATGCGAACGCCTGCGACGCGCGCGCAAATTTGCCGCCGTCCATCCCGAACTGGCTGGAGGTCGCCGTGGAACGCCGCATCTTCGATGCAGGCGGGAACGGCCTCGAGATTTTCTGCCCGGCGTGCAACGCGGAGCAGACCGCGCTCGGCGCCGCATGGGGTGACGCGTTTTCCGACTGGTTCGAGGGTGACGATGCGGCTCCGCTCGTATGCGGCGCGTGCGGCCATCGGCAACCCGTCACGCAATGGCGCTACGATCCGCCGTGGGCCTTCGGCCATCTCGGCTTCAATTTCCAGAACTGGCTGCTGAGCGATGCGTTCATCGCCGAATTCACCGCCGCGTACGGCCGGCCGCTGACGGTCGTGCACCAGCACATCTGAGCGCCCTGCGCGCTGCGTCAACCGCGCCCCTTCCACGGCACGATCCGCCGCTCGACCCACCGCATCGCGAGGTCGAACAGCCACGCGATCGCGCCGATGATGAGGATGCCCATCACGACGATATCGGTGCGCAGGAAGCTCGATGCGTTGAGCACCATCTGCCCGAGCCCGGCCGTCGCGGCAACCATCTCGGCCGCGACGAGCGTCGTCCAGCCGAAGCCGATCGCGATCCGCAGCCCGGTGAGGATCTCCGGCAGCGCGGCCGGCAGCACCACGTGCCGCACGATCTGCGCGAAACTGCCGCCGAGCGAATACGCGGCGTTGATCTGCTCGACCGTCGCCGCGCGCACGCCGGCGCGCGCGGCCATCGCGATCGGCGCGAAGCACGCGAGGAAGATCACGACGAGCTTCGCCGTTTCGTCGATGCCGAACCAGATCACGACGAGCGGCAGGTACGCGAGCGGCGGCAGCGGCCGGTAGAACTCCAGCAGCGGATCGAGCACGCCGCGCGCGATGCGGCTCACGCCCATCAGGATGCCGGCCGGCACGCCGATCGCGGTCGCGAGCAGGAACGCGCCGAACACGCGCGCGGCGCTCCACAACAAATGCTCGGACAAGGGCAGGCCGCCCTGGATGCGGCCGTGCCATGCGTCGACGAATGCCGTCCACACGGCTTCCGGCGCGGGCAGGAACAGCGGCGGCAGCCACTGGCGATGGGTGGCGACCCACCACAGCAGTGCCAGTGCCGCGACCGTCGCCGCGCTCAGCCCGGCCGTCTTCCCCTGCCCCGGCAACCGGTAGCGATGCGATGCGCGAGCCGGACGCGCCGCGTGACGCCGTTGCGTCGCGCGTTGATCCTGCCCGGGCTCCGCGGCCGTGCGATCGGCCGCCCAAGAATCCTGCGTGCTCATGCTGTCCTGCCTGTGCAAGGTGCTGATCCGACCGCGTCCGACCGACGCGCCCTGTCGCGCGAGTTCGTGCATCACGCCGCCGCCTCGGCGGCCTCGTCGCGATGCAGGTACGCGATCAGCCGTTCGCGCCATGCGATGAAATCCGGTGACGACTTCACCGCGCGCGCATCGCGCGATTCGACGTAGCGGCGCGCGAACGGCAGTTCGAAGGTTTCCGCGATCCGGCCGGGGCCGGGCGTCATCACGACGAGACGCGTCGCGAGAAACAGCGCCTCCTCGACATCGTGCGTAATGAAGAACACCGTCTTGCCGGTGCGTGCCCATACGTCGAGCACGAGCGCCTGCATCGTGCCGCGCGTCATCGCGTCGAGCGCGCCCATCGGCTCGTCCATCAGCAGCACGCGCGGGTCGCTCGCGAGCGCGCGCGCGATGCCGACGCGCTGCTGCATCCCGCCCGACAGCTCGTACACGCGCGCATGCGCATGCCTGTCGAGCCCGACGAGCGCGAGCATCTCCCGCGCCCGCGCTTCGCGTTCGGCCTTCGACACGCGTGCGAAGCGCAACCCGAGCGCGACGTTGTCGAGCACGTCGAGCCACGGCAGCAGCGCGTATTTCTGGAACACGACACCGCGATCGGCGCCGGGGCCCGTGACCGGCACGCCGTCGACGCGCACGTCGCCCGTCGTCGGCGCGACGAAGCCGGCCATGCAGTTCAGCAACGTCGTCTTGCCGCAGCCGGACGCGCCGAGTGCGACGACGAATTCACTGGCCTCGATGCGCAGGTCGACGTGCGCGAGCGCCTGCGTCGTCGGCCGGCCGCGTTCGCCCGGATAGTCGACCGATACCTGACGGACTTCCAGCGTGCTCATGTTCAGGACTCCGCGACGAGTGGGTTGAGTGGCCGCACTCAGCGCGCGGCCTTCTGCACGAACTGCGGATCGACGCCGGCCGAGTAGTCGGCGAGCACCGTCTGGATCGTGCCCTGCGATTTGAGGAACGTGGCCGTGGCCGCGAGCGATTTCGCGGCGCCCGACTGCGCACTGCCGCCGAGCCACGTCGTCGACGCCTGCTCGGCCGGCGTCGGGAACGCGTAGAGCGCGAGGCTGGCCGGTACGTCCTGCGCGTTCGCGCCCGACACCTTCGCGACCGCCGCGACCTGCGGCGAGCCGACCTTCCACGCGGCAGCGTGCGCGCGATAGTCGGCATCGGCGGCCGCGAGCACCTTCACGAAGCGCGTGACGAACTCGGGGTTCTCGCGCGCGAACTTGCGGCTCACGACGAAGCCGTCGAAGGTCGCCTTGCCGCTTTCCTTCGCAACCTGGCCCGACGTCGTGAGCACGGTGCCCGACTGCTTGACCTTCGCGAGCACCGGATCCCAGATGTAGGTCGCGTCGATGTCGCCGCGCGCCCACGCAGCCGCGACTTCGGGCGGACGCAGGTTGACGATCTTCACGTCGTTCGGATTGACGCCCGCGGCCTGCAGCGCGACGAGCGTATGGAAATGCGACGTCGACACGAACGGCACGCCGATCTTCTTGCCCTTCAGCGCGGCGACGTTGGTGACGCCCGAGCCGTTGCGCGCGACGAGCGCCTCGGCGTCGTTGATGTTGTCGAGCACCCAGAACAGCGAGATGTCGAGCCCCTGCGACAGCCCGGCCGCGATCGGGCTCGAGCCGGCTTCGCCGAGCTGCACGGAGCCCGATGCGAGCGCGCGGATCACGTCGGCGCCGCTGTCGAGCTTGCGGAACGTGACCTTGTAGCCGGTCGCCTTTTCGACTTCACCGCTCGCCTGCGCATAGCGCCACGGCACGACCATGTCCTGGTACGCGATCACGACTTCGCGCGATTCGGCGTGCGCCGCGCCCAGCGCGGCAAAGGCGGTCAGCGCGACGACGGCGCGGCGGATGAAGCTGAAACGGGACATGCGGCTCTCCTTCGAATGCGGGCATTGCTGCGGGAGAGCCGACTATAGGAGCTTTGCGCACGGCGGGAGCGAACTTATCCTGCGAAGCTATCGATGCCGTTTCAGCTTTGCTTTCCATGCTCGACCGGATTGCGTGTCCGGTCGGGTGACGATTGCCGTGCGAATGCGCGGGCGGCGGCCGCACCAACGAAAAAGCCCGCATCGCTGCGGGCTTTTTTCGGGTTCGCCAGAGGACGACGAAGCAAGGGGGCTCAGACCACCCCTGCCCCATGCGCCTGCAGATCGGCGTGATAGCTCGACCGCACCATCGCGCCGACGGCCGCGTGCGTGAAGCCCATCTTGTACGCCTCTTCCTCGTACATCTTGAACGTATCGGGATGCACGTACGCGCGCACCGGCAGGTGGTGCTCGGACGGCTGCAGGTACTGGCCGATCGTCAGCATGTCGACGTCGTGCGCGCGCAGGTCGCGCATCACCTGCAGGATTTCCTCTTCGGTCTCGCCGAGGCCGACCATCAGGCCCGACTTCGTCGCGACGTCCGGATGCAGCGCCTTGAAGTCCTTCAGGAGCTTCAGCGAGTGCACGTAGTCCGAACCCGGGCGCGCTTCCTTGTACAGGCGCGGCACCGTTTCGAGGTTGTGGTTCATCACGTCCGGCGGCGCGGCGTTCAGGATCGAGATCGCGCGGTCGAGACGGCCGCGGAAGTCCGGCGTCAGGATCTCGATGCGCGTGTCCGGCGACTGCGCGCGCGTTTCGCGGATGCACTCGACGAAGTGGGCGGCGCCGCCGTCGCGCAGGTCGTCGCGGTCGACGCTCGTGATCACCACGTACTTGAGCTTCAGCGCCGCGATCGTGCGCGCGAGGTTCTTCGGTTCATCCGCGTCGAGCGGATCGGGACGGCCGTGGCCGACGTCGCAGAACGGGCAGCGGCGCGTGCACTTGTCGCCCATGATCATGAACGTCGCGGTGCCCTTGCCGAAGCATTCGC
>Ga0209147_100474_pt1 | contig 24563 bp, 24 predicted proteins | sample AraplaCol_mLB_r2_FD_184278 | JGI IMG/M metagenome (GOLD analysis project Ga0209147, IMG submission 184278) | Arabidopsis root microbial communities from North Carolina, USA - plate scrape CL_Col_mLB_r2 (SPAdes) (version 2) | ecosystem: Host-associated > Plants > Roots > Endosphere | place: USA... | reverse complement strand
AGTTTCGGGGGCACCGCTTCGTGCAACGGAGCGATTTGGGCGATTCGCATGCGTAACTCCTAAAAAATCGGCTAAAAACCAGGTATGGGTCGGCAACCTGCCGGCGGTCCGGGCTGGATGCATTTCGCCCGAAAAGTCGGACGAATCAGCCTGCCGGGGGCGTCAAACCCGCGCTGCTCAAGGAGCGTCGGCGACGCGACAGGCATAGAACGTTTGAAACGAAGACCCGTTGACAGGGGTTCGTAAAAAACCTGGAATCGAACCCGGAGCCGATTATCTAGGGTTAATCCCGATACGGCGCACAACATTTCAAACACTTTACTTTGTTACAAAGGTGCAACACTTTGCAACCCGCGGACTTGGGTGTCCGTTCTAGAGTGGAAGGCCCTTTTGGCATTCCTTGCCCCCGTGACTGCCGGCAGCGTGATTCCGGCACATGAGACAGGACGGGATGCCGGATTTTATCTCAAAATCGATCGCGCACCCCGGGCCGAGGCAAGATTCGCGCAGCGCAGCGCACGGCCTTGTTTACAATGCCGGATTATTCAGTCCGGGCGAACGCCGGCAAGCGATCCCGCCGCCACGCTCAATCACCGAATCACCGCACGCATATTTTGGAATCTCTCACCCCTGCCCAGCGCAACGCCCACAACGCGAAGCTGTCGAGCTACGCGCACCGGCCGATCGCGTTCCTGTTCCGCTACATCCGCCTGCATCCCGTTGCCCACCTGATCGTGCTCTGCAGCGTGCTGGCCGCCGTCGGCTGCGCGCTCGGCTCGCAATACGCGATCAAGCACCTGATCGACGTGCTGGCGACCGGGCGTCATCACCCTGGCCCGCTGTGGAGCGCATTCGCGCTGCTCGTCGGGCTGATCGCGGCCGACAACCTGCTGTGGCGCGTCGGCGGCTGGGTCGCCGCGCATACGTTCGTCGCGGTCACCGGCGACCTGCGGCGCGACCTGTTCCAGTACCTGATCGGCCATTCGCCGACCTACTACTCCGAAAAGCAGCCGGGCACGCTCGCGAGCCGCATCACGGCCACGTCGAACGCCGTCTACACGTCGGAGAACACGATGGCGTGGAACGTGCTGCCGCCGTGCATCGCGGTGATGGGCGCGATCCTGATGATCATCGTCGTCAATCCGATGATGGCCGCCGGCCTGCTCGGCTGTTCGGCCGTGCTGTCCGTGATCCTGTTCAAGCTCGCCGGGCGCGGCTCGGCCCGCCACCATGCGTTCGCGGCGAAGGCCGCCGCGGTCGACGGCGAACTCGTCGACGTGATCGGCAACATGGGCCTCGTGCGTGCGTTCGGGATGACGCTGCGCGAACAGAAGCGCTTCGGCGCAACGGTCAAGGCCGAGATGGATGCGCGCCAGCAAAGCCTGCTCTATCTCGAAAAGCTGCGCCTGCTGCACGCGGTGATCACCGCGATGCTGTCCGCCGGCCTGCTCGGCTGGGCGCTGTGGCTGTGGGACCAGGGCCGCGCGACGTCCGGCGACATCGTGCTCGTCAGCTCGCTCGGCTTCACGATCCTGCACGGCACGCGTGACCTCGCGGTCGCGCTCGTCGACGTCACCCAGCACGTCGCGCGCCTGTCCGAAGCCGTCAAGACGTTGCTCGAGCCGCACGGGATGCCCGATCGCTCGGACGCCCAGCCGCTGTCGGCCAAGGGCGGCCGCGTCGACTTCGAGCGCGTGACGTTCGCGTATCCGCACCGCCGCGCGATCCTCGACCACTTCGATCTCCATATCGAGCCGGGCCAGCGCGTCGGCCTGATCGGCAAGTCGGGCGCCGGCAAGTCGACCGTGCTCGCGCTGCTGCAGCGCTTCTACGACACGCAGGACGGCGTCGTGCAGGTGGACGGCCAGGACGTGAAGACGATCACGCAGGACAGCCTGCGCCACGCGATCGCGCTCGTGCCGCAGGACATCTCGCTGCTGCACCGGACGATCTACGACAACATCGCATACGGCCGCCCCGAAGCGACCCGCGACGAAGTGCTCGCGGCCGCGCGCGACGCGCGCTGCGCGGAGTTCATCGAAGCGATGCCGGAAGGCTATGACACGATCGTCGGCGACCGCGGCGTCAAGCTGTCGGGCGGCCAGCGCCAGCGCATCGCGATCGCGCGCGCGATCCTGAAGAACGCGCCGATCCTGCTGCTCGACGAAGCGACGTCCGCGCTCGACAGCGCATCCGAGGAAGCGATCCAGAGCGCGCTCGACCGCCTGATGGTCGGTCGCACGGTGATCGCGATCGCGCACCGCCTGTCGACGCTGCGCAACTTCGACCGGATCATCGTGATGAACAACGGCAAGGTCATCGACGACGGGCCGCCCGACGTGCTGCGCAATCGCCCCGGCCTGTACCGCGACCTGCTCGCGAAGCAGCACGGCCGCCATCACGCGGCGCCCGACGGCAGCACGCCGACCGGCGAACGCGTGGCCTGACGCACCGGCCCGCAGCCAGCAAAAAAGCCGCAGTGCTGCTCGCACTGCGGCTTTTTCATTTCCGGCGGGAGACGTCGGTTACACGTGCTGCAGATCGCGCAGGAAGTTGTCGCGCCACACCGACACGTTGTTCTCGCGAAGCTGCGCGATCATGTCCGTATAACGCGCGCGCCGCTCGGCGAGCGGCATCGTCAGCGCCTGCGACAACGCATCGGCCATCCCGTCGATATCGATCGGATTGACGATCAGCGCCCCCGTCAGCTCGCGCGCGGCGCCCGCGAAGCGCGACAGCACGAGCACGCCCGGATCGTCCGGATCCTGCGCGGATACGTACTCCTTCGCGACGAGGTTCATCCCGTCGCGCAACGGTGTCACGTAGCCGACCCGCGCGAGCCGGTACAGCGCCGCGAGCAGCTGGCGGTCGTACTGGCGATGGATATAGAGGATCGGTGCCCAGTCGAGCTCGGCGAAGCGTCCGTTGATGCGCCCCGACTCTCCTTCGAGCTGCAGGCGGATGTCCTGGTACGCGCGCAGCTCCGCTCGGGTCGACGGCGCGATCTGCAGGAACGACACGCGATTGCGATGCGACGGCTCGTGCTCGAGCAGCTTCTCGAACGCGCGGAAGCGCTCGACGAGTCCCTTCGAGTAATCGAGCCGGTCGACGCTCATGATCAGCTTGCGGCCCCGCAGCGACGCCGCGAGCGTGCGCACCGCCTTGCCGTGCTCGCCGGCCTGCGCGAGCGCCGCGATCTCGTCCGGATGCACGCCGATCGGATACGCGGCCGCGCGCAGCGTCCGGCCGAATGCGCGCACCGTCACCAGGCGGCCGTCGCGCTCGATCACGCCGTCCGCTTCGGATTCGACGTAATCGCAGAATGCGCGCAGGTCGGGTTCGGTCTGGAAGCCGAGCAGGTCGAACGCGCACAGCGACTCGACCAGGTCGCGATGCGGCGGCACGTTGACGAGCACCTGCGCGGCGGGAAACGGGATGTGCAGGAAGAAGCCGATGCGGTTCTTCACGCCGGCCGCGCGCAGCGCGCGCGCGAACGGGATCAGGTGATAGTCGTGCACCCAGATCACGTCGTCGTCCTGCAGCAGCGGCACGAGCTGCTGCGCGAGCCACACGTTCACGCGGCTGTAGCCTTCGAACTCGTGACGGTCGTACTGGATCAGGTCGGTGCGGTAGTGAAACGCGGGCCACAGCGTCGCGTTCGAGAAGCCGCGGTAATACTGGTCGTAGTCGCGCCGCGACAGGCCGATGGTCGCGAACGTGACCGGCCCGTGCTCCTCGACGCGAATCTGCGGCGCGCCGGACGCGACGACCTCGCCGCTCCAGCCGAACCACATGCCGCCCGTCTCCTTCAGCGCATCGTAGACACCGATCGCGAGGCCGCCTGCCGCCGGTTCGCCTTCCGAAATCGGTGCGACGCGGTTTGAAACGATGATGAGGCGACTCATGCGTGCGGCTGCCCCGCACCGAGCCAGTGCGCGATCTGCTCATGCAGCGCGTCGACCGAATCGAGCCGCGTGCGGGCGGACGTCTCGCCCGCGCCGACCTTGATCGACAGCCCGCCGCGCGCGTTGACCACCGCGAAGCCCTTCTCGTCAGTCAGATCGTCGCCCGCGAACAGCGGCACGCGGCCCGCGAACGGCGGCTCGTCGAGGAACGCGGCCAGCGCGCGCCCCTTGTCGACCCCCTTCGGCTTGATCTCGAACACCATCTTGCCGGGCTGCAGCACATACGCATCGGCATAGTCGGCGACGAGGCGCTCGGCGGCCGCGCGCGCAGCCGCCTCGCGCTCGGGCGCGTTGCGGTAGTGCAGCGCAACGGCCGCGCCCTTGATTTCGAGCAGCATGCCCGGATGACGGTCGACGACGGCCGCCAGCTCGCGCTCGATGCGCAGCAGGCGTTCGTCGTTGAAGCCGATGCGCTGCGTGTCGCCGTTCGCATCGCGGCGCTCCGCGCCGTGCAGGCCGGCGATCGGCAGGCCGGGCATCTTGAGGAACGTGTCGAGGTTGTCGATACCGCGCCCGGACACGATCGCGACCGCACCGTGCGAGCGGCGCCGCAGCTCGTCGAGCAGCGTCAGCAGCGACGGCGGAACGTGAATGCTGTCGGGCGTCGGCGCCAGTTCGACGAGCGTGCCGTCGAAGTCGAAGAAGAACGCGGTATCGGTCAGGGACAGGGAAGCCGGAACGGATTGCATCGATTCGATAGTCTGAGGGCCGGCCGGCAAACGCCGCACCGCCGCTGCGCGAATGGAATTGTGCGCATCTTACCGCGCCTGCGCACCGAGATGGGCGAAACCGGCGCATCGCCAGCCGCGCGCCGCCGATTGCGTCAACTGCGACATATTGCCCCGCTCGCCCGCCCCGTACGGGTTTCGAAAGGACGCGGGCGCGCGAATTGCGCTACAGTCGCAACCGCCTGCCGCGCGACGCATGGCATCGCGCCGGCCGGTCACCTTTCCGTCCGATCGAGCCCCAGGATGTCGTCTGCCCGCCCAGCGCCGCACCGGCGCTTCTCCCGCTTCATCCGCACGGCCGCGGCCTTCGCCGCCGCCGTGGCGCTCGCCGCGTGCACGCACGACGAGCCGCGCTGGAACCTGACCAACGTCACCGGCCACCTGCCCGACCTGTCGTTCACGCTGACGGGCGGCGACGGCCATCCCGTCGACGCCGATGCGTTCCACGGCCAGGTCGCGCTCGTCTACTTCGGCTACACGCACTGCCCCGATGTCTGCCCCGAAACGATGGCACGGCTGATGGAAGTGCTGGCGAAGCTCGGCCCGCAGGCCAACGACGTGCGCATCCTGTTCGTCTCGGTCGATCCTGCACGCGACACGCCGCAGGCGATGCAATCGTATGTCGCCGCGTTCGACGCCGCGCATGCGCGCGGCCTGACCGGCACCGACCGCCAGATAGAATCGCTCGCGAAGCGCTATCGCGTCGCGTACCAGATGGAGCAGCGCGATCCGTCCGGCGGCTACGAAGTCACGCACAGCTCGGCCGTCTACATCTTCGACGCAACCGGCCGCGCCCGCCTCCTTGCAACCGACCGCGACTCGCCCGACGCCATCGCCGCCGATGTGCGCCGGATCATCGACACCGCCTCCACCACCTGAATTCCTCTCACGACATGAAGACGAAGACGACACTCAAGACGCTCGCCCTCCTCGCCGCGCTGTGCGCCGGCACCCACGCCTATGCCGCCGGTGCGATCACCGCGCAGAACGCATGGGTGCGCTGGCTGCCGAACAAGCTGCCGGCCGGCGGCTACGTGACGATCGTGAACACGGGCGACAAGCCGGTCGATCTCGTCGACGTCGACAGCCCCGACTACGGGATGGCGATGCTGCACCAGACCGTCTCGAACGGCTCGACGCAGAAGATGGAAATGGTCGACAAGCTGACGATCCCCGCGCGCGGCAAGGTCGACATCGCACCGGGCGGCTACCACTTCATGCTCGAGGAGCCGAAGCACGCGATCAAGCCGGGCGACACCGTGCACCTGCGCCTGAAATTCTCCGACGGCGAAACGGTCGATACGCCGTTCGCCGTGAAATCGCCGGCCCAGGCGAAGTGATGCGCGCGCGATGAACCTCCTGTACTGGCTCGATCCGTGGGAACCGTCGCCGACCGTGGTGATCGCGGTGCTCACCGCTGCCGTGCTGTTCGCGCGCGGCGTGAAGAAGGCGAAGGTGTCGCCGCTGCGGCAGTTCTCGTTCTGGTTCGGGCTGACGGCGCTCTACATCGCGCTGCATACGCGGCTCGACTATTTCTTCGAGCACGAGTTCTTCCTGCACCGCGCGCAGCACCTCGTGCTGCACCACCTCGGGCCGTTCTTCATCGCGCTGTCCTATCCGGGCGCGGCGATTCGCGCGGGCATCCCGTTTCGCTGGCGGCAGCGCTTCGTGCGCCCCGCCCTCGCGTGGGCGCCCGTGCGCGCGACGCTCGACGTGGTGTTCCATCCCGTCGTCGCGGTCGTGCTGTTCGTCGGGCTGATCTATTTCTGGCTGCTGTCGCCGATCCATTTCATCGCGATGCTCGACTGGCGTCTCTATCGCGTGATGAACTGGAGCATGGTGATCGACGGGCTGCTGTTCTGGTGGCTCGTCGTCGATCCGCGCCCCGCGCCGCCCGCGCGGCTGTCGCCGGGCCGCCGGATCCTGATCGTCGTCGCGGCGATTCCGCCGCAGATCGCACTCGGCGCACTGATCTTCTTCACGCCGCACGAGCTGTATCCGATCTATTCGATCTGCGGCCGCGCGTTCACGTGGCTGAGCCCGCTACGCGACCAGCAGATCGGCGGCCTGCTGCTGTGGATTCCCGGCTCGATGATGAGCGTGATCGGCGCGCTGATCGCGCTGCGGCACTGGCTGCGGCTGTCCGCCCGCGGCCGCCTGATCGGCGAACGGGCCGCGCAACGCGCGGACGCGCCGTCGGTCGCACGCGCCGCGCACTGACTGCCGCGCGGCGCGGCGCGCATTACGCGCGTGCGCTGCTCATCCACACGTGCGGGATGCCGTCCTCGTCGTGCACGTCCGAACTCGGCGTGAAGCCGAATGCCCCGTAAAAACGCTGCAAGTGGGCCTGCGCATGCAGGCTCACCGGCGTATCCGGCCACTGCGCGCGAATATGCTCGAGCGCGCGCGACAGCAGCCCGTTGCCCAGGCCGGCGCCGCGAAACGCGGCGGTCGTCAGCACACGGCCGATGCGGACATCGGTGTTCTGCGCATCCGGCAACAGCACGCGCAGATAGCCGGCGAGGCGCCCGGCCGGATCGAATGCGGCCAGATGCCAGGCGGCCTGGTCCGCGTCGTCGATGTCGCGATACACGCAGTTCTGCTCGACGACGAACACGGCGCTGCGGGCTTCGAGGATCGAATAAACTTCGCGCGCCGTCAGCGCGTCGAAGGATTTCCAGCGCCAGTCGAGATCGGCGGCGCTCGGGGATGCGGCGGATGCGTTCATGTGCGGTCCTGATTCGGGCGCGCCGGCCGGCGCGCGGCAATCGTCGATTATGCCCCGAAGCGCACGCGCCGCGCGACCGGCTGCCCGCGCCCGAAAAAAAGGCCCCGCATTGCGCGGGGCCTGTCCGTCATGCCGGCATCTGGCCGAAGCGGCCGTTGTTGAAGTCCTCGATCGCGGTGCGGATCTCCGCTTGCGAGTTCATCACGAACGGCCCATACCCGACGACCGGCTCGTCGATCGGTTCGCCGCTCAGGATCAGCAGCTTCGCGTCGCCGTTCGCTTCGATCTCGACGTCGCTGCCGTCGCGGCCGAGCTGCACGAACTGCGCTTCGCGGGCGACCGTCTCGCCGTTCACCTGCACGGTACCGCTCAGCACGACCACCGCGAGCGTGCGCCCTTCGGCGACCGGGAACCGCGCATGGCCGCCGGCCACGAGCCGCACGTCCCATACGTCGATCGGCGTATGCGTGCGGGCCGGGCCGCGCCGCCCGTCGAGCTCGCCCGCGATGATCCGCGCACGCCCCGCGCCGTCCGGCAGCTCGACCACGGGGATGTCGGCATCCAGCAGCGTCTGGTAGCCGGGCGCCCCCATCTTGTCCCTGGCGGGCAGGTTCACCCACAGCTGGACCATCTCGAGCGGGCCGCCACGCTTCGTGAACCCTTCCGAGTGGAATTCCTCGTGCAGGATCCCGCTCGCGGCCGTCATCCACTGCACGTCACCCGGGCCGATCACGCCGCCCGCGCCGGTCGAGTCGCGGTGCGCGACCTCACCGTCATAGACGATCGTCACCGTCTCGAACCCGCGGTGCGGATGCTGGCCAACACCGCGCGGCGCCGAGGCCGAGCCCGGCTCGAACGTGGCCGGGCCGGCGTAGTCGAGCAACAGGAACGGGCTCAGATGCGCGCCGTGAGACTGGTAGCTGAACATCGAACGCACCGGGAAACCGTCGCCGACCCAATGGCCGCGCGGCGCACTGTACACACCCTGGATCTTCTTCATTGCCTTCTCCGAATTGCGGCGAAACACGTGTTTCGCATCCTGGACAGGAATATAGAGGTGGAACGATCGATCCGGTAGACTGCCAAAATCGCACTCAGCGTTCCATTTCATGAACGATAAAGCGCGGGATCTGAACGATCTCTATTATTTCGTGCAGGTCGTCGAACATGGCGGCTTCGCACCGGCCGGGCGTGCGCTGGACATGCCGAAATCGAAGCTGAGCCGCCGCATCGCGCTGCTCGAGGCGCGGCTCGGGATGCGGCTGATCCAGCGCTCGACGCGCCGCTTCACCGTTACCGACGTCGGCCAGACCTACTACGCGCATTGCCGCGCGATGCTCGTCGAGGCCGATGCGGCCGACGAGGCGATCGCGCTGCTGCACGAGGAGCCGCGTGGCATCGTGCGCGTCAGTTGCCCGATCGTGCTGCTCGATTCGCTCGTCGGCGAGATGATCGCCGCGTTCATGGTCGCGTGCCCGCGCGTCGAGATTCATCTGGAAGCGACCAACCGGCGCGTCGACGTGGTCGGCGAAGGGATCGACGTCGCGATCCGCGTACGCCCGCCGCCGCTCGAGGACAGCGATCTCGCGCTGCGCGTGCTGGCCGAGCGCGGCCAGTGCCTCGTCGCGAGCCCCGCGCTGCTGCGCGAGCATGGCGCACCGGCCGTTCCCGCCGATCTCGCGCGCCTGCCGAGCCTCGATCACGGCGTCCCGCAGTCCACGCACGTGTGGCGGCTGCGCGGGCCCGACGGCGCGCATGCGGAAATCCACCACCTGCCGCGCTTTGTGACCGGCGGCATGCTCGCGTTGCGCGCGGCGGCCGTCGCGGGTGTCGGCATCGTGCAGCTGCCGACGATGATGGTGCGCGACGAGGTCGCGCGCGGCGCGCTGGTAACCGTGCTGCCCGACTGGGCACCGCGCCGCGAGATCGTGCATGCGGTGTTCGCGTCGCGCCGGGGGTTGCTGCCTGCGGTGCGCGCGCTGCTCGATTTTCTGGCCGCGCGGTTTGCCGAACTCGAACCCGACTGAGCTTGCCGCGTCACGCGCAACCGCGCGCTGCAAACCGTGCGCGCGTGCCGTAGACTGCGGTACGCGCATCGCGCATTCCACAACCCTGATCGCTTTCCCGCCATGTTCACGCTGTCCAACGACCCCAACGCCTCCAAGGCCGATCAATACGCGACGCTCGTCGAGCAAGCACGCGCGCTCGTCGAATCCGAACGCGACCTGACCGCGAACGCGGCCAACTTCGCCGCGCTGGTCTACCACTCGCTCGACCGTCTCAACTGGGCCGGCTTCTACTTCTTCGACGGGACGGAGCTCGTGGTCGGGCCGTTCCAGGGCAAGCCCGCCTGCGTGCGGATCGCGCTCGGCAAGGGCGTGTGCGGCACGGCTGCGCAGACGCGCGAGACGCAGGTCGTGCGCGACGTGCACGACTTCCCCGGCCATATCGCGTGCGACGCCGCGTCGGAATCGGAAATCGTCGTGCCGCTGGTGGCAGGCGACGGCACGCTGATCGGCGTGTGGGACGTCGACAGCCCGGTAGCCGCGCGCTTCGACGAAGAAGACCGCCAGGGGATGGAGGCGCTCTGCCGCGTATTCGTCGAATCCGCATGGCAGAAGGCGCGCGGTTGAGCGGCGACTGAGCCGCGTTCATCCACCGCGCGGCGCGCAGCAGGTCGCCGCGTTCGCGCATGGATCGCGCCGCATGACCTCGAACGAAACGGGCTCCGCAAAGGAGCCCGTTTCACTGTGCCGCCGCACCGCCCTTCGCGGCGCACTTTACGCGTCAGGCAGCGTGCGTGCCGGACAGCGCCTGGAACGCTTGCGGCTTCACATCCTCGGTCAGCACCTCGAAGCCCGTTTCCGTCACCACGACCATGTGCTCCCATTGGGCCGACAGCGAATGGTCCTTCGTGACGACCGTCCAACCGTCCGCCAGCATGCGCGTGTCGCGCTTGCCCGCGTTGAGCATCGGCTCGATCGTGAAGATCATCCCCGGCCGCAGCGGTACGCCCGTGCCCGGGCGGCCGTAGTGAAGCACCTGCGGCTCGTCGTGATAGACGTCGCCGATGCCGTGCCCGCAGTACTCGCGAACCACGCTGAATCCTTCGCGATGCGCGACCTGCTGGATCGCGTAGCCGACGTCGCCGAGCGTGGCACCCGGGCGTACCGCGCGGATGCCCGCATGCATCGCCTCATAGGTCGTCGCGACGAGGCGCCGCGCGAGTTCGTTCGGTTCACCGACGAAATACATGCGGCTCGTATCGCCAAACCAGCCGTCCTTGATCACCGCGATGTCGAGGTTCACGATGTCGCCGTCGCGCAACGGCCGCGACGTCGGGATACCGTGACACACCACGTGGTTGACCGACGTGCACAGCGTCTTCGGATAACCGTGGTAGCCGATGTTCGCCGGGATCGCGCCGAGCACGTCGACGATGTATTCGCGGCAGCGTGCGTCCAGTTCGTCGGTGGTGACGCCCGGCTTCACGTGCTCGGTGATCATCGTCAGTACCTGCGACGCCAGCTTCGCGGCTTCGCGCGACTTGGCGATTTCCGCCATGCCGCGGATCGGGATTTCTCGCTTCGCCATTACGCCACCTGCTCGATACCGTGTTCGACCGGTTCCGCCGGCCCCGCGTCGCCGCCCCGTGCTTCGGCCTCGATCAGCATCCGGCAGATGTCGCCGTAGGACAGCGCCGGATTGAGTTCCGCCAGCATCCCGACGCGCAGCCAGTGCTCGGCCTGTGCGTTGATCGAGCGGCTCAGCGCCGTGCTGGTCGAGCGCAGCCGCTCGTGCATGTGCTCGGAAATCTTGATGATGCCCATATATCCCCAATTAAACGAAACGTAGTCGGTTCGTATATTACGCTGCGGTCGGCTGGCGGGCAAGCCATGCGGATTCCGTCGAGCCGTCGGCCGGCTGCCGGCCCGTCACCGGCGTTGACACCGAATTCCAGTTTGCTGGAAAATAAATCCACCATGAAAGAATCCGTCACCGCCGTGGCCGACGACACCGGCATCAACGAACGCATCGCCCGGCGCGTGCGCGACCTGCGCACCGTGCGAGGCTACACGCTCGATGCGCTGGCTGCGCGCTCCGGCGTCAGCCGTTCGATGATCTCGCTCATCGAACGTGCATCGGCCAGCCCGACGGCCGTCGTGCTCGACAAGCTGGCAGCCGGTCTCGGCGTGTCGCTGGCCGGGCTGTTCGGCGGCGACCAGGACGACGCGCCCGCGCAGCCGCTGGCACGCCGCGCGCAACAGGCCGAATGGCGGGATCCGGCGTCCGGTTATGTGCGCCGCAACCTCTCCCCGGCTGGCTGGCCGTCGCCGATCCAGCTCGTCGAGGTGGATTTCCCGCCCGGTGCTCGCGTCGCGTACGACAGTGGCGGACGCGAAAGCGCGTTGCATCAGCAGGTGTGGATCATCAGCGGCCGCGTCGACGTCACGCTCGGCGAAACGCTTCACGAACTTCACGAAGGCGACTGCCTGGCCATGCGGCTCGACCAGCCGCTGATTTTCAGCAATCCGTCGCCGCACGCCGCGCGTTATGTCGTCGTGATCTGCGATGCGTCCGCCGCCGGCGTGCGCAACCCCTGATGAACGCGTCGTCGCAGCCGCCGTGCGCGCGCCCCACTTACTGCCCACAGGAGTCCGTATGAATTCCCCGAAACAGCGCGACGACGTGCGCCTGATCGATTGCAGCGAGGCCGAGCATGCGCCGGCCATCCTCGAGATCCTGAACGACGCGATCGCGAACTCGACCGCGCTGTACGACTACAAGCCGCGCCCGCCGGAAGCGATGGTCGCGTGGTTCGCGGCGAAACGCGCAGGCGGCTTCCCGGTCATCGGCGCGGTCGACGCATCGGGCACGCTGCTCGGCTTCGCGAGCTGGGGCACGTTCCGCGCGTTTCCCGCCTACAAGTACACGGTCGAACACAGCGTGTACGTGCATCGCGACCAGCGCGGCCGCGGGCTTGGCGAAGTGCTGCTGCGCGAAGTCGTCCGGCGCGCGCGGGAAGCGGAAGCACACGTGCTGGTGGGCTGCATCGATGCGGCCAATGCGGGGAGCATCGCACTGCATGCGAAGCTGGGATTCGTGCACTCGGGCACGATCAGGGAAGCGGGCTTCAAGTTCGGCCGCTGGCTCGATGCGGCGTTCTATCAGTTGACGCTCGACACGCCTGCGCAACCGGTGGACGGCTGAGCGGATGTCGCGACGGACGAGCGGCATCGCATGGCCGAAGCCCGCTCGAGAATCCCGCTGCATCTGCCGAAATCAAAAAGCCCGCTCGCAGCGGGCTTTGGTTTTCAAACACGCGCTACGTGCGCATTTTCCTGGAAAGACGCTGCCCGTCGCGCGCGAAACCGTGATGCGCATAAAAACGGTGGGCGTCCGGACGTTGGTCACCACTCGTCACCTCCAGCTTCACACATCGGCCGCGCTCGAACCAACGTTGCGCGTCCGCCATCAGCGCACCGCCGATTCCGCATCCCCGGTGACGCTCGTCGACGACCATGCTCGTGATGCGCCCGAGATTCCCGGCTGCGTGAAAGAGCGGAAGGATGTGCAGGCTGATACTGCCGACAATCTCGCCATTCAGAATCGCCACGCAGACCCGGTCACTCGGCTTGTCGGCCAGCGACAGCAATTTTTCATGGATCAGCGCGGGCGTGACGTCATATCCGAGCTGGTGCAACAGCCTCGCGATTGCGGCGCAATCGGAAAGCCGCGCGTCCCTCGTTTCGGGCTCCGGGGTGTTCAATCCGCCTCACCAGGTTTCTGCATCGACAGCCTCGACGTTTCGCTCAGGGCCCAAACGCCCGCGGGTCGCGTCATGCTACCGCATCCGTCCCGCCCGTCTCACGAGCCATCTCCGCAACGGGCGCGGAAAAAAGAAAAGCCCCGCCGAAGCGGGGCTTTTTCTCTTCCTACCTGGAGGCGCGAGCCGGAGTCGAACCGGCCTAAACGGCTTTGCAGGCCGCTGCATAACCGCTTTGCTATCGCGCCAAAAGCGGACTGTCCGGATGCCGTGAGGCAAGCGACAGATTTTTTATTCGAGGACCGGAGGTCCATCAAATAAAAAGGGAAGCGTGGCTTCCCCATTACTTGGAGCGGGAGACGAGTCTCGAACTCGCGACCTCAACCTTGGCAAGGTTGCGCTCTACCAACTGAGCTACTCCCGCATTGTCCTGCATCTGCAGCGCTTTGCCGTACCACACGCTGCCAGAAAAATCTGGAGCGGGAGACGAGTCTCGAACTCGCGACCTCAACCTTGGCAAGGTTGCGCTCTACCAACTGAGCTACTCCCGCATGTGTCCTGCATCTGCAGCGCTTTGCCGTACCACGCGCTGCCAGAAAAAATCTGGAGCGGGAGACGAGTCTCGAACTCGCGACCTCAACCTTGGCAAGGTTGCGCTCTACCAACTGAGCTACTCCCGCGTATTGCTACGCTACTGCTTCCCCGTCACACACTTACTTCGTCGTGCAGCGGAGAAGCGAGATTATGTCGAAGGCACATTCGTGTGTCAAGGGCTTTTCCAGCCCTTTTTACAAAAACCGCCGCCGCACCGGCGCGGCTCACGCACCGCCGCGCTCGCGAATCTGAGGCCACGCGAGCTTCATGTAGTACAGCATCGACCAGATGGTCAGCACCGCGGCCAGATACATCAGCCACTCGCCCCACACGCGCGTATCGATCGTCACGACGCCGAGCGGCAGCGGCCCGTAGAACAGCAGCATCGGAATCGCGACCATCTGGCACGCGGTCTTGAACTTGCCGAGCTGGTTCACCGCGACGCTCTTCGACGCGCCGATCTGCGCCATCCACTCGCGCAGCGCCGAAATCGCGATCTCGCGACCGACGATCACCAGCGCGATCGCCGCGTCGACCCGCGAAATCTGCACGAGGATCAGCAGCGCGGCCGTCACCATCAGCTTGTCCGCCACCGGGTCGAGAAAGGCACCGAACGACGACGTCTGGTTCCACTTGCGGGCAAGGAAGCCGTCGAACCAGTCGGTCAGCGCGGCGAGGATGAAGATCGCCGCCGCCGCGAGATTGCGGTGCGCGCCGCCCATCACCGTGTCCGGCAGATAGAACACGCCGACGACGAGCGGAATCAGCACGATCCGTACCCACGTCAGGAAAATCGGGAAATTGAACGGCATGGCATGCGGGACAGTAAAGGATTCGCAATTGTGCCGTGTCGACCGGCCTGCCACAAGAACGCTGGCGAGGCAGCCGGCCGCACGGCCGCGTCAGTGAAGCTGCTTGTAGATCTGCTCGGCGAGCGCGTGCGAGATGCCCTCGACGCTCGCGAGTTCCTCGACGCTCGCGGCCACCACGCCGCGCAACCCGCCGAACCGCGCGAGCAGCCGCTGCCGGCGCTTCGCGCCCACGCCCTCGAGCTCCTCGAGCCGCGACGTCTGGCGCGCCTTCGCCCGCTTCGCGCGCATGCCGGTGATCGCGAAGCGGTGCGCCTCGTCGCGAATCTGTGCGACGAGCATCAGCGCGGCGCTCTCCTTGCCGAGTTCGAGCGGCGTGCGGCCGTCCGCGAACACGAGCGTCTCGAGGCCGACCTTGCGCCCCTCGCCCTTCGCGACGCCGACCAGCATCGACGTATCGAGGCCGAGCTCGGTGAACACCTGGCGCGCGATTTCGACCTGACCCTTGCCGCCGTCGATCAGCACGATGTTCGGCAGCAGGCTCGACGCCTCGGCCTGGCGCGTCGACTCGCCGTCGATGCCGGCCGCTTCGTCGACAGCCGCCGCCTGGGCCGCCTGCTCGACCATCTTCTCGTAGCGGCGCGTGAGCACCTGCCGCATCGCCGCGTAGTCGTCGCCCGGCGTGATCCCGGTGATGTTGTAGCGGCGGTACTCGCCCGACTGCATCTTGTGATGGTGGTAGACCACGCACGACGCCTGCGTCGCCTCGCCCATCGTATGACTGATGTCGAAGCACTCGATCCGCAGCGTCGCGAGATCGTCGCATTCGTAGCTGAGCGTCTCCGCGAGCGCACGCGTGCGCGCCTGCTGCGAGCCCTGCTCGGACAGCAGGCGCATGAGCGCGATCTGCGCATTCTGCTCGGCCATCGACAGCCACGCGCGCCGCTGCCCCTGCGGCTGCCGCACCAGCGACACCTTGTGGCCGGCCTGCTCGGACAGCAACTCGAGCAGGTCGCGACTCGCGGGCGCATGGCTCACGACCAGCACGGGCGGCACGCGATTGCCGAGATAGTGCTGAGCGATGAACGCGTCGAGCACCTCGGCCTCGACCGACGCCGTCGCTTCGCCGCGCGCGCGGCCGGATTCTTCGGCGGGCAGGTCGGGTAATGCGTCGGCCGGTGCGTCGGCAGGCACGGTGGCCGCCTCCGCCAGTTCGGACTCGTCGCCGAGACCGCCTTCGGCGAGCGTCAGCGCGCTTTCGACGTGCGTCGGGAAATACGCCTTGTCGCCGAGATGCCGGCCGCCGCGCACCATCGCAAGGTTCACGCACACGCGCCCGCCCTGCGCGACCACCGCCAGGATGTCGACGTCGCTGTCGCTGCCGACCTCGATCGCCTGCTGGTGCAGCACCGTCGCGAGCGAGCTCATCTGGTTGCGCACGGCCGCCGCCTGCTCGAATTTCAGCTCGGACGCGAACGCGTGCATCTTCTGCTCGAGCTCCTTCATCACTTCGGACTGCCGGCCGAGCAGGAAACGCGCGGCGTTCGACACGTCGATCGCGTAATCCTCGTCGGAGATCGCGCCGACGCACGGCGCCGTGCAGCGCCCGATCTGATGCAGCAGGCACGGCCGCGTGCGGTTGTTGAAGACCGAATCCTCGCAGGTGCGCAACTGGAACACGCGCTGCAGGATCTGGATGCTCTCGCGCACGGCCCAGGCGCTCGGGAACGGCCCGAAATACTGGTTCTGCTTGTCGACCGAGCCGCGGTAATAGGCCATGCGCGGAAAGCGGTGTGCGGTGAGCTTCAGGTACGGATACGACTTGTCGTCGCGAAACAGGATGTTGTAGCGCGGCGCGAGCGCCTTGATCAGGTTGTTCTCGAGCAGCAGCGCTTCGGCCTCCGAACGCGTGACGGTCGTCTCGATGCGCGCGATGCGCGTGACCATCATCGCGATGCGCGGCGACAGCTGCGTCTTCGTGAAATAGCTCGATACGCGCTTCTTCAGGTCGCGTGCCTTGCCGACATAGAGCACGGCGCCCGTCGTGTCGTAATAGCGATAGACGCCCGGCATGTGCGGCAACTGCGCAAGGATCTTCTTCGGTTCGAACGGGGTATCGGAAGCTTCAGGGGATGTCATGCGTGATCCGGGCGCCTTGTAACGCGGAACGGGTCTATTAGAATCGCCAGTTTAGAGCATTCACCGGCCCGCTTCGATGCCACGCACCACCGCTGCCCCCCTGCCCGCCGCGCCGGGCGAACCGATCGCCTGCGACCTCTTCTGCACCGTGATCGACAATTTCGGCGACATCGGCGTCTGCTGGCGCCTCGCGCGCCAGCTCGCGCACGAGCACGGCTGGCAGGTTCGCCTGTTCATCGACGACTTGCGCACGTTCTCGCGCCTGCTGCCCGGGGTCGATCCCGACGCGGGTCGGCAGACGGTCGACACGATCGTGGTCGAGCACTGGCATGCGGAAGTCGGCGACGCGCTGGAGATCGCCGATGTCGTGATCGAAGCGTTCGCGTGCGAGTTGCCCGGCGCGTATCTCGCGGCGATGGCGCGCCGCGCGCGCCGCCCCGTGTGGATCAACCTCGAATACCTGAGCGCCGAGGACTGGGTCGCCGACTTCCATCTGCGCCCGTCGCCGCATCCTCGCTACCCGCTGCTGAAGACGTTTTTCTTCCCCGGCCTGTCGGCCGGCACCGGCGGCGTCCTGAAGGAGCACGACCTCGATTCGCGCCGCACGGCCTTCGAAGCCGACGCGGCGGCGCGCGACGCATGGTGGCGGCGCGCGACCGGCGGCGCGCCGCCGGCCGCCGGCACGACGGTCGTCAGCCTGTTCGCGTACGAGAATCCGGCCGTCGACGCGCTGCTCGCGCAGTGGCGCGACGGCCCGTCGCCGGTCGTCGCGCTCGTACCGGCCGGCCGCGTGTCGCCTGCCGTCGCGCGTTTTTTCGGGGTCGAGTCGTTCGACGCGGGCACGCATGCGCACAGCGGCAACCTGACGGCTCACGGGCTCGCGTTCGTCCCCCAGGCTGACTACGATCCATTGCTGTGGGCGGCCGACATCAATTTCGTGCGCGGCGAGGATTCGTTCGTCCGCGCGCAGTGGGCACGCAAGCCGTTCGTGTGGCACATCTATCCGCAGGCCGACGACGTGCATCTGCCGAAGCTCGACGCCGCGCTCGCGCACCTGTCGGCCGGCCTCGCCGACGCGCCGCGCGCGGCGCTCGAGCGGTTCTGGCATGCCTGGAACGGCGCCGGCACGCCAGACTGGGCGGATTTCTGGCAGCACCGCGCCGCACTGGACGCCAACGCGGCCCGCTGGGCCGATGCGCTCGCGGCCGTCGGCGATCTCACGGGAAAGCTGGCGGAATACGCAAAATCTCAGTTAAAATAAGCGGTTATCCGACGGCCGACCGCGCAAGCGCTTGCTTTTGGCGCCCACCGGAACGCGTCTGCTTGGCGCCTCACCCGTTGTGCAACGCTCAGGCACCTATTTATTTGATTTGATCAGGACAGTTTTTTATGAAAACCGCACAGGAACTCCGCGTAGGCAACGTCGTGCAGATCGGCAGCGACGCATGGGTCATCGCCAAGGCTGAATACAACAAGTCGGGCCGCAACTCCGCCGTCGTCAAGATGAAGATGAAGAACCTGCTGACCAATGCAGGCCAGGAAGCGGTCTACAAGGCTGACGACAAGTTCGACGTCGTCGTGCTCGACCGCAAGGAAGTGACGTATTCGTACTTCGCCGACCCGATGTACGTGTTCATGGACGCCGACTACAACCAGTTCGAAGTCGAAGCCGAAATGATGGGCGAAGCGCTGAACTACCTCGAAGACGGCATGGCTTGCGAAGTCGTGTTCTACAACGAGAAGGCGATCTCGGTCGAACTGCCGACGGTTCTCGTTCGCGAGATCACCTACACGGAACCGGCAGTCAAGGGCGACACGTCGTCGGGCAAGGTGCTGAAGAACGCGAAGCTCGCAACGGGCTTCGAACTGCAAGTGCCGCTGTTCTGCAACACCGGCGACAAGATCGAAATCGATACGCGCACGAACGAATACCGCAGCCGCGCGTAATCGCCAGCGATGCCCGCATCGAACAAAGCGCCCTTCGGGGCGCTTTTTGTTTGTCCGGCGCCAACAAGCGAGCGCAGGCGAGGCTCATGTAAAGCACAAAATCCACCGGTAAAGATATTCAATTTGTATCATCGGTAACTGTTTTATAGCGCCGGAGAAATAATGCTCGTTACGCGTTCAGCGGGGCATAAAATCAGTTTTTAATCTGACATGCGGCTGCGGCCCCGATGACCGACAGCCCGCCTCTCTTGACTCGACTCGCGTCCACCATGCCACACGCCCTGATTGTCGAAGACGATCCCAACAGTCTGTCCGGCCTCACCGCGCTGCTCGCCGCGGACGGCTTCTCGGTCGACACGGCCACGTCGCTCGCCGAAGCGCGCACGGCGCTCGGCCGCTCGATTCCCGATGTCGTGCTCGTCGACCTGAACCTGCCGGACGGCAGCGGGTTCGACCTGCTCCAGCACCTGCCGCAGCAACAGCCGAACGGCTCGCTGCCCGTCATCGTGCTGACGGGCAATGCGACGGTCGAGAGCGCCATCGAGGGCCTGCGTCACGGTATCTGGGACTACCTGCTGAAGCCGATCAACATTCCGCGCCTGCGCAGCCTGCTCGCGCGGATCCCCCGCCCCTACGAACTGATCGACGAAGTGCAGTCGTTGCGCGCGTCGCTGCGCCATCTCGGCCGCTTCGGCGCGCTGGTCGGCCGCAGCGACGCGATGCAGCACGTGTACGACATGATCGAGCACAACGCGCGCACCGAAACGGCCGTCCTGTTCTCCGGCGAAGCCGGTACCGGCAAGAAGCTGGCCGCGCGCACGCTGCACGACCTGAGCCGGCGCCGCAAGGGGCCATTCGTGTCGTTCGACTGCAGGACGATCGCGCAGGCCGGCCGGCACGGCGCATCGCTCGACAGCGTACTGTTCGGCCATGAGCGCGGCGCGTTCGACGGCGCCGAGCGCCGCGAATCGGGCCTGTTCGAGCAGGCCGGCGGCGGCACGCTGTTCCTCGACGAAATCACCGCGCTGCCGCTCGTGCTGCAGGAAGCGCTGCTGCATGCGCTCGATTCGCAGAACTTCATGCGGATCGGCGGCACGAGTTCGATCACGAGCGATTTCCGGCTGATCGCGACCACGCGCCGCCCGGCACGCGAAGCGGTCGCGAACGGTACGCTGCGCGAGGATCTGTGGTTGCGCCTCGACGCGGCGTCGATCACGATGCCGCCGCTGCGCGAGCGCGACGGCGATGCACTCGCGATCGGCGACGCGCTGATCGACGAGCTGAACCGCGAAGCGCGCGCAACCGGCCGCAGCACGACCGACAAGCGCGCGGCACCGGGCTTCGTGCGCGAATGCCTGTCCTACGAATGGCCGGGCAACGTGCGAGAACTGCAGGAACGCGTGCGCTTCGCGTACGACGCATCGGGCGATTTCATCGAGACGCTGCGCGCGGGCGAGCCGAGTTTCTCGGCCGGCGCCGCGCTGAACGGCAGCAGCGTGCAGATCAAGGTCGGCACGCCGCTGTCCGACGTCGAGGATCTGCTGATCCGCGCGACGCTCGATGCGGTCGGCGGTACGCGCCACCGCGCAGCCACGCTGCTCGGCATCAGCCCGAAGACGCTGTACAACAAGCTGCAGCGAATGAAGGTGAACTGAGCGGGCGTCGATGCTTGTAGGCACTGGCGGAATCAGACCGTTAGTTGCGCCAAGAGAATCACCGTCCCGGCCCGCTTGACTCGTGACGCTACCCGTTTCGCACCTGCAGTAACCCATGAAAAAGCCGCGCAGTTGCGCGGCTTTTTGTTTCGGCGACCGGGGAATGGCACACGTCGCGCCATCCCCTCCCCGCTCATGCCAGTGCGCTGCTCAACAACGCCTGCGCCTGCAGGTATTCGGGCTGCGCGATCAGCTTGTCCCACTTCGGTGCCTTGCCGCGCGCGCGCATCCGCTTGAGGCGTCGCACCGACTCGTCCGTTGCCCGCGCCTTCAACCCGTTCAGCACGACCTCGGCCGCGTCCGGCTGGTTGCAGACGAGCACCATGTCGCAGCCGGCAGCGAGCGCGGCGTCGGCTGCCTGCGTGAGCGTACCGCCTTCGCGCGCGGCTTCCATCGACAGGTCGTCGCTGAAGATCGCGCCGGTGAAGCCGAGCCGCCCGCGCAGGATGTCCTGCAGCCACACGCGCGAGAACCCGGCCGGCCGCTTGTCGACCTGCGTGTAGATCACGTGCGCGGGAATCACCGCGGACAGCGACAAGCCGAGCCAGTCGTAAGGCGCGACGTCCTGCTTGAGGATCGCATCGAGCGTGCGGTCGTCGGTCGGCAGCGCGACGTGCGAGTCGGCCTCCGCGAAGCCGTGCCCCGGGAAATGCTTGCCGCAGTTCGCCATCCCGGCGAGCGACAGCCCGTGGTTCAGGCTCTTCGCGAGCAGCGTGACGACGCGCGCATCGCGATGGAACGCGCGATCGCCGATCACTTTCGAGTGCCCGTAATCGAGGTCGAGCACGGGGGTGAAACTCATGTCGATCCCGCATGCGCGCAATTCCGCGGCCAGGATATAGCCGACGGCCGTCGCGACCTTCGTCGCGAGCAGCACGTCGCGATCCCACAGCTCGCCGAGGCGCCGCATCGCGGGCAGCACGGTGAAGCCGTCGGTGCGGAAACGCTGCACGCGCCCGCCTTCGTGATCGACGGCGATCAGGATGTCTTCGCGCACCGCGCGGATCGAGTCGGTCAGCGCGGTCAGTTGCGCACGGTTCTGGAAGTGCCGCGCGAACAGGATCACGCCGCCGGTATTCGGATGCGCGAGGCGCCGCGCATCGTCGCGCGACAGGGCCGTGCCGACGACGTCGAGCATGACCGGGCCGGGAGTCGTTTTCATCGAATCGGGAATTCCGTCAGGAGGAGGTTCGGGAAACAGGGGCAGGCGCGGCGTCCGTCTCGGCGATCACGAACGACACCGCGTAGTCGCGCTCGTCGCTGACCGTCACGCGTGCCGTGATGCCGCGAGCGGCAAGCCATTCGGCCAGCTCGCCCGACGCGACCACGTACGGCTCGCCGCTCGGGTGATTGAGGGTCTGCAGCGCACGCCACGTCATCGGCCAGTGCATGCCGAGCCCGATCGCCTTCGAGAACGCTTCCTTCGCGGAAAAGCGCGTCGCGAGGAACGCGATGCCGCGCGCCTCGGAGCGGGCGCGGCGCGCATGGAACACGCGCAGCTCGTCGGGGCCCAGCACCTTCTCGGCAAACCGGCCGCCCGTGCGTTCGAGCACGGCCGCGACGCGGCTCACCTGCGCGATGTCGGTACCGATGCCGTAGATCGCCATGTCAGTACGCGCCGGTGTGGCCCGGCTGAGCCGGGTCAGGCATGACGTGCGATGCGCAGCGGCCTTTCATCTTCAACGCGCGCCGCCATGCAGCGCGGCAACGCGTGCGGCGACCATGATCGCCTTCATTTCGCGCACCGCGTTGTCCCAGCCCGCGAAAATCGCGTGCGCGACGATCGCATGGCCGATGTTCAGCTCGACGATGCCGTCGATCGCGGCGATCTGCTGCACGTTCGTGTAGTGCAGCCCGTGACCGGCATTGACCTTCAGGCCAAGCTGCGCACCGGCCTGTACGCCCGTGACGATGCGCTCGTATTCGCGCTGCTGCTCGGCTTCGTCGTGCGCTTCGGCATAACGGCCCGTATGCAGCTCGATCACCGGCGCGCCTGCTTCGTGCGCGGCACGGATCTGCGTCTCGTCCGGGTCGATGAACAGCGACACGCGCACGCCCACGTCGGCAAGCTGCTTGCACGCCGCACGCACGGCCTCGAAGCGGCCGGCGACATCGAGCCCGCCTTCGGTCGTCAGTTCCTCGCGCTTCTCGGGCACGAGGCACGCGTCGTGCGGGCGCACTTCGCAGGCGATATCGAGCATCTCGGCCGTCACCGCGCATTCGAGATTCATGCGCGTCTTCAGCAGCGGGCGCAGCTTGCGCACATCCGCATCGACGATGTGGCGGCGATCCTCGCGCAGATGCAGCGTGATCGCGTCGGCGCCGGCTTCCTCGGCGGCGAGCGCCGCGCGGATCGGATCGGGATAGGTCGTGCCGCGCGCATTGCGCAGCGTCGCGACGTGGTCGATGTTCACGCCGAGGTCGATGGCGGTGGGCGTTGTCAGGAAGAAGCTCATAGGTTTTGCAGGTCGATCAGGATCTGACGCGTGGCAAGCGGCGTACCGCCGAGATAGGTGTTCAGCAGGAAGCGCATCAGCGTCTTGCTTTGCGCAACCGTCTGGGCTCGATGGTAATCGTCCTGCTCCATGTCGAGCAACGTCTGCCCGGAAATGACCGGCCAGTGCGACGGAACTTCGTCGTCCGCGTTGCGCACGCCGCGCTCGGGATCGAACACGTAGCGGCGGTCAGGCTCGACCGCGCGGCGCGCGACCGTGCGGTTCAGCGCCATCGCGTAGCCGGTCTCGCGCAACAGCACGCGCTCGAACGAGCGCAGTACCTGCACCGCGGGCTCGCCGTGGGCGAGGCGCGTGAGGGTCAGCACGTAGTGGTTGAAGAGCGGCGGCTGGGGATCCTCGCGCGCGCAGAATTTCACGAGCAGCTCGTTCGCGTAGAAGCCGCACAGCAGCCCGTCGCCGCCGAGCGGCAGCATCCCGCCGACCCACTCGGCGCCCGTCAGCGTGCGCACCTCGGATTTGCCCGACCACGACAGCAGCAGCGGCTGGAAAGTCTGCAGTACACCGCGCAGCGCGGAGTGCGGGCGCTTCGCGCCCTTCGCGACGAGCGCGAGCCGGCCGTGATCGCGCGTCAGCACGTCGACGATCAGGCTCGTTTCACGATACGGGTAACTGTGCAGCACGAACGCCGGCTGTTCGGCGACGCGGAAATCGGACGTGCGAGACGTCGCGCGCCGCGCCTTGCGCGGCGGTTCGGGCGGTGCCGGCAACGGCGCGTCGTTCGCGCCGGCCGTCACCGCGTCTTCGGTCGACGTCAGTGCGTCATTCGTACCCATAGGCACGCAGCCCCGCCTCGTTGTCGGCCCAGCCGCTCTTCACCTTCACGAAGGTCTCGAGGTACACGGGGCCGTCGAACAGCTTCTCCATGTCCATCCGCGCCTCGGTGCTGATCTGCTTGAGCTTCTCGCCCTTCTTGCCGATCACCATCGCCTTGTGCGAATCGCGCTCGACGAGGATCGTCGCGAAGATGCGCTTCAGGCGCCCTTCCTCCTCGAACTTGTCGATCAGCACGGTGCTCGTGTACGGCAGTTCGTCGCCGGTCCAGCGGAACACCTTCTCGCGCAGGATTTCAGCGGCGAGGAAACGCGAGCTGCGGTCGGTCAGTTCGTCCTCGCCGTAGATCGGCTCACCTTCCGGCAGGTACGGCTTGATCGTGTCCAGCAGGCGCTTGATGTCTTCCGGACGCTGCGCCGACAGCGGCACGAGCTCGGTGAATTCGCGCAGCGTGCTCATCTGCTGCATGAACGGGAACAGCGACGCCTTGTCGGTCACGCGGTCGATCTTGTTCGCGATCAGCAGCGTCGGCATGCCCGGCGGGATCAGGTCGAGCACCTTCTGGTCGTCGGGCCCGAAACGGCCGGCCTCGATCACGAACAGGATCACGTCGACCGACGTGAGCGTCGACGTGACCGCGCGGTTCAGCGAACGGTTCAGCGCGGTGCTGTGGCGGGTCTGGAAGCCCGGCGTGTCGACGAACACGAATTGCGCGTCGTCGAACGTATTGATGCCGGTGATGCGGTGACGGGTCGTCTGCGCCTTGCGCGACGTGATGCTGATCTTCTGGCCGACGAGTGCGTTCATCAACGTCGACTTGCCGACGTTCGGGCGGCCCACGATCGCGATCATGCCGCAACGGAAACCGGTAGGAGCGGGAGTGT
>Ga0209147_100463_pt1 | contig 25104 bp, 22 predicted proteins | sample AraplaCol_mLB_r2_FD_184278 | JGI IMG/M metagenome (GOLD analysis project Ga0209147, IMG submission 184278) | Arabidopsis root microbial communities from North Carolina, USA - plate scrape CL_Col_mLB_r2 (SPAdes) (version 2) | ecosystem: Host-associated > Plants > Roots > Endosphere | place: USA... | reverse complement strand
TCTTCACGATCAGGCGCGGATCGAACGGCTTCGGAATCAGGTATTCGGGCCCGAACGACAGATCCTGGATGCCGTATGCGGTCGCGACGATGTCGCTCTGCTCGTGCTGCGCGAGCTCGGCGATCGCGTTGACGGCCGCGATCTCCATTTCACGCGTGATCGTCGTCGCGCCGACGTCGAGTGCGCCACGGAAGATGAACGGGAAGCACAGGACGTTGTTGACCTGGTTCGGGTAGTCGGTGCGGCCGGTCGCGAGGATCGCGTCGGGGCGCACTTCGAGCGCCGCTTCCGGCAGGATTTCCGGCGTCGGGTTCGCGAGCGCGAGGATCAGCGGGCGCTCGGCCATGCCCTTCACCATCTCCGGCTTCAGCACGCCGGCGGCCGACAGGCCGAGGAAGATGTCCGCGCCGTCGATCACTTCGGCCAGCGTCCGGGCGTCCGTTTCGCGGGCGAAACGCTCCTTGTCCGGGTCCATCAGCTCGGTGCGGCCCTTGTAGACGACACCGGCCAGGTCGGTCACCGTGATGTTCTCGAGCGGCAGGCCGATATCGACCAGCAGGTCGAGACACGCGAGCGCGGCCGCGCCCGCGCCGGACGCGACGAGCTTGACCTTCTTGATGTCCTTGCCGACGACCTTCAGCCCGTTCGTGACGGCAGCGGCCACGACGATCGCGGTGCCGTGCTGGTCGTCGTGGAACACCGGGATCTTCATCCGCTTGCGCGCTTCGCGCTCGACGATGAAGCAGTCAGGCGCCTTGATGTCTTCCAGGTTGATCCCGCCGAAGGTGGGCTCCAGCGCGGCGATCACGTCGACGAGCTTGTGCGGATCCGACTCGTTCAGCTCGATGTCGAACACGTCGATGCCCGCGAACTTCTTGAACAGCACCGCCTTGCCTTCCATCACCGGCTTCGACGCGAGCGGCCCGATGTTGCCGAGACCGAGCACCGCCGTGCCGTTCGTGACGACGCCGACCAGGTTGCTGCGCGCGGTGAAGCGTGCCGCGTTGAGCGGATTCTCGACGATCTCCTCGCACGCGTACGCCACACCCGGCGAGTACGCGAGCGCGAGGTCGCGCTGGTTGATCATCTGCTTGGTCGGGGCGATCGCGATCTTCCCGGGCGTCGGGAATTCGTGATAGTCGAGGGCGGCTTCGCGGAGCTTGGCTTTGGAGGAGGATTGGGTGGACATGTGTCTCGTGACGGGCGGATTAGAATAACTGTTCGACGGCATTGTAGCGCCAATCATCGGCCGCCAGACCGGCGATTCGGGTGCAACAGCCGCGACAAAAATGGTCCGGATGGTGCAGAAGCGCCGCCGTTCGCCTCGTACAATGCCGTTCCTTCAACCGTTCCGGATCGCCCGCCGTGCCAGCCGCCCTCTCCGAGTTTTCACTGATCGAACGCTTCTTCACGCGCCGCGCCGCGCAGGGCGCGCGCGCGTCGACGCTCGGCATCGGCGACGATTGCGCGCTGATCACGCCTCGATCCGGGAAATTGCTGGCCATTTCGACGGACATGCTGGTGGAAGGCCGCCACTTCTTTCCCGATGTCGCGCCCGACGCCCTCGGCCACAAGACGCTCGCGGTCAACCTGTCCGACCTCGCGGCGATGGGCGCCGAACCGCGTGCCTTCACGCTCGCGTGCGCGCTGCCGCGTGCCGACGCGGCGTGGCTGGAAGCGTTCAGCAACGGGCTGTTCGCGCTCGCGGAGCGCTACGGCTGCGAGCTGATCGGCGGCGACACCACGAGCGGCCCGCTGAACCTGTGCGTCACCGTATTCGGCGAAGTCGCGCCCGACGCCGCACTGCGGCGCGATGCCGCGCGCGACGGCGACGACGTCTGGGTGTCCGGCACGCTCGGCGATGCGCGCGCCGGCCTCGGCGTCGCGCGCGGCGAATGGGCGGCCGGCGCGGCCGAAGCGGCTGCGTTCCGGCGTGCGCTCGAGCGCCCCGAGCCGCGCATCGCGCTCGGCCTGGCGCTCGCGGGCGTCGCGCACGCGGCGCTCGACATCTCGGACGGCCTCGCCGGCGACCTGCAGCACATCCTCGCCCGCTCGCACGTATGCGCCGAGATCGATGCCGACGCGGTGCCGCGCTCGGCCGCGCTCGCGACGCTGCCGCCCGACGTACAGCGACGCTGCACGCTGGCCGGCGGCGACGACTACGAACTGTGCTTCACCGCGCCGGCGGCGGCCCGCGCGGCGGTCGAAGCGGCCGGCCTGACGGCCGGCGTGCCGGTCACGCGAATCGGTACAATACGCGCGTTGTCCGCGCCGTCGGAACAGCCCGCGATCGCGTGGCGCGACGCCGCCGGCGCGCCCCTCGCCCTCACGTTGCACGGCTTCGACCACTTCCATGCAGACTGACCCGACGCCCGCGCACGCCGCGGCCGAGCCCGGCGCCGCACCTGACGGACACGCACCGCAGCGCGCGACCGCGCGCTTCATGCTGTCGCACCCCGCGCACCTCGTGTCGCTCGGCTTCGGCAGCGGGCTCGCGCCGCTCATGCCCGGCACGTTCGGCTCGCTGTTCGGCTGGCTCACGTTCGTCGTGCTCAACCGCTACCTGACGGTGCCCGAATGGTGGGCGCTGATCGCGATCGGCTTCGTGGCGGGCACGTGGCTCACCGGCTTCACCGCGAGAAAGATGGGCACGTCCGATCCGGGCGCCGTCGTCTGGGACGAAATCGTCGCGATCTGGCTCGTGATGCTGTTCGTCACGCCCGCGACCTTCATCGGCCAGCTATGGGCGTTCGTCGCGTTCCGCATCTTCGACATGCTCAAGCCGCCGCCGATCCGCTATTTCGAGCGCCGCCTGAAAGGCGGGCTCGGCATCATGGTCGACGACCTGGTCGCCGCGTTCATGACGCTGCTCGTGATCGCCCTGTGGCGCTCCGTCGTCGGCTGACCGATTTCCCGACTCCCGTTTCCCGACGCGCATGCCAACCGATTCCGTCGTCCACCAGCTTGCGATCCGCGCAGGCAACAAGCTGCGTGACGAGCACCTGACGCTCGCCACCGCCGAATCCTGCACCGGCGGCATGATCGCAACCGCGATCACCGACATCTCCGGCAGCAGCCAGTGGTTCGAGCGCGGCTTCGTCACGTACTCGAACCAGGCCAAGATCGACATGATCGGCGTGCCGCCCGACCTGATCGACAAGCACGGCGCCGTCAGCGAGCCCGTCGCGCGCGCGATGGCCGAAGGCGCGCTGCGCAACAGCCGCGCGCAGGTCGCGCTGTCCGTCACCGGCATCGCGGGCCCGGCCGGCGGCAGCGAGAAGAAACCGGTCGGCACCGTGTCGTTCGGCTGGAGCAACCGGCTGCATACCGACGTCGAGACGCTCGTGTTCAAGGGCGACCGCGATCAGATCCGCACGCAGGCGGCCGCGCATGCCCTGCGCGGGCTGCTGAAGCTGCTCGACGAGCGCGAGGGCTGACCGGGCCGGGGCGCCCGCCGCGCCCCTGCCGGCCCGCTTACTGGATCGCGTCGGGCTTCACGACGATCCAGTTCTTGTCCGCCGTGACCGGCAGGCCGAGCGACTTCTGCCGCGCGGCCGATTCATCCGACCACGCGCGGATCTGCGCCATCTGCTTGTCCTTCTTGTTCACCCACACGCGCACGCCGCCGCGCGCGACGTCGGTCGCGTTCAGCAGCATGTAGCCGTCGGACGTCGGCGTGTCGCCCGCGACGAGCACCGGCTTCTTCCACTGGTCGATCCAGCCGACGATCGAGCCGAGCTTGCCTTCGTACCACGTCATCGGGTTCATCAGGAACGGCGTGATCACGAGGCTGCGGTTCGCGGCCTCGTCGTACTTGCCGGCCTTGATCTGCAACCGGGACGTCGTCAGCGCGCCGGTCGCCGGGTTGCGCAGCAGCGTCGTCACGCCGATCACGTTCTGCGGCTTCACGTTGTAGCCGTACTTCGGGTCGGACAGCACGAGCCGCGCGAGCTCCTCGTGCGCGGCCGTCATCACGTAGACCTCGATCCCGTTCTCGCGCAGCGCGTTGTACAGCTCCTGCATCCCGCGGAAGAAGCGCGGCGGGTTCACCGTGCCGTCGGCCACCTTGTCGCCCTGCCAGTAGCGGATCGGGATCGGCTTGCCGTCGGCGAGCATCGCGTCGACGTGGCGCTTCAGGTCGGCCAGCGACTGCCCGGCGAACGCCTGCGCGATCCACGGGTAGCAGACCAGGTCGTCGATCTCGCAGAGCCGGTAGTAATAGCTCGTCAGCGATTCCTTGTAGTCGGCGGAATCCTTGAACGGGATCAGCTTCAGCGACGGGTCGAGCGTGTCGCGCGTCAGCACGCCGCGGTTCTCGAGGTACGGCAGCAGCGACTCCTCGAGGTCGTAGCGGTAGGTCGTGTTGTCGGCGTCGAACACCGCGTAGTCGCCGCGATGCGCGTGCGCGGCGATCATCGCGTTCAACGCCTTCGCGCTGTCGGCCGGCCAGTGCGACAGGTCCGCCGCGTGGGCGAAGCTCATGCACAACGACGCGGCAAGCGCGCTCAGAAGACGTCGGGACAGCTTGGGCATGGCATCACTCCCTTTCTTGACAGTTTCGTTACAGACCGATGACAAGCGGGAGCATCGCGCGATTGGCGCGCGGGCATGCAGTGCGGAAACGACGGGAAGTTGCCCGTGCGCGTCAGTGCGGCGGCCGGGAAGGTGGGAAACGGAGGCGGGAAAGCGGAGAACGCGGAGAACGCGACACGGGCCCGCGAACGCGGGCCTGCCGGAACCGGCTGCCCGCGCGGGCAGCCGGCGCCATTCTCGATCAGCGATGCGCGTTGATCGTGTCGCGGGTCTTCTGCGCGGCGAGCGCCGCGGCTTCGGCGAAATCCTCGCCCTTGCTCGCGTACAGGATCGCGCGCGACGAGTTGATCATCATGCCGGTGCCGTCGGCCGTGCGGCCTGCGTTGACGGTCGCCTGCACGTCGCCGCCCTGCGCGCCGATGCCGGGGATCAGCAGCGGCATGTCGCCGACGATCCCGCGCACGATCTCGATTTCCTTCGGGAACGTCGCGCCGACCACGAGGCCGAGCTGGCCGTTCTTCGCGTTCCACTTGTTCGCCGCGAGATCGGCCACGACCTGGTACAGCGGCCGGCCGTTCGTGTCGAGGAACTGCAGGTCGGAGCCGCCCGGGTTCGACGTGCGGCACAGCACGATCACGCCCTTGCCTTCGTGCTCGAAGTACGGCTCGACCGAGTCGTAACCCATGTACGGGTTCACCGTGACGGCGTCCGCGCGATAGCGCTCGAACGCTTCGCGCGCGTACTGCTCGGCCGTGCTGCCGATGTCGCCGCGCTTCGCGTCGAGGATCACGGGCAGGCCCGGGTGCTGGAGGTGGATGTGCGCGATCAGGCGCTCGAGCTGGTCTTCCGCGCGATGCGCGGCGAAGTAGGCGATCTGCGGCTTGAACGCGCTCGCGTATTGCGCGGTCGCGTCGACGATCTGCCGGCAGAATTCGAAGATCGCGTCGGGCTGGCCGTCGAACTGCACGGGAAAGCGCGACGGCTCGGGATCGAGGCCGACGCACAGCAGCGAATTCGTGCGCTGCCACGCGGCGCGCAGCGATTCGATGAAAGTAAGCGGGGAAGACATGGCGGGTACTCGCGGCAAACCGTTGGTAGACCGCGTATTTTACCCGCGTCGCCGGCGCGCCTCGCGTGTCGCGCCATTGCCGCGCGCATCGGCGCGTTCCACGGTGAACGCGAACCGCCGCGTGAGCCGCTCGCCGGGCGCGAGCAGCGTCATCCCGTGCGCAGTCGCGCCGCCCGGCAGGTTCACCGCATTGATCGGATGATCGACCGGCTCGAAGCAGAAGAAATCCTCGCCGGGCGGTGTATAGAGCACGTACGCATCGGCGTCGGCCGCCACCGTCAGCGACAGTCCGCGGCGCGGCCAGCTCACCGTCGCGTGGCCGCCCCAGCCGGTGAATGCGTGATTGACGAGCGCGGCCGGCAGCGGATACGCGACGCCGAACTGCCAGGCCGGCGGCACGCTCACGTGCCGCACCGGCAGGAAATCGGCGCCCGACAGCCACAGCCCGCCGGCGGCCGCGGCCAGCTCGGTCACGTCGTCGCGTACCAGGAACGGATGCACGCCGAGCCCGAACGGCAATCGCGCGCGCCCCGCATTCTCGATCGTCAGCGCGATCGACAGCGTCGTATCGTCGAGCTCGAACGACTGGATCGCGCGGAACGCATACGGCGCACCGGCGGTGCGATCGAGCGACAGCTGCAGCGACGTGGCGGTCGCATCGTCCACCTGCCATGGCGCGAGCCAGCCGTCGCCATGGATCGGCAGCGGCTCGTCGCGGCGGTTGCGCGGCACCGCGACGCTGCGCCCGTCGCATTCGAAACGCGCGCCGCCGATGCGGTTCGAGTAAGGCAGCAGCGGGTAGCACGCGAGCTGGTTCGGGTCCGTCGCCGTCTCCGGGTGGTCGCAGCGGCGGAACACCGGCATCAACGCGCCGTTGTCGCCGCGCCAGTCGAAGCGCGCGATGCCGCCGCCGAGATGCGGCAGCACGTCGAGCCGCAGCGCCGCGTTCGACAGCGTGACGGCCGCCGCATGCGCGGCGCCGACGCCCTGCGCGAAGGCGGCCGTCTGCGGGCCGGGGCTGACCGGCTGCGCGGCGGCGGCCAGGCGCGCGCGGCGCGACTGGCTGGTGGACGACGATGCGCGCGAGGACGTGGCGGTCATGATGAACTCCTTTCCTTCGTCGAAGAAACGATGCGGGTCGTGCGAACGGTCAGGCCCAGCCGCCGTCGACGATCACGTCCTGCGCGGTGATCATCCGGCTGTCGTCGGCCGCGAGGAACAACGCCATCCGCGCGAGATCGGCGGGCAGCAGTTCGGCGTCGATGCACTGGCCGGCCTTGATCGCCGCACAGCCCGCGTCGTCGAGCCACAGCCGGCGCTGCTTGTCGGTCATCACCCAGCCCGGCACCAGCGAATTCACGCGGATGCCGAACGGGCCGAGGTCACGCGCGAGACCGCGCGTCAGCCCCTGCACGGCCGCCTTCGCCATCACGTAGACGGGATAGCCGCCGTTCTTCAGCATCCAGCTGATCGAGCCGAGATTGATGATCGCGCCGCCGCCCTGCTGCTTCATGTCGTCGATCACCGCCTGCGCGGCGAAGAACTGGTGACGCAGGTTCACTGCGATGCCTGCGTCGAACGATTCGGGTGTCACGTCGCCGATCGCATGGCGCGCGTCGTTCGCCGCGTTGTTCACGAGCACCGCGATCGCGCCGATGCGCGCGCGGATCGCGTCGATCGCATGGCGCAGCGCGCCGACGTCGGTCAGGTCGCACTGGATGAACAGCGGCGCATGGCGTACGTGCGCGAGGCTGTCCGCCAGCGCGGCGCCGGCGGCTGCGTCGAGGTCGACGAACGCGACGCGTGCGCCCTGCAACGCGAAGTGTTCGACGAACGCCGCGCCGATGCCGGTCGCGCCGCCCGTGATCAGCACCGCGCGATCCTCGAGGCTCGGATACCGTGCATGGCGCGCGTGGCTCGTGGTGTGCGCGTCGTGCGCGGAAGTGTCGATGGTCATGCGGTTCGTCTCCGTCAGGGCTGGCCGGGTCAGTCGCGAACGCCGCGGTTCTTCAGCTGGTCGAGCAGCACGGCCGCGAGCAGGATCGCGCCGCGCACGAGGTACTGGTAGAACGCGTCGATGTTCAGCAGGTTCATCACGTTCTCGACCGTGCCCATGATCAGCACGCCGATCACGACACCGGAGATCGTCGCGCGGCCACCCATCAGCGACACGCCGCCGAGCACGCACGCGGAGATCACGTTCAGCTCGAAGCCCTGCGCGGCGTTCGGCTGGCCCGACGTGATGCGCGACGCGAGGATCACGCCCGCGAGCGCCGTCACCGCGCCCTGGATCAGGAAGATGTACACGCGCGTGCGTTCGACGTTGATCCCCGCGAGACGCGACGCCTCGGGGTTGCCGCCGATCGCGAGCGTGTTGCGGCCGTACACGGTCTGGTTCAGCAGCACGCCGAACGCGATGAAGCACAGCAGCGTGACCCAGATCGGCAGCGACACGCCGAACAGCGTGAGCCCGCCGAGCGCGATGAACGTATCCGACGACACGCCGACCGCCTGCCCCTTCGACACGATGAAGCCGAGCCCGCGCACGATCTCCATCGTCGCGAGCGTCGTGATCAGCGCGTTGATGCGCAGGTACGCGATCACCGCGCCGTTCACGAAGCCAATCGCGGCGCCGGCCGCGACCGCCGCGACGATCGCGACGAACGTGTTGTCGGTCGCGTTCAGCACCATCGCGCACAGCACGCCCGAGAACGCGACGGTCGAGCCGATCGACAGGTCGAAGTCGCGCGACGCCAGGCAGAACATCATCGTGCACGCGACCATGCCGATCTGCGAGATCGACAGCGCGAGGCCAAGCATGTTGTCGATCGAGAAGAAGTGATCGACGGTCAGCGACATCGTGATGAACATCACCGCGAAGATCGCGATCAGGCTGTATTCGGTCAGATGCTGCCACCACTTCTGGCGGTCGCTCTGCTGCGGAACCAGCGCGTCGGCCGACGGCTTCCCGGCGGCGCTGGCAAGGTTTTCGTTGACTTGCATGGTGTGTCTCCTGCTCCTGCATCGCGCGGCCCGCGCCGCGCGTGTTCGATTCGAATGTTCCGGTGTATCCGGTTGCGTCAGGCCGCCTCGACCGCGCTCGTCTGCGGCAGCGCGAGGTTCAGCACCGCATGTTCGTTCGCGTCGGCGCGCGGCAGCTCGCCGGCGATCCGGCCTTCGCGCATCACGACGATGCGGTCGGACACGCCGAGCACTTCCGGCAGTTCCGACGACACCATCACGATCGCGCAGCCGCGCTCCGCGAGCCGGTAGATCACGTCGTAGATCTCGTGCTTCGCGCCGACGTCGATCCCGCGCGTCGGCTCGTCGAGGATCACGACCTTCAGGTCGGGCTCCGCGAGCCAGCGCGACAGGATCGCCTTCTGCTGGTTGCCGCCCGACAGGAAGCGGATCTTCTGGCGCCGGTTCGGCGTCTTGATCTTGAGCCGCTGGATGAAGCGGTCGGCGGTTTCGCTTTCGGCCTTGCGGTTGATGAACAGCCCCGCGCGCAGCGAATGGCGGCGGCAACTGATGTTGATGTTCTCCGCCACCGACGCGATCGCGATGATCCCTTCTTCCTTGCGGTCCTCGGGGCACAGCACGATGCCGTGGCGGATCGCGTCGCCGGTGCGCTTCACGTCGATGCGCGCGCCGTCGAGCGTCAGCACGCCCGCGCGCCGGTGATCCGCGCCGTACACGAGCCGCATCAGCTCGCTGCGGCCCGCGCCGACCAGCCCGAAGAAGCCGACGATCTCGCCCGCGCGCACCGAGAAGCTCGCGGGTTCGCGCAGCGCATGGCCGTCGACGCCTTCGGCGGAGAACCGCACGTCGCCGAGCGCGCGCGGCGCGTAATGGTAGATGTCCGAAATCTCGCGCCCGACCATTTCGGCGACGAGCCGTTCGCGCGGCACGTCGGCGAGCGATTCGTGCGACGCGATCTTGCGCCCGTCGCGGAAGATCGTGCACGCATTGCAGAGCCGGTAGATCTCGTCCATCCGGTGCGAGATGTAGATCAGCGCGCGGCCCTGCGCGCGCAGGTCGTCGACGAGCTTGAACAGCACCTCGGTCTCGCGATGCGACAGCGAACTGGTCGGTTCGTCGAGCGCGATCACGCGCGCATTGCGCATCAGCGCCTTGCAGATCTCGACCATCTGCCGCTGCGCGATCGACAGCCGCCCGAGCTTCGCATCGGGATCGAGATCGACACCCATCGCCGCGAGCCGCTCGCGCACGTAGCGCTTCGCCTCGCGCCTCCTCACCCAGCCGAACGCATTCGGCAGGCGGCCGAGCAGCAGGTTTTCCGCGACCGTCAGGTCGGGCACGTACTGCAGCTCCTGGTGAATCACCGCGATGCCGGCCGCGATCGACGCGGCCGCATTCGCGAACTGCACGGGCTGGCCGTCGACCAGCACGCTGCCCGCATCGGGCTGGTATTCGCCGCCGAGAATCTTCAGCAGCGTCGACTTGCCCGCGCCGTTCTCGCCCATCAGGCCATGCACCTCGCCCGCAAGCACGTCGAACGAGATGCCGTCGAGTGCGCGCACGCCGGGAAATACCTTGCCGATATTGTCAAAACGCAGTGCCGCTGACACGTCGCCTCTCCACTTCCGGAATCGATCGACCGCCGGCCGCCGCATCGCCGCGGCAGCCGGCGGGCCGCTTACTTCGACGCGAGCCCCATCTCGTCGCGTACCTTCGACACGTTGTCGCGCGTCGCGAGCATGCCCGTCGTCAGCGTCAGCGCCGGCGGTGCCTTGCCCTGCGTGATCCACGTGTACATCAGGTCCGAGGTTTCCTCGCCGTGGCGCTTCGGGCTGATGATCACGGTGCCGTAGAAGGCCGTCGGCTGCGGCTTCTTGAACTCGTTCAGCGCCGAATCGGAACCGCCGATGCCGATGCCGATCATGTTGTCGGCCTTGAAGCCGCGCCCTTCGGCCGCGCGCACCGCGCCGAGCACGGCCTCGTCGTTCAGGCCGTACGCCACCCAGTGCTTGAACTGCGGGTTCTTCGTGAGCGCGATGTTCGCCGCGTTGAACGCGTTCTCCGTGTCGGTCTTCGCCTGCGGCGCGGCGATCACGTTCGCCTTCGGGAAGCCGGCGGCCACCAGCGCGTCGGTCGCGCCGCTCGTGCGGTCGTGCGCGGTCGGCAACTGCTCGTAGGTGATGTCGATCGCGCCGACATCCTTCATGTCCCAGCCGCGCTTCTTGATCTCGGCCGCGATGCCGTCGCCGACCTGCTTGCCGATGTTGTACGCGGAGATCCCCATGTGCGGCACCGACTCGATCGGCTTGCCCGCGCCGTCGACGAGGCGGTCGTCGACCGTCATCATCTTCAGGTTGTGCGACTTCGCCTTCGCGACGATGCCCGGCCCGAGCTTCACGTCGGGCGTGCAGATGATGAAGCCCTGCGCCTTCTGCGCGGACAGGTTGTCGATCGCGCTCATCACCTTCTCGCCCGACGGCGCGCCGATCTTCACGAGCGTGAAGCCCTTGTTCTTCGCCGCGATCTCGGCGAACTTCCACTCGTCCTGGAACCACGGCTCTTCCGGCTGCTTCACCAGGAAGCCGATCTTGACCGGGTCGGCCGCATGCGCGACCGGGCTTCCGATCACCACTGCCGCCGCGGCGGCCAGCGTTACGAAGGTTCTGCGTTTCATCTCCAGTGTCTCCTTGTCTTCATCGAACGGAATACAGCCGCTTGTTGGTTTCGACGCAGCGTGCGCGCGGCCGTCGCACGTGCGGTCTGTCGAATCGTTGCGTCAGTCGTGGTACAGCGCCGCGCGCCCGCCGTCGACGGTGATGCAAGCCGCATTGATGAACGGCGCCTCGTCGGAGGCGAGAAACACGGCCGTCATCGCGACTTCTTCCGGCTTGCCGATCCGCTTCATCGGCTGCAGCGCGAGCGTCTCGGCGCGCGCCGCGGCCGGGTCGGCCTGCGCGTCCCACCAGTCGCGCGTGAGCTGCGTCTCGATGTAACCGGGTGCGATCGCGTTCACGCGCACGTTGCGCGCCGCGTATTCGATGCCGAGCGCACGCGTGAGGCCCAGCACGCCGTGTTTCGCGACGGGGTACGGAAAGCAGCCCGGGATGATCCGGAACGCATGCGTCGACGCGATGTTCACGATGCTGCCGCGGCCGCGTTCGACCATCCCAGGCAGCGCCGCGCGGCAGCCGTGCCATACGCCGTCGAGGTCGACCGCGAAGCAGCGGCGCCAGTCTTCGTCCGTCATCGTCAGCGGATCGGCGAACACATTGATGCCCGCGTTGTTCACAAGCACGTCGAGCGGGCCGAATGCGGCTTCGGTCTGCGCGAGCGCGTCGCGCACCGAATCCTGCCGCGCGACATCCGCATGCAGCGGCAGCACGCGCGCGCCGTCGACGTCGTCGGCGATCGCCGCCGCCGTGCGCTGCGCTTGCGGGAAGTCGAGGTCGACGAGCGCGACGGCCGCGCCCTCGCGCGCGAACGCCTGCGCGATCGCGGCGCCGATCCCGCGGCCCGCGCCCGTCACCATCGCGACCTTGCCCGCGAGACGTCCCATCACGCGGCTCCGCCGCGCGCCACGCGCAGGCCGGCCTGGAACGCGCGCGCATTCGCCGCGGTCGCCTCCGCCGACTGGCCGGGCCGGTACAGCGCCGAACCGAGCCCGAAGCCGTTGGCTCCGGCCGCGAGGAACGGCCGCATGTTGTCCGGGGAAATTCCGCCGACGGGTATCAGCGGCACCGCGCGGTCGATCACCGCACGCCACGCCTTCACGACGGGCACGCCGAGCTGCTCGGCCGGGAACATCTTCAGCACGTCGGCGCCGTTCGCGAGCGCGGCAAACGCCTCGGTCGGCGTCGCGACGCCCGGTGCGCTCGCGAGCCCGCGCTCGCGCGCACGGCGGATCACGGCCGCGTCGCTGTGCGGCATCACGATCAGCGTGCCGCCCGCGTCCTGTACGCGGTCGACATGCTCGGCCCGCAGCACGGTGCCAGCGCCGACGATCATGTCGTCGGGTAGCGCGCGGCGCAGCGCCGCGATGCTGCCGAACGGATCGGGCGAGTTGAGCGGCACCTCGACGATCCGGAAGCCCGCTTCGTGCAGCGCAAGCCCGTGGTCAGCGGCTTCGGCGGACGTGATGCCGCGCATGATCGCGATCAGCGGGCACGCGTCGAACGCGCGCATCAGTGCGGCGTGCGGCGTGTATGGTGCGGGCAGCGTAAGGTCGGACGACATCGGCGGTTCCTCTTCAATCGATTCTTTGGTCGGCGCAGACGGGCTCGCCATCCGCGCGCACGAGCCCGGCGCGCGACGCGATCCACCACAAGCCGCGCTCGGTCGCCTGAGCGACGACGCGCGCATGCGTGCAGCCGAACACGCTCAACGCGTCGACGTAGCGCGCGCACAATCCGTCGTCGCCGATCAGCAGCAGCGGCTGGTTCGCGAGCGCGACACCGCGTTCCGCCAGCATCGCGTCAAGTGCGTTCAGCTCATGGCCGATCAGCAGGCCTGACAGGTAATCGCCCTGCGCATCGGGCGCGAGCCGGTCGGTCAGGCCGAGCGTGCGCGTGCTGAAGATCGTCGCGAGCAACCCCGCGCGCTGCGCACCGCGGGCCACCGCGACGCCGCGCGCGAATGCCGCGCGGTCGGGCGACGCGCTCGCGCGCATCGTGCGGCCGAGGATCGTGTGATCGCGCAGCGCCGCGAACAACTCGCCGGTCATGAAGGTCTGGAAGCGCTCGATGAGCCCGTCCTTCACCCATGCCCACTTCGCATGCGTGCCCGGCAATCCGATCAGTACGCCTGAACGATCTGCATCAAGCATGGGATCGTTCGCGAGTGCGCCGAATATCTGCGTTTCTTCGCCGCGCATCACGTCGGGCAACTCGCCCGTCGCGATCACGCCCGGCACGATCGACACCGTCGTGCCGCGCGACGTCGTCACCGTGACGAGCCCCGCGACGAGCGCGTCGGCGCCCGCCGGCACCTGGACGTACGGCGCCTCGCGCCAGCCCTGTGCGCTGCCGACCATCCCGGCGGCCAGCACCGGCACGCCCGGCGCGCGGTCGAGCCAGTCGCCGCACGCTTCCTCGAACACGACGTCGAAGGCTCGCGCGCCGCCGGCCGGCACATGCATCACGCCCGCGGCGCGGCTGCGCGTATCGAGCAGCGCACCGTGCGCGTCGAACAGATACGCGCGCAGCGACGTCGTGCCCCAGTCGAGCGCGATCAGCGACGGTGCGGCGCAGGAGGCGTCCGGAGCGGTCCGGGTCGAATTGGTCATCGTTTGATCCTGCGGGTACCCTGCGGCGGGCTCCAGCCCAGTTCCGCGGAAATGGCTCGCGCTTCGCGCTGCACGAGCGGAATCAGTTCGTCCATCCGGTCGTGCGGCATGTACGGAATCGTGCTCGCCACCGACACCGCCGCGACGACCGCGCCCGATGCGTCACGGATCGGCGCCGCCACGCAGCGGATCGACGCCTCGTTCTCCTCGAGGTCGAACGTATAGCCGCCTGCTGCGTAGTGGGCCATGCGCTGCAGGAACGCGCTCGTCTCGGGCCGGTTGTCGGGCTTGAAACTGACGCCGGCCAGCGCGCGCCGTGCGGCCTCGAACAGCGAGCGCCACAGGTCGGGATCGAGGTCGAGCATCATCGCCTTGCCGATGCCGGTCGACGCGAGCGGCATCCGGTGGCCGACGCGCGAGCGCATCTCGAGGCCGCGCGTACCGGGAATCTTGTCGATGTACAGCACGTCGTCGCCGTCGCGCACGCCGAGATGGATCGTGTCGAGCGTCGCTTCCGCGAGCGCTTCGAGGTGCGGGCGCGCGACCGCGGTGAGCGGCATCTGCTCGAGCGCGATCGTGCCGAGCTCGATCAGCTTCGGGCCGAGCAGGTAGCCGCCCTGCACCTGGCGCAGGTAGCGCGCCTGCACGAGGCTGCTGACGAGGCGGTGCGTCGTGCTGCGCGTCGTGCCGAGTGCGGCGCCGATCGCGCGCATGTCGCGCGCGCCGTTCGCGATCGCCTCGAGGATCGCCAGACCGCGCAGCAGCGTCTGCGTACCGGCCTGCTGGGCAGCGAGATCGAGCGGCGTGCTGGTCGCGCCGATGCTGTCGGTCAGCGACGCATCGTCCGGCGTCGCGCGCCGGGCGTCGAGGGCAAGGGAGTCGGGCATCTTGGTCATGGGGCGGGCTTCTTCAACGGAACCGGTGAAGCCGTTCGCGCGACGCCGGAACTGCGTCCGGCATTGCGGCGAGGCGGCGGTCGATGCACCGAATAAAGCGCCCGGCGAACTTCATGGAAGGTGTCTCCGTGTGCGTCGGGCGCCGCGCGATGCGTGGGTCCGAAGCTGTCGATGTGCTTCGGATTGTAGGAGCGCACGCACTCGCCTCCAATATTTGAATGCGTTGCCCAGATAATGAGAATCCGGCGGGAATCCGCGGCAGGCACGCCGTAACGGCCGCGCCATGTGCACGGGGGCGGAACCCGCCGTGTCGCAGGTTCCGCCCCCGTTGGTTCACCGCGCGCCGCGCTTACTGCTGGCTCGTGCTGCGTGCCTGCATGTAGCGCTGTACGTCCGCGAACGACACGCGGCCGTTGCCGCCCGAGTCGATCTGCCGGAAGTGGTTCGCGACATAACCGAGACCGGCCGCGCGCGCCTGCGATTCGGTGATCGAACCCGTGTTCTGCGAGTCGGCCGCGCTGAACTGCCGCGCGAGCTTGCGCACCACCTGCGCATGCAGCGCGGCGCCCGTCGTCTGCGTGCCGGCGGTCGGCTTGCGCGCGGCCGGCGGCACGTACGGATCGCCGAGCTGCGCCTGGCGCGCGCGCGTCGGCGCGGCGGTGTCGCTCGCCTGCGCGAACGCGGATACGGATGCTGCGGCGCCGACACATGCGAGCGCCGCGGCAACGACGATGAAACGATTCTTCATATCAGGCTCCAGTCTGGAATGAGGTCGTCGACGGCCGGCGCGGCGCCACCGCGGGCGCCTGTCGCCGGCCGGCGCAGCATCAGTGCGCGGCCGCGTTGTAGAACGTCACGAGGTCGGCTTTCTCCTGCGGACGCGACGTATCGTCGAGATAGACCATGTGTCCGCCCTGATAGTCCCTGATCGTCAGGTTCGGTTGCGTCCCGAGCCGCGCGAGGTCGAGCTCGGTCTGGTAGAACGGCGTCGCGATGTCGTGATACCCGTTCAGCGACAGCACCTTCAGTTGCGGATTCAGCGCCAGCGCCGCGGCGAGATCGGGGATCGTGTCGGGCATCGCGAGCCCGTCGTGCGTCCAGTCCCACGTGTTGATCGCGTTGCTGCTCAACGAATACGCCGACTGCGCGGTGTACTTCAGCTCGTTCGGCAAGTACTTGCCGATCGTGTCGGTGAACGGCTTCGTGATGAACGAGCTCGACGGATCGCCGTCCGCGGCAAGCGGGCTCGACACCGGCACGTTCACGCGCGCGTCGTAGCGGCCGATCAGCGTGCCCGGGATCAGCGACAGCTGGAAGCTGTTGTCGAAGAAGGTCGGGATCACGTTGAAGTCCGCATTCCACAGCGACTGCTTCACGCCGGTCGAATTCACCATCGTCGTGACGAGGGCCGGCGGCGGCGGCGTATGGCTTGCCAGGTACGCGTTCACGGCGGGCGCGTAGCTGCCGGCCGTCAGCAGGCGCATCTGGTCCGCATACTGCGGCAGGTTCGACGGGTTCGGGTTGTCGAGCTGGTAGTACGCACCGACGGTGCCATACGACGGCACGAAACCCGCGCAACTCACCGGGCTCGACCCGTTGTTCGAGTTGCCGATGTAGTCGCTCGCCATGTCGCAGTTCGTGTTGTAGTTCAGGATCGACGACTGCAGCACGATGCCGTCGAGCTTCACGCCCGCCGTCTCGAGCAGGTTCGCGAGCACGTCGGTGCGCGGCGTGCCGTACGATTCGCCGAACAGGTATTTCGGCGATGCGTTGCGCTGGTTCACGGCGAGGTAGCGCGTGACGAAATCGCGGAACGCGCCGCCGTCCTGGTCGACGCCCCAGAACGTCTGGTTCGTGTTCGGCGCGATCGCTTCGGAGAAGCCGGTGCCGATCGCATCGACGAACACGAGGTCGGTCGTGTCGAGCAGGCTTTCCTGGTTGTCGACGAACGGGAACGTCGACGTGTTCGCGTTCGGGTCGCCCGTCTGGATCCGGCGCGGGCCGAACGAGCCGAGGTGCAGCCACACCGATGCCGAGCCGGGGCCGCCGTTGTACAGGAAGGTGACGGGCCGCTTCGCCGCGGGCTGGTTGTCGGCCGTATAGGCGACATAGAAGAACGAGGCTTCGGGTGCGCCCGTCTGCGGATTGCGCGCGACGAGGTGGCCGGCCGTGGCCGTGTAGCGGATCGTCTTGCCGTTCAGCGTGATCTGGTGATGCGTGACGGCGGCCTTTTCAACCGCGGCGGAGGCGTCGAGCGACGCGTTCGCGCTCGACGAATAACTGTTCGGATCGTTGTACGCCCTGTCCACCTGACCGGCGGGATCGGCTGAGTTGTCGGCGCTGGCAGCAACGGACGATGTCACGTCGTCGTTGCAGGCCGTCAGAATCAGCGAAGAAAACACCACTCCCAACAACAGCTTCGCTTTGCTCGCTGGCATCGTTGCTTTCCTTCTCTCGGATGTTTTTTGTATCGAGCAGCCGGATAAGCCGCCCCCCGCCTCGATCGCGGCCGATAAGCCGAGGCGCTGGCCAATATACGCGAGGCCGTCAGCTTTGAAAAATTTTGAAATATTTGGCCGGCGGCCGGTGCGGCGCACACCTTTCAGGAATGCTTCGGTTCGCGAAACGTTGCATTTCACGCGCCTTTCACGGACTTTCGCGTTTACCCGGGAATACTAAAAATTCCAGGATTTCGTGCCATATCGGCCAACAAACGCGCGTGATCGCGAGCATTGCTCAGCAAAGCGAAATAGACGGATTCGTCTAATGGATGTGACCCGAAATGCGCGTGACGCGCATGCGCTGCAGCGCACAAACGGCCCGCAAGCGCCGCGCGTGCAGCGCACGGGCATCGAAACGGTCAATATGACGGCGCGCTCGCGCCGTTCACTCCGATTGCGGCAGTTCGGCCGCGCCCATCCGGCGGGCGATGACTGCCGCGCGCTGCGCCTGGTAGGCCGAGCCGCGGTGCGCGTCGAACCAGCGCGGCTTCGGCAGCATCACCGCGAGGCGCGCCGACTGCCACGCGCCGAGCCGGCTCGCGGGAATCCGGTAGTAATAGCGTGCGGCCGCCTCGGCACCGTACACGCCGCGTCCCCACTCGACGGAATTCAGGTAGATCTCGAAGATCCGCTCCTTGTCGAGCACCGTTTCGAGCATCCACGTGATGATGAGCTCCTGCCCCTTGCGGATGTAGCTCTTCTCGCGCGACAGGAACAGGTTGCGCGCGAGCTGCTGCGTGATCGTCGAGCCGCCCGCGACGATCCGGCCGCGCGCCTTGTTCTTCTCCCACGCCTGCAGGATCGCGTCGACGTCGTAGCCGTTGTTGGTCGCGAAGGTCGAGTCTTCCGACGCGATCAGCGCGCGCTTCAGGTTGCGCGAGATCTGGTCGTAAGGCACCCACTGGTGCTGGATCTGCGCGGGCGGCTTGTCGCGCGACAGCCACCACGCGTCGGTGCGCATGAACGCGGTCGAGCCCGGGTTCACGAACGACCACAGCGCGATCTGTACGAGATAGAACAGTTGCGTCGCGAGCCACGCACCCGCGAACACCGATCCCGCATAGACGATCCAGCGCGTCGGGCTCACCGTCCGCGTGTGCTGCGTGCCGCTCACCGCCACCACGTGCCGCGCCCCGTTCAGCTCGCCGCGAGCGCCTGGCGCAGCGCGGCCAGCACCGGTGCGCCGTCCGGCCGCACGCCGCGCCAGATGAAGAACGATTCGGCCGCCTGCTCGACGAGCATCCCGAGCCCGTCGGCGGTGCGCGCGCCGAGCAACGCCGCATGCTGCATGAACACCGTCGGCTGCGCGCCGTACATCATGTCGTACGCGAGCGTGCCCGCGCCGAACGCGGCCGCGTCGCACTCCGGCAGCGCGGCATCGAGGCTGCCGGCCGTCGCGTTGATCACGACGTCATATGGTTCCGCGCGCACGACGTCCGGGCCGCCGCCCGCGAGCGTGCAGCCCGCATCGTGGGCGGCCTGCATGAACTGGCCGACGAGCGCCTCGGCCTTGCTCGCGGTGCGGTTCACGATCGTGATCGACAGCGGCGCGCGGTCGAGCAGCGGCAGCACGACACCGCGCGCCGCACCGCCCGCGCCGAGCAGCAGGATGCGCGCGCCCGCCAGCGACACGCCGAGATTCGCTTCGATGTCGCGCACGAGGCCGACGCCGTCGGTGTTGTCGCCATGGATACGGCCGTCGGCGTCGATGCGCAGCGTGTTCACCGCGCCCGCCGCCGCCGCGCGCGGCGACAGCGTGTCGGCAAGCGCATGCGCCTCGAGCTTGAACGGCACCGTCACGTTCGCGCCGCGACCGCCTTCGGCGACGAATGCCCGCACGGCCGCGTCGAAACCGTCGACCGGCGCGAGCCGGTGCGTGTATTCGACCGGCTCGCCCGTCTGCGCGGCGAACTGCGCGTGGATGAACGGCGACTTGCTGTGCGCCACCGGGTTGCCGAACACGACATAGCGGTCGGCGCCGCTCGTCGACGCAGCTGCGGTCATGATGCGCGCCCCTCTTCTTCGGCGTTGCCGCCCGTGGCTTCGCCGCCTTCACCACCTTCACCACCTTCACCACCTTCGCCGGCTGCCGCGCCGTCCGCCTCCGCCAGCGCTTCCGCCTCGGTTTCGGCCGTTGTGTCTTCGGCGTCGATCAGCGTGTCGTCGCCGCCTTCGGCGTCATCCTCTTCGTCGGCCGCGTCGCCGCTCGTCACGGTCGGCGCATCGAGCACGTTCAGCAACCGCACCGATGCCTCGATCGTCAGCTCGTCGAGCGACATCACGTCGAGCAGCACGCGCGTGCCGCGCGCATGCACGCCGAGCCCCGGCACGTGCAGCAGCAGCGGAATTTCCTCGAGGCGCACGAGATCGCCCTTCACCACGCTCGCGACGACCTGCTTCTTCTGCTCCTGCGCGAGCCAGCGCAGGCACCAGAAGTACTCCATCCGGCGCTGGTAGTCGGCGTAGGCCGTATACGTGTCGTCGAAGCCCTGCACGACCGCGTACAGGTCGGCGTCCTTCGGCTTGAACGGTGCGGCGAGCTTCGCGGTGACACCGTGCTGCACGCACGCGAGCAGCTGCCACTGGTTCACGAGGTCGACGTAGCGGCGCAGCGGCGACGTGCTCCATGCGTACTGCGCGACGCCGAGACCTTCGTGCGGCGCGGCCGTCGTCTGCATCCGCGTGCGCTTCGGGCCCGGTGCGCCGAAGCCGCGCTGCGAGCGGTAGATGCCGGGCACCGTGTGATCGTGCAGGAACGCGCCCCACGTCGAGTTCGCGAGGATCGCCAGCTCCGACACGATCAGGTCGAGCGGCGAGCCGCGGCGGCGCGGCGTGATCGTCACGTGCTCGCCTTCGACGTAGAAGTTGTAGTCGGTGTTGCGCTGCACCTCGCGCTTCAGGCCGTAACCCGCGCGCGCGACCTGGCGCTTCTCGAACAGCGCCTGAGCGAGCGGCCACAGCACGGCGATGTCGTCCTTGTGCGGATAGTCGCCGGTGCCGGCCGCGAGCGTCTCTTCGTTGACGAGCTCGTCGAGGTTGTTGTGTCGCAGGTTGTTCTTCACGAACACGAGCTCGGCGCGCGTCTCGTTCGCGACGATCTCCTGCGTTTCGCGGTTGACGATGATGTACAGCGACAGTGCCGGGCGGTAGTCGCCCTCTTTCAGCGTGAACACGTCGACGACGTCGTCCGGCAGCATCGTGATCTTGTCGCCCGGCATGTAGACGGTCGACAGGCGCGTGCGCGCGATCGCGTCGATCGCGTCGCCGCGCACGATGCCGAGCGCCGGCGCCGCGATGTGCACACCGATGCGCACGCGGCCGTCGGAGAGATGCTCGACCGAGAATGCGTCGTCGATTTCGGTCGTCGTGATGTCGTCGATCGAGAACGCCTCGACGTCCGCGCGCGGCAGGTCGTCCGGCAGCGGGCCGACCGTGACGGCCGGAAAGCCCGTGCCGTGCGGGAAGAACTCCGCGAGGAAGCGCGCCTCGTGCAGCGCGCGCGGCGACGCGATGCCGCCGCAGTCGAGCATCAGCCGCGCCGGCGACACGCCGCGCGCACCGGCCGCCGCTTCCATCGCCTTGTATTCGATCGCGTTCTTGTCCGGCCGCGTCAACAGCCCGAGCACCTTGCCCGCGAACGCTTCCGGCAGCTTGCCGGCCTTCAGTTCCTCTTCGTACTGCACCTGGACGAGCGCCTGCTGGCGCTTGCGCTCGAGCGACGCGAGCGCCATCTTGAGCTGCTCTTCCGGCGCGCGCTGGTACTGGCCGCGCCCCTTGCGGCGGAAATAGACGGGCGAGCCGTGCAGTCGCAACACCAGCGCCGCACGCTCCACCGGGCCGTACGTCGCGCCGAAGTATTCCGCGGCCAGCGCCGTATACGCGAATTCGTCGGTCGGCGCGCATTCCCACAGGAAATCCAGGTCGATCTGCTGCGCGGCCGTGTCGGCTTCCTGCATCAGTTCGCCCGCGGCCGGCTTGTCGAATTCGATCAGCACGTCTTTCGCGCGCACCTTGGCCCGCCGCCCGCCGGGCAACTCGACCTGAAATGCGTCGCCCTGGCGCGACAGCACGCTGCCCGCCTTGAAACTGCCCGATTCCTCGAAGAAAACGTTCACTCAGTACTCTCGTTCAGACTGCCGGGCGCCGCGTCCGCGGCGCCGCATGATGATGGGAATTCGATCGGCACATGGCCGGATTAAGACGTCTTTCCGTCGCAAAACGCGAGAACGTCGTCGACATAGTCGGCAAATTCGCTGATCCCGTGATCGCTGCCTTCGATCACGCGTGTCTTCGCGCCCGGGTAATGCGCGAGCATCTCGCGGTAATCGAGCACTTCGTCCCCGGTCGCCGCGAACAGATAGTAGCGTTCGGCACGCGTGATTGCCGGCACGTGCAACGCGTCGAGTTCATGCAGGTGATGGCGCTCGACGACGATCGTGCCGCCGCCGTGCCACAGCGGCTGTTCGCCCAGGTGCTGCTCGAGATCGCGCTGCGGCACGATGGCCGGATTCAGCAGCACGGCCTTCCAGCCGTGTTTTTCGGCCAGCCAGGTGGCGTAATAGCCGCCGAGCGAGCTGCCGATGACGGTCACGTCGCGCGCGCCCGCCACCTCGGCTTCCGCGACCGCGATCGCTTCGAGCGGCGACACCGACAGCGACGGGCACCGCCACTCGCCGCTGCGGCCGAGCTCGGCCATGCGCGCGGCGAGCTGGCGCGACTTCTGCGATTCCGGCGACGACCGGAAGCCGTGCAGATACAGGATCACGTGCGGCTCCCGAGCGCATCGAGCAGCTTCTGATGGACGCCGCCGAAGCCGCCGTTGCTCATCACGAGCACGTGGTCGCCCGGGCGGGCGGCTGCGACGACGGACTTCACCAGCAGGTGCAGGTCGTCGAACGCGTGCGCGCGATCGCCGAGCGGCGCCAGCGCCTCGGCCAGATTCCAGCCGAGCGCGTCGCGCCCGGCCGGTGCGCCGTAACCGAACACGAGATCGGCGTCGGCCAGGCTCGCCGGCAATTGCGACTTCATCACGCCGAGCTTCATCGTGTTCGAGCGCGGCTCGAGCACGGCGAGAATGCGGGAATTCTGACGGCCGATGCGTGCACGAAGGCCGGCGATCGTGGTTTCGATCGCGGTCGGATGGTGCGCGAAGTCGTCGTAGACGGTCACGCCGTCCACGCTGCCGCGCACTTCCATGCGGCGCTTCACGTTGCGGAACGACGCGAGGGACGCGGCGGCCTGCGCGGGCGGCACGCCGACGTGGCGCGCGGCCGCGATCGCCGCGAGCGCGTTCATCCGGTTGTGATCGCCCTGCACCTGCCATGCGACTTCGCCGACGCGTTCCGCGTGCGAATACACCGCGAAACGCTCGTCGACCGGCACGCCGTCCTCGGCCGGCAGCGCCTGCCAGCCGCCGTCGACGCCGAACCGCTCGACCTCGCTCCAGCAGCCGCGCGCCAGCACGCGCTCGAGCGCGTCGGAACGGCCGTTCGTGACGATCCTGCCGACACCGGGCACGGTACGCACGAGATGGTGGAATTGCGTCTCGATCGCGGCGAGATCGGGGAAGATGTCGGCGTGATCGAATTCAAGGTTGTTCAGCACGGCGGTGCGCGGCCGGTAGTGGACGAACTTCGAGCGCTTGTCGAAGAACGCCGTATCGTATTCGTCGGCCTCGATCACGAAGAAGCTCGAATCGGTGAGCCGCGCCGACACGCCGAAGTTCAGCGGCACACCGCCGATCAGGAAGCCCGGGTTCAGACCGGAGTCTTCCAGCAGCCACGCGAGCATCGACGACGTGGTCGTCTTGCCGTGCGTGCCCGCGACCGCGAGCACCCACTTGCCGGCGAGCACGTGCTCGCCGAGCCATTGCGGGCCGGATACATAAGGGAGGCCGCGATCGAGGATCGCCTCCATCAGCGGATTGCCGCGCGTGACGACGTTGCCGATCACGAACAGATCCGGTTTCAGGTCGATCTGCTCGGCGCCGTAGCCCTCGATCAGCGTGATGCCCTGCGCCTCGAGCTGCGTGCTCATCGGCGGATAGACGCCCGCGTCGCAACCCGTCACCGTGTGGCCCGCCTCGCGCGCGAGTACGGCGAGACCGCCCATGAAGGTGCCGCAGATGCCAAGAATGTGGATGTGCATAGATGAATGCTTTCGCGCCGCCGGGCGCCGTCGATTCGGAAAGGATGTGTGTGCGGCGCGCCGGACGGGCCGCGCGGCCGGCGCCCGGCCAACGGCTTTTGCCGCGACACAAAGAGCACTATTGTAACTGACGGCCTGCCGTGCCCGGCGGCCCGAACGATGCGCGCGAGCGGCGCCGGCACGCCGGGCGGCAGGCCGCCGCACCCGTGCTCGGGCGCCGCGGCGATCGAGTATGATTGCCGGATCATGTCTCGCAAACCTCTTGTCGACCCGCGGCGCCTCCGCGAGGAAATTGCCCAGTCCGCCGCCCGCCTGATCGCGGAGGACGGCCTCGACTATGCCGGCGCAAAACGCAAGGCCGCGCGCCAGTTGCTGGGCGATTCGCGCGTTGCGGGCGAATGGCTGCCGGATAACGACCAGATCGAGGAAGAACTGCGCGAATATCTCGCGCTGTTCCAGAGCGACACGCAGCCGGACGAACTGCGCCGCCTGCGCGAAGTCGCGCTCGACTGGATGCGCCGGCTCGCCGAGTTCCATCCTTATGTGACGGGTGCCGTGTTGAACGGCACCGCGAACGCGCATTCGGATATCCATTTGCAGGCATTCACCGACAACCCGAAGGACGTCGCGATCTACCTGCTGAACCAGAACGTCCAGTACGACGTGTCCGAGACGCGGCATTTCGCGGGCCGCGCCGACGTCGAGACGCTCAGTTTCCTGTGGCGCCCGCGGCGCGACGTGGATGCGATCGGCATCCATCTCGCGCTCTATGCGAGCGACGACCTGCGCGGCGCGGTCAAGGCCGACGCGCGCGGCCGGGTCGCCCGTGCGGACGCCGCCGCGCTGCGCGCGCTCGTCGAAGCAGGCAAGGCCCCTTCCGAACCGGAATGATTCAACGATGATGATGAAACGCATGTTGGCGCTCGCGGTCGTCGCGGCCGCCGCCGTTGCCGGCGGGCTCGCCGCCGGCCATTGGTTCCGCGGCACCGCCGATGACGGGGTCGCCGTCGCCGCGCCCGCCGCACAGGGCAGCCCGGTCGAACAGTTGTGGGCGGCCTCCCTGACGGGTGTCGACGGCAAGCCGGCCACGCTGTCCGCCTTCAAGGGCCAGAAGGTCGTCGTCAATTTCTGGGCGTCATGGTGCGGCCCGTGCGTCGAGGAGATGCCGGAACTCGTCGCGCTGTCGCACCAATACAAACAGAAGGGCATCCGTTTCATCGGGATCGGCGTCGATTCCGAACAGAACGTGAAGAACTTTCTGCAGAAGGTGAAGGTCGACTATCCCGTCTTCGTCAGCGGTTACGCGGGTGCCGATCTGGCCCGCAATTTCGGGAATACCGCCGGCGCGTTGCCGTTTACGGTTGTCATCGACCAAACCGGCAAGATTCGCGAGACAAAATTGGGACAAATCCAGCCGGCCGAGCTGAAAAAGACGCTCGACGCGCTGTAACCTGTCCGAACGGCAGCCCGGACGTTGTCGGCGATTTGCCCGTCGATCGCCGCAATTTCGCGTGAATTCGCCGATACTTTGCATGCGCGCCGGTAATTCTTGCAGGTCCCACGCGCTCGGCCGTTCGGCAAAACTAGACAAATTTCTCTAAATAGCGCTAAAGTTCGCGCAATTCCGCAGAAATAGAAGCGACCATGACACGATTGCTGGTGCTGCACGGCCCCAACCTGAACCTTCTCGGCACC
>Ga0209147_100460_pt1 | contig 25165 bp, 30 predicted proteins | sample AraplaCol_mLB_r2_FD_184278 | JGI IMG/M metagenome (GOLD analysis project Ga0209147, IMG submission 184278) | Arabidopsis root microbial communities from North Carolina, USA - plate scrape CL_Col_mLB_r2 (SPAdes) (version 2) | ecosystem: Host-associated > Plants > Roots > Endosphere | place: USA... | reverse complement strand
ATGGACGAGACCACGTTCGCGCTGTTCGTGCCGGCCACCGCGTAGTTGGTGATGAGGCCGACCTTGACGCCAAAGGTGTGGTCGAGCATGTCCGCCAGGTCATCCTGCCACATACCGAGCAGGTATTCGCTGGTCGAGTCGCCGAAGATGCGGACCTCGGGGATTTCCGGACTACCGAGCGGATCGCTGTTCAGCTCGATCATCATGTCGTAGATGCCGCACGACGAGCCCGACGCGGTCGGTTGCCACACGAACCCAACCTCGATGATGTCGCCGAGCCCCGAATTCCACAGCGGCGTGGTTATGGCGCGGCCGTTGAGCGTGATCAGCGCCTTGTCGTTATCCTTGATGGTGACGCCCCACACGGAACGCGCGGGGCTGTAGCTGCTGTACGCCAGGCGGCCCGGGAAGTCGACGTCGTTCACCGACGACACACTGCCGCCCGTCGGCTTCACGAAGCGCGCGATAAGCGTGGTGTCAGGCGCCGACGGGTCGCACGCCCATACCGAGTAACCGCCCGTGTGGCGGAACATCACGCCAACATAGCCATTACCCGAGCGGTCGAACGTCGCAGAATACGTTTCGTTGCGGGACACGGAAATGAATCCGCCGTACCACGTCGACAGGGTGAAGCCCGAGCCGTAGATGTAATTGCCCGAGGCCGTGGTTGTGGGGCCCGTCGTGCCGAACGTATCGGTGCCCAGGTTGGCGATGGACCGATAGGTGATATCCGCCGTGCCTGAAATCGGCGTCAGCTTCTGCTGGCGAAGATCGCCCGCGCCGATGAAATTTACCTTGTCGCGCTGGGTCGTAACCTTGGGGCGCGGGTAGTAATCGCAGCCGCCGATATCCATCCAGAGGATACGGGTCTGTCGGCTCACGTTCATCTGCTGCAGGGGCCGGCCGGCGCTGGTCGGAAGCTGCAGCGTCACGCCTTGCGGCGCGTCGAGGATCAGGCCATCGAAATCCGTACTGCCCAACGAGGCGTACGCGTAGGTAGAGGCGATGTTCGCCGCGTTCGACACGTAGCGCACGATCGCCGTGCCGCCTGCCGAGGTCTTGATACGCTGTGTTGCCGTCGATGCGTCGGTGACGCCATCGGGCAGCGCGCCGAAATCCTTGATCGTGTACTGGTCACGCATCTTGTCCTGAAAGGTGCGCGTGATGGGCGATACGCCCGACTGCAGAAACGTGCCCACGCCACCGGGGATACCGGCCGCGATCAACTCGGCGATGTCGCGCGCCTGGTCCACGTTGACGGCGTCATCCGGGAATACGCCAGCGGCAACATTCGACAGGCCGTAGCCGCCAATATCGTACGAGGAGGCGAGAGGGTCGCGGACAAGCGCCCGGCCGATTTTCGCATCCAGCTGCTGCAGCCCCATCGTGTCGCGGTCGAGGGCTTTCTCGTGGCTCGCCGACGGGAACTTGTTGTTCTCCGGGTAAGCCGTTTGCTGGACGAACTGGATGTTTCGCTCGATGAACAGAAGGTCGCCGCTGGCCGGCGCAACGCCCATCAGCAACGAACCGCCTGCGTTGTTGCCGGCGCCCGTGAGGGTGTAGTCCGAATTGAGGGTCAGGACCGACACCACTCCCGTAGCCGCGACTTTCCGGGACACCTTCAGGTCAGTGTCGACCAGAAAATAAAACGGGATCGGGAACGACAGGGTGACCCCATTGCCGGTGTACTGCTGCGTGGACTGCGGGGTATTAACGGTCATGGGAGGCCCCTGGAAGACGATGATATTTTATCACCACTCAGGGCGAACCGCCGATCGCCTGGGTGACGTCGGGCGCCCGCTCCGGCAATGCCTGGCCCGGCCCCCACCACGACGTCTGGTTGCGCTGAGCCATGCGCTGACGCACCCGGTCGTTGTACCCCGGGGACAAATTGTCCATCAGGTTTTCGTAGACCATGTGGTTGAACGCGGCCTTGACGTACCAGAGGCGGGTCAGGGGTGCCGTGTAGTTCCGGCCAAAGCGCAGGAACTGGGCGCCAAGCTGGTCGGGACTGACCGTGCTGTCGCCGGGCTCGGGCTCTGACCCCGCGGCGCCGGCCAGTACCGCCCGGGTGTTGTACCCGAGGTTGAGCGCATCCTCGATCATCGTGGCGCCGGGACCGAGCAGCTTGGCCAGCGCGCCATTCTGGTGATCGCCCTTGTCCCCGAACATGAAATCGCCATACATCCCCAGGCCGCCGGAGGCGATCAGGATCTTGCCCAGCCCCTTCTTCGTCAGCAGGTCTTCCGGATCCTGGCCGGCCACGATGTTCTTCAGCTCGAGGGAGAGTGCACCCAGCGCCGCCGAGCCCGCCATGAATTTGGCCCGGTACGTCATGGCGGACTTCCAGTCGTCGAGCCCATTGGGCACGTCGAACATGTGGGTCTTGAAGATACCCAGCGGGGTCTGCTTCAGGAACAACAGCCATGAGAACAGTTCGTGCCGAAGCGTGCCACGATCGCCCGGGTCAAGCCCAAGGTTGATCTGGTCAGCGACGGTCGCGCCAGCGCCGCCGCGCGCGCCGGCCTGTACCTCGTTCAACGCGGTGCCGATCAGGCGCTGGGCGCCTTCCGCCCGCAGGTTGCGGATTTCCCGGTCGACCTCGGAATCAGTCAACTTGCCGTCCCGTGTGCTCACCCTCGCTTCCGCGATCGAGCGCAGCTTGTCGTCAGGAATGTCGTAGATAGCGTCAGGGGTCAGCATCGTACGGTTGCCGTCGGTGCCCGTATCCAGCTCGGCCGCCTGCCAGGTCTTCCACACATCCTCGGTGATGCCCCGGCTTTCCACGTACTGGCGGGTCTTCGGGTCGAGGTCGGTGAAATTCGACTTGCTGCTGTGCTCGCCCAGCATGTCCATGATGCTGGCGCTGACGCCGTGGGCCATGCCCCGGTCCCACATCCGCAGGCCGGAACCTACGTGTACGACGTGGTTGAGGAAACGGATGCCGTGCGGCCCCAGCTCCTCATTGCCGAAACGGTTGGCCGCGGATTCCAGTCCGTCCACGACGATGCCGAGGCGCGACAGCGTCTTGCGGTTGGCCGGGTTCAGTCCTTCGCCGACGTTCCCCAAAATTTTCGAGCGCGACAACCCGAGCAGCCGACCATACCCAACGGCCATCTGCAGGTCGGGGATCGCCGCCAACGTAGACGAGCCGAGCAACGTGGATCCCGCCAGGCCCCGGATGGCCTGTGATACCTTCACCCACCCCGGCATCGAACCCGGGTGGTCTGGCTGGCGCATCGCCTGCCACTCCTTGAGGGTGCGCCGCTTCAGCTTCTCGAGCTTCTGCAACGCCTTTTCACGCTTCTCCGGCGTCGCCCCCTTCACCGCTTTGGCGTCGTTGGTGAACGCCTTTTCGACCAGTTGGGGGAAGAAGTTGTCGGCGTCACGGCCGAACGAACGCACGGCCGCGATGTCGCGTGCGACGCCGTTGAGGTGGTGCAGCAACATGGAGTGCACGTTATCAGCCGAGCCGTACTTGTCCATCATGGACGAGTAGGCTTCCGCCGACTTGAAAAAGAGCTGGCGCGGCGCGTTCCGGCTGGCGCCCACAGTACCCGAGAACCCGCTCCCCTGCTTCTCGGCACGCTTGTTTGCGCCGTTCGTGCCGAGGGTTTCTGCCGATGCGCGCACCAGCTTTTCGATTTCCGGCCGCGTCATCGGCGTGCCGTCCTGCTTGATGTAGCGGTCGTGATCGATCGCATCCAGCGCGTCACGCACGAATGCTTCACGGTCGGCGCCGATCTTCTCCCACGCCCACGGCTGCGGCGTGTGCCAGTCGTCCAGGCGGTTGATGTGGATGCCGGCGTCCTGCATCTGCTGGAATGCTTCGTCCATGACCTTGCGCACGGTGCTGCCTGCCGCGTCTACCTGCGGTTTTCCCGTAGGCTCGTCGCGGATAGCCCGCATAAGTTCGCGCTGCTCCAGCGGATCCTGCATCATTCCGAAGAACTTGCCTTGCCCGCCTACGTCCTCCAGCCGACGCACGAAATCCTTGAAAATGGCTTTGCGCTTGATCTCCACGGAAATATCGCCGCCGCGGTTTTCAGCGTCGTAGACGGAGCGCTGGCGTAGCGCGGCCAACTGTCCTTCACGCTTGCCGGTGCCTGGCGTGAACGACTCCAGGCGGCGCAGCTGATCCGCTTTGATTTCCATGTCGCGGATCGTGTTCGCATGGGCACGGGTGATGTCGTCAAGAGTTTTCTGTCGCGCCAGCTTCGCGCCCTCCTGCAGACGCTGGTCACGGGAAAGCTGACGCCACCGGCCCGGATCCTTCGCCTGCAACTCCTGCATGGACGAGAAAATCCGGGTTTCGATCGAATCCAGCTCGCCCTTCGTGGGCTTACGGCCGAGAACCTGCTCAACTACCTGGGCGCATGCGGGCTTCATGCGGCACCGCCCGTGCGGGAGAAGCAGGCGGCCGCGGCTTCGTGGGCCTTGGCCAGCGGATCGGCATCTGCCAATTCCTTCAGCATATTTTGGAAAACCTCGCGATATGTGGACTGGGTGCCGTCCTCGAGCGTGTACGGCTGGTCACCGAAGTCACGCGTGAGCGCGTCCACGCGGTCTCGCGTGAAGGCGTCAAAGTCAGGCGGTGCCGTGCCTTCGGGCTTGCCTTCTGCGTTTAGGGGCGCCTCGGGGGGCGGGATAGTTTCCTGCGGCTCGCGGGCCGGCGGCTCCATTGGCGCCACGTCATCCACCGCGGCACGGAATCCGGGTAGGTCGGTATCTGCGGCTTCGACGGCTGGCGGCACGGAATCGTGCTGCGGATCCGGCAGCACATTGTCCGCCACGCGCGTGGCCACGTCGTCAGGCGTGTTGGGCTCCCGGCCTTCGGCCAGGGCGTCCAGCGCCTCGCGCATGGCATCGCCGTGCAGGTTGGCGATTTCCGGCGTCGTCGGCACGCCGGGCGCGGAGCGGGTGTAATGCTCATCTGCCGCCGTAGCGACAGCCGCGTCCACCTGCTCGGGCGTGGCACGGTGACCGCCGCTGATGTGGCCGAAGCCGCCGAATACGGAACCCAGGATGGCGTCCGTCGCCATGCCCTCGCCGTCCATGATTCGGTACTGGGCGGCCATGTCGTGATAGCCGTTGACGTCGAGCACCGCGGAAGTGGTGCCGCGCTGAGCCGCGCCGAGACCGATATTGGCCAGGGCGCCGCCGCCGATGCTGGTGAAAATGTTGGAGCCGATCTTCGCCGGCACGAATACGGACAGGCCCGCGAAGCCGCCCGTTACGGCTGCTCGCTCTGTAGCCGTCGTATCATCCAGCCCTTCCTGCTTTCCCTTCAGATAATCGGCGTAGCCCATCGTGCCCGCGAGCATTGTGCCCGCGCCGATGGGTCCAGCAGGCGCGCCAAGGCTCGCCACCGTGAGTCCTTCCGTGGTGCCCGACACGATACGGCCGACGGAGCCTGTAACGCGTGGATCCTGACCCGTCTCCGCCCACTGGGAAACGACCTCGCGCGCCGCTTCCTGCTTCTTGCGGAAATCGTCGGAGTACAACTTCCCTGGGGCACCGGGGTTGAACGGCGCGTAATGCGCGATGTCCGCCATCCACGAAGGCAGGTACGCGTCCGCGCCGCTATCGATGCCTCGCCCGATGGCGTCCGCCAACTTGGTCGCTTTGACCAGGCCGCCGGCAATACCTTTCTGTGCCGCTTCGCCAATGCCCTCCAGCGCGCTCGGACCCGGCAACTCGGTTGTCGGGTTCTGCGCGCCGAGGGTGGCGATACGGTAATCGTCCTCTGGCGCCGGGTTGAGGAAGCCCATTACTGGAGCACTCCGTTGTACGCCTGGTTTACCCCCGGCACGTAATCGTCCGGCGTCTGCACAGCCTTGCCGCGGAAACCGGGGCGGTTATCCACGTATGGGCTGCTGTAGTCCACGACTACCGTGCGGCCGGTGCGCGGGTTAACCAGCATGCGCCCCTGACCGTTGAGGAAGCCGTACTGTCCATCCGCGACGTTTACTGCCTTCAACTGGCCGGATCCCGTCTTGATTTCCTGATCGGAAAAGCCGTTCGCTTTGAGGGTCTGCTCGAGTCGCTGATCCCACTGGTTCTGGAAATCCGACATCGCCATGCCAAACGGGGCGAACACCTTGCCGCCGGAGCCTCGATTCCATACCCCGCCGGTCACCGCGTCCACGGCGCGCTTCACGCCCGTCGTGTCGATCTTGTCCAGCGGCTGTCCCTGCTGGTACGACTCGGCCACGTAGTACGCCTTCACAGCGTTGTACACCTCGACCTGCGTGCCGGCGCTGCGCTGCGCGTCCGGGGACTGGAAGGCGCCGTCCGTCATCGACGCAAACGAGCGCCGGAAATCGTCTTCCTTGAAATTCACCGCCTTGCTGCCGGTAGGCATGGACGGGTCGTCGCCCTTAGCCAGGCCCTTATCCAGGCTCCGGCCATTAAGGATGATGTCGCCATCGGCGATCGTCGCCGCGATACGGCTGGCGTCCATCGGCTTGCCGTCCACGAAGGACGAGCCGCCGCGCGCCGCCATCTGTGCCGCGTAGGCGAGATTCGGGTTCTTCGGTGCGATTTCGTTCATGGCCGTCGCGAACGCGCGCGGGTTGGCAAGGCCAGCGCGCACGCTGCCGAGGTAGGCCACGCGGTCCTGACCGTTCATCTTCGTCATGCCGCCAAGCAACGTGTCCACTTCCTTGTCGGTGAAAATCTGCGGCTTCGTGCCGTAGTCCGTGACCATGGTGTTGCTCACCGCCTCGCGTTGGGCAAGGCTGGCGGTCAGGTTGTCGGCACTGGAGAAATCCAGGGGCTTGGCCTGGCCGATACCGTTGGTAATGGCGTAAGCGATGGGTGCGGACTGCTGCTGTTCCGTGAGACGGGCGGAGGCCGCGACGGCCGCACGGTACGCCGGCTCCTGCTCGGCGAAGCCTTCGCCGCCCGAGGGCTGGAGCTGGGCGAGCTGGGCCGCACGCTGCGCCGCAGGCATCGTCGCTGCGCCAGCCATGAATGAGCCCACCGCCCCGTTGTACGCCAGTTCCTGCGCCGCGCGCGTGCCGCGGTCCTCGCCGAACAGGCGCACGAGGTTTTCCTGGCTGAAGCGAGCGCCCTCCAGTCCCGGGTACGGCTTGCCGGCCAGCAGGGTCGCGTTGGCATCGCGCAGCTCACGCTCCATCGCGCCACGGTCTTCAGCCATGCCCTTGCCCAGCGTCCCTTCCGCCTGGCGCACCGCAGCCACCTTCTCCTGCCACGAGAGATTATCCCAGCCGGCGATGGGCGGCTTGGCGTCGGCGATGGCCTGTTCGTTCAGGGGCTCGACTTGTGGAAGCTGCGCGCCTGCGATTCCGAGTCCGGCTCGCGCAGCGGCAAGGTTGGCCGCGTACTGGTTCGTGTTCGGGCCCCACTGGGACCGGTCCTCGCCGCCGTAGTACATTTTGTCGACGGCAGAGGCGTCGCCGCCCGACTGTTGCCGATACGACGCCAGGAGCTTGGCCGCCGCGGGGATCGCCTGTGCCGGATCATTGGGATCGATGCCCAGTGCCTGCGCGGTCTCGGGCGCGAACTGCATGATGCCAGTTGCCTTGCCGCTGCTCGCCGTCGGGTTGAGCCCTGACTCAACCACCGCTCGCAGCTTCAGTTCCTTGGGGTCGACGCCGTACGCAGCGCCGGCCTGCTGGAACAGGCCGTCGTACGGACTGGGCGCCGCGACAGCGCTGCCGATCTGCTGCACGCGTGCGGCATCGTACGGCTTGACCGTATCGGCTCCGAAATTCTGGATGGTCGGAACCTGGCCGCGCTGCCCGCGCGCCGTCGTCTGCCCGCCGGCCGCGTTTACGGTCTGCAGAAAACCCTGCGGATCGCGCGCTACGGTGGACTGGACCTGCGTCAGTGAGTACGCATGGGTCGCCTGGTCAGCCAGCTTCAGCTTGACCGTAGGGTCCAAGCTGGTGAGCCCCATGATCGTCTCGCGGTGACGCGCGTCGATATCGTTGAAGGTGTCGTTATCCGGGCTCGCGGCGATCAGGTCGGAGTTCGTCTTCACGGACTGCGACACCTGGGAGACCGCGTAGCTGGAGTTGAGGTTGGCGCTCGTCTCCACGGCGTTGCGCAGCGTGCGCACGCGGCCACTCGCCGTCTGCGTCGTCAGGTATTTGCGCGCGGCGGCGTTCGGCGCCGATTCGTACAGGCTCTGCGTCGACGACTGGTAGTCCTCATCGAACTGCTCGGGCAGGCGATTGATCTGGTCAAGGTAGTCAGGCGCGTCAGGGTTCAGCGAATTGACGCGATCGGCCTGCTGCTTCTGCTGGCGGACCTCGTTTTCGGCGGCAGCGTTTGCCGCCCACATGCGCCCCTGATCATCCTCGATCTGCCGCTGCTGTGCCGCGATGTGGTTGATGCCGGCGGCGATGCCGCGGCCGGCCACGCCGATGCCGCCGTCGGCACTGCCCGGATCCTGGGATTCCGTGCTGGCGCCGCGGGGGGTAAGACGTTCCTGATACGGATTAACTCGGCTCACGATCCCCAACCCCCGCCGCTTCCCGGCCAATCTGTTGACGTATTATCACCGTTGCGGACACCGCTGTCACCAGCCCACCCGGTCGAGGTCGAGCCGACGCCGTTGTACGTGCCGCCCGTCAGGCTATTGCCGCCACTCCACTGGGAGTAGGAACCGGTGGTCTGACCCGCCGTGCCGAGGCCGCCTGTACCGCCGTTGCCGAAGTTGAACGAGGTGAGAGACGCGCTCGCCGCGAGCGCCGGGCCCGCGCGCTTGGCGTTCTTCGCCTGCAGCTTCAGCTGCGCCGACTGCGCATCATAGTTGCTGGCCTGCACTTCGTAGTTGTACTTGTTCGTGGCGCGGTCCAGTACGCCCCGGCGGATGGAATCGGCCAGGACGTCCATCGGTGAACCCTGGCTGGCGTCCACGCCAGAGCCGCCATAGCTGGCACGCATGGTCCCGAGGGTCGCGTTGATATCGCGCTCGAGCGCCTGGTCGGACGCCTCCCCCTGCTGGCGCGTCGTATCGGCATTGATCGCCGCGACCTTGGAGTCGTGCTTGTACGCGTCCGATTGCGCGATCGCTGCGTCTTCGGTCGTGAAAAAGGAGATTGCTGCCGACGCGATATTCGTCATTGGGTCACCCAAACATACATCGTGCCGTCCGAACCATCCGGGTAGAAAGCCCGCATGCGCTCTGTCTCCTTGCTGAATCCGATCATCCGGGCAAATCGATGCCCTTCTTCATGGTCGATCTGCACGTCCAGTTCCAGGCGGTGGGGCTTCTGTGCGCGCACGAATCGACGGGTCACTCGTACGCATGTCGTCATCCGGTGCCCAATGCTCTCGGCCATCAGTGCCCAGCAGATGGCCCGCCCGGGCGACAGCTCGATGATGCCGCCGCACATGACGATTTCCTCCCCGTCCACCAAGGTGAAGGACGGAGCTGCCGCCATAGCGCGGAACGCGCGCTCCGACGAGTGCGCATGGATCGCCCGCTGGCACGGTTGCAGCCTGACCTGGTTGGCGTGCTCCGGCAGGAATGGGATCTCCTTAACCATCCTGCGTCTCCAGAGAGACCACGATGGCGCTGATGTTCAGCGGCAACGGGTCAGATTGCAGGAATTCCACCGTGCCGGCAGTCTCGTACGTGCCTTCCCAATCCACGTCCACGTCGTCCGTCAGCAAGGGCGGCGGGCTATCCATCAGATCCGCCGTACTGCGGAATGGTTCGGTGATTTCCTTTTCGCCGCCCGTGCCTGACGCCTTCACAGTCAGGCCCAAGCTGTCGTACAACCTGAACGCCACGCGATGGATCCGCTTTTTCTTTGACTGTGCAGTCCCAGCCGCGGCACCGGCCTCGATACTCATGGTGCGGCCACGGCTGGTGAACTTCAGGCCTACATTCACGTCCTTCGCTGCAGCGTCCAGCGTAATACTGCCGCCGGACACCGTCCGGTCGGGGTGAGTTGCACCGTCCACGAGCACGCCCACCGTGCGACCCTCGAGGTGGGACAGGCCCGATATCGTCGTCACAGGAGAACCGAACACGGTTCGTGCAGCGGCGTCGAGATAGGTGGTCAGGCTGGGCGTGAAGCGGTAGGCCGTCGCGCCATTGAGCGTGTATGGCGTAGCGTCGCCCTCCTCCCACAGTTTACTCATGCGCTCGATGTAGCAGACGGTGGCGCCATTAACCGTGCGCTGCACGGCCACCCACAATTCATCGCGTGTGCCGTCGGGTGACGAGATTACCTGAGCGCTTACAACCTTCGCCGTGCCGTCGGAGAAGCTGAGTCCCCATCCGCAGTCCTGCGGGTTCTCCTGCTCGTTGCGGTCGTAGAGGATGGACACAAGTGCGCCGTCCTTTCGCACGCCCCAAATAAGAGGCTGCGGAGTCCGCTGGTAGCAGAGTTGCGAGAAGCCGGGGGCCGCCAGGTGCTCCGCGCGGAAAGAGAGATTCGCACCCTGGAACCCATTTGCGTAGTAGTCGTAGACCATTTGACGCAGGCGCTTGCCGCCAGCCTGCACAAAGATCGTGTCGCTGCCGACACGCACGGGTTGCACGGGCTCGGAGCCGTGCTGCGACGATTGTTTCGCATTGACGTTGCTGGGCGTGATGACCGCGCCCGTCGATGCGGGCGACAACAGCCACTCACCGCCAGCGGTGCCGATGAGCAGGCCGTTCTGGTCGGATGCCGTCCAGCGGATCGCGTTCACCTCGTTTGAGCTGAGCACAAAGACGCAAGCGTTGGAATCGACAACGGTGCCGTCCTTTACCGCGCTGGGGCTGAATATTGTGTACTGGCTGGTGTTCGACATGTCGATACGCTGCGGCGTTGCCGGACAACCGGCAAAGCACAGGCGGTCTTCGTGAAACTGGATCACGGAAGGGTAGTTGCCTGGATAGAAAGCACCCATCTGCCAGGCGCGTGTCTTTCCTGTGCCGGTATCGGTGCCGGTCGGGGGCTTGCCAGGGTCGAGTGCGTCAGCCGGTAGCATCGTCGCTCCTTATTGCGGCACGATGCCGATGACCGTGACATTGCACACCGTCGTGCTCGTCACGCTGTTGATGCGCAGCTGGATCCACTTCACCGGGTGGTCAGTTGAACTCGACGTCCAGTTTGTATCCTGAATCCGCATGAGGCGACCGACATCCGTTGACGCCTGAAATCCGGCGCCGCCGTTGATGCCGTTGGTATTGCTCGCGGTCAACGTGCCCGTGCTGCCGGTTCGGGTGACCGTACACGTCAGGTAGTTGTCCGCCGTGTTCTGTGTCTGGTACGGGCCGTCTTGGAACACGATGTCGGCCAGTACCCAGTTGGTCGCGCCGAGGCGGCTAAGCGTTTTCGGTGGGTAGTTGGGGTGGACGATGTACATCACGTCCGCCGACTGGGTGAAATTCAACCCGGCGATGTCCCCGGCGCCGTACGGCGTGGAGACCTCGTAAGGCAAACCCGCGTTGAGAAGCTGGCCGCCATTGACGAAAAAACGGATGTAATTGGCTCCGAATTCGAGGATATAGGCTTGGGTGGTATTGAATTGGAAACGCTGGAGTCGTGGCGCCGTCACCTTGGCGGGCGACACGTACCACGTACCGGGACGTCGCGTTACCGGGCCCTGGATGAGAGGGATGAATTCCCGGCACAGCTGCATCGCCTTGGCGCGCTGTTGGATATCCGCGCGGCCATACGTCAGCGGCGACCATTCGCCCTGATTGAAACTCGGTTGCAGGTGGGACGCGCGCGGCATCAGCTCTGTGCCCAAATGGTGCTGGAATTCCGCCAGCGGGACGTGACCCATTCGGAATCTGCGGCGCGCTCCGGGATGCTCTCCGTAGCGTCCACCTTTCGTGCCTCGGCAAGCGCAGCGCTGTACTCACTGCGCAGGTTCTGGCGCTTGGTGTTCGACTGCGTCATGTCCTCCACAATCGCCAGGGCGATGCGGTACGCGAGAACTTCGCAAAACTGCGCATCGAACAGGGTGGGATCTTCGATATCTGCGATGTATCGGATATTCAGCGGCGTGGCCGAGGTGGCGACGATGTTGCGGCCCTCGACATTCCAATCGCACGCGGCATACATCGGCACGATGACACGCAGGCAGTCCGTGGGCAGGGGGAACTCGTACACCGGACCAAACGGCGGAGCGGCGGTATTGGCGGCCAGCTGGGCGCGCTTGATCGAGAAATTCCACGGGTGCGCCCGCAACTCTGCGCGGCGGGAAGGATCGTAGGCGCGCGTACACGCGCGGGCTTCGCGCGTGTTGTCGGTGAGGTTCAGGATCTGCTGCGCGGAACCCACCAGCTGCAGGGCCCGATTGCAGATGCCGGTTACGGACTGGGCCATGGCGGGTTTCCCTTAATCGTTCATGGATCAGCCGTAGTAGCTGACGTTGAGAATCGTGCCGGCGGTAGCGGCGATGAATCGAATTGCCGAAAGGTCGCCGCTGTACTCGAGCGTTTCACCGACCGCCTGCAGAATTCCGACAGTGGCCGTAGGCGCCACGCCGTCATCGCGCCAGCGGGCGGCCTGGGCTTCGCAGTTGACGCGGGCCAGGCGGGCGCCCGTGGGCACGACGAGCCCGACGGACGAACCCGTCGCGGTGATCTGCTGATACCCCAGCGGGAAATCCGTGCCACGCACGTTGGCGCGGTTCTGGACGTACTCGCCGTTTGAACGCTTGGTGGTGCCGGACATGTCGACCCCTTACGCGAACGGGTAAAGCTGCTGGACGATGAAATTTTCCAGCTGCATGAGGGCTTCGAGGAATTCCTCGCGCGACAGGACGTTCGACGTGTTCACGCGAATCTCCACGTCGTTGCTCTGCGTGCTGGTGGCGACCGTGGCGGTCTCGAAGTTCTTGCCGCGGTTGACGCCGTAGTAGACCTGGGCCATCTGATGCTCCTGAAAGCCCGGGGGCCGAAGCCCCCGGGGTTATCGGTTACGGGCCGGAGAAGTACAGGTCGACCACAAGCTGGCCCGAGGCCGGCAGGGCCGCCGTACCCACGGTCAGAAGCACCTGCTCCTGGGCCGTGCTCGGGACGCCCGCCACCGCGGCGGCCGTGCCAAACGGCGTGGGCGTGTCGGTAGCGGTGAACACGGCAGCTGCGCGGTACTTGCCGGCGGAGCTGGCATTACCGATCGCCACCGTGGCCGTACCGAGCGACACGCCCGAAGTGATGACGCCGTAGGCGAAGCAGTAACCCGCCGGGATATTGGCGAGCACCACGGTATCGGCACTGGCCTGGCTGGCCAGAGTGATCGATGCGCGGTAGCGACGGAAGCGGGCGCCGTAGCCCGAGGTCGCACTCGGGAGCTGGGCGGGGGACAGCTGGGTCGGCTGCAGTTCGGTCGAGAAGGTCTGTGCCATGAGTGTGATTCCTTAGACGGCCAGGATCTGAACGACGCGCTTTTCTTCCAAGCGGGTCGCGCCGATGGTCATGCCCATGTAGACCTGCCAGTTGAAGCGCTTGGTCGGGACTTCGGCCACGTTGACGTTGACGTCGTTCCAGACGCCGTAGCCCATGCCGGCCTTGTCCCACACGGGGATCTGGTACGGCGTGCCCGGAGCCGCGCTCTGGTCGCCGCCGACGAAGCGTTCCGAGTGGATGAACTGGATGCCCAGGATGCCCATCAGGCGGCCATCCGCGATCACCGCCTGGTTGCGGGCGTTGAAGTCGCTGTTGATGACCAGGGCCTCGTTGAACAGATCGGCTTCCTTGTCGGCAGGCAGCGCGGCGTAGATCGTGCCGCCCTCGAAATCCACCTCGGCCTTGCGCAGGAGGCGGCGGGCTTCGCGGAACTTGGCAACGTTCAGACCCGTCGCGGCGGAGGCGCCGACGGTATTGGCGACGACCTGCGAGCCCGGGAACGCGGTGTTGGTCGCGCCGGTCTTGCCGGTCTTGGCGGTGCCGAAGAACGCGGCGACGATGATGTCGTCCTTGGCGCGCTGCAGGGCGGCCACGCCGGCCTTGGTCATTTCCGACTTCGGATCGATCATCAGGCGCAGGAGGTCCTGCTTGTCGACCATCGTGCCCCAGTCCACGTCGGTCGGGAAGCACCAGCGGCGATCCTGCGGGACGTCGAGGATCGGCGTATCGGCGTGGCGACCCAGGCCGGTGACGGCGGTCGTCTGGCCGAACTGTTCGAGGACTTCGGCGGCTTCACCCTTGAGCTGGTACGGGGTGCACGCCTGGGCGAGTCGGCTGTCGGTCTGCTGCAGGAGCAGCGAGACGTTCGAGTTAAACTCGGTGATATCGGCAGTGGTAATGCTATTCGGCATGACGTATGTCCTTGGAGGAGAAGGCGAAAGTGCGAGCCGTCAGGGCGCTCACAGTCCCGGCTTGTCCTCCGAGGAGGGGCCACGCAGCGGTCAGCTTTTTCGGGGGCGTCCTGGGCCCCGGCGAACCGGGGTTTCCGTCGAATCGCTTGTCCCGCCACTGGCCGCAGGTGACGATGAATTGTCACCACTTGCGACAAAATCATAAATCGATGATGCGATTTCGTCAACGACGCCCTTGTCGTGGCGGTTCTGGCCGGCCATGGTGATGGCCATTTCCCAGCATTTCAGCCGTACTTCCTCACGATTCACGACTTGCCCCCGTGGATGAAGCCGATCAGGCGGCGGCGCTCCTGCGCTTCCTTCGACTCGGTGCCGCCCTTCATCAGGCGACCGACCCAATCCTTGTCGGCGGTCAGCTCGTTGAGGCGAGCCTGTGCCTGGTCCGGCGACATGGCGCCGGACAACGCCGGCTGCTGGCCACTGGCCACGAACGATGCTTCGCCCGTACGGCTGCCGACGTTGTGCAGCATCTTCATCAGGTTTGCATGGCCGATGGCGGCGCCCACGGCGTCGACCACTTCACTCGTCCAACCCAGCGCGTCGCGCCCCTGCCGGGCGATCTGCGTGTTCTGGTCGTGTGCGGCACCCCACTCGGTACGCAGCGCCTGGGTGTCCGCCTGGAACTTCTCCCTGGCCTCCTGGGCCTGGGCCTGCTTGTCCAGTTCAACGCCGGCGGCGTAGTCGCTGATGATGCCCTTGGCGGCCTCGGCGCTGACGCCGTGCTTGTGGAACGAGCCCTTCAAGCGATCGGTCCAGCCGCCGTCGTTCTCGCCCAGGCTGAAGTCATACGACTTGGCGTCGGCTGGACGGCCCAGCTTGTCGAAGAACGCGCCGCGCGTGGCCTCGTCGGCGTCGGCCGCCGGCAGGGTGAGCAGGCGATCGGCCGGCACGCCGCGCAGCTTCTCGAGGTTCTGGTAACCATCGAGCAGCTGCTTGGGATCGGTCCAGCCCTTGTTCTGGACGTAGCCCACCTGCTCCGCGCTGGCGCCCTCGAGCCATGCGATGGTGGGCGAGCCGGCAGGCGCCTTGCCCTGGGCCGCATCGGCCGCGGCGTTGACGGTGGCGGCCGTGGTATCGGTGGTGGCGGCAGCGCCGCCGTCGAGCGCGGCGGAAGAAGTGGCAGCGTCGGTCATTGGTTATTCCTTGGCCGTCTTGGCGGCGTAGAGTTCGAACAGCTGTTCGTCGGAAAGGTTCAGGTGCTTGGCGATGCGCAGCCACACCTCGCGCCGTCCCTCGGCCACTGCGTGGACACGGGGGTCTGCGTGGAACGTGGTTTCGCCAGCCCGGCAAAAACGCGCCAGGTCGGCCAGTACCTTCTGTGCCTCGGGGCCGTCGAAGGTGCGGACGTACGCGGTACGTCGCGAAGCGAGGAAGCCCCACAGGGCTTCAAGTCGATCGGTCAATGCCATCCCGGTGTTTCCTCCACGTCGCCCGATCCCGTGCGATAGAACTTCTCGGCGGTCTCCGCGCCATCCTGCCAGTGCCATCGGCGCGGATCGCCCTCGGGATACGGCGGGTCCTTCTGCCAGCCGAAGCACTGGAAGTCGCCGTAGCCCTGCCGGATGGCCCGGCGCCGTTCGCCGAGATCCATGGACTGGCGAACGTAGTGGTACTCGTATTCCGCCCGTTGGGGTTTAGCCACCGGTCACCTGCCCTGCACCCACGGCCTTGAGGGTCGACGCGATGGCCGGCGCCGCGTCCACCAGCTGCTGCTGCTCCTGTGCCTGCTGGCGCCCCTGGCGTTTGGCCTGGATCGCCGCTGGGTCGGCAAGGTAAAGCTCGGGCACGCTCTGGACGTGCGCGATGTCGCGGATCATGTAGTCGAGGTCGAACACGTCGAACACCGACGGGTCCTGTGTGACGTTGGCGATTTCGGACACGAACTGCACGGTGCGCTGCGCGCCGGCCGCGGCCTCGGACTTGATCGCTCGGTTCAGTGGGGCGTCGTATTCGACCTCCCACGTCGCGTTCGCGTCCAGCAACTCCTGCGGCGGCCGGGGGATCTTGCCCTGGTTGAACAGGATTTCGTATTCCCGGGCAATCATCGGGCCGAGACCTTCGGTCTGGTAACGACCGAACGACGGCGCCAGCAGCGCGCCCTTTTCGCGCGCACGCTCCAGCACCTCAGTCGCCGTCATCTGCGGCGAGTCGACAAGGATCTGGAACAGGGTGACGAAGAAGCCGTCGTTGATCGCGGCCTGCTCGAGCTGCATGGTCTCCATGCCGATCGAGATATTGCCCGTCGGCAGCACGTCCACGAGCTTGCGGCCATCGGCGTTCATGCCGCCGTAGTTCACCGCGCCCGGAGCGAGGTTCACGCCCTCGAGGATGCCGTCATCGTGGGCCAGCAGGACGGGATCCACGGCGCGGTGCGCCTGCTTCAGGATCGTCTTTTTCTGGCTGTTGAGGCCCTTGATGGACGGCAGCACCTGCATTGCCGGGCCACGGCCGTAGTGCTCGCCAGGCGCGGTGTTGATGCGCGCCACCGGCATGGGCCACGACCGGTAGCCGCTTTCATCCAGCAGGATGTTGCCCTGCTCAAGGACGTAGTAGCTGCCGAACTGCATGGCCTTGCCGGTCAGCGGGTACGGGCTCCAGCTCTCGCGCGGGCAGATGTGGTGCACCACGTAGAACATCTGCTCGGGATTCTTTTCCAGCGCCGCCCGGATCTGGTCCGGCATCTGCTCCGGGTTCTGGCTGAACCACTGGGACGCGACGTTACGAGCGGACGTACGCCAGCGGCGCCACACCTTGTCGACGATGCCCTGGTGATTCTCGCTGACGTACACCTCGCCGATGTGGATGTTGCGGTAGCGCAACCCATCGGGGCGGCCGGTGCGCGGATCGGTCAGCGCATCGACGTACATGGCGGACGTGCCGAACGCGCCTTGGCTGACGTAGGCGTCGTACTGCTGGGCCTGATAACCGGAGCGCGCGGCGTTCCGGTAGTGGAACATGATTTCGGTGACCTGCTCGCACCACAGCCGCACGGAACGCAGCTTGTTGAGCTTGGGGTCGGCAATACGGATGCCATGCCATGTGGAACCGGTAGGCGTCAGCATGGAGTTCATCGCCGCGGCGTAACGGTACAGAGCCGTGTTCGCCGTGGTGTCGTACATTTCCAGGCCGCGTTCCTGGCCTGGGGTACGGGCGTTGTCAGGGTGGAAACTGTCCGCCATGTGCGGCAGGACAACCCGGGCCACGTCGTTCCAGTGCGTTTCGAACGTGCCGCGCCATGTCCGGGCCTGTGAAAGGCCCGACATGATGTTCCGTACGAGGTCGCTGTCCTGGGTCTGCATCAGCTACCCAGCAGCTGGGACGAGCTGGTCGCGCCCAGGTCGGACAGGCCGGCGCCGCCGTTCAGCACGGTGCTGGACTTACCGTAGGCCGCGGCGCGCTTGCGCTCGTCGTCCTCGGCAGCGGCCGCATCAGCCGCCGTGGTGTCGGCAGTTGGGACGGTCGGGGCCGGCGCCGGATCCTTGGCGCGCTTCGGGCTGACGCCAAGGAAGTTGCCGAAGGATCGGGTAAAGCCGGCGATGGCGTGGCTCATGGGCGATTCCTGGGCAACGTGCGGATATGGGGTCGGTGATATTTTCTCATCACTCAACGGAAAACGTCAAAGTCGACATTGGCCGCTACCGCTCCCCGGCGCTTGGCGCGGTTGGTGGGGGAGTCCCGGCGGGCCACGGGTTGTCCGAAGGTGATGGAGAGGGAATCGCCATCGTTGGGGGATGCCAGGCCGCGGGCCTTCATGTCGTCCTTGGACTCCACCTGCAGCTTGCCCGTGGTCTTGTTAGCCATCCGCTTGGGGCCCTTGAGGTCATCCTTCAGCACGTCGGAGTCGTCAATGGCGCCATTGGCCAGCCAGTTCTTCAGTTCGAACCAGCACTCGGCGCGCTTGTTGAAATACTGGTCCTCGTCCCGAGGCTTGCCCTGGGCGTACACCCCGATGACCTTGTGCCCGGATGCACGTAGCCACTCGGCGCCAGGCGCGCCCACGCCGTTGACGTCCGCCATGATGTAGTCGGGCTTGTGCTTCTCGATCGCTGGCGCCACGAAGTTCGCCGTGAAGTCCAGCACCTCCCTGCCCGCCACCCGTATAGCCGGGATGGACCGCGCGTCATAGCCGCGGCGGAACCGGATGACGGATGGATCCTTGCCGCCGTTGCCGTAGTCGATGCCCATGATGAGGGGCGCGCCCGGGTCGTTGATGACCTCGCGCTCACGGGCCGCAAGGATCAGGTCCATGGGGATCAGCTGGTCATCACCCTGGTTGGGGAACTGACCATAGACCTCGACCCGGGCCTCGTCGGAGTCCGCGCCGTACTGGGCGATGATCTTGTCGTACACGGCCCGGTCGGTGCCCTCGACGGTGCGGGCGTCGATCTGCCTGGGTATCCAGAAATCCCGGAACTTGTGGAAGGATTCAAAAAATGCGCCGGTATTATTTCGGGGATTCGAGTACAGGTCCCAGTAGCGGTCGAGCACGGGCTCAGTGAAGAACCCCTCGGACACGGAGAAGATCGACTGGGGGATGCCTGACGCCTCGTCGAACTTCAGCATGACCCCGTTGTGGTTGTGCACGCCGGCAAAGGCGTCGGGTTTTTCCTCCGACCACAGCTGGGCCTGCAGGTAGTAGTACCCCGTGTCGATCTTCAGCTGCTCCTCGAGCAGGGTCTTGAACCAGTCGGCCGGCCGCAGGGACATGGCGCTCTTGTCGAACCAGTGGCTGTTGATCGCCAGGGTGTGCCACTTGCCAAGCTCCGCCATGGTTCGGGAGGTGAGCTGGGCCTCGGTGTTGGCGGTGACGATCGTGGAGCTTCCCAGGCGCGTGGTCATCATCCACAGCCCCTCGAAGCTCACCTCCGCGGATTTGCCAATACCGCGGCCAGACGCCTTCGACCCCATCCACATCTTCGGCGGCAGGCCCTGCTGCATCAGGATCTTGTTCGCTCGGATGTGCTCGGTCTTCGCCTCCAGCTCCTCGATCTGCCAGGTGCGCGGCTCCTTGAAATGCTCGAGCGGGGTGTTCCGCTTGCCCCACGGGAACATGAACATCACAAAGGCGCGCAGGTCGTCGGCCAGCTGCGGATCCCATAGCTCCGTCATGAGCGCCTGTTCGTCGGCGGCCGAGTAGACTTGCTTTGCCTTTGGCATTGTTCAGAATCCGTTAAGGTTCATTATTTTCAAAAATTAAAAATTTTGAACGCGCGCCCGAGACATGGCCCCGGGTGGAACTCGCGCGGCGCCAGCGCGCCCCCACCCCCACGCCGGCACCCCCACCCTCCGGAAAAGGGGACCCACGATTCGGCCTGGCGCATCAGCTGAAGATGTCCGGAACGGGGGGAGTTGATTCGTTATCAATGGGCTCAGCACCTATTGAGTCTCGTGAATCAACGACTTGCGCATCGATGATAGGCAGTAGGTCGCGCATAGGTCGCACAACGCGCGCCTTTGCCTCCTCCAGGGCTGAGCCGATGTCGATGTGACCGGACACGTTCACGTCGATACGGTCGCCGTAGACCTTGGGGATCAGCTTGGCGGCCAGCCACTTGTCCGTGTCGATGATGACTTTGGCCCGCTGCACGTCTGGTTCGGTCGCTGCAACTATGTGCATGTGATCGATTCGCCGGTCCAGTACGATCGCGCGCGCTACACGAAGCGCCTGCTCGAAAGCTGGCTCTTTCGTGCGCCACTCGGCATAGGTGCGTTCGCCCACATGGGCGGCGCGAAGGGCCTTTTCGATCGACGGCTGCGTCAGCACACACTCAAGGAACGTCCGTTGACGCTCGCTAAGTGATTGATCGAAAAGGCCGGTGAGGTCTGCGGAGTCGGTCATCGAATTATTTTCGTCGGGCCTATTGACTTTCTGTCACCGTTGTGGAGATTATATCTCACCACGTCACCAACGGAGTATCGACATGAACCGCCAGGCCCTTCGCAACAATTATCCCTTCCACGGTCAGCCGCAGGTTGCACGCGGCTTCACGCCCAAGGCGCAGCCCAAGAGCTTCAGCGGTGTGATGGCGGAGATTTTCATCTGGGGCATGGTCATCGCTTCAGGCTTCGCAGTCTTCGCCCCGATCGTCCGTTACGCGCTTCGCCACGTCTAAACCATTGATATTTAATCACCATTAACTTCGAGGAATACCGAAATGGCAACGAAATTCGACAACGAGTCCTATATCGACATCCGCGACGTGACGGACCGCGTGGACGAACTGCGCAGCGAGCGCGACGAATTCACGATTCCGCATCCGGACGGTGGCGAAGTCGAGGCGCCGGAAGAATGGGCCGGCCTCAACCCGGAGGATGCGGAGGAGCTGGCGGATCTGGAAGCGCTCCTGTCCGAACTGGAAGGCAACGGCGGTGATCACGAATGGGAAGGTGCCTGGTATCCCGGCCAGATGATCGCGGATTACGAGTTCGTCTCGTACGTGCAGGACCTGGTCAGCGATATCGGCGATATGCCGCGCGACATCCCGTCCTATATCGAAATCGACTGGGAGGCCACGGCCCGCAACGTCCGCATGGACTACTGCAGCGTCGATTTCGACGGCCGCGAGTACTGGTTCCGTTGATCAAGTCGTGCGCCTTCCAACGAGGGCGCACCGCTGGACCAACCGCAACCCGGAGAAAAAGCAATGCAGCCCAAAACCTTCACCGTGAAACTCAACGACGGCACGCTAAGCGAAGCTGTCCAGATCACCACGCTGACCCACGCGGTCAACGGTCGCGTGTTCCGTTTCGTGGTCACTATGCTGGAGGGATATGACGTAAGCGTCACGCATCGCCCCAGCGGTATGGCCGTGGTGCGCATCCCTCCGACCCTTTCGACGAGTACTCAAGCTCGCGCCAAGGAATCGGCCCGTGAAGCCCTCGACTCACTGATCCGTCGGGTGGGTGCCGAAAAAGTCGCCTCCGTACTTTCTGCGGCAGAGTGAGCACTGTGACCTCCCACAAACAGCGGTCCGCCGATGCGTAACCGTCACCCGGGCCCGTGCTACGTTTGCGGCAAGCTCGTGCCGGCGCAGGGCGGGCACTTCGAGCGCAACGCTCAGGGCCAAGCGCACTACACGCCCAAGGCCGGGCGCTGGCGCCTGAGGCACCCCTCCTGCCGCCCTGCCGATGCCCCTAAGTCCTAGTCCTCTATCTACCCGCCCACGAAAAAGCCCCTCGGTGGTGAGGGGCTTTCTTTTTGTCCGTACACTTTTGAAAAAGCGTCCGACAAAACATCAGACAAAATTCAGTCCTTTATCTTCCCAGCTCCCGACACAGCCAGCCGTAGAATAAACCTCACCCGTAGAATTTTTCAGAAGGCCGGAAACCGTTGGGAGACAACACATATTCTATATTTCTTGATCTTCTAAAGAATATATAGAGTTACAGTGGGACTACACGTACATACTTACAATTCAAACGCATGTTTGTATTGTACGAATACCCATCTGTCCCCCACGAACTTGGTCACTTTCGAGCAGAATCTTGGAATGCCTACGTTCCTCTACGTCCAGCCGCACGCGCAGCACACTCCTCTACCCTACAGACGCAGAATATTTCTCAGGTGCCCCTAGAAGACTCAGAATCGGATGCCGATCACGGGGATCACGCCGACGATGGCCACGTCGTCCTCGCGGCCCACGCCGTTGCCGAACCCGAAGGCCGGCCCAAGGTCGTAGCGACCAGGCGTGAAGGCTGGTCGTATCTTGCGCAGCACGACCCGACCGTCACCAAGCTGCACCAGATTCACCTCGGGGCCACCGCTGGGCGTGGCTGAAACGTCACCAGGCGCGTACAGGACGAATTTGCCATCGAGGAAGGGGTCACCCACGATGGACAGTGCGCGAATGGCGTCACGGGCCGTTGAGCGGCCATTGAGGCCGGAGAAAACCACGAGCCCGTCCATATCGATGGTCCCACCAATGGATGGCAGGGATTCGCCCGGCCCGCGCATGCCGGAGCCGCGGCCCATGGGCACCTTCACCGACAACCCGGCGTGCTGCAGCACCTCATCCAATCCCACGCCCAGGATGTCGGCTGCGCGTTCCGCCTCATCCAGCTGGAGCCGGCGCTTGTTGTTCAGCACCCGCTGCCACGAGGCGGGATCCATGCCCATCTTGGCGGAGAAGCTGCGCAACGATTCCTCCGCCCTGTCGATCATCAGCCTGAACCACTTGTCGTCGAGCTTCGGGTGGCGGTTTGCCATGGCGTCAGTCCTTACATCCGTTGAGTATCGAGAGGTGAGAATTTAGCACTGGTCAGTCTACAAAATGTGAACTGGCGTTCAGGATCATCCCCACCCCATGTTTCACCAGCCTTTCAGGCCCTGCGGCCGCCCCAACGTGTTGACGTATTGACAACGCTGGTGACGTAAGCGCAATATGTGCCTCACCAACCACCAATGGAGTAACCGCGCCATGGCACTCGTGCTTGGCATCGACCCCGGGCTTACAGGTGCGCTCGCCCTGTACGCGGGCGGTGACACCCTCATCGTCCACGACATGCCCACCCAGGTCGTGAAAAAGAAAACCCGCCTCGACCTCGAGGTGCTGGATGCGTGCTTCCGCAGCCTGGCGGCTGAGTGGCACGTAGATCGTGTGTACGTGGAGCGCGTGGGCGCCATGCCCAAACAGGGTGTGGCAGGCAGCTTCCAGTTCGGTTTCGTCGCTGGCGCCCTGCACGCCCTCGTGGTCACTCACTTCGGCGCCAGCAAGTGCCGCCTGGTGACGCCCCACCAATGGAAGTTCGCCGTAGGCATCCACGCGAACCCGGAAGCGGACAAGAAGGCCAGGAAGGCCATGAGCCGTGCCCGCGCCATTGAGCTTTTGCCATCACACGCCCACCTGTTCGCCCGGACCAAGGACGACGGCCGCGCGGAAGCCGCCCTGATCGCCCTGTACGGCGCCCAGCAGCTTGCCAATGAGAAGGATCACCCATGACCACCGTGAACGTACTTGAGGTTTTGGATCGTCTCTTGAACTACCTGTGGAATCCGTTTGAGCCTGAAAACCAGTCTGATAAGTGGATTCAGCTTAAGGAAGCCCGCGCCGCCGTGGCCGAGTTGATCGAGGCTGGTGCGGTTGCTGCCAACCTCATCCACGCCATGATCGAGGCTCTTGACGATCCAGAGCTTGGGGACGGTGACAGCAAGGTTCTGGACCGTCTCAACAACGCCCTTTCCCGAATCGGAGGCGAGCCGTGAGCAAGGATGATCTGCCGTTCTCGGTTGTCCTGTGTGACTACTGCGGCGAAGTTGCACCGTATGTCACTGGCCGCGAGGTTTACCCGCACCGCCGCGATCTTTACGCAAAGAGGTTCTACCAGTGCAGGCCCTGTGATGCCATGGTTGGCGTGCATCCGGGAACTGACAAGCCGCTTGGCCGACTGGCTAACAAGGAGCTTCGCTTAGCCAAGATGGCCGCTCATGCCGCGTTCGATCCAATCTGGCAGCAGGGTCACAAGAAGCGAGGAAGCGCCTACGGATGGCTCGCCGATCAGCTTGGCATCAAATCTGAGGATTGCCACATCGGCATGTTTGACGTCGATATGTGCAACCGAGTCGTCACCGTCTGCGAGTGCAGAAGCGTTTCAACAGTCACTAGATCTGCTACAGAAATTGTCTGTTCTAGTTGAAGCCGTGCGCGCTTTTCGGAATGAATCGGATAACCAAAATGGAGACATTTTATATCTTCGTCATGTTAGGAAAATCATGTTTGCCGCCCTCACCACCATCGACGCGCAAGAGAGGGGAAAGTGATGGAAATCGATACGAAGCCGATGGTTGAGGCTGCGCTGGCGGTCATGGCTAAGCGGTATCCAGGCGTGCGCCACAACCCGATGCGAAACGATATGAAGGCCATCGTAAAGCGCATTGCTCCAATGATCGAGCATGCCATTCGCGAGGCTGACAAAACATCCGCCACAACGCCTGGTCGGGAGGGGTAGGCCATGGATGAGAAACGTATCGTAGCTAAGGTTGCCGATATGAAAACCAAAGCCGTCAAAGACGCAATGAACAATGGCGGCGTCATTGGTTTTTGCCACGACGGCAACTTCGCTCTGAATTTTCCGATCGAGTGTCAAGTGAAGATAAAGCCAGATGGGTCGCGAGCGTTTACTTGGTACTACGACGGTAAGCGGTCAAATGTTACCGCCGTGAAAGCCCACTTCCGGAGCAGGCCATGACCACAACCACCGAGCGGTATACGGCTGAGCAAGTGGCCATCATGGTCGAGGATAGGGCGTTACCGCCACTTGATTGGCGGAATTTGGCAGCGGCGACCATTCGATCATGCAACACCCGCCTGAAATCCCTAGAGGCGGAGAATGCGCGGTTGCGTGCCCTCGTGAAGGCTGCATACGAAGAAGGTGTCGAAGATGGAGCGCGAGAGGCCATGTCCGGCGAAAGAGGTTTTGGTGATTTCTTTGCCGAGTGGGATGAATCAAACGCCCGCAACGCCCTAAAGGAGGATTGATTGTGGCTAAGAGATTCAACATTCGCCAAACGTCTAGTGGAACGGACATAGTTGAAAGTAGTGTCGGCCTATATATGGAATATGCCGAACATAAGCGGGTCGAGGACAAGTGCAATCGTCTCGTGAACGAGGTGGCAAAAATTTTCGCCGAAAAAGATAAGGAAAACGAACGACTCACCGCCGACTACAAGGCGCTTGAGGACAAGTATGAGACGCTGCTGAAAAGATGGTTTGGATGTACCGAACGGTGCCTGCAAGAGTCGATTGAAGACAACCAACGCCTCACCGCCGAGCTAGCCGAGTGCAGGGCGGATGCTGAGCAAATTGCAAAGTGGATGACCTCGCATTCGGAGCACGTTACTAACCATGCATGCAGGGAATGTCTTCCT
>Ga0209147_100455_pt1 | contig 25651 bp, 15 predicted proteins | sample AraplaCol_mLB_r2_FD_184278 | JGI IMG/M metagenome (GOLD analysis project Ga0209147, IMG submission 184278) | Arabidopsis root microbial communities from North Carolina, USA - plate scrape CL_Col_mLB_r2 (SPAdes) (version 2) | ecosystem: Host-associated > Plants > Roots > Endosphere | place: USA... | reverse complement strand
GGTACGCCGTCCAGGGTGTGGCCCAACTGCTGAGCGCTGAAGCCATGGATGAAGAGCGAGGCGTTCTGCTCGTTGTTGCCCCACGGATCAGCGGTCACATACATGACGCCGGGAAGGGTTTGGATCGCCTTGAAAGGCGCAACGCCCGGCAGGATCTTCTGGATTTCGGTTGTGGTAATGGCGGTCGCAGAGCGCGTAGCCTTAACACCGGTCACGACGATGGACGTTGCCTCGCCATCGACCTGCGCCGCTTGGTCTGCTGCGGGCGTGGGCGTCTGCGAAAAAGCGGGCGCGCTTACTACCAGAGCCAGCAGGCCGGCACTGCCAAGCAGGCAGGCGCGCGAACGCGTGTGCAAAATATTCATGACCCAATATCCCCAAAGCAGCGCGCAATTTCGCACTTGCAGCATCGCGTTAAATGGAGCGAGTTGCGATTTCCGGTCCGTTTCGGGTCGATTTGATGACATTTGGGCGGCGGACATGTTGCATTGCGTCCTGACGCTTATGATGGCGGTCAGGGTGCGGTGTAGGTCCGAATTTCGGCGAGAGAGATCAGGCGTGACTGTGTATTGGTCCGTCTGCGCTCAGTAAGTCGCCCAAGCTTTTCGGTAAGGGGAACGTTCATGGACGAGCATCGGGCATTGTGCAGCAAATGACGATAGTGGATCGTGCTCAGAGACTATTTTCACCCGAGCCAATAGTTGTTGTGCGCGGTTGCTATGCCGTGAGTCAGTTTTACGGATAGAATCTCTCGTACAAAAAGTCCGCGTCGTAATTTGTAACTCAATCATCATCAGAATCTGCAAGGCGGTCGTTCCATGTCAGCGACAAGCCGTTCATGAAAGGAGCAAGAAAAGCCCCTTTGAGCGCCATCGACCTCGCGGTCTTTTCCTCGCCGATGTGGATGTACCAAGGCAACCGAGACTCCTTGGCCACGATGCTGCTGAGCCGGGAACTGGTGCTCATCCTGTTGCTCCATGCGGGCGCTCGGCGCCGCCGACGCGGCAGAAGGGGCAGTGACGCTGTTTTTCATCGAGGAGGCGCTGGGGATTCACGGGTGGACCGGGGCGCTGCTGCTGGCCCATCTGCCCATCCGCCGTCTCGCATGGGGTGCCTACTATATGCTGCTGCGCGCGATGGTATCGGATCTGGTGCGATCGGGCGGCAATGGCTTTGCTGCCACGCACTACGCACTGTTTAATGTCGCGAACAAGCTTGCTGCCGCGCTGGGCGTCCTGGGCGCGCTCACGGCGCTGGCCTTTATCGGCTTCCTGCCGGGCGAGTGCATGGGCCAGGCGAAACCGCTTTGCGGGCGATCTACGCGCTGCCCTCACGCCTGGCTGGCCTCATCGGCCTGCTGGCACTGCGCCGGATCGCTCCGACGCAGTGCCGTTCGGTCAGCTGATCTCCCAGCCGCTCAACCCATCTTCGGCGATCCGTGCGCTGGCATGGCGCGCGATGTCGAGCTTTCCGCTCGCCTGGCGCGGCGTGAGGACGCGGACGAAGTCGGCCTCCACCCGGTCGCGTGTCAGCGATACCGTGACGAAGCCGACGGCATTGGTGTCGCACCAGCATATATCGCGATTGTCGTGAACGAAGGCTTCTCCGACCGGCCCGGACGGCAGGAGCAACTCCCCGATCGAAGGACCGGTCAGCGTGGAGGCGGAAAGTTCCAGGCCCATCCGCCGCTCGCCGCGATGGGGTTCGTTGATCCAGGCCATGTGACTGTCGCCCGACAGCACGAGGAGGTTCGCGCCGCTTTTCTCGAACTGGTCGTACAGCTTGTCCCGCTCGCCGGCATAGCCGTCCCAGGAATCGACATTGAGAAGGGGCAGGCCATAGCGCGTCAGGGCGTACATCGGCGCCAGCGCTGCCTTGCCATCGGGAAACTTCGTCAGATCGGGATAGACGTAGCTGGACAGGATGGTCGCGCTGCCGAACAGGAACCACGGGCGGCGAGCATCCTTATGGGCCTTTAGTTCGTCCGCCAGCCATGCGCATTGTTCGGCGCCGAGCATTTCGCGCGCGGGATCGGCAAGTTTCTTGCGGAAGGCTGCGACATCGGGTTCGCGCTTCACGCCTTGCGGCAGGGCCTTGAGGTCGAGTGTCTTGAGTTCCGCCGGGTCGGATATCACCCGCTCCCCACTGCCGCGCCGGTCGACAACATGCCAGTCGAGATCCCTGGCCAGCGACAATTGCTGCTGGCGGGCCTTGAGCCGGGTTTCGGGCAGGGCCAGCGTCGCGAGATCGCCGAACGCGAAACTGCGGGTGATGCCATAGGGATCAGAAGTATCAGGATCGCGGATCGGCATCCATTCCAGATAGGCCTGAACCGCCGCAGCCTTTCGCAGCTCCCAGTCGCCGTTCGCCGCCGGATCGTGATGCTGGGCGCCGTGCATCCAGTCGTCGTTCGCGATTTCATGATCGTCCCACATGCAAATCCACGACGCGCGGGCATGGGCATCGCGCAGGGCCGGATCACGACGCCACTGGGCATAGCGTGCGCGATAGTCGGCGAGCGTGACCGTGTCGTGCGTCGGCTCGATCGCCCGAACATCCATGAGCGCGGGCATCGAATTGGCGCCATATTCGTAAATATAGTCGCCGACGAAGAGGATGAGGTCCACCGCTTCCCGATCGGCAATGGCCCGGTAGGCGTGAAATTCGCCGAACATATACATGGCGCAGCAGGCGAGCACGATATCGAGACGATCGATGCGTCCCGTTGGCAGGGTTTTTGCCCGCCCGATCGCCGATACCGTGTCCATGGCACGGAAGCGGTAGAAATATTCGCGGCCCGCTTTCAGGCCGGAGGCGATCACCTTGACCGTATGGTCCCGCGCCGCCGATGTGCTGAACGATCCGCGCGCAGCGATGCGCGTGAACAGTTCATCCTCGGCCATTTCCCATGTGCCGCTGACCGGCCCATGGGCAGGATCGGTCACGCGGGTCCACAGCAGGACGCTGTCGGCATGCGGATCGCCACTCGCCACGCCATGCGCGAAGACCATGTTCGTTTTTGCCCCGGCAGGACCGGCGGCGAGCAAAAGCCCGCCCGCCGCCGATCCCGCAAGAACGCCGCGCCGCGTCAGCGCCATCAGAAGCGCGCCCCGAGCGAGACGCCCCAGGTGCGCGGCGTGCCGCTGAATGCCTGCGTCGCCGATCCACCGGTCGTGTAATCGACATCGGCGATGTTGCGCACGAAGCCGGCCACGGTCCAGCGCTGGTCGATCTTGAGATCGATGCGCGCATTGACGAGCGCGAAGTCCCCTACCGGCGCCGTGTTGTCGAGATCGCCATAATAGGCATCGACATAGCGGGCATCGACCTGAGGCGTCAGCGTCATGCGATCGTTCAGCGCGAACTCGTAGCGGATCGAGCCGTTCAGCGTCATGTTCGGCGCGAACGGCAAGTCGTTGCCCAGGCGCGCCTTTTCGGCAGCGGTGATCGCCTCGATCGCGGTGACCTTCGTGTCGAGCAGCGCGACGCCGAAATTAATGGTCATCGGGCCCACCGGGCGCACCGTGAAGCTCGCTTCGCCGCCATAGCTGCGCGCCTTGCCCACATTGGTGCGTACGCTGGTGGTGGCGCCATCATAGGTGCGGAAGGAACCGGCCTGGATGTTCGAGAAATCATAATAGAAGCCCGCAACTTCGAACTGCACGGGGCCGCGCGCAGGCATGAACTTCACCCCGCCTTCATAGGCCCATACGCTTTCCGACTTGAATGCATCGGCTTCGGGGGTCGACCAGATCGTGCTGCCGTCGAAGCCGCCAGCACGGAAGCCGCGTCCGACCGAGCCATAAACCCGTGCATCCTCGCTCAGTTCATACGTGACCGTGGCGCGACCCGAAGGGCTCGTCTCGCTGAGCTTGTTGTCGAATTCGGCGGGCAGGGCGAACACCAGCGATCCGATCGACACGCCATAGGGGTTGAGATCATGCGTATAGCCGCTGAAGCGGTTCTTTTCGTTGCTGATGCGCACGCCCAGATCGGCACGAAGGCGCGGCGCGACCTTGAAATCGACGTCTGCGAAGGCCGCGAGGCTTTCGCGCCGCTGCAGATAGTTCGCTTCGAACACGGTGCGGAAGGTGTCGGCGCCGTCCAGCGTGCTGAACAGGCTGATCTTGTCCTTGAACCATGCGCCGCCGACGGTCCAGTTGATGTTGCCCTTGTCGCGATTCTGCAGCCGTGCCTCGATCGAACCCTGCTGCACCTTGTCGCGATAATCGATGTCGAACGTGCGCGCGGTGGAACCGTCGTCCCACAGGAACTGGCTCTTCATCCATTCATAGCCGCCCAGAACGGTCAGCAGGGCGTTGTCGCCGACATCCTGCTGCAGCGTGATCGAACCGCCGACATTCTTGCGGCTGCGCGAGGGATCGATATTGCCGTAATAGCTGTAGGGCGGCGCGCTGCCATTGGTGGGCTGACCCTGCGCCTGACCGCCATGGTCCTTGAAGCCATGCAGGTTGAAGAGCAGTTCGGTGCCGGTGCCCGCATCGACGGACAGCAGCGCGCGGGCGCCATAAAATTCGGAATGGGCTGTCTTGTCGTCCCGACCCGGATCCGTGTTGCCGGGGATCACGCCCGGCAACGGCGTTTTGCCGCCGGCCCCATTGGCGCCCAATAGCGTCAGATAGCCATCCGTGCGGTCATACAGGCCCGAAACGCGCAAGGATACCGTGTTGGCCAGCGGCACGTTGACGGCAGCTTCGCCGCGCACGGTATTGAAGCTGGAATAGTCGAGCGTCGCGAAGCCCTCTGTCTTGTCGGAGGGCTTGTTGGAAATCACGTTGACCGCGCCGGCCGTGGTATTGCGGCCGTAGAGTGTGCCTTGCGGACCTTTGAGGATTTCGACACGCTGGACGTCGAACATCTGGCCTCCGATCAGCGCGGAAGACCCCTGATAGATGCCGTCGAAATGGACCGCCGCCGAAGGATTCCCGTTGGGCCGGAAATCGTCGAAGCCGATGCCGCGAATGGTGAAATTCTGCACCGTCGGGCCGCCCACAAGCGCGGTCGAGACAATCACGCCGGGTGTTTGCTGGGCCATGTCGACAAAGGTCTTCACACCACGTTCGCGCAGTGTTTCGCCGCTCACGACGAGCACCGACGACGGCACCTCCAGAAGGGTCTGCTCGCGCTTGTTGGCGGTGACGATGATCTCGCCGCTGGCATTTCCGATTTCGTCGCTCGAACCCTCCCGTGCGGCTGCGGACGTTGCGCCGGTGAGGAGGAGGGCAAGGGCAGACACCCCCGATGCGGCACGGCATGCGATCTTAAAATAACGGTTGTTCAATTTCTTCATCCCCAATGGCTGTCCGATCGTTCCCAGAAGGGTGACGACAGATAGCTGCGCACACTCGAATGCCGCACAGTGCGTAACGGCAATTCAATGGGCGCGCCTCTAGGATGCAACTGCGTCAGTTTGGTGACATCAGTTCAATTGCGCCTTCTGACAAATCGCGCTCATAATGCCAATATATTCGGGTTTTTCGGGAATTCGTCCGACCTTCTGTTTTATGAAAAAACAGAAGTTCAAATTTTTGGAGTGGGAGATCCCGTTAGCGCTTCCAAAATTGCTACCATATCGAACACAGGTTGGTCCGGGACCGAATCGACGATTCGGAAGAGGGCGTGCGCCTTGATCCAGATGGAAAAGGCCGATGCTGCGGCGGGGTCGAGGCGAAACTGAGGGGGCCACACCTTCAAGCTTGCACTGTGGATGCCCATACCCTCGATCGCCCGGAGTTGTCGGACCAGAGGGACGAGTTCCTGCCGTTGGCGTGCGAGCAGGCAGACCTGGCCTAGAATGCGGGCATAACGCAGATAAAAGCCCTTTGCCCCGTCCGTCGCTGCAGGATCGACTGCCGTTTCCAATCCGGACAGCCAGCCTTCCCGGGCGTCCCTGTCGGCGGAGCTTGCGATGTCGAGATAGCTCGGCAATTCGTGAGTCATCGCGCGCCAGATCGCGGCCGACATGAATGCGGCGAAGTCGCCATAATGATAGATGATCAGCGAGGGCGGGACGCCGGCTTGCGTGGCGATCCGTCGCAAATTGATGTCGCTGATGCCGTCGCTGACGATCTGTTGGGCGACCCTGGTGAGCAGCTCATCCATCGGAGAGCGCTCGTCGATCTTCTCACCCGCTGCCGGGAACGCCTTTGTGCGCGCCCATGTCAGGACGGGAATATCCGCTTTCGGGTCTGCCGCGATGCCGCCGCGGCAGGTGGCGAGGGCCGTCATGTGCAGTAACTGATCATAATCCAACTCATCGCGCAGGATGATGCAGAATGCCTGCTCCATAACTGTGTAGCCAGCAAGAAGGCGGACCTGCGCGGGCAAGAGGGCGGACGAGAGGCGGCTCCAGAAGCTTTCGCGCATCGCCATCCATTGCTGCAGCCGCGAGCCGGCATCGGTCAGGCGATCGATGCGCAAAAGCGCTTCGAGGCAGAAGCGAGCCGTGGCCGATTGATCGGCGGCGCCGACATAAAAGGCGACCAGCCGCGCCATGGATTCAGCGTCCGTAGGCAAGGCGCCAATGTCGGCCAGCATGGCTTCGTGGCGAAGATGCTCGCCAGCCAGTGCATGATCCAGCGCTGCGTCAAGGAGGCCCTGCCGTCCGCCGAAGTTCTGGAAGATAGTGGTCGTGCTCTTGCCGATCTCGCCGCTGACGGAACGAAGGCTTATGCCGTCAAACCCGCCCGTGTAGACCAAGGCCAATGTCGCCTCCAGCAGTGCGTGGCGCACCGAGGGCGGCGTATCGTCATTTGCCGATGCCGAAGCGTCGTCCTTGCGTGAGCGAGAGGTCATCATCGCCCCATGCCCCTGCCCTCTTGCGGCCTCAAGTCTAAAAGAAGCCTGTCTTCGTATCTGCAACTGGCAAACAAGGCGCCGGCCATTCGAAAATGTGGAACGGCGTGAGCGGTGGACAACTGCCAGAACCGGACGGTTTGCAGCTGGTAAAAACAATCATGATCTGAAAGTCGTGAAAGGGCGGTCACCGAATATTGATGGAACCGGGATTTGCGGATGTAAAGGATGACGGAACTTCCGGGTCACGCAGGGGTTGTGCGCGCACAGACCGACGATATCCGCTCGCGTCGGCCAGGGGGCAATTTCATGACAAACCCGCTTCACGGTCCACAACTCCTGGCATTCGATGGCCTTGCTCCTGAGCTGGATGGCGAGCTTGGCGATATCGATTTGCTTCATCGGATCAGCGTGGCGCTCATCAACGAGCAGGATCGCTTCGAGCTGTACGGGAAGATCGTCGAGGCAGCGGTGGCGATTACCGGGTCGCAGTGCGGCACAATGCAACTGCTGTGCCCCACCGGAGACTCGTCGGGCCATGGCGGAGAACTGCAACTTCTGGCCCATCGCGGCCTGCCCCCGGAAGCGGTCGGCTTCTGGCAATGGGTCAGCCCCGCTGCCTATAGTAGCTGCACCCTGGCACTGAAATTTGGCCAGCGTGCTATCGTTCCGGACTTCGAAACATGGGATGAGATCGCAGGCACGCCTGATCTGGAGGCGTTCCGCGCGGCGGGCATCCGTTCGGCGCAGACCACGCCCTTGCTCTCGCGAAGCGGCAAGCTGCTGGGCATGATATCGAACCATTGGAGCGAGCCGCATCAGCCCTCCGACCGTGACCTGCGTATGCTCGACATCGTGGCCAGGCAGGCGGCCGACATTCTGGAACGCACGATCGCCGAGGAACAGCTACGCGAGCTTGCCGAGACGCTGGAGGAGCGGGTCGAGGAGCGGTCACGCGAACTGATGGCGTCGGAGGATCAGGTCCGCCAATTGCAGAAAATGGAAGCCATCGGTCAGTTGACCGGAGGCGTCGCGCACGACTTCAACAATCTGCTGACGATTATTAGGTCTTCGGCCGAGCTTCTTGCCCGCCGTGAATTACCTCGCGACAAGCAGAAAAAATATATAGATGCCATCGCTGAAACCGCTGATCGCGCCGCGAAACTGACCAGTCAGCTTCTCGCCTTCGCCCGCCGCCAAGCGCTCAAGCCCGAAATATTCAACGCCGCAGACAAGGTCGCCAGCGTAGCGGACATGCTAAGAACCGTCGTGGGATCGCGGATCGCGCTCACTGTGGATCCGGTATGCTCGTCTTGCCTCGTGGAGGTCGATGTCAGCCAATTCGAAACGGCGCTCGTCAATATGGCGGTCAACGCGCGTGATGCCATGAATGGCGAAGGGAGTATCACGATCGCGATCGAGGCGGCCGGATATATTCCGGCAAGGCGCGGCCATGCCGCGGCCAAAGGCGATTTCGTGAAGGTATGCGTGACCGACACGGGTTCAGGCATGCCCGCCGATCAGCTTGATCATATCTTCGAACCATTCTTCACCACGAAGGAGGTCGGCAAGGGGACCGGCCTGGGCCTCAGCCAAGTCTACGGCTTTACCAAGCAGTCGGGTGGCGAGATCGATGTCGACAGTCAACTCGGCCAAGGCACGACCTTCAGCCTCTATCTTCCGCGTTGCAAGGCGGGGGCCATAGAAACCATTTCGCCTGCCGAGAAGATCGTCGCCTCACAGGCCAGCATCCTTGTCGTAGAGGATAATGATCAAGTCGGGGAGTTTGCATCCCAATTGCTGGGCGATCTGGGCTTCACAACCCAACGCGCCGCCAATGCGCAGGAAGCGATCGCTATCCTGGAGCGTGAGCATCGCGAGATCGATATTCTTTTCTCCGACGTCATCATGCCTGGGATGGATGGCGTGGAACTGGCCAGACAGGTTCGCAAGCGCTGGCCCGACCTCACCATCGTCCTGACGAGTGGATATAGTCATGTGCTGGCCGACGATGCCCGTCACGGCTTTGCGCTCTTGCACAAACCCTATTCCGTCGACGAACTGTCCCGTGTCCTGCAGGATGCCCGCCAGGCACATAGCTGCTAATCGCCAAAATCGAGCCATGTGCCAGAGCACAAAGTGATGGCGAGCCCGTTCGCTGTTTTCTTGTGCGTAGATTGGAAGGTCTGGGAGGCAGGCCAGCGATCATCATTGCTGGTTCGAGCCAGTCGGCGGTTTGGGTGACCGATACATGCATTTCGGCGTCGGGTTGCCTGACTATGCACGGCTGATCACGACCGGAACCGACTTGGCCGCGAGAACATGGCTTTGTTCCGCGTGATGCTCGACAGGTATCAGGCTGTTGCACTCGGGATAATAGGCACCAAGGCATCCGGGCGGAATGCTGTAGGGCGTCACGATCAGGCCGGGGCGCCGCCGGGCCACGCCGTCGTCCCACGAAGTTTCGAGCGTTACGATATCACCCTCGTTCAGCTTTTCGCGCACCATGTCGTCAACATTCATGAAAAGAACGTCCCTTGTGCCCTTCACACCGCGAAAGCGGTCGTGATAGCCGTAGATGGTCGTATTGAACTGGTCGTTCGAACGTAGGGTCATCAGGCGATATTGCCCCGCAGCGTCAGCGAAGCCGGTGGCCGACAGTCCGGATGGCACATGGAATTCCGCTTTCTGGGTTGGCGTCAGCCAGATGCGCTCCGATGCCTTATTGCCTTTCCAGAAGCCGCCAGGCTGGAAAAGACGTGCGTTGAAATTCTCGAATATGTCCGGGTATGTCGCTTCGATCGCATCACGGATGCGGGCATAGTCGGCGACCCATGCGTCCCAATCTGCCTGCGGATTGGGTGGCACAATCCGCTTGGCGATGGCGGCCACGATCGCAGGTTCGGACAGAAGGTGCGGGCTGGCGGGCGTCGCCTTGCCGACCGAACCATGGATGCAACTGCTCGAGTCCTCGACCGAGACGGCTTGCGGGCCGCTGGCCTGAACATCCTGCTCGATCCGGCCGAGGCAGGGCAGGAGGTACGCGATCCGGCCCGGCAGAAGATGGCTGCGATTGAGCTTGGTGGCGACATGGACGGTCAGGTCGAGCGCGGGCCAGGCCGCTTCCATGGGGCCGGTGTCCGGGATGGCGCGCAGGAAGTTGCCGCCCAGTCCGATAAATGCCCTGACCGATCCGTCGATGACGCCCCGACAGGTTTCGATCGTATCCAGTCCTTTTTCCGCAGGTGGATCGAAGCTATATAGTTCTCTCAACTTGTCGACGGGCGCGAGTTCCGTTTTCTCCGTGATGCCGACGGTGCGCTGTCCTTGGACATTGCTGTGACCGCGCACCGGCGTCGGGCCGGCACCGGGCTTGCCGATATTGCCGCGCAGGAGGAGGAAGTTGACGACCATGCGGACATTCTCGACGCCTTTTACATGCTGGGTCAGGCCCATACCGTAGATCGCCATGACGGCTTTCGACTGCGCATAGACGCGCGCCGCCTGCTCCAGCGCGTTGCGTTCCAGGCCGGATTCCCGTTCGATGTCGCGCCATTGGGTCGCACGGACTTTGTTGGCGAAAGCGTCGAAATCATGGGTGTGTCGTTCGATGAAATCATGATCGAGAACTGGCGGCTCGCCCGCTGCCCTTGCCGCATCGTCCCATTCGATGAGTAATTTGGCGAGGCCCGTGATCGCGGCAATGTCGCCGCCTGCCTTCACCTGATGATATTGGGTGGAAATCCCCGTTTCGGCCAATGTCACCATCTCCACCGGATTTTGCGGATCGGTGAAGCGTTCAAGCCCTCTTTCCCGCAAGGGATTGAAGGTGATGATCTCTACGCCACGCTTGCGTGCGCCGCGTAGGTCATGGAGCATCCGCGGCGCGTTGGATCCGACATTCTGTCCGAAGAAGAATATCGCATCACATTCCTCGAAGTCCTTGAGTTGGGTCGTCCCGACCGGCACCCCAATGGCCGCTTTGAGCGCGACGGAGGTGGATTCATGGCACATGTTGGAACTGTCGGGCAGATTCTGGTTGCCATACATCCGTGCCATCAGCCCATACATGTATGACGCCTCCAGGCTGGTGCGGCCGGAAGAATAGAAGACGACGGATTTGGGATCATATATGCGCAGCGCCGCCGCAATGGCGTCGAACGCCTCATCCCATGAACAGGCGACATATTTGTCCTGGTCTCTGTCATATCGCAGGGGGTGGGTCAGCCGACCATGCTGCTCGAGATCATAATCCCGCCACTGCCGCAATGCGGCGAGGCTATGTTCTTCAAAAAACGCAGGTGTCGTGCGCAGCTTTGTTAGCTCCCAAGCCGTCGCCTTTGCGCCTTCCTCGCAAAATTCGGCGGGATGGGGATGGGCAGGTTTGGGCCAGGCGCAACTGACACAGGCAAAGCCGTCGGCCTTATTCTGTCGGGCAAGCTCACGCAGGCCCTCGGCGGGCAGATGTTCGCGTGGCAGGATTTCGGCCAGAGAGCGAACCGATCCCCAGCCGCCGGCAGGCCCCTCGAACGGCTCGATACGGGGCTTGTCCGATCTCTGCTTTGCCATGGCTGTACCGCTCCTTCTTCCAGGCAATGGCAACGAGCGGAATGGGCGTTGGTTCACATGCCGGACCAAGCTGATGTGGATCAGCACAATTTGTTCGGAACGGCTTCTGCTGCCCTTCAGTTAATGCTGGAAAGGAGAATGTCCATGCTCAACCCGCCCGTCCGTTTCACCCGAGACGTCGAACAGTTTCAGCCAGATGAAGCGGAAACCATCGAGGGCTTGAAGCAGGCTTTCGACGTCATTCTGGAGCGGACGGCTGACGATTATGGTCATGCCGTTCGCTCGGTACATGCCAAGTCGCACGGGATATTGGAAGGCGAAATGCAGGTTGTGCCTGACCTGCCGCCTGAATTGGCGCAGGGTCTGTTTGCGCGGCCGGGCACGCACAAAGTCTATTTGCGCATGTCTACGAACGCGGGGGACATATTGCCGGACTCGATCAGCCTGCCGCGCGGGATGGCGATCAAGGTGCTGGACGTGGAGGGGGACCGGCTTCCCGGCTCGGAAGGAACGGCGCAGGATTTCGTTTTCGTCAATGGCCCGATCTTTCAGGCAAAGACGGCTGACAAATTTCTGGGCAATCTCAAACTGCTTGCCAAGACGACCGATCGCATGGAAGGCACGAAGAAAGCGGTGTCCGCAACGTTGCGCGGCGTACGTCACGCCTTTGAAGCTGCTGGAGCCAAGCCGCCTACGGCGCTCAATTCGCTGGGCGGCGCGCCGCAATCCGAGCCACTTGGCGATACCTATTACACGACGGTGCCCTTCCGGTATGGCGATCATATCGCCAAATTCAGCCTGGCGCCGATCGCGCCATCCATGACCGCGTTGACGGGGCAGGAGATCGCGGTCGACGGTCGCGAGAACGCAATCCGCGAAGATGTGCGAAAGGAGATGAGAGGCGTCGACGCACTCTGGGAGTTTCGCGTCCAGCTTTGCCGGGATTTGGAGAAACAGCCCGTGGAAGATCCGACCGTTGCGTGGGATGAAGAAGATGCGCCGTTCATCACCGTCGCCACGATCCGCGCGAACGCTCAGGACAGTTGGGATCCGGCGCTCGTGGAAAAGGTTAACGAACAAATGCGGTTCAGCGTGTGGACGGGCATCGCGGCACATCAACCGCTTGGCAACATCAATCGCGCACGCCGCGACCCCTATCGCCACTCCGCCGATTTTCGCGCGGCCTTCAACAACTGCCCCTATCATGAGCCGCAAAGGGGCGAAGCCTCGTCTTGAACCGATCCGTATTGAATTGCGTTTCCAGTGCCTTCGCAAGCATAAGGCACTGGAAACGAACCAACTTACGCGACCGTTTGCGCGATTGAATATGGTGGCGGGGAAGAGCCTGCCATCAACGTTTGCCGATAGGGCGGGCCGATTTTTGTCGGCAGGTCGGATGTCCTGCGCATTCTACACGTCGTCATTTGCGTAATGCCCCTATGGCATCATCGCCGGATGCCCGATAGAAGCGCATGACCATCCTCATTCCTCTCCTCGGCGACCAACTCAGCCATGGTCTGGCGCCGTTGCGCGATGTCGATCCATCGGATGCGGTGGTGCTCCTGATGGAGGTAGGGGATGAAGCAACCTATGTGCGGCATCACAAGCGCAAGATCGCCCTGATATTTTCGGCCATGCGCCACTTCGCCAAAGAACTCGAGGCCAAGGGCTGGCGCGTCGAGTATATGTGCATCGACGATCCGGGCAACAGCGGGAGTTTTACCGGAGAGGTCAAGCGGGCTGTCGAGCGTCATCGGCCGAGCGCGATCCGCATCGTCGAACCCGGAGAATGGCGGGTGAAGACGATGATCGATGGCTGGAGCAAAACGTTCGGACTTCCCGTGGATGTGCTGGTCGATGATCGCTTCCTCTGCGGCATATTGGAGTTCCAGACCTGGGCGCAGGCGCGCAACGACCTCGTCATGGAATTTTTCTACCGGGATATGCGCCGCAAGACCGGCCTGCTGATGGAGTCCGATGGACAGCCGACGGGCGGCGCATGGAATTTCGACAAGGAGAACCGCGCACCACCCAGGTGCGGCCTGAACTATCCAGAACCCATGCACTTTCAGCCCGATCAGATCACGGAGCAGGTGCTGGCGTTGGTAGAGGATCGTTATGGTCAGCATTTCGGGCGGCTGGAGAAATTCAGCCTGCCCGTGACGGCGGGGCAGGCGCGCAGGGCGCTCGGACATTTCGTTCGGACGGCATTGCCTGATTTCGGCACCTATCAGGATGCCATGGTGACAGGACAGGACTGGCTCTACCATAGCTGGCTCAGCCCGGCGCTGAACCTCGGCCTCCTGACGCCGCTGGAGGTCGCGCAGGCGGCAGCCGATGCTTATGCGGCTGGCGACGTGCCCTTAAATGCAGCGGAGGGATTCATCCGCCAGATCATAGGCTGGCGCGAATATGTCCGCGGCTATTACTGGCTCGAGATGCCGGAAGTGGGAGATGCCAACGCTCTTGCGGCAACGCGACCGCTGCCGGCATTCTACTGGACCGGCGATACCGACATGCTCTGCCTGGCAGAGGCGATCCGCAATACGCGAGACAATGCCTATGCGCATCATATCCAGCGTCTGATGGTGCTGGGCAATTTCGCCATGCTGGCGGGCATTCGCCCTCAGGATGTCGCGGATTGGTTCCTGATCGTCTATGCGGACGCATATGAATGGGTCGAACTGCCCAATGTCATCGGGATGAGCCAGCATGCCGATGGCGGACGCCTCGCGACGAAGCCTTATGCGGGCGGTGGCGCTTATATCAATCGTATGTCCGACCATTGCGGTGGGTGCCGTTATGACGTGAAGAAGAAAGTCGGGCCGGATGCCTGCCCGTTCAACGCGCTTTATTGGGATTTTCTCGCGCGGCACGAACGCCGCTTCCGTCGGAATCGCAGAATGGTTCAGATATACGCCAATTGGGATCGGATGAAGCCCGATGTCCGCGATGCCTATCGCGCAAGTGCGGCCGATTTTCTGGCGAAGCTGGAGCCTGCGGAAGAAGGCTGGGTCCGATAGGACTTAGTGTCGAAAGGCGACGCCTTTGCTGCGACGGCACGCTTCAGTCCTAACAAATTTCAGAGTCATCCTTTGGTCGCGAACGCAGCATAGCGCTCCCGCCAGGCGGTTACTTCGGCTCTCAAATGCGCAGGGGCGGTTTCTCCCGACAGGACGAAACCGGCGACGTTGCTGTCGGGGTGCATCAGCATCTTCTTCGATCCGTCGGTGAACCAAACCGGTACCAACATATCGCAGACGCCGTCGAGGATGGCGCCGGCCACGCCATTTTCGATCGCCTCGCTGCCGGGGAGCAAGCGCAGCATGATCGATACGCCTTCGAAGCAATTGCGTGGCTCACGGACAAAATCGAGCGACACCAAAATGCCGGATCGATCCGGACGAGCCTCGTCAGGCAAAGCCGTCATCCTGCGCCAGCCGCAAAACCAGGTTCGGCAAATATGCGGGCGCACGTCATGAATGCCGCACCCATGATCCGTCAGATGCGTACAATGGGTTCCGGCCGGCTTGTTGAAATCGGGCGTATCGACGGTAAGGATAGTGCAACAGATCGTGCAGTCGCCGCACGTCCGTTCAGGAAGGACGGGGCCCAGCAATGTGGTTTCCAGATCATTCTCTGCGCGCATGCCGGGTCAGGTGCCCGGAGCCTGCCTGAAATGCAAGTAGGGTACGCGCGCCTGCCCAAGGTGACGCTGCGCTGCTGAGCGGCGGTACCGGCCGATCATCCGATTTTGCCGTTGCAAAGGCTGGCGGGGCGACCGAAAGAGGGGGCATGAAAAATTGGCTATCCTTCGTTGCTGCCGGCCTTGTTTCCTTCCTCGCGTTGGGAAATCCGGGCTGGGCGCAATCTTCCCCTGCCGAATTGTACGGCGATCTGTTCCAACGCGTTCAGCTTGAAAAGCTGTTCCCCGACGGCAAGACCTTCGTCGACGCCACGCCGCGATCGGACCCGGCTGCGATCATGGCGGCCTATCGCCAGCAGCCACCCCAGGGCAAGGATGCGCTCGAGGCGTTCGTGCTGCGCCACTTCCGGGTGCCCGGCGTCAACGATCATGGCGCGTCCAACTTGCGCGCCCATGTGCGCACTCTGTGGCCCACCCTGGTTCGCCAGCCGGTCGAGCGGCAGGCGGGCAGTTCCGCGCTACCGCTACCTGCGCCCTTCGTCGTGCCGGGCGGGCGGTTTCGCGAAATCTATTATTGGGACAGCTATTTCACGATGCTGGGCCTGGCAGTCGATGGCCAGCAGCCGCTGATCGAAAGCATGTTGGTGGACTTCACCTCCACCATCGAGATTTACGGCCACATCCCCAACGGGATGCGCAGCTATTATCTCAGCCGCTCGCAACCGCCCTTCTATGCGTTGATGCTGGACCTGTCGAAGGATGACAGCGCCGACACCGCCACCCGTCAATTGGCGGCGCTGCGCGCCGAACATGCCTATTGGATGAAAGGCGCGTCCTGCGTGCAGCCCAGCGGCGCGTGCGAACGCGTGGTGCGGATGCCCGACGGCACGCTGCTCAACCGCTACTGGGACGACAAGGATACGCCGCGCGACGAATCCTACGCGGAAGATGTCGCGACCGCGTCGGAAGCAAAGGGCGACAAGGCGATCACCTATCGTCATCTGCGTGCCGGCGCGGAAAGCGGATGGGACTTTACCTCGCGCTGGTTCGGCGACGGACGGACGATCGCGACGATCCACACCACCGACATCGTGCCGGTGGACCTCAACAGCCTAATGCTGGCGATGGAACAGCGGATCGAGGTGCGTTGCCGCAAGGCAGGCGACGGCGCCTGCGCCACCGAATTTGCAGGGCTGGCGCGCAAGCGCAAGGCCGCGATCGACCGTTATCTCTGGGTGGCCAAGGAAAGCCGCTATGCCGATTGGGATAGCAAGGCGAAGAAGCCGACAGCCATCCTTTCCGCCGCAACACTCTATCCGCTCTTCGTCGGCGCGGCGTCGCCTTCACAGGCCAGTGCCGTTGCGACCACCGTCCGCGCCAAGCTGCTGGGCAGCGGCGGCCTGCGCACCACGCCCAATGCGACCGGCCAGCAGTGGGATACGCCCAATGGCTGGGCCCCGTTGCAATGGGTGGCGATCGACGGCCTGGCGCGAAACGGACAGGAAAAGCTGGCCCGCGATATAGCCGGACGCTGGATCGGCACGGTCGCGGCCGCTTATGCCGAAACCGGCAAGATGCTGGAAAAATATGACGTCGAAGAACGCAAGCCCGGCGGCGGCGGCGAATATCCGCTTCAGGACGGGTTCGGATGGACCAACGGCGTCACCAGCGCGCTGCTGGACCGCTATCCCGACATAGCGGCCGAACTGGAAAAGGCGGACTGAACGAAAAAGGGGCCGGGCGATTGGATCGCCCGGCCCCTTTTCCATGGCGGGGTGCCCATGGACACCCCGCTCATCCCTTAGAAGCTGTAGGCAGCGCTGAAGCGGAAGGAGCGGCCCAGGATCGGGCGGGCCAGGATCGTGCCTGCACCCTGCGATCCGATGATGCGCGGATTGCCTTCGGTCAGGCCCAGCTCGTCGGTCAGGTTGTTGCCGGTCACTGCCAGCTTCAACCGCTGATTGACGTCCACCGACACGCCTGCGTCCAGCTGATAATAGTTGGGCAGCAGCTGTGCATTCTCCGGGTCGGAGAAGCGGTCGCCCGTATATTGCAGCGTGGCGAAGATGGACGGACGGAAATCGCCCACCGTCAGTTCGTAGCTGGGCGTCACGCGCCACATCCATTTGGGCTGACGCTGCACGCGGTTGCCGGTGTTGTCGATGGTGCCGTTGCCGCTGAAGAAGCCGCGATAGGTGCCATCCAGATAGGTGCCCGCCGCCGCGATGCTGAAGCCCGCGAACGGACGGATCACGCCTTCCAGCTCGACGCCGGTCGCCTTCGCGCCGCCGACCGATTCATTGGGCACGCCGTTGATGATCTGCGTCGTGGCCAAACCGTCGAACTTATTGTGGAACAGGGTCGCGTAGAGGTTCAGCATCGGGGTCGATACCTTCAACCCGCCTTCATAGGTGTCCACCTTCGAGATGATGGTCAGCCCTTCGCGCAAATTGTCGAACTGCGGGAAGCTGTTGCCACGGCTGTACCGGGCAAAGACGCCGATCTGGCTGGTGAAGTCGTAATTGGCGCCCGCCGTCCACGACCAGCGCGATGCGTTATAGTCGATGCGGCTGGCTCCGCCCAGCTGCACGGTCCGGTCGTACAGGGTGGCGGCGCTGCCATCCTGATCGAAGGCCGCGCCGGAAGTGGCGACATCACCCACGACTTCGTGACGCTGCCAGCGCACGCCGCCATCGACGCGCAGCTTGTCGGTGATCTGAAGCTCATCGACCGCATAGAAAGCGATGTCGCGCCCTTCATAGCGGCCGTTCACCAGGAAGCTGGCGCCGGAGGTGAAGCCGTCGCGAGTCGCAATCCGGCCGTCGCCCAGCGTCAGGTTCAGGCGACGGGCATTGGGTTCGGCGGTCAGCAATACGTCATTGCCCAACGCCCAATTGTCGCGAGTGGTGTAGTTGGCGAGATAGAATCCGCCGGTCAGCGTGTTGCCGCCGGTCTTGAACTCCAGCGCCATGTCGTTGACGAAAGCGTCGATCCGCTTGCGCACGTCCCAGATGCCCGCACGCATAACCTGCGTGCCGGCCGCTGCCGCGCCGCCGCCCGATGCGTAGGTCAGGCTGCCCACGGTCGAGCCCGCACCGCCCAGCGTGGTGGCCATCGCCGCCGCGCTCATCGGCGCGTCGGTGGGAACCAGGCCGATGGTATTGGCCGTGCCCCACATATAGCTGGCACGTTCGCGAATGCTCAGGCCATCGACCAGCTCATAGTCGAAGCTGAGGCCCAGATTGCCCAGCTTCGCGCCGCGACCATCGGCCAGATCGACGGTGCGACCGGCATTGTTGGTGGTGACGCGCACATCGCGACCGGCAAGCGCGCCGGTGCCATGGTCGAAATTGGCATATTGGCTGATCTTGCTGCCGTCCTGATTGACGGGGATGGGCAGCAGCCACTGGCCATGATCGTTCAGATAACGGCCGTAGATCAGCAGCGAACCGCGACCGTCGAAATCATGGCGGATGTTCGCGGTGATCTGACCGCCCTTTTCGGCGCGGAATTGCGGATCGCGGATACCGTTGCCCTGCGCATAATAGCCGCCGACCATGAAGGTCGTGTCTTCGCTGATCGGGCCGGAAATCCAGGCGTCGCCACGGATTTCGTCATAATCGGTGTAGGACAGCTTCGCAAAGCCCTTGAGCGTCTGGCCGCCTTCGCGCTGCTGCACGTTGACGGTCAGGCCCGGCTGGCCGTTGGAAAAGAGCGAACCGGTGCCGCCGCGCACGGCTTCCACGCGATCGACGGTTTCGTCGAGGCGGATCAGCTGCGAATTTTCAAGGAAGGACAGGGTCGAAGGCGGGAAGAAAGGCACGCCGCCCAGCTGGAACGTCACGAACTGCGCGTCGCCGCCCGACGGATAGCCGCGCACGAAGATGTTGGCGCCGTTCTGGCCGCCGGAGCTTTCGGCGCTGACGCCCGGAATGGTGCGCAGCAGGTCGGCCGTGCTGTTGGGCGCGGCGCGGGCGATGGCGTCGCTGGACAGGCTGGTGACGGCAAAGGCCGCATCCTGACGACGCGTACCGGCGCCTGCGGTGCCGACGACGACGATGTCGGCCTGATTCTCATCGGCCGCCACGTTGGGCGCATCCTGCGCGGCAGGGGCGGTCTGGGCCATCGCGCTCCCGGCGAGCAGGGCGAAGGGGGCGGCGCCGGCCAGAAGCAGCCTGGACGCGGATGAACGGAAAGTACGCATTATGATATTCCTCCTGAGCCTCCGGCATTCTCAAAGGAGCCGGATCGCAATCATGTTCGGGAAGCCGCGTTGAACGATATCTTCCACCACCCGCATCGGAACGCGGGCGCAACGGCGCCCTGATCGCTTAATCGCGCGCTCGCAAGAAAGTTTCACACCTGTTGCAATTCGATAATTGGGTGTGACATTGATGCATCACAGCGCTCGCATGGCCGTGATGGGCGCCGGCCTTCTGACGGAGCCTTTGGATCAATTCGCCCCGACACACGCAGACGATCTGACAGCGTCAGAGCCTAGACGCCAAACATCGCAAGGTTCCGAAAACTACTAGGGTAGTCGGCCGAGCGATATGTCTGGGCATTGCAAGGACTGGTGGTTGCGCCGGTCGTCGGCCTTATGCCGTCGTCAGCACGCCGCTATATGCGGGATCCTCCAATGCTTTGCCGGCTCCCATTGCTACGCAGGTCAACGCATCGTCTGCCACCCGTACCGCCAGACCGGTCTGCTCTGACAAAGCCTGATCGAGATGGCCGAGCAAAGCGCCGCCGCCGGTCAATGTTATCCCCTCATCTATGATGTCGGCGGACAATTCCGGGGCTGTCTGTTCCAGCGCAGACATGACGGCCAGCTTGATCTGCCCCACGCCTTCGACCAGCGCTTCTGCGATTTCCGCTTCGCTGATCGTAATCTCCGCGGGACGGCCATTGACCAAATCACGGCCCTTGACCTGCATCATGCGCCCTTGATCAAGCGGTATCACCGCCGAACCGATATTATGCTTGATGCGCTCGGCGGTCATTTCGCCGATCATCAGATTGTGATTGCGCCGCACATGAGAGGCGATGGCCTCGTCGAGCTTGTCGCCCCCCATGCGAACGGAATTGCTGTAGGCGATGCCTTGCAAAGACAGGATCGCCACCTCCGTCGTGCCGCCACCTATATCCACCACCATGGCGCCGAGCGGCTGGGTGACCGGCAGGCCCGCGGCGATCGCCGCCGCCATGGGCTCGTCGATCAATTGAACGCGCGATGCACCTGCGTTCATGGCCGCGATCTGTATCGCGCGACGCTCCACCATCGTCGATCCGGACGGGACGCAAATGACGACCGCATGGCGCCGACCAAGCCGTCCGGACGAACCGACGGCCTTGGCCATGAAATGCTTTATCATCTGTTCTGCCACGTCGATGTCGGCGATGACGCCGTCCCGCAATGGCCGGATCGCCTGAATATTGGCGGGAGTCTTGCCCATCATGGGCTTTGCTTCATTCCCCACAACCTTGACGCGCCGAACACCGGCTATGGTTTCGAGTGCGATAACCGACGGTTCGTTGAGCACGATGCCACGATCGCGCACATGGATAACCGTATTCACCGTGCCAAGGTCGATCGCCATGTCATGAGCGGAGGAGGCAAATAGTCTGCGAAACATCTGATATCCGATTGGGAACAGCCAAAGCCCTTGCTTGCGCCGCTTGACGGCGCAATGGCTGTACGCTGAGCTGGATGATTGTCGGGATCATCGGAGTTTTCGGGGCGGCGCGTCGGTCAGGTAACGTTACCGCATATGCTGCGTTCAACTTGCCTCGTCACGGCGTATGTTCGGATCATGCGCAGGCAATCGAACCGGCAGAATCAGTACCGTTCAGCGCCTCGAACTTGGATCGCATATCCAGCCGACGTCATTCATCATTGTCTTGCTGCGCTTCGTTCACCCCGGCGACGACCATCTCCAGCACGCGCGTCGCCAATTCCATCTCTTGCATGCTCAGATTGACAAATACCTTGGTTCGAATGTCGGATAGGATAGGCTGCACCTGTTCGACCACCGCTCTGCCAGCGGCCGTGATCTCGATATAGCGCGAACGTTTGTCGGTCGGGTTTTCTACGCGTCGGATAAGACCATCTGATTCCAGCGAATTCAAGGTCCTGATCAGCGGCGGCCATTGGATGGCAAGGCGAGCCGATAACAAGGACGTGGTGATAGGCGGCGTGGCAACGCTGAGTACGAACAAAGTCTGCCATCTGGACCGGGACTGACCGGTCGCTGCCATCATCCGATTTTCGACATGCGTTCCCCAGCGACGGGCTGACAGCGAAAGAATTCGGGTCAGTCGAAATTCGACATCATCCCGCGACCCTTCGGGAAAATAGGCGCGATATTGTGGTGTCGTGCTGTCGAACGGATCGACCGGATTCGGATTGTCAGAGGTCATGCCATTCCCATCGCAATGCAGGCGAACCGAATTTAAGCCCGCTCTTCGCTCATAGCGACGCGCATGGCGAACTGCAAAAATGCCGAATTTCTTGAGTTTTCTTTCAGCGATAAGGGCCGTTGACAAACTATGTACCTAGATACATAAATACGGATGAGGCCGCAGCAGAAGGCCAGGAGAGGGAAGACAGATATGCGATTGAGCACGCAGCGCATCCGCACGAACGCGAGTGTCCTGGCCATTGTCGGCTTTACCATGGCGATAGTGCCTCAATATGCGGCGGCGCAGGAGGCGGCGACAGCCCCACCGTCCGCCTCGGCCCAGCCCGCAGGTGAAGAACAGAATGTCGCCGCTCCGGCCGGCTTGCCGGTGACGGACATCGTCGTCACGGGTACGCGCCTTGGCTCCAGCTTCAACGCACCGACGCCCGTAACCTCGATCGGTGCGGAACGGCTGGATGCGTTGGGCATCACCAATGTCGGTGAAGCGCTGAATCAGTTACCCAGTTTCCGCGCATCGAGCGGCCCTGCGGCTCAGGCCAATCTGGGCGGCAATATCGGTGCGCGCCTGCTCGATCTGCGCGGCCTCGACCCGCAGCGCACGCTTGTCCTGGTCGATGGCAAACGGTTCGTGCCCAGCACCGTGCAAGGATCGGTCGATACCAACCTCATCCCGTCATCCTTGCTCCGCACGGTCGATGTCGTGACCGGGGGTGCGTCGGCGGCCTATGGTTCGGATGCCGTCGCTGGCGTCGTGAACTTCGTCCTGGACCGGAAGAAGGAAGGTCTGGACGGCGAATTTGCCGCCGGCATGTCGCAACGCGGCGATGACGGCAACCTGTTTGCCAGCCTGTCGGGTGGCATGAGCTTTGGCGACCGGATCCATGTAATCGGCGCGGTCGAATATGAAAAGCTGGATGGATTGGGTACGTGCACAAGCCGCAGCTGGTGCAACAGCCAGACCCTGATCCTTGGCAATACGCCCGGCGCCGGCGGCCTGCCCGCCAATCTGATCATCGGGGGGGTCAATACATCGACCATGTCTCCTGGCGGGCTGATCAACCGTTCCTATAATGCGGCGGGTCAGGCGATCGGCACGACGGCGACCGACCCCCTGCGCGGGACCAAGTTCCTGGCTGACGGAACGCCTGGGCGTTTCCAATATGGCACGCTCGTCGGCCCGCTATTCATGCTCGGCGGCGAGGGGCAGGGGCGTAACGGCTTTATCTCGGCGCTGCGACTCAAGGTGCCGCTGGAACGAGTGTCCACCTATGGCGCGCTCACGGCGGAATTGACCGACGATGTGACGCTGACGGCCGACGTGTCTTACGGGCGCGTGAAAGGCACGGTCGATGGTGCGATCTTCCGCGACTTCAATGGTACGCTGATGGGCCGTATCAAGCGCGACAATCCCTTCATCCCGGCCGCAGTAGCATCCGCCATGGACGCCAATGGCGTCGCATCCTTCATCCTGGGCAAGGCGGCATTCGACCTTGGCCCGGGCCGGGCGACATCGACGACAGAAACATATCGCGGCGTTCTGGGCGTCGAGGGTAAGCTGAGCGACAAGTGGACGGTCAACGGCTTCTATCAATATGGCCGGACCAACTTCACCCAGCGCGCGACCAATCTCGTCAATCAGGCCCATCTTTTGAAGGCCGTGGACGCTGTGCGGTCCGGCGGCCAGATCGTATGCCGTGTCAATGCCGACGCCATAGCCAGCAATGACGATGCTGCCTGCGTACCCTTCAATCCTTTCGGCGAGGGGCAATTTAGCCAGGCATCGGTGGGTTATATCACCGGCAACGGTCTGCAACATACGGTCAATGAACAGCATGTGGCAGGCGTGGACCTGCGCGGCGAACTGTTCGACCTGCCCGCCGGCCCCGTGACGGTGGCGATCGGCGCGGAATATCGCCGGGATACGGTGGATGGCACTGCCGATCCGATTTCGGCCGCGAACGGCTTCTATTCGCTCAACGGCTCCGCTCTGTCCGGCGGCGTTACCGTCAAGGAAGTGTTCGGCGAAATCGCGGTTCCGATATTGCGGGATTCGGCGGTCGGCCATGCGCTCGACCTCAATGGCGCCGTCCGTCGTACGCATTACAGCACGACGGGATCGGTCACGACCTGGAAAGCGGGGCTGGTCTATGAGCCGGTCGAAGGCGTCCGGTTCCGTGGTACCCGGTCGCGCGACATTCGCGCGCCAAACATCTTCGAACTGTTCGGACCGCAGACGCTTCGTTCGATCGGCCTGTCCGACCCGCTGAACGGCGGCTTGCAGACCAATCCCTTCGTCATTACCGGCGCAAATCCGGACCTGTCCGTTGAAAAGGCGGACAGCTGGACCGGTGGCTTCGTCATCGCGCCGCGTCATGGCATTTTCCAGCGCATGCGCCTTTCGGTCGATTATTATGACATCAAGGTCGCCGATGCCATCGGCGCGCTTGGTGCACAGACCCTCGTCAATCGCTGCGCGCAGGGCGCCACCAATTTCTGCAGCCAGATTACGCGCGATGCCAATAATCAGATTCTTCAGGTGCGCGACGTCATCCTCAATTCCAATGCGCTCAAGACCAGCGGCTATGATATCGAGCTTCAATATCGCCAGCCGCTCGGATCGTGGGGCGAGTTGAACGCACAGTTGATCGCGAACATCACCAAGGAGCTGACCACTGTCGACGCCTTGGGCGCAGTGGATCGCGCGGGCCAGACGGGCGTGCGCACCGGAACGATACCGGGCGTGCCCGACTATGTGCTGGACGGCGTCTTGACCTGGACGGTGGGCAAGTTCCAGCTGACCGGCCATGGCCGCTATATTCCTTCGGGCATCTATTGGACCAACTTCGTTGGCCCCGATCAGGATGGTTATGCCGTCACTGCCCCGAACAGCGTCGACAATAATAATGTGCCCAGCCGCTTCTACCTCGACATGACGGCGCGGGTGAATGTCGAAACCGGCAATGGCCGGACCTTCCAGTTGTTCGCCACGATCAACAACCTGCTCGATCGGGATCCGCCGGCGATGCCCGGCCCATCGGGCGGCACCAACCAGATCCTGTTCGATCCGGTCGGCCGTGCGTTCAAGGTCGGTGCGCGCTTCCACTTCGGCAAATAAGGCGCAGGCGCGAGAGGCATTGAGATGACCATGAACGCAACCGATCCATCTCCCCCCGGCGTCATCATGGTGACGGACGTGATTGAGCGCCAAAGGATCAATGCGTTCGTCATCCGCCTCGTCGCGATATCCTGGACCGTCACCTTTCTCGACGGCTTCGACATGCTCGTCATTTCCTTCGTCGCACCCTATTTGCGCGACGGGTTTGGCGCCGACGTCATTTCCCTGGGCGAATTGTTCGCCGTGGGCGTGTTCGGCGCGATGCTGGGCGGGATCGCCTTCGGTTGGCTGGGCGACCGGTATGGACGGCGCCCGATCATCATCGCGTCAGTCGCGGCGTTCGGTGCCACCAGCATGGCCATCGCGCTCGCGCCGGGCATGCAGGCATTGTTGCTGCTGCGCTTCCTGAACGGTGTGGCCCTGGGCGGGTTGATGCCGCTCGCCTGGGCACTCAATATCGAATTTGTGCCCAGCCGCTATCGGGCTACCGTCGTGACCATCATCATGATGGGCTATACGCTGGGCGGCGTGGTCGCCGGACCGATGACAGTCTGGCTCGCGCCCCATTGGGGCTGGCAATCGGTATTCATGGTATCGGGCATCGCGACCCTGCTGCTCGTCCCGCTTCTTTTCGTCCTGCTGCCGGAATCCGCCCGTTATCTGGCGGTCAAGGGGCGATCGCCCGAAAAGATCGCCAAGGCGCTGAACGCACTTGAGCCGGGACTTGGCGCAAGGCCGGAGGATCGTTTCGTGGTGACGGACGAAATGGCTGGTTCGACAGGGCAGGGCTTTCGGATCACGACCCTGTTCAAAGGCGATCTGCGCCCGATCACCACCTTGCTCTGGCTGGCCTATATCGGCAGTTCGATGGCGGTCTATTTCAAGTCGAACTGGGGGCCGATCATCTTCGAGGATGTCGGCTTTACCCGGACCCAGGCGGCGATGATCATGTCGGTCAGCTCGATCGGCGGTTCGCTTGCGGGCCTGGCGCTCATGCGCTTTACCGATCGACTGGGTCCGATCGCAATCGCCTTCTATCCGATGCTGGCGGCGCCGTTGCTGTTGCTCATGGGGCTGGCACCC
>Ga0209147_100453_pt1 | contig 25782 bp, 25 predicted proteins | sample AraplaCol_mLB_r2_FD_184278 | JGI IMG/M metagenome (GOLD analysis project Ga0209147, IMG submission 184278) | Arabidopsis root microbial communities from North Carolina, USA - plate scrape CL_Col_mLB_r2 (SPAdes) (version 2) | ecosystem: Host-associated > Plants > Roots > Endosphere | place: USA... | reverse complement strand
CGCCCTTCTCTATCGCCTTGCGGGCAAAGCGGTCGTCGATCACATCGTGCAGGACGATGCCGCCATAGCTGTGGATCGCCTGGTTCACATCCTCCCGCGCGCCAAGCGAGGTGATGACGATCGGCACCTTATAGTGCACGCAAAGCGCCAGATCCTCCTCCAGCCGGGCATTGGTGCGGTGGACAATCAGGTTGACGGCGAAGGGCGCGTCGGCATCGGTCAGTTCGGCCTGCAACTGCTGCAACCACGCCTCGAACAGGCCGGACGGCCGCGCGTTGAGCGAGGGGAAGGCACCGACGATACCGGCGCGGCATTGCGCCATGACGAGCGCGGGCTGCGAGATGATGAACATCGGCGATCCGATCAGCGGCAGCGCCAGGCGCCCCTCCAGCAATGTCGGCAGGGTCATGAACCAATGTCTCCTCTCTTCTATCTTCCCCGGCGCTAACACTGGTCGCGCCGGGGAAAAAGGCCAAAATATACTGTATTGATGTATTAATACAGCAATGCTAAAATCCCCTTATGCGAACAGGCTGAGGAGCCGGACGATGTATAGCGAAAGCGATTTACAGGATGCCGTAGCGGCGGGTGCCATCCGCCCCGAAGTGGCGCAGGCATTGCGCGATCATGTGGCGGGGCTGCGCGCCACGCCGCTGGTCGATGAAGAACATTTCCGGCTGCTGACCGGCTTCAACGATATCTTCGTGTCGATCGCCAGCGTCATCCTGTTGCTGGCGGTCGGCTGGCTGGGCAATGCCCTGCGATTCGGGGCGCCGGAGCATCAGCCGGTCTTCATGTCCGGCCTGCTGATCGCGGCCGTCAGTTGGGGCCTGGCCGAATATTTCACCCGGACACGGCGCATGGCGCTGCCCTCCATCCTGCTGCTGATCGCCTTCGTCGGCGGGGCCGCCTTTGCCGTGGGCGCGATCGGCATCCAGATGTTTCCGCGTGCGGGCGACAGCCTCGGCTCGTTGATCCTGTGCCTCGCGGCGGCAGCGGGCGCGCTGGCCGCATGGCTGCACTGGCGCCGCTTCATGGTGCCGATCACCGTCGCGGTCGGCGCCGCAGCGGCGGCAGGCGTGGGCGTGACGCTGATATTGGCGGCGGTGCCCGGTAACGGCACCCTGCCCTTTCTGCTGTTGCTGGCAGCCGGCCTCGCCATCTTCGCACTCGCCATGTGGTGGGACATGAGCGACCGGGCACGCACCACGCGCCGGTCCGACGTCGCCTTCTGGCTGCATCTGGCCGCTGCGCCTATGATCGCCCATTCGCTCTTCCATCTGCTGGGCGTGCTGGATAGCGATCAGATCAGCGTCGGCCGCGCGGTGCTGGTGGTCGCGCTCTATGTCGCCTTCGGCCTCGTTGCGCTGGCGATCGACCGGCGGGCGCTGCTGGTGTCCAGCCTCGCCTATGTGCTCTTCGCCCTCTACGCCCTGTTCCGGCAGGCGGGTGCGGTCGAATTGTCCTGGGCGCTGACGGCGCTGGTGATCGGATCGGCACTGCTGCTGCTCTCGGCCCTGTGGCACCATGCCCGCGCCTGGATCGTCCATGGCCTGCCGGATGCGGTGACGCAGCGCCTGCCCTATCTGGACCGGGCGGCGGCGTAAGAGGGCGTACAGGGTCATAGCAAAGTCACCATCGGGTCAGGCCAGCGAAGTTCACACCGTCGCTGGCCTGTTGTTTTGGGCCTTTTGCGCCGGCCATCCGACGCCAAAGCAGCGGCGACGCGCCACCCATGCGCCGTCAGAGCGCCACTTCGATCATGGATGCGCGCCTGTCGGGTCACGCCGACGCGCCACCGACGCGCCGGGCGGGTCATCATGGAGGGGCGTGAAAGACGGATGTTAAGCGCGCTCATCCGACAGGATAGATCAAAGATTATCCTACATTGGAAGGATGATGTGGGACACCCTTCTCCCCAGGAGGGAGAAGGATACGAAGCCTTACCGCGTAGCGGTTAGGCGGAGTTGGATGAGGGGGATGGCGCGAGGTCAGATGGCTCTTGTGAGGCTGGCCCCCTCACCCAGCTTCGACTAGGCAGCAAGCTGCCAAGTCTGCGCAGCCCTCTCCCTCAAGGGAGAGGGGTAAGAAGATGGCTGCTCCTAACCACAAACTGCCCTGACCTGCGTCGTCACCCTGAACTTGTTTCAGGGTCCATTTCTCCGCACAGAGCAATGGTTTTTTGGGCTTGATGGATGATGAAACAAGTTCAGCATGACGAATGATTAACGGCAAGAAACCACCCTTCCCCGCCCCTCAATCCTCGACGATCCGCAGCAGCTTGCGTTCGACCGGCGCCAGTACGCCCTGCAATTCCTGGCCGCGCTTCAATATCTGGCCGCCTTCGCCGACCAGCGTCCACATGCCCTGTCGGTTACGCAGGGCCGGTCGCTTTTCGATGCGATATTCGGGGCGTTCGGCGGCGCGGCGGAAGGCGCTGAAGATCGCGGCTTCGCGGCCCATGTCCATCGCATAGTCGCGCCAGTGGCCGGCCGATACCATGCGGCCGTACAGATCCATGATCCGTTGCAATTCCAGCCGGTCGAACCCGACCTGGCTGGCCGCCCCATGCTGTGGAAACGGCGTCACATTCGTCATCAGGCCCGGTCACGCTCCCTGAACAGCCGCACGTCGCTGCTCACATCCTGTCTTTCGGCCATCAGTTCGGCAAGCCTCTTCTGCAACTGCTCGACTTCGCACTGGAGCAGTTCCAGCTTCTGCTTTTCCGGGTCGAAACAGTCGGTGCAGGGCGTGCCATAAGGCATGAAGTCGCGCTGATAGGCGGTAACGTCCACCAGCATCGCGCGGGCGGGGATGCCCACCATGGTCGCGGCTTCGGCCACATCCTTCGTCACGACCGCATTGGCGCCGACCCGCGCACGGGCGCCGACCTGAATAGGCCCTAGCACCTGCGCGCCGGAACCCACGATCACGCCGTCATGCAAGGTCGGATGACGCTTGCCGGCGATGCCGTTGGCCGGATCGGTGCCGCCCAGCGTGACATTCTGATAGAGGGTGACGTCGTCGCCGATCTCCGCCGTCTCGCCGATCACGGTGAAGCCATGGTCGATGAAGAAGCGCTTGCCGATCTTTGCGCCGGGATGAATGTCGTTGCCGGTCAGGAAGCGCGACAGATGATTGACCGCACGAGCGAGGAAGAAGAGATCGGCGCGGTAGAGGCGATGCGCCACGCGATGGAAGGCGAGCGACCAGACGCCGGGGTAAAGCAGGATTTCGGCACGGGACCGGGGCGCGGGATCGCGGCTTTTGACCGAATCCAGATAGGCAATGAGGTTGCGCACCATCGAACGTCCCTGATCGTTTCAACCGTTGTTATGAGCAACGCATATAAGGGAATGAGCCGGTCTTTTCCAGATGGCGACATCGCGCCCGCTTTTTAGCAATAAATAGAAACTTGCTTGGCCGTTCAGGATATTCCAATCATGAGAGTAGACAATTAGACATGACGGCATGAAGGGTATCGGATGATCGACACATTGGTCGCCAATTTCAGCGACATCTGGCCCTTCATCCTGGTCGGGTTCGGCGCGCAGGTGATCGATGGCGCGCTGGGCATGGCCTATGGCGTCATCTCCAGCACGTTGTTGCTGACTTTGGGCGTGCCGCCCAGCCGCGCATCGGCCAGCGTCCATGTCGCCGAAACCTTCACCACCGGCGTGTCGGCGATCAGCCATATCCTGCACCGCAATGTCGACTGGAAGCTGTTTTCCAAGCTGATCATTCCCGGCGTCATCGGCGGCGTAACCGGCGCCTATGTGTTGTCGAACATCGACGGCGCGGTCGTGAAGCCGCTGGTGCAAATCTATCTGGCGTCGATCGGCCTCTACCTCATCTGGCGCGGATTCCACCTGCCGCCCAAGCCGCGCGATCCCAAATGGGTGACGCCGCTGGGGCTGGTCGGCGGCTTCATGGATGCGTCTGGCGGTGGCGGCTGGGGACCGGTGGTGACGTCCAACCTGCTGCTGCAAGGGTCCAGCCCGCGCCACACGATCGGCACGGTCAATACCGTCGAATTCATCCTGACCACTGCGATCAGCCTGACCTTCCTGCTGCATCTGGGCTGGGAAGCCTTTACCACCTATACGCTGGGCCTGCTGATCGGCGGCGTGGTGGCCGCGCCCTTCGGCGCGATGCTGGCGCGCCGTGTCGCGCCGCGCACATTATTTTCGGCGGTGGGCGTGGTGTTGACGCTGACGTCGATATTCGGCGTGGTTAAATGGCTTGGACTTATCGGCTGAGCCTCTTATATTCGGCTTTCTGATCGAGGAAGCCGATAAATGTCCAGTTACCTGCCCACGTTGAAACAGCTGCAATATCTGGTTGCGCTGAAGGAACAGGGCCATTTCGGCAAGGCGGCCGATAGCTGCTTCGTCACCCAGTCGACCCTGTCGGCGGGCATCCGCGAACTGGAATCGCTGATCGGCGTGACGTTGGTGGAGCGGACGCGGCGGGTTGTGCGCTTTACGGCGCTGGGCGACCGGATCGTGGAGAAGGCGCATCGCGTCCTGCGCGAGGCGGAGGAACTGGCGGCGATCGCGCAGGCGTCGGGCAAGCCACTGAGCGGGGAACTGCGCATGAGCGTGATCCCGACCATCGCCCCCTTCCTGTTGCCGCGCCTGCTGCCCCGGTTGCGGAGCGATCGGCCCGAACTCAAACTCTATCTGCGTGAGGAAACGAGCCAGGCGGCGATCGAATCGCTGCGCCATGGTAATGTCGATTGCGTGCTGCTGGCCCTCCCCTTCCCCATGGGCGACATGGAGAGCGAAATCCTGTTTCAGGACCGGCTCTATGTCGCCTTTCCCAAGGACGAGCCGACCAATCCGCCCGAATGGATCGACCCGGACATGATCGACGAGAGCAAGCTGCTGCTGCTGGAGGACGGGCATTGCCTGAAGGACCATGCGCTGGCGGCATGCAACCGGCCTGACCTGCGCGCCAGCACGACGATGATGGGCACGTCGCTGCACACGCTGATCCAGATGGTCGACAATGGGCTGGGCGTGACGATGATCCCGGAAATGGCGATCGCCAGCGGGATATTGGAGCATACGAACATCACCGCGCGGCCCGTGGATTCGGCACGGTCGTCGCGCGATATCGCGCTGGTGTGGCGGCGTAACAGTCCGCGCGAGAAGGAATTTCACCTGCTCGCGGGGATTTTGCGGGATGCGGCGGTGACCAGTTGCCGGTTGCCCGAGGCGGCCTAAGCCGTCCAGCCCTTCGCTTTCGCCTCATCCTCCGCGCGGGCGGCGACCCATGCGGTGGCGCCGTCGGCGAAATGCTCCTTCTTCCAGAAGGGCGCGTCGGATTTCAGCCAGTCGATCAGGAAGGCGCAGCTTTCCAGCGCGGCGGTGCGGTGGCGGGACGCGGTGCCGACGAAGACGATGCGCGCGCCCGGTTCCAGACGGCCGAAGCGGTGGATGATGCTGACGCCCAGCAGCGGCCAGCGGGCCAGCGCTTCGTCCACGATGCGGTCGACCTGCGCCGCCGTCATCGCCGGATAATGTTCCAGCTCCAGCGCGATCAGGCTGCCCTCGCCCCGTACGATGCCGGTGAAGCTGGCCACGCCGCCGCCGCCCAGTGCTTCCAGCGCGGTCAGTTCAGCGGCGACGTCGAAATCCTCCGCCTGGATCGCGATCCGCTTCATCCGCCGGTGACCGGGGGGAAGAGCGCGACTTCCTTGGCATCGCCGATGACGGTGTCGAGCGGCACGAAACGCTGGTCGATCGCGGCGCGCAACTTGGCGGGATCACTCAAAACTTGCGCATAGCCGCCGCCGCGCGTGGCCAACTGCGCGATCAGGTCGGCGACTGTGACGCCCGGCGCCGGGCGTTCCACCCGCTCCTCGTCATGGCCGATGCTTTCGCGGACCCAGGCGAAATAGACGATGGTGATCACATCGTCAGTCCATATGCTTGATGCCGACGCGCAGATAATCCCAGCCAGTGATCAGCGTCAGAATAGCGGCGGCCCAGAGCGTGGCGATGCCGACCAGTTGCACGAAGGGGAAATGCGGGACGGCGCCGGCGAGAATCAATGCGCCCAGCGCGATGATCTGAAAGGTCGTCTTCCATTTGGCGAGGCGGGATACCGGGACCGACACCTGCAAGCCCGCCAGAAATTCGCGCAGGCCCGACACCGCGATCTCCCGCAGCAGGATGATCATCGCGGCGGCGATGTGGATGCCGGCAATATCGCGGGTCGCCGCCAGCATCAGAATGACCGCGCCGACCATGATCTTGTCCGCGATCGGATCGAGGAACACGCCCAGTTTCGACACGGTCCCCTGCGCACGGGCCAGATAGCCGTCGAAATAGTCGGTAATGCCCATCAGGCAGTAAAGGCCGAAAGCCAGCGCATAGCCGGTGGTCCAGCGCGCGCCCAGCTCAGCCGGCCACAGGAGTGCCACCAGCAGCGGCACGGTGAAGATGCGCGAAAGCGTCAGCAAATTGGGCAGCGTCAGCATGGCCGCGAAGTGCCACAGTCCGGGTCGGGGCACAAGCCAGACTGTATCCCGTTCAACGCTATTGGACATGGACGTCGCCAGCGGCTAGACCCCGCCCCGGTCGCTAACGGGAAAGAAGACCCCCTTATCCATGCAAGCCTCTCTCAGGCTCTTGAACAAGCGCCGTTTTCTGCCGCTTTTCATCACTCAGCTGCTGGGTGCGTTCAACGACAATCTGTTCAAGAACGCGATGGTGCTGTTCGTCGTGTATCAGGTGTATAACGACGAACGGTCGGAAACCTGGTTCAGCGCGCTGGCCACCGGCGTCTTCATCCTGCCCTTTTTCCTGATGTCCGCGCTATCAGGCCAGTTGGCCGACCAGCGCGACAAGGCCGTCATCATCCGATGGGTGAAGGCGGCGGAAATCGGGATCATGGTGGTGGGCGCGACGGGACTCGCGCTGATCTGGAGCGGGATCGCCATCCATACGCTGGCCATACCGCTGCTGCTGGCCGCGCTCTTCGCCATGGGCATTCACTCGACCTTTTTCGGCCCGATCAAATATGCGATCCTGCCCCAGCATCTGCATGACGACGAAGTGTTGGGCGGCACGGGGCTGGTCGAGGCCGGCACCTATATCGCGATTCTGGCCGGCACGATTCTCGCCGGCATCATCCCGGTTCAGGTCGCCGCCGTCGGCATCATCATCACCGCGCTGATCGGCTATGTCGCCGGGCGCAAGGTGCCGCCGGCCCCGTCGCTGCTGGAAGCGCAGCCGATCGATTTCCACATCATCCGGTCCTCGGTCAGGCTGGTGCGCGGCACGATGCACATCCGCCGGCTGTTCCTGGCGATCATGTCGATCAGCCTGTTCTGGGCGGTCGGCTCCATCCTGTTCATCCAGTTTCCGCCGCTGGTGAAGAATGTGCTGACCGCCGACAAGCCGGTCGCCAGCCTGTTCCTCGCCATCTTCTCGATCGGCATCGCCATCGGTTCCATCGCGATCAACCGGCTGTTGCAGGGCCATGTATCGGCCAAATATGCCCCCGCCTCCGTCATCGGCATGGGCCTGTGCATCGTCGTCTTCCACATCGTGTGCGATCTGTGGACGCCGGCCGCCAATGGCCAGATGCTGTCGCTGACGGGCTTCCTGGCCCATCCGCTCGCCATTCCGCTGTCCTTCTGCCTGCTGGGCGTCGCGACGTTCGGCGGCATGTTCGTGGTGCCGCTCTACGCCTTCCTGACCACCACGGTCGAAAAATGCGAAGCCGCACGCACCGTGGCAGCGAACAATATCGTCAATTCCGGTGCGATGGTGATTGGATCGCTTTGCGCCATTGGCCTCAGCATCGCAGGCGTATCGGTGGTGATGCAGTTGCTGCTGGTCGCGATATTGACGCTGCCCTGCGCGGCCATGGCCTGGGCGCTGCACAAGGCCTGTGACGGCCCCTTATGCCATTGACCGGCTGCCCGGTCCGCTATTCAGAAAATGAAGCTGTAGAAGGCCGTGAAAAAGGCCACGAAGCTCAGGCCGAACAGCTTCCAGTCGCTGTCGTCATTGCTAAGGCGCCTGGCGCGCGCGGAGCCTTTTTCGGCCACGCGCAGCACATGGGCCGGCAGCCGCTGGCGAAAAGGATGGCGGGCCGATTCGGTGGTGAGGACGAGAGGTCGGTTTCGCATGACCACGGGTTAACGAAATATTTACCATTAAGGCCAGTGCATTTTGTGGTTAAAATCGGCCTGTCCCGGTGCGGGACAGACTTGACTGTATGATGTGAATAATACAGCATGAACGAAGAGATGAACGAGTCCCACCCTGTCGATGCCCCCGCCGCGTCGGAACGCCCCTTTGGCGCCGGCCCGCCCAGCGCTTTCGCGCGTCCAACGCCCTGGCGCCGACGGGTGCAGATTGCCGGATGGGTGGCGGCGGCCGGCCTGGCCGTGCTGATGATCATCATCGCCTGGCTGGCGGTCACGGCGCCGCTATCGCGATCGCTCAAGCCCATCGCTCCGCCCGCGATCAGCCTGATGTCGGCGGACGGCCATCTGATCGCCCGACGCGGCGCGGTGATCGACAAGCCGGTGACGGTCGCGGAACTCCCCGCCCATGTGCCGCAAGCGTTCATGGCGATCGAGGACAGGCGCTTCCAGAGCCATTGGGGCGTCGACCCGCGCGGCATCGCGCGCGCCATGTGGCATAATATCTGGTCGGACGGATCATCGCAGGGCGGCAGCACCATCACGCAGCAGTTGGCAAAGGGCGTGTTCCTCTCCAGCGACCGGACCTTCGGCCGCAAAGCGCGCGAGGCGCTGATCGCGATGTGGCTGGAAGCCTGGCTGACCAAGGATCAGATCATGGAGAGATATCTCTCCAACGTCTATTTCGGCGACAATGTGTACGGGCTACGCGCCGCGGCGCTGCATTATTTCAACCGGTCGCCCGACCGGCTGACCATTCCGCAAGCCGCGATGCTGGCGGGGCTGCTGAAGGCGCCGTCGCGCCTTGCCCCCACGTCCAACCTGAAGGGCGCACGCACCCGCGCCGCGCTGGTGACGCAGGCGATGGTCGATGCCGGCTATATCAGCCAGGCGGAACGCAACGCCCTGCCCCCAGTCCGCCTCAACGTGCATGACGATCCCGATCCGACCAGCGGCACCTATTTCGCCGACTGGGTACTGCCGCAGGCGCGCGACCGGGCCGGCGCCGTCTATGGCGAGCAGGAGGTGGCAACCACGCTCGACTGGCGTATCCAGCGGCTTGCCGAAGCGGCGATCCGTCGCGCCCCGCTGGGCGGGGCACAGGCGGCTTTGGTGGCGATGAAGCCCGACGGCAGCGTCGTCGCCATGGTCGGCGGCAAGAATTACGAGAAGAGCAGTTTCAACCGTGCGGTGCAGGCCAAGCGTCAGCCGGGGTCGACCTTCAAGCTGTTCGTCTATCTGGCCGCCTTTCGCGCGGGCATGACGCCGGACGACATGATCGACGATACGCCGATCACCACCGGCACATACCGCCCGGCCAATCATAGCGGCAAATATCGCGGGCGCATCACCCTGCGCCAGGCTTTTGCCGCGTCCAGCAATGTCGCGGCGGTGCGGCTGACGCAGAAGGTCGGCGTCGACAATGTCATCAAGGTCGCCCGCGACCTGGGCGTCACCGCGCCGCTGACCGAGGATCTGAGCCTGGCGCTCGGCACATCGGAAATTCCGCTGGTGGAGTTGGTGGAGGCCTATGCCTCGGTCGCGGCGGGCGCCTATCCGGTGGTCGCCCATGGCCTGCCGCCGGAGGAACAGGGTTGGTTCGAGAAGCTGATGCAGCGCCAGCGCAAGTTCAGCGACGATCAGCTGGAAATGATCCGCGACCTGCTGTCGTCCGCCGCCAATCGCGGCACCGGCAGCGCGGCGGCGCTGCGTACCAGCACTTTCGGCAAGACCGGCACGACGCAGGACAGCCGCGATGCCATCTTCGTGGGCTATGCAGGCGGGCTGGTGACGGCGGTGTGGATCGGCAATGACGACAACGCCCCCCTGCCCGGCGGCGCGGCCGGCGGCGGCGTACCCGCGCGCATCTGGCGCAATTTCATGAGCGGCGCGATCAACGAGCCGGTCGAGGATACATCCGACGCCGAGCAAGACCCCGATCTGGTCAACGCCATCGCCAATATCACGGTGGAAACCGGCATCGGCAATGTTGGCGTGGGCGTGGATGAAGGCGGGATGACGGTGAATATCGGCGGAGGGCAGATACGGTTGCCGATCGACCAGCGCCCGCCGGTACCGTCTGACGGCGCACCGCCGCCCCGGATCGCGCCGACGCAGCCGGGCGAAGGCGAGGATGGTGGGCCGTAGTAGGGATTGGAGACGAGGCAATGTCATCACCCTATAATGCCACCCGGCGTAACCGGAATATCGGGACATCGAAGCAGGGCCATGGCGCTGACAACCGCATGGTCATCCCGCGCTTGCCAGGCGAACGGCAAGGATGTGCCGCGCAAATTGGCGCGCACGAAAAAGTGCATCATGATGTAAATGGCAGGCTGGTCACTTTCATTGTCGAGCAAACCAATGGTGGTTGTGCCCACGCATCTACTGTCGCCGACCTGACCTTCATGCTGTCTCACATTCCGCCGGCAGATTGGGCTGGACTGAAGACCTTTGTCTTTCGACAACCCACGCGCAAGGCACGAATGCTCAATCCCGTATGGGGCCGCCTCTATTATGAAGCAGACATCGCATTCAGCGGAACCAACACCGTATTGAGCGGGCCGACGCTATTTCTGGAAGCTGTCGAGGCTGGGAGCATCATGAAATGGTCTACCAGCCTCGATCGTGAAGATAGCGAGGAGTTGGACAGGCTACGATCCGATGGCCATGCCGTCAGCCGAACAGGCAGGAATTATCTGATCTCGACCAGTCTGGAATCCTTGCGAACCACGCAATTATACCGAACACTGCTGCATGAAATCGGCCATTGGTTCGACTGGCTGTCGAAGGTCGAAACGCCTGCGGCCCGAGGCGAGGACATTGGCGACCTCATCGACCTGTATTTCGCGCGTCCACGTAGTGAGCGCGAAGCCTTCGCACATCGTTATGCCGATACCCTGCGGCACAGCTTGTCCGATAATGGCCTGATACCGTTCGAGCGGATCGAACGATAAGGGCAGCGTAGCAGCCTCGCCCAAACGATACCAGCAGCGCCACCCAAAAAGAAAAAGGCCCCCGCATTGCGGAGGCCCCTTCCCTGATATTCGCGATAAGCGAACCGATCACATATGGATCGGCTTGCCGCGCACGGCCATGGCCGCTTCCTTGATCGCTTCGCTGTGCGTCGGGTGCGCGTGGCAGGTATAGGCGATGTCTTCGCTCGACGCGCCGAATTCCATAGCCTGCGCCGCCTGCGCGATCATCGTGCCGGCAACGGTCGCGATGATCCACACGCCCAGCACCTTGTCGGTTTCGGCGTCGGCGATGATCTTCACGAAACCGTCCGGTTCGTGATTGGTCTTCGCGCGGCTGTTCGCCATCATCGGGAATTTGCCGACCTTGATCGCGCCCTTTTCCTTGGCCGCTTCTTCGGTCAGGCCCACGCCCGCGATTTCCGGCTTGGTGTAGACCACCGAGGGGATCACGTCATGGTTCACGATGCCGGTCAGGCCCGCGATATTCTCGGCCACGGCAATGCCTTCGTCCTCGGCCTTGTGCGCCAGCATCGGACCGGGGATGACGTCGCCGATCGCCCAGACGCCCGGAACCTTGGTCGCGAAGTCATGATCGGTTTCGATCTGGCTGCGCGCATTGAGTTCCAGACCGATCTTGTCGAGGCCAAGCCCTTCGGTATTGGGACGGCGACCGATCGACACGAGGACGACATCGGCCTCGATCTTTTCAGCATCGCCACCGGCGGCCGGTTCGACGGTCAGGGTCACGCCCTTCTTGCCGACTTCGGCGCCCGTGACCTTCGTGCCGAGCTTGTACTCGAAGCCCTGCTTCTTGAAGATCTTGTTGGCTTCCTTGCGGACTTCGCCGTCCATGCCGGGCAGGATCTGGTCGAGATATTCGACCACAGTGACCTTCGCGCCCAGGCGCTTCCACACGCTGCCCAGTTCCAGACCGATGACACCGCCGCCGACGACGACCAGATGGCCCGGCACCTTGTCCAGTTCCAGGGCGCCGGTCGAATCGACGATCTTGCCGCCTGCATTATCTACCGCGACGCCCGGAAGCGGCGCGACCGACGAACCGGTAGCGATCACGATATTCTTCGCCGTCACCTTTTCGCCGTTCACTTCGACGGTGTTGGCACCGGTGAAGCTGGCCATTCCCTTGAGCCAGGTCACCTTGTTCTTCTTGAACAGATATTCGATGCCGCCGGTCAGGCCCTTGATCGCGTCGACGCGCTGGCCCTGCATGGTGGGCAGGTCTAGGCTCATCTTGTCGATCTTGACGCCCAGCTTGGCGAGCGCGCCGTTGGCGGCCTCGTCATAGAGTTCCGACGCGTGCAGCAGCGCCTTGGACGGGATGCAGCCCACGTTGAGGCAGGTGCCGCCCAGCGTTTCGCGGCTTTCGGCGCAGGCGGTCTTGAGGCCAAGCTGCGCCGCGCGGATCGCGGCGACATAACCACCGGGGCCGGCGCCGATTACCAGGACGTCATAGTCGAAGTCACTCATTTCACGAATCTCCCACGCGACCCAGCTTGCTCAGATTACAGCCGGTGCCGCGACATTCCGCCAGACGGTCGGAAAGAAATTGGATACGGCCGCGCGTCGTGCTGAGCGCGCAGTCGATATTAACGGCGTTCGAATTGCCTTCGCTGCGATAGCATTGCTTGTCCCGCGCGGCGATCCAGCCACGCTGACCATCACGCAACACCTGCTTTTGGGCCGGGTTCAACAGCTTCATCAACGCCACGTAATTTTCATTCAGCTGGCGATCCAGGTCCATATAGACCTTGGCGAAGCAATAGACGTTGTCGAACCCGTTCCGAGGCGCATCGCAACTGGCGGCATAGGCGGAGACGGGCAACAGAAACGCAATCGCTACGGCAATTCCAAATTTTCTCATTCCGTCCTCCATCCTATGGCCGCCTTATGCCTGCTGACCTCTTACAGGTCGATCAGCAGACGGGTCGGATCCTCGATAGCGTTCTTCACCGCAACGAGGAAGGTCACCGCTTCGCGACCGTCGACCATGCGATGATCGTAGCTGAGCGCCAGATACATCATCGGACGCGCCACGATCTGACCATTGCGGACGACCGGGCGTTCCTCGATGCGATGCAGGCCCAGAACCGCCGACTGGGGCGGGTTGATGATCGGGCTGGACAGCAGCGAACCGAACACGCCGCCGTTGGAGATGGTGAAGGTGCCGCCCTTCATATCTTCCATGGTCAGCTTGCCTTCCTTGGCCTTCTTGCCGAAGCCGCCGATGGTCTTTTCGATGTCCGCGACGCTCAGCGCCTCGGCATTGCGGATGACCGGCACGACGAGGCCCGTGGGCGCCGACACGGCGACCGAGATGTCGCAGAAGTCGTTATAGACGATCTCGTCGCCTTCGATCTGTGCGTTCACGCCCGGAATGTCGCGGAGCGCCATGCAGACGGCCTTCGTGAAGAAGCCCATGAAGCCCAGACGGACGCCATGCTTCTTTTCGAAGAGATCCTTATATTTGGCACGCGCTTCGATGATGTTGGTCATGTCGACGTCGTTATAGGTCGTCAGCAGCGCAGCGGTGTTCTGCGCTTCCTTCAGACGCTTGGCGACGGTCTGACGCAGGCGGGTCATCTTGACCCGTTCCTGCTTGCGGCTGGGGCCAGCGGCAGGCGCGTCGGCGGCAGGCGCAGCGGCAACGGCACCGGCAGCAGCCTTGGCAGTACCAGCGGCGGCGGCGGCGGTGACGTCGTCCTTGGTCAGACGGCCGTCCTTGCCGGTGCCCTTGATCTTGCTGGGGTCAAGGCCATGTTCCAGCACCAGACGGCGAACCGCCGGCGACAGGGTCAGGTTGCCGCCATCTTCGTCGTCCGAAGCGGCAGGGGCCGAGGCGGCCGGTGCCGGCGCAGCGGCTTCCGCCTTGGCGGCGGGTGCAGCAGCGGCAGGCGCGGGCGCGGCAGCGGCCGATCCGCCTTCGTTCACATAAGCCAGCAGCGCGCCGACTTCGACCGTGTCGCCTTCCTTGGCGATGATGTCGCCCATGACACCGGCGACGGTCGAAGGCACATCGACCGCGACCTTGTCGGTTTCGAGGGAAACGATGGGCTCGTCGACCTTGACGGCTTCACCGGGCTTTTTGAGCCACTGGCCCACGGTTGCTTCGGTAACGGATTCGCCCAGAGTTGGGACTTTGACTTCGGTAGCCATGAGCTTGATCAGCCTTTCTTCTGGCGACGGATTTCTTCACGGACGCTGTGACCCAGCGCATCGGCGACGAGGGCACCCTGTTCGGACACATGGCGCGACGCCAGGCCCGTGGCGGGCGAAGCGGACGCCTTGCGACCGGCATAGCGGGCGCGCATCGGCGCCTTGCCGGCGTTAGCCAGCGCTTCCTCGATATAGGGTTCAACGAAGAACCATGCGCCGTTGTTGCGCGGTTCTTCCTGACACCAGACGACCTCTTCCAAATTGGTCATGCGCTCGATGCGCTTGGCCAGGGCTTCGGTCGCGAACGGGTAGATTTGTTCGATACGAACGATCTGCACATCGCTGTCGCCGGCGGCGTCACGGGCGTCCATCAGGTCGTAGAACACCTTGCCCGAACACAGGATCAGGCGCTTGGTATCCTTGTCCGCCGACCCGTTGGGGTCCGACAGGATGCGCTTGAAGTGCGTCTGGCCCAGGAAATCCTCGGCCTTGCTGACCGCGCCCTTGTGACGCAGCAGCGACTTGGGCGCCATGATGATGAGCGGCTTGCGGAAGGGCCGCAGCATCTGACGACGCAGCGCGTGGAAGTAGTTGGCCGGGGTCGTGATGTTCGCGACCTGGATATTGCCTTCGGCGCAAAGCTGAAGGAAGCGTTCCAGACGCGCCGAGCTATGCTCCGGACCCTGCCCTTCATAGCCGTGCGGCAACAGGCAGACGAGCCCGTTGGAACGCAGCCATTTGGTTTCCGACGAAGCGATATACTGGTCGAAGATGATCTGCGCACCGTTGGCGAAATCGCCGAACTGCGCTTCCCAGATCACCAGAGCCTTCGGATCGGCCAGAGCATAGCCATATTCGAAGCCCAGCACGCCATATTCGGACAGCGGGCTATCCAGCACCTCGAACCGGCCATGCGGCACGGTCGACAGCGGGATATATTTGTTTTCGCTGTCCTGATCGGTCCAGACCGCATGACGCTGGCTGAAGGTACCGCGTCCGGAGTCCTGACCCGACAGGCGCACGCCATAGCCTTCCGACAGCAGCGAGCCGAAGGCCAGAGCCTCACCGGTCGCCCAGTCGAAATTCTCGCCGGACTTGAACATTTCCGCCTTGGCAGCGAGCACGCGCGTCAGCGTCTTGTGGACGTTGAGCCCTTCCGGAACGGTCGTCAGCGTCTTGCCCAGGCCGTCGAACAGCTTGTTGCTGATCGCGGATTCGACGCTCTGGCGCGAGGTTTCCGCGTCGGCAGGCTTGTGCAGGCCCGACCAGCGACCGGCGAACCAGTCCGCCTTGTTGGACTTGTAGCTCTTGGACGCTTCGAACTCGTCTTCCAGATGATTGACGAAATCGCCCGTCACCTTGTTGACATAGTCGTCGTCGACCACGCCTTCATTCTTCAGCCGCGCCGAATAAACGTCGCTGACCGGCGGATGCTGGCGGATTTCCTTGTACATCAACGGCTGGGTGAAGCCCGGCTCGTCGCCTTCATTATGGCCGAAGCGGCGATAGCACCACATGTCGACCACGACGTCGCGATGGAAGGCCTGACGATATTCCATCGCCAGCTTCGTCGCGAAGGTCACGGCTTCGGGATCGTCGCCATTGACGTGCAGGATCGGCGCCTGAACACCCTTCGCCACGTCCGACGGATAGGGCGAGCCGCGCGAGAATTGCGGGCTGGTGGTGAAGCCGATCTGGTTGTTGATGATGAAGTGGACGCAACCGCCGGTATTGTAGCCGGGGACGCCCGAGAAACCGAGGCATTCCCACACGATGCCCTGGCCCGCGAAGGCCGCGTCGCCATGGATCAGCACCGGCAGTACCTGGTCATGCTTGCCCAGATCGTCGCGGAAGGTCTGCTGCGCACGAACCTTGCCCAGCACCACCGGATCGACGGTTTCAAGGTGCGACGGGTTGGGGACCAGCGACATGTGGACCTTCACGCCGTCAAATTCACGGTCGGTCGAGGTGCCCAGATGATATTTCACGTCACCCGAACCGCCGACATCTTCGGGGTTGGCGGTGCCGCCCGAAAATTCGTGGAAGATGACGCGGAAGCCCTTGGCCATCACATTGGCCAGGACGTTCAAGCGGCCGCGATGGGCCATGCCGAACACGATCTCGCGCACGCCCGAAGAGCCACCATATTTGATGACCGCTTCCAGCGCGGGGATCATGGATTCGCCGCCGTCCAGACCGAAGCGCTTGGTGCCGACATATTTGCGGCCCAGGAACTTCTCATATTGTTCGCCCTGGATGACCTTGGCCAGGATCGCCTTCTTGCCCTCGGGCGTGAAGATGATTTCCTTGTCCTTGCCTTCCAGACGGTCCTGAAGGAATTTGCGCTCCGCCACGTCGGCGATGTGCATATATTCCAGGCCGACATTGCCGCAATAATTGGCGCGCAGGATCGATACGATCTCTGCCACGGTCGCATATTGCACGCCCAGCGTGCCGCCCAGATAGACCTTCTTGGCGGGATCGGTCAGGCCGTGATATTCCGGCGTCAGATCGGCCGGCAGGTCACGCTTGGTCAGACCCAGCGGATCGAGATTGGCGGCCAGATGCCCGCGCACCCGGTAGGTGCGGATCAGCAACTGCGCGCGGATGGCGTCGTCGGCGGCGGCAACGGCGTCGGTGTCCGACACGGCCTTGCCCGCGGCCTTGGCGGCGGCCTTCACGGCAACCTGCATCTGCGTGGGGTCCATTGCCCCGGTCAGATCATCGGTCTCGCTCAGCGGCCAATTGTCGCGCGCCCAGCTTGGGCCTCGCTCTGTCTCGAATTCCTGGTTCTCGTAACCCATTACCCTAATCCCATCCCAGCCGCGTGCAGTCGCGGAGCGGGAAAATAGCGGCCGGGGTGCAGCCCGGCCGCGTCATATATAGGGGCTGATTAGCCCTTCAGCACTTCGACCAGCGTCGAACCCAGCTCGGACGGGCTGGCAGCAACCTTGATGCCGGCTGCTTCCATCGCCGCGATCTTGCTTTCCGCGTCGCCCTTGCCGCCCGACACGATCGCGCCGGCATGGCCCATGCGACGGCCCGGAGGCGCCGTACGGCCCGCGATGAAGCCGGCCATCGGCTTCTTGCGGCCACGCTTGGCTTCGTCGATCAGGAACTGGGCAGCCTGTTCTTCCGCGTCGCCGCCGATTTCACCGATCATGATGATCGATTCGGTCGCGTCGTCGGCCAGGAACAGCTCCAGCACGTCGATGAAGTTGGTGCCGTTGACCGGATCGCCGCCGATGCCGACGGCCGTGGTCTGGCCCAGGCCGGCGTTGGTGGTCTGGAACACGGCTTCATAGGTCAGGGTGCCGGAACGCGACACGACGCCGACCGAACCCTTGGAGAAGATGGAACCGGGCATGATGCCGATCTTGCACTCGCCGGGCGTCAGGACGCCGGGGCAGTTCGGGCCGATCAGGCGCGACTTGCTGCCCGACAGAGCGCGCTTCACGCGGACCATGTCCAGAACCGGGATGCCTTCGGTGATGGCGACGATCAGCGGGATTTCCGCGTCGATCGCTTCCAGGATCGAGTCGGCCGCAAATGGCGGCGGCACGTAGATGACCGAGGCGTCGGCGCCGGTCTTGCTCTTGGCTTCCGCGACAGTGTCGAAGATCGGCAGGCCGATGTGGCTGGAGCCACCCTTGCCCGGCGTCACGCCGCCGACCATCTGGCTGCCATAAGCCAGCGCCTGTTCGGTGTGGAAGGTGCCGGTGGCACCGGTCATCCCTTGCGTGATGACCTTGGTATTCTTGTTAATCAAAATGCTCATTGACGGTCTGACCCTTCAATTCCACCCCGGCGAAGGCCGGGGTCCAGTTTCCGAACGTTCATGGCTGCGCGATGCGATCGTAGAGGTCAGCCCATTCCGGATTGAACCCCTCAATCTCCCGCAACTTCCAGGCCCGCTTCCATTCCTTCATCTGCCGCTCGCGAAGCCTGGCGGCTTCCCGGTTGTCATGGACCTCGTACCAGACGAGCAGATGACATTCATATTTCCTTGTGAACCCTGGAACCACGCTGTTGCGATGTTCCCAAACTCGTCTGGGAAGCTCGACGGTGGAGCCGATATAGATCGTGCCGTCCCGCCGATTTGCCATGATGTAAACGAAAGCCTGGCTTTCCATCACGGGCGCTTCCCGTCTGGACCCCGGCCTGCGCCGGGGTGGTTCACTATTCCTTGATCACGCCAGCGAGGGGTCGATGCCCTTGCACGCTTCCAGCAGTTCCTTCACCGCGTCGACCGACACCTGAAGGTTCGCCTTGGCTTCGTCGTTCAGGTCGATCTCGATGACCTGCTCCACGCCGTCCTTGCCGATAATGACCGGCACGCCGACATAGAGATTGTCGATGCCATACTGGCCGGTCAGGTTCGCGGCGGCGGGCAGCAGGCGCTTCTTGTCGCCCAGATAGGATTCAGCCATGGCGATCGCGCTGGTGGCGGGCGCATAGAAGGCCGAACCGGTCTTGAGCAGCGCGACGATCTCGCCACCGCCCGAACGGGTACGCGCGACGATGGCGTCGATGCGCTCCTGGGTCGAACGGCCCTGCTTGATCAGGTCGGGAACGGGGATGCCGGCAACGGTCGAATATTCGATGACCGGAACCATCGTGTCGCCATGGCCGCCCAGAACGAAGCTGGTGACGTCCTTGGCCGACACCTGGAATTCTTCGGCCAGAAAGTGGTTGAAGCGCGAGCTGTCGAGCACGCCGGCCATGCCGACGACCTTGTTGTGCGGCAGGCCCGAAAATTCGCGCAACGCCCACACCATGGCATCCAGCGGGTTGGTGATGCAGATGACGAAAGCGTCGGGGGCGTTGGCGGCGATGCCTTCGCCCACGGCCTTCATGACCTTGAGGTTGATGCCCAGCAGATCGTCGCGGCTCATGCCCGGCTTGCGCGCCACGCCGGCGGTGACGATGATGACGTCCGCGCCCGCGATGTCGGCATAATCGTTCGAACCGGTGATCTTCGCGTCGAAGCCTTCGACCGAAGCGCATTGCGACAGATCGAGCGCCTTGCCCTGCGGCACGCCCTCAACGACGTCGAACAGGACGATATCGCCCAGACCCTTGAGCGCCGCCAGGTGCGCCAATGTGCCGCCGATATTGCCTGCGCCGATAAGCGCGATCTTGTTACGGGCCATATGCAATCATCCTCCAAGTCTTGACTACTGGAATTGCTGGTTCGCCTACGCCCTTCGAACAGGGGTTTCAACGGCGAAATCCTTGAAAGGCAAATTATCTTTGCAATTCGTTCGCAGTTGCATTAAGACCGATTCACACCCTGTCGCTGAGGGCTTCTACCCTGGTCCTCAGCCTTCCCTGCAGAGGTATCCTGTCGGGTGCCATCGTGATCGACGGCACCCGACCTGTTTTTCCACTATAAGATTGCGTCCTGATGAACGGCGCGCACGACATGGGACAGGCGGATTCCGCCCGGCGATGAGTCGATTGCTGCGTGGGATTTGTGGGGCAAGCGCCCGGCCGCTTATTTCGGCCCGTGGCCGAGCGCCAGATAATCGTCCGACTGCATTTCCATGAGGCGCGACACGGTCCGCTCGAATTCGAACGCGCCGTCGCCTTCGGGATAGAGGCGCATCGGCTCGGCATCGGCGGACGCCAGCAGCTTCACCTTATATTCGTAGAGCGAGTCGATCAGCGTCACGAAGCGCGCGGCCTCGTTGCGCTTTTCCGGCCCCAGAACGGGGATGCCCACGATGATGACCGTATGATATTTACGCGCGATCGCCAGATAGTCCGGCGCGCCCCGCGCTTCGGCACATAGCCGCTTGAAGGAGAAGACGGCGACGCCCTTCAGGCTCTTGGGCACATGCATGGTGCGCCCGCCCTGCACCACCAGTTCCTCCGACGGCACCTTCGCCCGATCCTCGACCGAAAAGTCGGTCAGGCGGAAGAAGGCGTCGGACAGGGCCTTCGTCGCGTCCGGTCCGTTGGGGCAATGCCACAAGGTCGCGTCGCCCAGGCGGTCGCGCCGATAATCCACCGGCCCGTTCAACGTCATCACATCCAGCTTCACCTTTATGAGGTCGATGAAGGGCAGGAAGAGCTGACGGTTGAGGCCGTTCTTGTAGAGTTCGTCCGGTTCGCGATTCGACGTGGTGACGATCGTCACCCGCTTTTCCAGCAATCCGGTGAACAGGCGCGACATGATCGCCGCGTCGGCCATATTGTTGACGACCATCTCGTCAAAACAAAGCAGCCGCGCCTCGTCCGCCAGCGATTCGACCACCGGCGGAATCGGGTCGCCCGTCTCCGACTTGCGCGCCTGTGCCAGGCGGGCATGCACGTCGAGCATGAATTCGTGGAAATGGGCGCGCTTCTTGCGCTGGACATGCACCGTGTCGAAGAACAGGTCCATCAGCATCGATTTGCCGCGCCCTACCCCGCCCCACATATAAAGGCCGCGTGGCGGTTCCGGCGGCTTGCGCAGCAATTTCCACAGGGTCGATCCGCGCGCCGGCGCGGCTTCCAGTTCCTGCTGCAATCGGTCGAGTCGCTCGGCCGCGGCCCGCTGGTCCGGATCGGGCCGCAATTCGCCGGCCTGCACCAGCGCATCATAGCGGGCGATCACGCTGGTCATCTGGGCAATGAAGGCTTGCGTACGGTAGCGGTGGAGGCCGCGACCGGCTGACCATCCTGGATGATGAGCATGCGCAGGAAGAAGAGCCGCCCGGTTTCGCGCAGCACTTCGACCTCCGCAAACAGATCCGGCCCGACCTTGCCGGAACCGAGATATTGCATGGTGAGGTCGATGGTCACGCCATTGATCTGACCCTTATGCCCCATCGCCCACAGGCCGCCGAAATAGGCATGGTCGGCAAAGGCGGCGAGGAAACCGCCATGCAGCGTATCGAGTCGGTTGCGATGGCTGGACCGCGTTTCCAACCCCACCAGTGCCTTGGTCGCCGTTTCGGCGCGCATATAACCGCGGCCGATCGCCTGAAGGAAGGTGTCGGGATGCGGGTCGGACCATGCGGCCCAGCCCGCCCATTTCCCTTCGGTCAGCGGCTGACCGCCTGCAACGCCGTCGCTTGCCAAGTTACAGCTGCCGTTCGACCATCATCTTCTTGGTTTCGGCGATCGCCTTGGCCGGCGAAAGGCCCTTGGGGCAGACATTCGCGCAGTTCATGATGGTGTGGCAACGGTACAGGCGGAACGGATCTTCCAGATCGTCCAGACGCTCACCGGTATATTCGTCGCGGCTGTCGGCCAACCAGCGATAGGCCTGAAGCAGGATCGCCGGGCCCAGGAACTTGTCGCTGTTCCACCAATAGGACGGGCAGCTGGTCGAGCAGCAGGCGCACAGAATGCACTCATACAGGCCGTCCAGCTTTTCGCGATCGGCGGGCGACTGGAGCCGCTCCTTGCCCGACGGCGGAGGCGACACGGTCTTCAGCCAGGGCTGGATCGAGTTATACTGGGCGTAGAAATGGGTGAAGTCCGGCACCAGATCCTTGATGACGTCCATGTGCGGCAGCGGCGTGATCTTCACATCCTTGCCGGCGCATTCGTCGATCGCGGTGGTGCAGGCGAGGCCATTGCGGCCGTTCATGTTCATCGAACAGGAACCGCAAATGCCTTCGCGGCACGACCGGCGGAAGGTCAGCGTGGGATCATATTCATTCTTGATCTTCAGCAGCGCGTCCAGAACCATCGGGCCGCAGCTGTCCAGATCGATCTCGAACGTGTCGTAACGCGGATTCTGGCCGGAGTCGGGATCGTAGCGATAGACTTTGAAGCTGCGGACATTGGTCGCGCCGGCGGGCGCGGGATGGGTCACGCCCTTGCCGCTGATCTTGCTGTTCTTGGGCAACGCAAATTCGGCCATCGCTCGTCGAGCCTCTTCGAAAGATGTCTGTTAGTTGGGGGTCCGCATAACGAAAATTCCGCAAAGGTCCAGCACTGAGGACCATGAATCTGCCCGCAAGCCCTTGTTGCAAATGGCTTGCAATTATCAACGCCGCTTCTTGCGTCTGTGGCCAGCCACGTTAGGGCAGCGGCAAGATCATATTCCAGTCGCCCCCGTCATGGTCCATATTGTTCCCCGGCGCAGGCCGGGGAACGCACATATATCCATTGAGGCCTTTTCTTGCCGACCGACATCGCCTTTCTTGCCATCGCCGAAGCGCAGCAGCTCTACCACTGGCTGCCCGCCGCGCTGGAACTGGCGCGACGGCCCGACGTGCGGGTCAGCATCCTGTCCCCTTCGGACCAGATATTGGCGCTGGTCGAAAGCTATGATCCCACCGGCAGCCTCCGCCGGGTCCGCCTGCGCCGCCCACCCTCGCGCCCCGACTCGCTGTTCCGCCAGCCCTCGCGGCTCGCGACTCTGCTCCTCAACTATCCCACCATCGCCCGCTTCCCGACTTTGGTGACGACCGAGATCAGCAGCGCCTGGCTGCGCCGCGTGCCGGGGTTTCGCTCGCGTCTCATCCTCATCAAACATGGCGCGGGCGACCGAGAGGGCGGCTATAAGAAACGCCATCGCGACTTCGACCTGACGCTGGTGGCGGGCGAGAAGGATCGCCGCCGCATGATCGACCGGGGCCTTTGCACGGCGGAAACGGTCGCTGTCGGCGGCTATCCCAAATTCGATTTGAAGGCCGATCGCCAACGCTTCTTCCCCGACGACAAGCCGGTGCTGCTCTATAATCCACATTTCGATCCGGCCCTGTCGTCCTGGATCAACCATGGGCCGGCGATGCTAGCGGCGCTGGAGTCGCTGACGGACTGGAACGTCATCATCGCCCCGCACACGAAGCTGGCGATAAAAGCGCCGCCGATCGTCAGTAGCGCCCCCCATATCCGCGTCGACATGGGCAGCCGCCATTCGATCGATATGAGCTATACGATGAGCGCGGACGTCTATCTGGGCGACGTGTCGAGCCAGGTATATGAATTTCTCATCCAGCCGCGCCCCTGTATCTTCCTCAATCTCGACCATCGCGATGCGTCGGGGGACGCCTTTGCCCATTGGAAACTGGGTCAGGTGATCGAACGCGCCGACGCCCTTCCGCAAGCGCTCGCCCGCGCGAACGACTTGCAACCCGGCTTCGTTGCTGCTCAGGAAGCGGCTATGCAGCAGTCCATCGACCTGTCCCCGGTCCCCGCCTCGCAAAGGCAGGCGGACCTCATCCTGAATTTCGCGAAGAAGGGCGTATGAGCCAGACGATCACCACCACCCTTGGCCCGGTCCGCCTGATCGGCGACAATGCGACGCCGATCTGGGGCATGTCCAATGCCGAGCGCAACCGGCGCATGGCGGAAAGCGCGGCCAAGAATGGCAGCGCGCTCGCGCCGGGGCATGAGCTGCTGTTCAACCTCACCTACGCCTTCGATCCGCTGCTGTTGCGGCTCGTGCTGGAGACGCCGGGCACCTTGTTCGTGTGGGGCGGCACGCCGATCGTTGGGCAGGTGGCGCAGGGCACCGATCCGCTGACGGCGCCGCATGTGATCGACCTGTCGGACGGCCGCAAACTCTATAACCGCCAGCTGCGCAAGCTGGAGCAGCCGATGGTGCGGGAACTCACCCCCGCATCCCGGCGGCAGATCGAGCGTCGCAGCTATTTCGGCGCGTACAAGGGCGTGACCGACGTCCTGACCAAATATCTGTGGCCCGAACTGGCGCTGATCCTGACCCGCATCGCCGCGCAGCTGCGCATGACGCCCAACATGGTGTCGGTGATCGGCGTGACCCTGTGCCTCGTCGCGACCTTCCTGTTTGCCAAGGGGCTGTTCTGGACCGGATTCCTGTGCGGTTTCATCTTCATGGTGCTGGACACGGTGGACGGGAAGCTGGCCCGCTGCACCATCACCTCGTCCAAATGGGGTAATGTGATCGACCATGGCGTCGACCTCGTCCACCCGCCCTTCTGGTGGTATTTCTGGGGCACGGGGCTGGTCTATTGGGGCCTTGGCCTGTCGGGCGGCACCTTCGCCTTCATCATGACGGCCGTGATCGCGGGCTATGTGCTGCAACGGCTGATCGAGGGGATGTTCCTTAAGGACTTCAAGATGGACATCCATGTCTGGCGCCCATTCGACAGCCAGTTTCGCCTCATCACGGCGCGGCGCAACCCGAACATGGTGATCCTGTTCGTCGCGCTGCTGTTCGGCCGTCCCGATATTGGCCTGATCGCGCTGGCATGGTGGACGATCATTTCGCTGGTCGTCCATGCCGTGCGACTGGCGCAGGCCTATGGGCAGGCGCGGTCGGGCAAGCCGATCGTCAGCTGGATGGACGAAGCGGAAGCGGCGCTGTGAACGCCACGATCGAGAAGTTCGGCTGGCCCGCTACGTTGATCGCGGAGTTCGAGCACTGGGTTGTGCTGCTGCGCCCGGCCCAGCCGACGCTGGGGTCGGTGGTTCTGGCCGCCAAGAGCGACGCGACGGCATTTGGCGATTTGCCGGCGGAAGCGCATGCGGAGTTGAAGACCGTCACGACGGCGATCGAGGCAGCGCTGGGCAAGGCGGTGGACTATGCGCGCATCAACTATCTGATGCTGATGATGGTCGACCCCCACGTCCATTTCCACGTCCTGCCCCGCTATGAAGGGACACGCAGCGCGGCCGGCGTGACGGTGGCGGATGCAGGCTGGCCGGGTCAGCCCGATCTGGGCGCGGCGGTGAAGCTGGACAGCGAGTTGGACAGCTTACGGGATTGGTTGAAGGGCTATTTCGCCTGAAATCCTCTCCCTTTGGGGGAGAGGGATGCGCAGATTTGGCCGCTTGCTGCTCAACCTGTGGCTTTCCGTTCCCCGGCGCAGGCCGGGGTCCAGGTCCGTGCTCTGAACTGGACCCCGGCCTGCGCCGGGGAACGGGTCATATGCGCGCCTTTACTGGGGTGACGAGAAGGTGCGCTGTCCTACACCGGCACCATTTGCTATCATGACCCCGCTCGCAATAATCGGTCCGCAATAGGACATGAAATTGCGCGGTGAGCGGGAAATGTGCGAAGCTAAGCGCGCGAAACCCTATTTCGCGTAGCGTCCCTCGGCCACCCACTTCGCCGTCAAGGCGTTCGCCGCCTCGACATCCTGCGGAAAATCGACCTCCTGCCAGTCCAGCCCGTCGATCGAGACGGTGCCGACGCGATTGCCCTTGGCGATGATGTCGATGGCGCGCAGATACCAGCGCTCGACGCCCTCGGGCGTGCGCATCATCTGTTCGATCTGGTTGCGGAAGATGGCCGGGCCTTCGCCGGTGAAGGCCAGCATGCCGATCGATTCGGCATTGGTGTCGGGGGGCAGCAGCCGCTTGCCGATATGGTGCAGGCGGCCGGTCGCATCCCGGTTCACCTTCATGTCGTCATCATCATAGTCGCCGTCCGCCTTGATATCGACGGTGACGGTGATGGCATCCTGCGCGCCGTTCACCAGTTTCGCGACGATCTCGTCGGAAATGATGGTGTCGCCGTTCAGGATGATGAAGTCCCGG
>Ga0209147_100446_pt1 | contig 26057 bp, 26 predicted proteins | sample AraplaCol_mLB_r2_FD_184278 | JGI IMG/M metagenome (GOLD analysis project Ga0209147, IMG submission 184278) | Arabidopsis root microbial communities from North Carolina, USA - plate scrape CL_Col_mLB_r2 (SPAdes) (version 2) | ecosystem: Host-associated > Plants > Roots > Endosphere | place: USA... | reverse complement strand
TCCACCATGGCCTGCGCCTCTTCGGGGGAGAAGGTGGAGCGATCGAGGCAAAGCTCCAGCCACAGCCCGTCCACCAGCGCGCTCAGACTGATTGCGGCGATCCGGGTCTGTGACGCGGACAGGGCAGGGGCGGCGGCCTGCAACAGCGCTTCCAGCTGCGCGCGGGTGCCGCCATAGACGTCGGCATGGACGGCGGCGATCGCCGGGTCGGACTTCACCAGGCTCCAGAAGGCGATCCAGGTGGCGAGCAGGTCCGGGTCCAGGATCGGTTCGCGGAAATTGGCCTGAAGGCAGGCGCGCAGCCGGTCGTGCGGATCGTCACCCGCTGCCTCGATCGCGGCGTCCAGCGCGGCGGACACGCGGGTTCCCACATCGGCATAGGTGGCCAGGATCAGCGCATCGACGCCTTCGAAATAATGAGTCAGCAGGCCTGACGACACACCTGCCCGCGCGCAGATGGCGCGCACGGATGTGCCGCCGACGCCCTTTTCGGCAAGGCAGCGGGCCGTCGCCTCGATCAGCGCCTGCCGCCGCACGTCGGCCGCTTCGCGCACGAAACGCGCTCTGGGCTTGGCCCCTTCGACGCGGGCTCCGCCTGCGCGCTCTCCAAATCTGTCGGTCATTGTCATTCCCCCACTTGCGTCTTTGCGCGCGGACGCGGCGGCTGGCAAGAGATCCTCCTATGTCCCGGGGATCATATCGGGACGTCTGGTGGTTGTGATCGAAAGATGAAGGAGACTGACGGATGATGCGCGCCCTTTCCCCGCTTTTGCTGCTGCCCGTGCTGCTGGCCGGTTGCGCCAAGAGCGCCGACAATGAAGCGGTGGCCAACAACGCCGCCAATGTCGCGTCGGTGGAGACGTTCGACGAGAGCGACGCGGCCCCGATCGATAATCAGACCAACGCCCAGAGCGCCGACGCGCGTCTGCCGACCGACGACTGGGTCGGCAAATGGACCGGGCCAGAAGGATTGTTCCTGGACATCCAGCCGTCGCCCGACGGAAAGCCCGGCCATTATGCGCTGACCAACAAGGATAATCTGGACCGGCAGGGCGATTATGCGGGCATCGCCGAAGGCACGACGATCCGCTTCGTGCGCGATGGCAAGGATCTGGCGATCCGGCCGGGCAATGGCGACGAGACGGGATTCAAATATCTGGCCGGCAAGAATGACTGCCTGATCGTGGTGAAAGGGCAGGAGGGCTATTGTCGGTAAAAAGTGCAAGCTTTTAATTGGCAGATGTCGCGATGGTCTCTTGTGTCGAGGCGTGATGGGCAGCCGTCATTTCATCGGTTTCCGTCAGATCAATCACATGGACTGTGAGGTTGCCTATCCTCTGCCTAATGCGTGAGCCGGCTGCGAAACCCAATTTGCCCCGGATGGTGAAACGATCGATCCGGTAAATGCCCGGATGGTTGGAGCCGAGATCAAGAGGAACATATCGCCGCTGACCCACTTGCCGGAGTATGCTACGTGACCATTGGCCCAAGCCGGATGTACGCAGCACTTCCGCGCCTGTGGTCCGCCCATCGGGTCGGATCCAATATCCGACGTCGGCAAAATGAATGCCGTAGTCGAGTGATGAACCGGTCCCGATACGCAGAAAGCCCATATTCATATCGTCAACCGGAGGGGCAAAGAGCAGTTTGGGCGAAGCTGTCGCGGACCGTTGCAATCGTGCCGCCAGAGCATCCACGGCGCCATCGTCGCCGTGGCGGATGGCAATGCGGGCACGCAATATATCCCGCATATCCAACATGGCTTTATTATCGTCACCGGCCAATCGGACGGCTTCGTCAGCCATCTGCGCCGCCTCGCGGTCATGTCTGGAAAGCTGAGCCAGCCATGCCCGCCGAAACGCCGCACCCGCTGCCAATCGTCTATTGCCGCTTTGGGCCGCCTTCTGCTGGGCCTTCTGGTACAAGGCGGCGGCAGACACCGTCATGCCCAGGCCCACCATGGAGTCGGCGAATGTCAGTTCCTGTACCAGTGTTGCCTCATGCGTTTCGCCCAAATGTTCTCGCAGCACCGACACATTGTTGCGCGATGAGGATAGCCAAAGTTCATTGTCGCCGAAATGTTCGGCAACCGTAGCGAGCGTGGCGTAAAGGCTGGATACCGGGCCGGGCATGTCTGCTGCATGGTTACGATTGCGTCGAATGGAATTACGCAATGTGCGTTGGGCATCACCGTAGCGACCATCGGCAAATGCCTCGACCGAAGCATCAAGCGAAGCCTCGACATCCTGAGCAGGCGGGCAGCTTCGTGCAAGGCACGCCGCCAATTCCTGCTCTGCGCGATGGCCGATAACCACGATATCGTTTGGCGCTTTGCCATGAGGCGTAGCGGCCTGTCCCAGAATTAGCAGCCATAATCCCAACATGCAGAAAAATGGACTAAACCTGCGTCTTGTTGTCAACCTTCAAAATCAAGCCTCAACCCGAACGGAATATCTATTCGTCGTGGAGCGGATGGAGGTACATCCATCACCCGCCCAACCCCTCAAGCGCCGAAAAGCGCTGCGACCAGAGTGCACCGTGGATGGCCATCCACTGGATCACGGGGCCAAGTCCCTTCACTCGCGCGGCATACCAGGTTTCGCGGCCGGCGCGGCGCGCGGTCACGAGGCCGGCACGTTTGAGCTTGGCAAGGTGGCGGGACACCATCGGCTGCGATACGCCCGACACCTGGGTCAGCGCCTGAACATTCTGCTCGCCCTCCCGCACGAGCGTCTCCAGCAGGGCACGGCGGGTGCCGTCCGACAGCGCCTTGAACAGGGCATCGGTGGCGGCGTCGCGATCGGCGTTTCGTGATTCATATGTCATCGTTAATTCATAATCATATGGTTATGAATATGTCCAGTTTTACGCGACGACTCGCCTATTTTCGGCGTTAACCAAAAAAAGTCAGGCGGGCGGCGGCGGAGAGTCTTTTACGCAACACCGCCTCATGTAGAGTCTGCGTCGAGTCGCACGACTCAATATCTTGTGGGTGCCTGCTTCGTTCTCATGGTTGTTAACTATTTTCTGAAGCCCGGCGCCTAAGCCGCTGATCTTGACGGCGGACTCCCGAGGACTCAGTGCTGGGCCTCAAGACGATATGGGGGCCAAGACTATGGGTGTAATGGAGCGCGTCGCAGCGCCGCGGCGGAAGAAGGCGGTTGCGTCCGTAGAGGTCGAAGCCGACCGCCTGCTGCGTGGCGATTGCATCTCGGAAATGGCCAAGCTGCCCGACAATTGCATCGACATGATCTTTGCCGATCCGCCCTATAATCTCCAGCTGGGCGGCGACCTGTTCCGGCCCGAAGGCGGCCGGGTCGACGCAGTCGACAATGACTGGGACAAGTTCGACACGCTGGGCAGCTACGACCGCTTCACCAAGGCCTGGCTGCGCGAGGCGCGCCGTATCCTGAAACCCAATGGCTCCATGTGGGTGATCGGCAGCTATCACAATATCTTCCGCGTCGGCACCGCGCTCCAGGACGAAGGCTTCTGGATCCTGAACGACATCATCTGGCGCAAATCCAACCCCATGCCCAATTTCAAGGGCACGCGCTTCACCAATGCGCATGAGACGCTGATCTGGGCGAGCCAGGGTGAAGACGCCAAATATACGTTCAATTACAAGGCGATGAAGACACTCAATGACGAGTTGCAGATGCGCTCCGACTGGGTATTGCCGATTTGCGGCGGGCAGGAGCGCTTGAAGCGCAACGGGACGAAGGCGCATCCGACGCAAAAGCCCGAAGCGCTGCTCTATCGCGTGATGCTGGCCACCACCAAGCCGGGCGACGTGGTGCTCGATCCCTTCTTCGGCACCGGCACCACCGGCGCGGTCGCCAAGCGTCTGGGCCGCAAATGGATCGGCATCGAACGCGAACCCGATTATATCGAAGTCGCGCTGGAACGCATTGAAGCCGCGCTGCCGCTGGACGAAAGCGCGCTCACCATCATGCAGACCGCGCGCCAGCAGCCCAAGGTCGCGTTCGGCACACTGGTCGAGACGGGCTATCTGAACCCCGGCACGGTCCTGATGGACGCCAAGCGCCGCTGGCAGGCGGAGGTTCGCGCGGACGGATCGCTCAGCGTCGGTACCGACAGCGGCTCGATCCACAAGATGGGCGCCACGTTGCAGGGCGCGCCCAGTTGCAACGGCTGGACCTTCTGGCATGTCGAGGTGGACGGCAAGCTGGCCGCGATCGACACGCTGCGCCAGACCTATTTGCTGGCGAACGAGCCTTGATCTTAAACACCGTTCGCCCTGAGTAGTCCCTGAGCTTGTCGAAGGGGCATATCGAAGGGTAGGGCGATGCTTCGATATGGGGCTTCGACGTCGCTCAGCCCCTACTCAGCACGAACGGGGTCTTGTCATGTCCGCCTTGTTGCCCATCATCCCCTCTGACGCACGCCTGTACCTCAAGCCCATATGGTTCGTGCCGACCCCCATCGGCCAGCCCGATGGCAGCACGGCGCGGATGGGCAATGGGCTGATCTGGTTCCAGGGCTATGAACTGAGCGCCTTCGATGGCGCGCGGCGGATCGCGCGGACAACGGTGCCGGTGGCGGAATTTGAGGCGACCGTCGCCACGCTGCCCGAACCGCTGGCGCAGCGGGCGCAGCAACTGGCGACGAATATCTCGGCGCAGCGCGCGCCCTTGGTGCTGGGCGATCGCACGATCCGCTTCGACGCGCCGCAGGTGATGGCGATCCTGAACGTCACGCCCGACAGCTTCTCCGACGGCGGCAAGCATGTGGGCGATCCGCAGGCGGCGGCCGATGTCGGCTTTGCTATGGCGGCGGCCGGCGCGGCGCTGATCGACGTGGGCGGGGAATCGACCCGGCCCAAGGCGGCGAAGGTGTGGGAAGGCGACGAGATCGCCCGCATCGCCCCGGTGATCGAGCGGCTGGCGGCGGCCGGCGTCTCGGTGTCGGTCGACACGCGCAAGGCCGCGGTGATGGAGGCAGCACTGGCCGCCGGCGCAAGGATCATCAACGATGTCAGTGCTTTGGCGCACGACCCGCGCAGCCTGGAGGTGGTGGCGAAGGCTGGGTGCCCGGTCATCCTGATGCACGCCCCGTCCGCGGGTGACGATCCGCATGAGAATGGGGCGGGCTATGGCGATGTGGTCGCCGATGTGTTCGACCATCTGGAGGCGCGGATCGCGGCTTGCGAGGCCGCCGGTATCGCGCGGGCCAACATCATGGTCGATCCGGGTCTGGGTTTCGGCAAGAGCCTGGCGGACAATCTGGCGCTGGTGAACGGGCTGGCGACTTTTCAGGCGTTGGGCGTGCCGTTGCTGTTCGCGGGCAGCCGCAAGCGATTGATCGGCGCGCTGTCGAACGAGGCGCCCGCAGCGGATCGGCTGGGCGGATCGGTCGCGCTCGCCTTCCGCGCGGCGCAGCTCGGGGCGCAGATGGTGCGCGTGCATGACGTGAAGGAAAGCGTGCAGGCGCTGCACCTGTGGCGCGGTCTAGCCGATGCGGGCCTGAGCGCGGTTTGAGGATTGGCTGATTTCGAGCAGAAGCGGACATAATAGCCCCTCCCTTTCAAGGGAGGGGTTGGGGTGGGTGCGAGCGAAGCGAGCTTCCAATCTATCGAGGTAAAGCGCCGCTAAAGCGACGCTCCCCACCCCAACCCCTCCCCTGAAGGGGAGGGGCTTATGTCTCATTTCCACCCAAAGCTGTCCTACGCCGGCCCGGACTGCTATAGTCCGTCTCGCTCTATCGCCGCACCTCGTCCACGTAACAAAATGTCCAACTCTTGTTACGATATGTCGAAATCAGTGGGAAATGTGGGAAGTTAAGCGGCGCATTTCCTATTTCGGCCGTCGCTGATCAGCCCAGCGACAATCCATAGAAGCGGCTATCCACCGCCATCCGGGGAAATTGAGCCGGCAGGTTTTCCGCCGCCACCAAGCCAAAACCATTTTTCTCGTAAAATCGGTGCGCCGCCAGGAAGCGGTCGGTCGTGCCCAGCCATAGCTGACGGACGCTCCGGTCCCGCGCGTCCGCCTTCAGCCGGTCGAGCAAAGCCTGTGCCACCCCGACGGTCCGCCCGCGATGGCTGGCGGCGACGAACATCTTGCGCAGCGCCGCTTGACCCGATCCGATATCCTTGAGCGCGATCGTGCCGACCAGCGCGCCATTGTCCTGCGCGACCCAGAAGTCGCCGGTGCCGTTCTGATAGAAAGCCGGAATGTTGCTCAGGTCCGGCTGATCCTGCGCGGTGATGGCGATGCCATATTCGTCGCGCTGGATCGTCAGGATCAGGTCCAGCACCCCCGGCTGGTCGGCGGGGGTGAAGCGGCGGATCGTCAGGGTCAGTTGGCGGGCTTCTTCGCGGCCGGTGCGGCGGCATTGGCGGCGGGCGCCGATGCCGCCGCTTCAGCCTTGGGCGCGAAGGCGCGCAGGCTGGCCAGCGCCTGTTCGGCAATGCCCTGATATTGCTCGCTCAGCATTTCGGGATAGACGAAAGTGGCGGTCACGATCGACCCGTCGGCCTGCTTGAGCAGGCGCAGCGCCACATTATTGCCTTCGCCATCATTGGCGGTGCCGCGATATTCATTCTCGCCGATGAAATCGCCATCGACCCCTTCGGCGCCGCTGCTGACCGCTTCGACGATCTGCTGGAGCGTCTGGTCATTGTCATTCTTCTGCCAGAAGACGCGAACGTCCGCGCCGGCACCCGGATCCTGATAGACAGCGCCGTCCGCGTTGCTGGCGTCCTTGTCGATGGTCCAGCCTTCGGGGAAGGTCACCGAAAAGCCGCGCGTCTGGTTCACATAATTGCGGTTCTCGACCTCGTCCGCCTGCGCATTGGCGATCGCATTGGCAGCGGCGGCATTGGCGGCGTTGGCCAGTTCCTCCTGGCTCGGCATGTCGGCGACCTTTTCGGTCCGGCCGCAACCGGCGAGCAGCACGAGGGGGATCAGGGCGGCGAGGGCTGGATTTTTCATGGGCCGATCCAAAGCATAGCCGCGCGGATAATTCAACGCCGCAAGCAGGCCGGCGGCGTCGATCCGTTATCTCCATCCGTTCAGGCTGCCCGTTCAGGCTGCACTATCGATGCCCAGTTCCGCCAGCTTGCGATAGAGGGTGGAGCGACCGATGCCCAGCCGCCGGGCGACCTCCGTCATGCGGCCGCGATAATGGCCGATGGCCAGCCGAATGACGTCGGCCTCTATCTCCGCCAGCTGGCGGACATGGCCGTCCCCTTCGAACAGGGTGATGCCCGCGCCGTCGCGATGCGGCTGACCGGCGGCGCGCGGGCGCATCGGCACTATGCTGGCGCTGCCGGCCTGGATATGGGCGGCGATCTGCGGGAAATCCTGCGGCGTCAGCGCGTCGCCCTCGCACAATACGGCGGCGCGGAAGAGGGCGTTCTGCAACTGGCGGACATTGCCCGGCCAGCCATGCTGCATCAACAGCGCCAGCGCATCGTCAGTGACGCCCAGGCCGCGCAACCCCGGCTGAGTGGCGATGCGGGCGAGCAGATGGCGCGAGAGAGCCGGGATGTCGCCCATCCGCTCGCGCAGGGGCGGGACGGTCAACTGGACGACATTGAGGCGATAATAGAGATCTTCGCGGAAACGGCCGGCCTCGACCTCTTCGATCAGCCGCTTGTTGGTCGCGGCGATGACGCGGACGTCGACATGGGACGGGCGGCGGGCGCCGATCGGCTGGACTTCGCCATCCTGCAACACGCGCAGCAGCTTGACCTGCGCGTCCAGCGGCATTTCGCTGACTTCGTCCAGAAAGATGGTGCCCATGTCCGCGCTGGCGAACCGGCCGACATGGCGGTCGAACGCGCCGGTAAAGGCGCCGCGCTCATGGCCGAACAGTTCCGATTCGACCAGGTTCGCGGGAATGGCGCCGCAATTGACCGTGACCATCGCCTGTTTGTGGCGGGGCGAAGCGGCGTGAATGGCGCGGGCGATCACATCCTTGCCGACGCCGCTTTCGCCCTCGATCAGTACGGGCACGCGAGCGCGCGCCGCCTTGGCCGCGATGGCGAGCGCCGCGCGAAATTGCGGGGCAGAACCGACCACATCCTCGAAGGAAAGGGGAGCGGTGATCTTTTCGGTCAGCGGCCGCAATTCGCCTGCCGCCGCACCCTCGGCCAGCGTCGCGTTCAAGGCGGCGAGCAGCCGTTCGGGCGCGATCGGCTTGGACAGATAATCGGTCGCGCCCGCGCGCATCGCCTCCACGGCGACGGCGACGCTGTTATGCGCGGTCAGGATCAGGATGGGCAATGCCGGGCGGCGGGCGCGAATCTCGCGGATCAGGCCGGACGGTTCATAGTCCGGGCTCCACTGGTCCAGGATGATCGCATCCAGCTGCATCCCGTCCTGCGTGCCCAGCGTGGCGATGGCGGTTTCGCCGTCCGCGGCAAAGATGGTGCGCCATCCTGCGCGCGCGCCCAGCGCCGAAACCAGCCGCCGTTGGGCCGGTTCGTCGTCGATCAGCATCAGCATCGGTACGCCGTCGCGCGTCATCAAACCCCTCATGTGCAAAGCTGGGCACGATGGTAAGCACAGGGAGTAAAAGCGGACTTAACCGCGTGGAATTTTCTTGGGGCTGCCGGGTTGAGGCCATGGCCCCCAGACGATAAGAGATGGGCACAATCATCGCGACAAGGGGACAGGATATGGCGTCGGAAGGCAATATGAAGGCCGCGAACCAGACTTATGGCAGCTTCATCGGTTTCGTGAAGTGGGGCACGATCGCCTCCGTCGCTCTTGCTGCGCTGGTCGTCCTGCTGATCGCCAGCTGATCCCCATAGCATTTCCTGGCCGGACGGAGGGGGCATGAACGGCGCCAGCCTGTTGCCCCTGTTCCTGTTGGCCGTTGCGGGCGGTTTCATCGCCGCCCGGCCGGATGCCGATCCGGATCGCCCGCTCTGGCGCGGCGGGATCGGCGCATTGCCGGCGATCATGCTGGTCGGCGCCGTGATCGCTGCGGCCGAAGCCGGCAGCGCGAGCGCCCGCTATCTTGCCCTGTTCGCCGTCCTCATCGCCAGCGTGGCCGCCGTGCTGCTGGTCGGCGTGCCTGAGCGGCGCTGGCCGCCAATCGCGCCTGCAGAGGATGACGCTGGCGAGGATGACGCATGAGCGCCGCCTTCGACCCGTCGTGGCTGGGCGCGCGCATCGACGGGGTCGATCCTTCGCCGCTGGTGGCGGGCATGTGGCTCGTCGCCGCCGCGCTGCTGCTTTGCGGATTGTGGCTGCGGGCGCATCGCGTCGGCAACCGGCTTGCGCTGGCGGGCGGCATGCTGGCGGTGGGCGCCGCGCTGTATAGCCATGATGTCGTCAACCTGCCCGAAATCGCCAGCGCTCTGGCGATCGGCGGGAGCATCGGCCTGACGCTCGCACGGCGGTGCGCGGCGCATCGGCTGCCCTGGCTGGTGGTGGTGGCCTATGGCCTGCTGGGGTTGGCGGGGGTGGCGACTAGTGTGGCCCTGTTCCTCAATCCCTTCGCCTTCGCGCTGGTGGATGGGCAGGGCCATGTCACGCCCGCCCATGGCGCGCTGTTGCTGGCTGGCGTTGCGATCGGCGGGCTGGTGGCGCTTGGCGCGCTGCTGATGCTGGTCCGGCGGACTCAGTCTGGCCTGGCGCTGGTCGGCAGCGGCGCGGGCTGGGCGGCGGCGGCGCTGGGGCTGGCGATGGGTAACAGCGCGCTGCTATTGGTCGGCGGGATGGCGGGCGCGGCCGGGCTGCGTCTGGGGTGGCGCGCGCGGGCCTTGGGACGGGTTGCGTAAAGAGCCTTGCCCAGCGGGGCGTGCTTCCCCTAACGCTTGGCTCTCTGATCCCTTTCCTGCGCAGCGGAGACACGCATTGCACACACTCGGCCTGATCGGCGGCCTCAGCTGGACCTCCACCGCCCGCTATTATGCGATCATCAATCAGGCGGTGCACCGTGCGCTGGGCGGCCAGCATAGCGCGCCGCTACTGATCGACAGCCTGGACTTCGCGTCCGTCGCAGGATGCCAGAGCGAGGCGGACTGGGACGCCGCCGCCGCCAAGCTGATCGCGTCGGCCCGCCGGCTGGAGCAAGCGGGCGCGGAAAGCCTGCTCATTTGCGCCAATTCCATGCACCGCGTCTATGAGAAGGTGCAGGCGGAGGTCGGCATTCCCATCATCCATATCGCCGAAGTGGTGGGGGACCGGATGCAGGCCGACGGCGTGGAAAAGGCCGCGCTGATCGGCACGCGCAACGTGATGACCGAGAAATTCTACCGCCAGCGGCTCGTCGCGCATGGCGTGTCGCTGCTGCCGGCCGACATGGAGCTGGCCGAACGGATCGACAAGATCGTCTATGACGAACTGACGGTGGGCAAGGTCAGCAAGGAATCCGAACGCTATATGAAGTCGGAACTGACCGACATCGCGAAGGAAGATGTGCAGGCGGTGGTGCTGGCCTGCACCGAATTGGAGCTGATCGTGGACGTGAAGGCGAATGTCCTGCCGATCTACGACTGCACCGGCATCCACGCCAAGGCGGGGGTGGAGTTTATATTGGGTTGAATCAGCCGAAAAAGATCCGTTCGTCCTGAGTAGCCATTGAGCTTGTCGAAATGGCGTATCGAAGGATGCAGCGCGGCAATTAATGCTTCGATACGGGGCTTCGACAGGCTCAGCCCCTACTCAGCACGAACGGAATCGGTTTCTGGTATTTCACCCCCCCGGTTCGTTGATCGCGATATCCATGTCGGCGAGCGCCAGGCGTAGCAGTTCGGCCATGGTCGCGCGCGCGGCGGCGGTGTCGCGGGCGGCGATGGCCTGAAACACGGCGCGATGGTCGGGCAGGGGGTCGCGCGGCATCAGCTTCTTGCGATGTTTGAACGTGGTGGTCCAGCTCACCGCCGCCCCGACCGAGCTGGCCAGCGCCTCCAGCGCATCATTATGGGTGGCGGCCAGGACCGCGTGATGAAAGCGCTGGTCGGCGGCGCGGCCGTCGGGCGTGGACAGGCCAAAGCGCCCCATTTCCGCCAGCGCCGCTTCCATCGTCGCCAGTTGCTCGTCGGTGCGGCGGCGCGCGGCAAATTCGGCCGCCGCCGGCTCGATCACGCCGCGCAGTTCGAACAGGTCGCGGATGAAACCGGCATCCGGCTCGCCTGCGAACATCCATGCCAGCATTTCGGGGTCCAGCACATTCCAGCGGCTGCGCGGCAGGACGCGGGTACCGGCCTTGGGGCGGCTTTCCAGCATCCCCTTGGCGATCAGGATGCGCACCGCTTCGCGATAGGCGGTGCGGGACACGCCCAGGCGTTCCGACGCTTCGATCTCGCCCTCGAACAATTCGCCGGGGCGGTGCCGGCCGGTCAGGATGGCGGTGCCCAGGTCGCGGGCGATCGTCTGATGAATGCGCAGCACGCTTTCCTCCGATCCGATCTTGCGCCCGCTACCCAAATGCCCGCTCCTATGCTTTAGTCCTCGAACGCTGCCGTAGGGCAATGCCGTCCGCAAAGGAAGGCATCCGCCACCAGTCGCAGCGGCGCGGTATCGGCGTCGATCGCCGTGTCCGCCACCAGCCCGACGAAACGCCGGTACATGGTCGGATATTCCTCGTCCGGCGCCTTCATCTGCACTTCGCCGTCCAGACGCAGGGTGTTGCCGCCTTCGGACAGGAGCAGGCTGCCCTTGTCGGTGTCGACCGCGATATCCCATGTCTGCGGGCCGGTCTGGCGCCAGTCGAACACGGTGTCGATCGCTGCGCCCGACGCCGTCGCCATGGCCAGCGTCGCGCCGATCGGCGCCTGCTTGTTCGACGGGACTTCGAGCGAAGCCGACAGGACGGTGATCGGCTCACCGACGATTTCGGTCAGGATCGAGAGGGCATTGATACCCGGATCGAACACGCCAAAGCCGCCCGCTTCCCAGATCCAGGGCTGGCCCGGATGCCAGTGACGGACATCCTCGCGCCACTGGATGTCGATCCGCTCGACCTTGCGCTCCGCGATCCACGCCTTGGCCTGTGCCACGGCGGCGGCATAGCGGCTGTGCCAGCTGGCATAGAGCGTGACGCCTTGGCGCTTGGCCAGCGCCGTCAATGCCTCCACTTCGGACACGGTCGCGCCCGGCGGCTTTTCCAGAAACACATGCTTGCCCGCCAGCAACGCCTGCCGGGCCGCATGATAGCGGACCTGCGGCGGCTGGCACAGGATGACGGCATCGAGGTCGGGTTCGCCCGCCAGCATCGCGCCGAGGTCGGGGTAATTATTCACCCCTTCCCCCTGCGCGTTGCGGCTGGCGACGGCGACCAGCTCGATGCCGTCGATCTTTTCGATAGCGGGCAGGTGCTGATCGCGCGCGATCTTGCCGAGCCCTACCAGACCTGCCCGGATGGTCATGCGGCCACTTCCAGCTTGCCTTCGTTACGGCGCGTCAGACCCCAGGGGTTGGCGGCCTGCAACGCGGGCGGCAACAGCGCATCGGCCAGATCCTGATAGCAGACGGGACGCAGGAAGCGCATCATCGCCAGCGTGCCGACCGAGGTCGAACGGCCGTCCGACGTCGACGGGAAGGGTCCGCCATGCACCATGGCATGGGTCACTTCGACGCCGGTGGGCCAGCCATTGGCGAGGACGCGGCCGACTTTGCGCGACAGGGTGGGCAGCAGCTTGGCGGCGTCGTCCGCATCGCTGGCTTCCATCTGCAGCGTTGCGGTCAGCTGGCCTTCCAGATCTGCGATGGTGGCGATCACGTCTTCGATCGTGGCGCACTTCACCAGGATCGAGGATGCGCCGAACACTTCATGCGCCAGCGCCGGGTTGGCGCGGAACTGGTCGGACGCAGTGGAGAAGAAGGCGGACTGGCCGCGATTGGCGCCTTCCGCTTCCGTGCCGCGCGCGACGGTGGTGACGCCATCTGCGCTTGCCAGTGCCTCGACGCCCTTTTCATAGGCGGCGTGGATGCCCGGCGTCAGCATGACCTGTGCCGCATTGGCCGACAGGGCATTGGCGGCCGAAGCAACGAACGTGTCGAGATCCCGGCTGTCGAGCGCGATCACCATGCCGGGGTTGGTGCAGAACTGGCCGGCGAACAGCGACATGGAGCCGACGAACGCAGTGCCCAATGCTTCGGCGCGTGCGGCGAGCGCGCCGGGCAGCAGGACGACCGGGTTGATCGACGACATTTCCGAATAGACCGGGATCGGCTCGGCGCGCTTGGCGGCGATCTGCATCAGCGCAATGCCGCCACCGCGCGATCCGGTGAAGCCCACGGCCTTGATACGGGCGTCGGCGACCAGCGCGCCGCCCAGTTCATTGGTGGTGCCGGGCAGGTAGGAGAAGACACCCTCGGGCAGGCCGCAGGCCGCGACCGCCGCGATGATCGCGCGGGCGACCAGTTCGCCGGTGCCGGGGTGCGCGGGATGGCCCTTCACCACGACCGGGCAACCGGCGGCGAAGGCGGATGCCGTGTCGCCGCCTGCGACGGAGAAGGCGAGCGGGAAGTTGGATGCGCCGAACACGGCGACCGGGCCGAGCGCCTGATTGACGCGACGCAGGTCGCTGCGGGGCAGGGGCGCGCGTTCCGGCAGCGCCTTGTCGATCGTGGCGTCCAGCCAGTCGCCCTGACGGACATAGGAGGCGAACAGGCGCAACTGGCCGACGGTACGGCCACGCTCGCCCTCAAGCCGGCCACGAGGCAGGCCGGATTCGCTCATCGCGGTGGTGATGAGCAGGTCGCCGATGGCGACGATCTGGTCGGCGACGCTTTCCAGGAAGGTCGCGCGCGCATCGGGCGTCAGGGTGGAGAAGGTTTCGAATGCCGCGTCGGCCAGCGCAGTCGCGTCAGCGACGTCGGCGGTCGATGCGTTGGAAAAGGCGACGTCGCCCTTCGCGCCGGTCGACGGGTCGATGGCATAGAAAGGCTCGCCGCCGTTGCGCTCGCTCGCGCCGATAAGGATGGCTCCGTTGAACATGATGTTCTCCTGAATGAAGGATGGAATAGCTGGTCGATCGTGCAGCCGGGATCTGGCCCGTTTGCGGCACATATCATGCTGAAATGACAGGGAAGGGGGCGGCCTTCAGATGGAGAGCCGCCCCACTTCTTTCAAGAATTAATGATTGTCGCGGGGCAGGCCCATGGTCTGGGCGATGCGCTGATATTTCTCTGCGCCTTCCAGGATGGCACCGGTGTTCATCTGGCCCACGACCGAGCGCTGGATTTCCTGCCAGGGGGTCTGCGAGGCAGGATATTTGAACCCGCCCTCGGCGACCAGCTTGGCGCGACGTGCTTCCAGTTCCTCGTCGGAAATCAGCACGTTCACCACGCCGGCCTTCAGGTCCATGCGGACGCGGTCGCCGGTTTCCAGCAGCGCCAGGCCACCCATGGCCGCCGCTTCTGGCGAGGCGTTCAGGATCGACGGGCTGCCCGATGTCCCCGACTGACGGCCATCGCCAATGCAGGGGAGGGCGGACACGCCTTCGGTGATCAGATAGGCTGGCGGACGCATGTTCACGACTTCGGCCGCACCCGGATAGCCGATCGGGCCGGCGCCGCGCATGAACATCAGCGTGTCGGCGGTGATGCCGACCGACGGATCGTCGATGCGGTGGTGATAATCTTCGGGGCCATCGAACACGACGGCCGGGCCTTCGAAGGCTTCGGGATCGTCGGGGTTGGACAGGTAGCGCATGCGGAATTCTTCGCTGATGACGCTGGTCTTCATGACCGCTTCGTCGAACAGATTGCCGGTCAGGACCAGGAAGCCCGCTTCGTCCTTCAGCGGTTGGTTGAACGGACGGATGACCTTTTCATCCTCGATCTCCACGCCCTTGCAATTTTCGCCCATGGTCTTGCCATTGACGGTCATCGCGCCTTCCTTGATCAGGCCCTGGTCGATCAGCTGGCTGATGACGGCGGGCAGGCCGCCGGCGCGATAATAATCCTCGCCCAGATATTCGCCGGCCGGCTGCATGTTGACCAGCAGCGGCACCTTGTGCCCGACCGTTTCCCAATCCTTCAGCGGCAATTCGACGCCCATGTGGCGGGCGATCGCGGCCAGATGGATCGGCGCGTTGGTCGATCCGCCGATCGCCGAGTTGGCGACGATGGCGTTGTGGAAGGCGTCCAGCGTCATGATCTCGGAGGGCTTCAGATCCTCATGCACCATTTCCACGATCCGCTTGCCGGTCAGATAGGCGGCTTCCTGACGGTCGCGATAGGGCGCGGGAATCGCGGCGGTGCCGGGCAGCATCATGCCCAGCGCTTCGGCCAGCGCATTCATGGTGCTGGCGGTACCCATGGTGTTGCAGAAGCCGGTGGATGGCGCGGACGAGGCGACCAGCTTGATGAAGCCTTCATCGTCGATCTTGCCGGCGGCCAGCAGCTGGCGGCCATGCCACACGATCGTGCCCGAACCGGTCCGCTCGCCCTTGTGCCAGCCGTTCAGCATCGGGCCGACCGACAGGGCGATGGCGGGGATGTTGACGGTGGCGGCGGCCATCAGCAGAGCCGGGGTGGTCTTGTCGCAGCCGCTGGTCAGGATCACGCCGTCGAGCGGATAGCCATACATGGCTTCGACCAGACCCAGATAGGCAAGGTTGCGGTCCAAGCCGGCGGTCGGGCGCTTGCCGGTTTCCTGAATCGGGTGGACCGGGAATTCCAGGGCGATGCCGCCCATTTCGCGAATGCCTTCGCGCATGCGTTCGGCCAGCACCAGATGGTGGCGGTTGCAGGGCGACAGGTCGCTGCCGGTCTGGGCGATGCCGATGATGGGCTTGCCGCTGCGCAGTTCGTCCAGCGACAGGCCGAAATTGAGGTACCGCTCCAGATAGAGCGAGGTCATGTCGATATTGTCCGGGTTGTCGAACCAGGCGCGGCTGCGCAGCTTCGGGGCAGTCTTGGGCGAATCGCTCATCGGGGGCATCCTGACGCAAAAATTGGGCATGGCGCGTTGACGCGCTCACCCTCCTGATATACTCAGACAAATAGAATTTCAAGCACCCGAAGTGGGGTAATGTGAGCGCTAACATAAATAAAGTCGGCAGAGGGGCGCGATGACCCGCTTTGCGGTGATCGGCGATTGGGGAACCAGCCGGCTGCGGCTGTTCCGGATCGAGCAGGGGGCCATCGTCGCCCGTCGCGACGGGCCGGGTATCGGCGCGGTGGGACGGGCAGCAGAGGCCGCCTTTGCCGACACGATCGCGCCCTGGCTGGACGATGGTACACCGGAATCGATTACGCTTTGCGGCATGGTCGGCGCGCGCGACGGCTGGGTCGAGGCGCCCTATGCCGACTGCCCGGCCGACGCGGCGACATGGCGGCAGACGGCGGTGCGGTTCGATTGGCGCGGCGCGCAGCTTGCCATCATGGCCGGTCTGGCCTGCGAAGGTGAGGACGGTATCCCCGACGTGATGCGGGGCGAGGAAACGCAGATTTTCGGCGCGCTGGCGCTCGATCCGGCGCTTGCCACGGGGCGGCACCTGATCGTGCTGCCCGGCACGCATAATAAATGGTCGCTGGTCGAGGACGGCCGGATCATCTCTTTCCGCACCATGCCGACCGGCGAGCTGTTCGCGCTGCTGCGCGACCAATCGACGTTGGGACCGAAAGTCGAGCTGACCGATCCGGCCGATGAAGCCGCCGGTTTCGCCGAAGGGCTGGAGCGCGCGGGCGACGCGAAGCTGTTGCAGTCGTTGTTCGCGGCGCGGGCGATGCGGTTGCGCAGCGGTCGGTCGGGCGACTGGGCGCTGGGCTATCTGTCCGGCCTGCTGATCGGCTGCGAGATTGCAGAGATCATGACGACGCTGAGCGGCGCGGACGGCGTGGTGCTGATCGGCGACAAGCGCCTTTCGGCCCGCTATGCGCAGGCGCTCGACGCACGGGGGATCATGTCCCGTGCGTTGGATGGTGACGGCTGCGCGCTTGCGGGCCTTGGTTTTACGGGAGAATTGACGGCATGACCCTGGACGAATTGCTGGCCGACGGCGCGCCGCCGGTCTGCGCCATCCTGCGCGGCATCAAGCCGGAAGAGGCGATCGACGTCAGCGCCGCGCTGGTCGAAGCGGGCATCCGCATCCTGGAAGTGCCGTTCAATTCGCCCGAACCGTTGAAGAGCATCGCGGCGATGCAGGATGCGTTCGGCGACCGTGCGCTGATCGGCGGCGGCACGGTGCTGAGCGTCGAGGCGGTCGAGCAACTGCACGGCGCGGGCGGCCGCATCATGGTGACGCCCAACACCAATCCCGCCGTCATCGCGCGCGGCGCCGAGCTGGGGCTGGAATTGCTGCCCGGTTTCATGACGCCGAGCGAAGCCTTCGCCGCGATCGCGGCGGGCGCGAAGCGGATCAAGCTGTTCCCGGCCGCACAGCTGGGCGCGGCCTATGTGAAGGCGGTGAAGGACGTGCTGCCCAAACATGTGGGCGTCTGGGCCGTGGGCGGCACCGGCGCGGATACGATCGGCCAGTGGCTGGCGGGCGGATGCGAAGGCATCGGCGTGGGCGGCGCGCTCTACAAGCCGGGCGATGACGCGGCGACGGTGGGTCAGCGCGGGCGCGACCTGGTGGCGGCATGGAAAGCGGCGGTCGCCTGAATTTTCAGGCGACCCCTTCGGCCCGCTCCTCGGTCCGGTCCAGCACTTCGCGGATCTTCGCGGCCAGATCGGTATAGCCGAAGGGTTTGGTGAGCAGGTCCACGCCCGCGTCCAGCCGTCCATGATGGACGATGGCATCGCGGGCATAGCCGGTGGTAAACAGGATTTTGAGGTCCGGCCAGCGGATCCGGGCTGCGCGCGCCAGATCCGCGCCGGTCATCCCGCCGGGCAGCACCACGTCGGTGAAGAGCAGGTCCGCCCGACCGTTCGCCATGTCCAGCGCCTCCAGCGCGGCAGGGCCGTCTCCGGCAGTGATCACGTCATAGCCAAGGTCGCGCAGCACTTCGAGCGAATAGGCGCGGACATTGTCGTCATCCTCGCACAGCAAAATCGTCTCGCCGCCGCCGATGGGCCTGGCTGCTGACACGTCCTGCGCGTCATTGGCCGCGACGCTGCCATGATGGCGGGGGAGGTAGAGGCGTACGCTGGTGCCCTGACCCGGCTGTGACTGGACGCGCATATGGCCGCCCGACTGTTTGATGAAGCCATAGACCATCGACAGGCCAAGGCCGGTGCCGCGCCCAACCTCCTTGGTGGTGAAGAAGGGTTCGATCGCCTGGGCCAGCGTGTCCGCATCCATGCCTTCGCCCGTATCCGACACGCAGATCAACACATAGGCGCCCGGCGTCAGGTCGCCGTCCTGCGTGGCCTGATCGGCGTCGACGACCCGATTGGCGACCTCGATCGTCAGCTGGCCGCCCGAAGGCATGGCATCGCGCGCATTGACCGCCAGGTTGAGCAGCGCATTTTCCATCTGGTTGATATCGACTTCGATCGGCCAGCTTTGCGGCGTTTCGATCGTCGCTACACGGATCGTCTCGCCCAGCGTCCGGTGCAGCATGTCGGTCATGCCGGCAACCAGCTGGTTGGGATCGACCGGGCGCGGGTCGAGCGGCTGGCGGCGAGAGAAAGCCAGCAACCTCTGCGTCAAAATCGTTGCCCGTTCCGCGCCTGCGGCGGCGCGCATCGTCATGTTGCGCAGGCGCGTGGCGTCGGCGGGCAGGGCGCGTTGCAGCAGTTCCAGATTGCCGGTCACGATCTGGAGCAGGTTGTTGAAATCATGCGCCACGCCGCCGGTCAGCTGACCCAGCGTTTCCATCTTCTGCGCCTGCCGCAGCGCCGCTTCGGTATCGGCCAGCGCGAGCGCATGGGCGCGTTGTTCCGTGACGTCGCGGGCGACGCAATAGATGATGTCGCCCTCCGGCACGGCGGTCCAGCTGAAGGTGCGATAGCGGCCGTCTTTCGCCCGGAAACGGTTGTCGAAGCGCATCACCGTTTCGCCATGGGCCAGATCGTCGATGCGATCGCGTGTGGCGGCGACATCGTCGGGATGCTCCATCCACTGGGATGTGCGGCCGATCAGTTCCTCTTCGGTCCAGCCCAATATATCGGTCCAGCTTGGGCTGGCGGCAAGCCAGACGCCCGCAGTGTCGGCGATCAGGAAAGGGTCCCGCGCCAATGCCCATAGACGATTGCGGTCGGCCAGCATCGCCCGCTCCGCCAGCACCCGCTGGGTGGTTTCGCTGACGATGCACAGCGCGCCGCCGATCGATCCGTCGCCTTCGAACACGGGGGAATAACTGATGTCGAAATAGACATGTTCGCCCCGGCCGCCATCGCGTTCGATATAGAAGGGACGGTCCTTTGCATGGACGGTTTCGCCGTCTTCATAGACGGTGCGCAGCAGCGGGCCGAGATCGTCCCACAATTCCGCCCAGCCTTCGCTGGCGGGACGGCCCAGTGCATGGGGGTGTTTGTCACCGATCGTGGGGACATAGGTTTCGTTGTAGAGCGCGCAATATTGCGGCCCCCAGAACAGAACGATCTCCGCCTTGGACGACAGCATCAGGCGGACCGTCGATACCAGGGCAGGGGACCAGCCATCCACCGGGCCAAGCGGCGAACGGCCGTCCAGTGCGGCGGTAAGAGCGCCGACCGGTCCCTGCGCAGCGATCATCGCGGCTATGCCGGTCGGTGCGGCGGTCATGGAAAATCCCTGCATTGAAACCAGTTGTTTTGATACGCCCGTGGCGCGATTTGTTTCCCCAATTGCCAGTCCCTGGGGTAATTTGTCCATGCCCCATCTGCGCCGTCGCGGCTTGAAAAGGGGGCGGCATGGGCGCATGGACCGGGTCATGACAGCGTCCGCTTCGTTCCGCGCTCCGCGCCCCGCCGCCATTGCCCGCTGGTTGTTGATCGTGGCGTTTCTGGTCTTCTGCATGGTGGTGGTGGGCGGTATTACGCGGCTCACCGAATCCGGGCTTTCCATCACCCAGTGGAAACCGATTACCGGCGCCATTCCGCCGCTGACCCACGATCAGTGGATGGAGGCATTCCGTCTCTATCAGCAGATCCCCGAATATCAGCAATTGCGTCAGGGCATGACCCTGTCCGATTTTCAGTTCATCTTTTTCTGGGAATGGCTGCATCGCCTGCTCGGCCGATTGATCGGCGTGGCCTTTGCGTTGCCGCTCATCTGGTTTGCGGTGCGGCGCGCGATCCCGGCAGGCTATGGTCCCCGCTTGATCGCGCTGCTGGCGCTCGGCGGATTGCAGGGCGCGATCGGCTGGTGGATGGTGAAGTCGGGCCTGTCGGTGCGCACGGACGTCAGCCATTATCGGCTGGCCGTCCATCTGTTGACGGCGTTGTTCATCATCGGCGGCCTGATCTGGACGGCGCTGGATCTGCGCGCGCTGGCGCGTTCCGGCACGGCGCGGCCGGCGGTATTGCGGCCCTTCGCGCTGGCGGTGCTGCTGGTCCTTCTGGTCCAGCTGATGCTGGGCGCCTTCACCGCCGGGCTGGATGCCGGCTATGTGTCCAACACCTGGCCGCTGATGAACGATCATCTGGTGCCGGAGGGGATCAGCTGGATGGGGTCATATTGGGCCACCGTGTCGAGCGATCCCTATCTCGTCCATTTCCTGCATCGCTGGTGGGCCTGGGTCGCGGCGGTGATGCTGATCCTGCTGGCGCGGCGGGCGAAGAAGGCGGGACAGCGCGGCGCGTCGATCGCCATCAACGCCGCGCTGGGGGCGCAGATATTGCTCGGCATCGCCACCGTCATCAGCGGTATCGCCCTGCCGCTGGCGGTGCTGCACCAGGCCGTCGGTGCGCTGGTCGTGGCTGCCGCTGCCTGGGGCGCGCATGCCGTGGGCGCGCGCCGTTGAGGACGCCCTTTGCCATGATGGCGATCGCGCTGGCGCAGCCGGTCGCGGCACAGGCCATCGCCATCCCCTTTGCGCCGCCGACCGACCGGGCATTGACCTATCGCATCGAGCAGCATCGTCCGTTGGCGGGCAAGGTCAGTGCCTTTACCGCCACGCGCGATCTGCGATTCGAGCGGGCGGGGGAGGGTTATGCCCTTACCGTCACCCTGCGCGCGATCGACACGGATGCGCCGGCATCGGGCGCTGTGTCCTATCGCGCGGCGCTGGGGCCATTGGTCGGGATCGCCATGCGCTTCCGGCTGGATGGGCGGGGCAAGGTCGTGGCGCTGGACGATGAAGAGGCGATCTGGGCCAAGGTGCGGGCCGGTGTCGATGCGTTGGCGACCGGATCGGACGGCGAGCGTCAGCGGGCGGCGCAGAAGATTCTTGCCCTGTTCGACAGCCTTTCGGTCGAGGGGCGCATGTCCCTGCTGGCGGGCGAACTGCAACCATTGTTTCTCTTCGCCGGCAGCGATGTCGCAGGTGGCGCAGGGCGGGGATTGCGCAGCGTGGCGGGGTCGCCGCTCGTCCGTCCGGTGCCGGTGGAAGGCGCGTTGACGCTGGCCGGGCAAGATGGCGACATGCTGGATCTGGACGAAAAGCTGGCCGGGGACGGCGTGCAGGTTTCGATCAAATATCGCCTGTCGCGGGTCACGGGCCTGGTCGAAAGCCAGGAGCGAAGCCTGATCGCTGGCGGGCAGCCTTTGGTCGAAAGCCGCACCCTGACACCGGCCGAATAGACGGTGGTATTATTTTACCCGTCGTGAAACGCCCCGAATCTCTTGACTTCCCGCGCCACTCCCGTCATTAGCGCCCCACTTCCGGGTGTCGGCAACGGCGCCCGGTTTCATTTTTCATCTGGAGTATTGGCACCATGAAGGCGCTGATGAAGACCACCAAGCCGGCGACCCCGGCAACGGTCGAAAAGAAGTGGATCCTGATCGACGCCGAAGGCGCCGTTGTGGGCCGTCTCGCATCGACCGTCGCGAATATCCTGCGCGGCAAGCACAAGACCAGCTTCACGCCCCACGTCGATTGCGGTGACAATGTCATCATCATCAACGCCGGCAAGGTGAAGTTCACCGGTCGCAAGCTGACCGACAAGGTTTACTACAAGCACACCGGTTATGCCGGCGGCATCAAGGAAACCACCCCCCAGAAGATTCTGGAAGGTCGTTTCCCCGAGCGCGTCCTGGAAAAGGCCGTCGAGCGTATGATCCCCCGTGGTCCGCTGGGTCGTCAGCAGATGCGCAACCTGCGCATCTTCGCCGGTGCCGAGCATGCTCATGAAGCCCAGAACCCCGAAGTGCTCGATTTCGTGTCGCGCAACCGCAAGAACAAGGTGGGTGCATAATGTCCGATAACCGCCAGTCCCTGTCCGACCTCGCGGCCCTCGCCGCGAACGCCCCCGTCGCTGCTGCGCCTGTCGCCGCCGACGCCGTGGAAGGTGAAGCACCCGTCGTCTCCGCTCCGGTTCAGCCTTCGGCTCCGCTGCGCGATCAGGAAATCGACAGCCTCGGCCGCGCCTATGCCACCGGCCGTCGTAAGGACGCCGTTGCCCGCGTTTGGGTCAAGCCCGGCACCGGCAAGATCACGGTCAACGGCCGTGACCAGGAAGTCTATTTCGCTCGTCCGACCCTGCGCCTGGTGATCAACCAGCCGTTCGGCGTCACCGAGCGTGAAGGCCAGTATGACGTGATCGCTACCGTCAAGGGCGGCGGTCTGTCGGGTCAGGCCGGCGCCGTGAAGCACGGCATTGCCCAGGCACTTTCCAAGTACGAACCTGCGCTGCGCAGCGCGGTCAAGGCCGAAGGCTTCCTGACCCGCGACAGCCGCGTCGTCGAGCGTAAGAAGTACGGTAAGGCGAAGGCCCGTCGTAGCTTCCAGTTCTCGAAGCGCTAAGTTTCTTCGACAACATCGAAACAGAGAAGGGGCCGGTTTCCGGTCCCTTTTTTGTTGTTCTCTCCATCAGATTTCCGCTCGAAGCGAACGGCGATATTATTAGCCGTCGCGCGGCACCGCCACCTCGACCGCGCCGGCCGCGATCTTCACCGTGACCGGTGTTTTCGCCAGCACTTCACCATCGATCGAGATGCGCTGGCGCGGTTTCGTGTCGATCTTGAAGCAGGTGCCGTGAAATTCCTGCGTATGGGCGTCGCGGTCGCGCAGTTTGAAGAATTTGGCGTACCAGTCCCAGGCGAGGCGGGGCTTGCTGCGGCCCACGACGGCCTGCACCACGATCTCACCGGTATCGACATCGGCATGGTCGGACAGTTCGACGCCGCCATGATAGGGGCCGTTCAAGATGCGCACTTCCGTCGACCACATGCGCCGTTCCTTAACGCCATCGTCGATGGTCAGGCGGAAGGCGCGGAAGCCGACCGAGCATTTGACCGCCCACATCAGATAGCCGATCCGCCCCAGATAGCGTTTGAGCTTATGCGGTACGGTCTGCCCGATCATCGGCGAAAGGCCGAGCGAGGCGGCATTCACGAAATAGTCGCGGTCGATCATGCCCAGGTCCACGCGGCGGCGCTGTCCGCTGGCGATCGCCTGCACTGCGCCGTCCAGATCGAGCGGCAGTCCCAGCGTGCGGGCGAAGCTGTTCGCGGTGCCGAGCGGCAGCACGCCGAACACGACATTCTTGCCGACCAGTTCGTCCACCGTCCCCGACATGGACCCGTCGCCGCCGCCCACGATCACCATCGGCGCGCCGCTTTCCACGGCTTGGCGCACGGTCGCGGCCATCTGTTCGGGGTCTTCCACTGCATGGGCGGCGATCAGGCGGACGCCCGCGGCTTCCAGCTTGTCCTTGGCCTGCGCGAAACTATCCTGCCCGCTTCGGCTATGGGCGTTGACGACCAATATGGCGTCCTTGGGGAGGGGGTTCGTTTCCATGCCGCAATAACTCCGCGAGACGGGATTTGGGTCCGTTGGAAACCCTGTGGCGCGCAATCGTTACTGTGCCATGGCTCGCATCGCTCATCTGTCCGACATCCACTTTGGCGCCAATGACCGCAAGATCGTGGACGCCGCCACCGCTTGGCTGGAGGAGAGGCGGCCCGATCTGGTCGTCATCAGCGGCGACTTCACGCAGCGGGCGCGGGTGGAACAGTTCCGGCAAGCCGCTGCCTGGCTCAATCGACTGCACGGCGCGGGGCTGAAGACGCTGGTAGTGCCGGGCAATCATGACGTGCCGCTCTATGACGTGGTGCGGCGCCTCGCCCGGCCGCTGGCGCGCTACAAACGCTATATCAGCAACGATCTCTGCCCCTTTTACGAAGATGGAGAGGTCGCGATCCTGGGCCTCAACACCGCGCGGTCGCTCACGATCAAGGATGGGCGGATCAATCATGACCAGATGGACTTGCTGCGCGATCGCTTTGCCAGGGTGGCGCCGGACAAGACTCGTATCCTCGTTACCCATCATCCGCTTTTTTCCATGCCGATCGGGAAGGGCGGGGAGCTAAGCGAGGCTGTCGGGCGGCATGACGATGCGGTCAAGGCCGCCTGCGAGGCCGGGGTGCATCTGGCGCTGGCCGGGCATTTCCATCGCACCTATGCGGAGGCGGCGCAGAAGATGGTGGAGCATAGCGGCGGCGCGCTGGTGATTCAGGCGGGGACGGCGACTTCCACCCGGCTGCGCAATGCCGAACCGCAAAGCTTCAACTGGCTGCATGTGCGACGGAACAACGAGATGGAATTGCAGGTGATCGTGTGGGACGGCGCGGCGTTCCGGCGCGCAAGCCATGTCGAATATGCCCATGATGGCGAGGGATGGGCGTCGCGGGTGGTGCAGGATGGACCGACAGTGGGGGAGGCGGCGATCAGCAGCAGCCCCTTAACTTCGCACATTTCCCGCTGATTTCGATATTTTGATACAGGGATAGGACATTATATTTCTTCCTCTGTCTTTCTAAGAGCACAGGGCCATATAGATAACATGGGGCCGTTGGGTAGGGCAGCCTACCAAGCTAACGGCCACCATTATCATGTCATCAAGCGGGAATGCTATCGTCAAGCTCCCTAAGCCGCGCCTCAATATACGATGATAGTTGGTATATTGCGGTGAGTTCAGGCATAAGATGACGGGTTTCATCCTTCCCTTCGAACGTGCCAAAATACCTTGTAGTTGGTGAATTGAACCACATTCTTGCAATTGTCTTTCGATTGTTATCGTCAAGCAAAATTGCGCAATAGGATTTGCTGTCCCTGATAACTACTCTCTTCGGATCAATCAAACGTGACGCAATGGCTTGCACAATGTGAAATCCGCTCAATTCCTCTTGCGTGGTAATAATGGCTTCTTCCGGAGCGACTGGATCTGCTTCTTCCGGCTCCGCCATCGTTGGCGTGGACGCATTCAGTGCTGACGCCAGGCGCTCATTAACACGATCGCGAATAATTGCAGAAATCGTGTTGGGCACTATTCTTGCGATGCTATCCTTGGCAGCTGGTGTCAGGCGGCCTTCGACCACTTTGGCTGCGAATAATCTCACAAAATCATCGGATGGTTCGGAAAACTCCTGTTCTATGGCCTTGCGAAGAAGAGACTGTAGTTTGAGATTGCCAGCTTCCAGAATGATCTTTTCGATATCGAAATCAGCTTTAGCAAACTTTTCAAGTGTACGAATGTCTGACGGCTTGATCGCTTCCATGCTGAACGTGAAGAAAGGGCGCTCGTCCATTTTATTGGGTTTTTCGACGTCCGAGAAAAATTGATAATTGACGCCGTTGGTGAGGATGGCGAGGCGGGCATCGGTGACGCTGAAATAGCGAAACAGTTGGGATGCGTGATTGACATTGAGTTCTGAGGTCGATGGTTTGCATTCTATCAGAATGTTAACCTTGCCATCTGCGCAGATTGCATAGTCAACTTTCTCCCCTTTCTTGATACCCACGTCAGCCGTAAATTCCGGAACAACCTCTTTTGGATTGAAAACGTCATACCCCAAAGATTGCAAGAATGGCATCACCAAGGCTGTCTTCGCCGCCTCTTCAGTTAGCAAAACTTCTCGATGTTCGATCGTTCTTTTCTGAAGTTCAGAAAGGCGCGTAGCAAAATCCATCGTAGCCATACTCCCCGTTTCTTGGGTAGATTGGCGAGAAATAGATCGTGAGGCAAGGTCATTATTACGACGAAAAGCGTTGCTTTATGGTAAGTGGGCGTAGTAGCCGCTATCCCTTCCCCTTCAACGCCGCCGCCAGCGATACCGTGGCGCTGCCGCGTTTGGCGGGGGCGGCCTGGCTGGG
>Ga0209147_100444_pt1 | contig 26245 bp, 30 predicted proteins | sample AraplaCol_mLB_r2_FD_184278 | JGI IMG/M metagenome (GOLD analysis project Ga0209147, IMG submission 184278) | Arabidopsis root microbial communities from North Carolina, USA - plate scrape CL_Col_mLB_r2 (SPAdes) (version 2) | ecosystem: Host-associated > Plants > Roots > Endosphere | place: USA... | reverse complement strand
CTCCGGGAAAAATTCTTCGATGCACGATAACATTTGGGTACATCGCTCTTTGTATACGGCTTTAATTTTTTGAATGTGCTCTTCGATATCATAAAGCTCCATGTACTTAGCCGTTACGCGCTGAGCAAAGCTGTCCGTATGCAAGTCTGCCACTTGTTTAAACGCCACGTACTTATCAATGAAAGCTTCGTCTGCACATACCCAGCCGATTCGAAGACCCGGTGCAAAAATTTTAGAGAATGTGCTGATATAAATCACTCTGCCTTCTGTATCGAAATGCTTAACCGGCGGCAGCGCTTCTCCTGCAAATCGGACTCCTCCATACGGATTGTCTTCTACAATCAGCACGTCATAGGCATTCGCAAGCTCGATCATTCGCTGACGTCTTTCGCGCGTTAAGGTGCGCCCTGTAGGATTTTGAAAATCAGGAATTGTATAAATAAATTTAGCATGCGGATTTTCCTGAAGCTTTTTCTCTAGCTCTTCCATAATCATTCCGTCTTCGTCCATGTCTACTTCTACAAACGTTGCATTGTAGGATTTAAATACGTTAATGGCTGCTAGGTACGTTGGACTTTCACAGATTACCACGTCTCCGTCATTAAGAAACAGTCTTCCGGTAAGATCAATTGCCTGCTGAGACCCGGACGTAATTAAAATGTTCGAAACAGTAGACTCGATGCCGATGTCCTGCATTCGTTTAGAAATGGCTTCTCGTAAAGGAATATACCCCTCTGTTGTACTGTATTGAAGCGAAGCAGCTCCGTCTTCATTTAATACGGCGCGGCACGCATCGTTCATTGCTTCAACGGGAAACAGTTCCGGTGCTGGAAGTCCTCCTGCAAATGAAATCACTTCTGGTCGTTCCGTTACTTTTAAAATTTCGCGTGTTTCAGAGGATTTTACAAGACTAGCTCGTTGGGCAAATTTATCTTTCATTGATGATCATTCCTTTTCTAGATTTTAAACTTTTAATAACAGGTTAATTATTCGAATAGTCAGAAAAATTAAAACAAAAACCTTCCCTATGAGCTCAGGCTTCTTTTAAGCCTTGGAAGATGCTTTTTAATAGACAACCAGCATCTGCTTGCTCTCTGACTCTTCATTTCTTCTTGATGTCACGTTCTCCTTTCGGTACATATTTTTCTCATTCACTATTTGTAATACAAATCAAAGGTCGTACGATAAATATGGCCTTGTATTTAATGTATGTTAAAAAGGATAACATAAAAATCAAATAAATAAACAATAAATTCTATAAATTCTTAATTTTTTATGCGAATATATTTATCTCAGTAAACTATTTTGTAAGATTCCTTCCCTTTTCATTGACCTGCCGTATAAAACCCTTTATAATCCTTATTAACTCGATAAGATTTAAAGGTTTTAGTACAGGAGTGATGAAAAGTAAAATGGTTTCATTTACTGTTTAATGAACGATGCCCTAAATGCAAGCAAGTGTTAAATACATCAAAGTCCAATGCCCTTCGCTCTACTGTTGTGAAAGTATGTCCGTCTAGCCACTATCAAAAAGAATTTCATCCTGCGCTTGAAACGTTTGTGGAAAGCGATGAAGTACTATAAAAAAGCTATGGGAATCCATAGCTTTTTTATAGTAGCCCCCACCAAATCTTAATTGCCGTTGTTAAAATCAAACAGGCAAGAATCCATTGAAGCACTTTTGTATTCATTTTCTGACCAACTTTTGCACCAATTGGCGAAGCAATCAGGCTGGCAGCAACTAAGATAAGTGCCGGTATAAATGGAACTTGATGCGTCACCAGCTTTCCAACCGTTGAACCAATGGAAGAAATGAAGGTAACGGCCAGTGAAGTTGCGATGGTAATTCGAGTTGGAATTTTAAGCACTACGAGCATCACAGGAACTAAAATAAAGGCCCCTCCTGCTCCTAATACTCCTGCTACGGCTCCGATAAGCAGTGATAAAATAGACGCTAATCCTTTATTGAATTGAAGCTCCCCATCTTTGTTCCAATCTAAATTTTTCTTTGGAATAAACATCATAATAACCGCAATGAGACCTAAAACTCCATACACAACATTTAATCCTTGTTCACTCATATAATGTGAGCTGTAGCTTCCAAGCATGCTGCCGATTAGGATATTACTGCCCATATATAAAATTAATGATTTATTTAAAAATCCGCTTTTTCGATACGCCCATACGCCGCCTAATGTGGCAAAGAACACTTGAATAGCTCCTGCACCTGAGACTTGATGAGCCGTTAATGCTTCGACTCCTACTAACGGAGGAATATATAACAGCATCGGATAATTAATAACAGACCCGCCAATACCGACCATACCGGAAATAAACGACCCAATAAATCCAATAAGAAAAAGCGTGATGATAAATGTAAGATCCATCTATAGTCGCTCCGTTTCATATAAGGAAAGGGTACCTTTTACAAGAGATACCCTTTTCGTCCATTTTTTCTTATCCTTTTTTAATCCAAAATTTAAGAACGTCGCCTTCTTCTGTCTGAAGAAGCTCATGACCGCCAGATTTCGCCCAAGCTGCAAGGTCGTTTTTTGCCCCTTTATCCGTTGCGTGAATCTCTAACACTTGGCCAGCTTCTAGTTCATTCATTGCTTTTTTTGTTTTAACAATCGGCATTGGACATGCCAGCCCTTTTGCATCTAATACTTTATTTGATTCCATTTCTCTCTCTCCTTTGTTTAGGTTTTAGCGAATCGCACAGCGGTTTGGTCCAATCTCCATTTCACGCTGTTTTTCTTCATCTGGGCTTACTTTCCCCATATTTGTTTCACGAATTTCTTGATACGCATTTGGCTGTGGCGGTAAGTTGTCTGTTACTAAGTGTCTGAACTCTGCTTCGTCTTTAATATTTAATCCGTGATTTTCTGCAAACAACGTACCTAACTTTTCAGCTACGCTGCCGTTGTCATTTAGCTCATCAATAATCATAAAATGAGCTGGCAATACGATTAACTCGTCTGACAATGCTTTATAGCGTGTATAAAGCGTCTCGCGCAGATCGCCTACCCAGTCTTCAGCCATACCAGCTAAATCAGGACGTCCAATTGAATCGATGAACAAAATATCACCTGAAAGCAAGTATTGATCGTCTACGATAAAAGAAGTGGAACCAATCGTATGACCCGGTGAATAAAGAGACTGAATCGTAATCGTTGTGTTGCCAATTACGACATCACTGCCTTCTTCTAACGCCTTGTAGTCGAACATCACTTCTTCTGCATCTTTTGGAGGCAGCCAGTACGCTGCATTTGTTGCTTCCGCAATGACTCTTCCTCCTGAAATGTGATCTGCATGAAGGTGTGTATCAAATACATGCTTAACTGTGACACCAAGCTCTTTGGCAAAGTTGATATACACATCTGCCATACGCGTCGCGTCAATAATAGCCGCTTCACCGTTTGATATGATCATATAAGATAAGCATCCTTTACCGATACGAACAAACTGATAAATTTCTCCGCCCTCTTTTAAATCGCCGACTTTAACAGGCTCTAAATATTCACTCCACGCTTTCATACCGCCTTTAAGGTACGATACGATAAGACCCGCTTCTGAAAGCATATCAGCTACCATCACCGATGAACCTTCTTTGGCACAGACAACTAACACTTCTTTATCAGAAGGGATTTTTTCTAAGATTTCTTCTACTCCGTCTAAAAGATCGAAGTATGGAACATTTAAATGATCGAAGTAATGACCTTCAATTTTCCAATCGCTAAAATCATTTTCATTACGAACATCCAAGATAAATAGCGGTTCTTTATTAATAATTTTAGCTGTAACTTCTTTTGCAGTAAGTACATGCACTGTCATACTAAAATACCCCCTTAGGTATATGAACTATCAAAATTTTTTAATCCATTATAATCGATTGGTTATTCTACTTTACCTGTCCAGTCACGCATACCAGGAACCACGTTAATTACGTTTTTAAATCCTTGCTTTTTCATCGTTTGCCCTGCCATTTCACTTCGTCTTCCAGAGTGGCAAATAATATAAATTTCATTCTCTTTATTTAGCTCTTTCGAACGTTTTTCTACTTCACCAAGCGGAATATGAACTGCGCCTGGAATATGAGCTTCATCGTATTCTTCTACTTCGCGAACGTCTAAAATATGAAGATGTTCATCATTCTCTACCTTTTTCGCAAATTCTTCTAATGAAATTTCAGGAATTGGCGTTACGTTTTCTTCAGCGCCGCCTTTACGAAGAAAGTGGTGAAGAACGTCACCTGCTGTCTCTGTACCTAAATACTCATGACCTGTGCTTTTTGCCCACGCTTGTAAGTCAGCCGTAGAGCCTTTATCCGTTGCTTGAATTTCTAGGACTTGACCTGCTTCTAGTTCATTCATTTTCTTCTTTGTTTTTAAGATTGGCATTGGACACGCTAACCCTTTTGCATCTAATACGAAGTTTGCTTGCATCATTTCTTTTTCCTCCTTGGTTTTAATACTGGTAGGGGTATATTTTTGTCTAAAAAAATTAGACCGTTTCCCCTTTCCACTCCATCATTCCGCCGGTCATATTTCGTTACACTGTAGCCTTGCTGCTCAAGAAAACGAGCTGCCATACCGCTTCTGCCACCAGAACGACAGACAACAATATACTTCTTTGCTTTATCTAACTCATGCATACGGAATTCTAATAAAGGAAGCGGAATATTTAACGCGTTTGGTATTTTACCTGTTTTTACTTCCTCTACTTCACGCACATCTAAAATGTGAACTTGTTCTTGTTTTTTTACTAATTGTTCTACTTCTTGTGCCCCTATTGTCTTCACGCTGCGTCTCCTCCTTTTTGATTTATCTCCACGTATTCATGCCGCCTTTAACGTTGGTGATGGATGTAAAACCTTGCTTTTTCAACAGTTTACTTGCTTTCATACTTCTCATTCCGCTTTGACAAATAACGACTACTTCTCTGTCTTTTAAAAGCTGGCCTGTTTGCGCTGGCAGTTCTGATAAAGGAATATTTCGAAATCCTTTAATATGTTTGGTACGAAATTCATGCGGTGTTCGCACATCGATAAACTGGTTATTTTTATTTTTTAACTTTGCTTTTAACTCCGTCGTGGCTATTTGCTGAATACCTCTTACTGGTGCAAAACGCTGATACAAAAACCACAACAAAAATATGATAATAAGCGCATTGATAATCATATTGACCCTCGCTTCATGAGTTATCTTTTAGATAAATAAGCTTACGTTTCCGTCTTCTGCGTCGGCTAAATACGCCGCTACGCCTGCATATTCAATATTATCTAGCAGCTCTTTTTCCTGTAACCCTAGAAGATCCATCGTCATCGTACAAGCCACTAGCTTCACATCTTGTTCTTGTGCCATTTCGATAAGCTGCGGCAAGGTTAGGGCATTATGCTTTTTCATTACGTTTTTAATCATTTTAGGTCCCATACCTGCAAAATTCATTTTAGATAAGCCCATTTTATCCGCACCGCGCGGCATCATTTTGCCAAACATCTTTTCTAAAAATCCTTTTTTCACCGGAACCATTTCTTCTTTACGAAGCGCATTCAATCCCCAAAACGTATGGAATATCGTCACTTCATGGTCATAAGCAGCCGCTCCGTTGGCAATAATATAAGCTGCCATTGCTTTATCATAATCACCGCTAAATAATACAATTGTTGTTCGTTTCTTTTGTTCAGTCATGTTGTTCCTCCTCTTACCCTATGGGGTATATTTAATTCTAAAAAAATTAGCCTTTCTGAATGTAAAAGATAAATGTACTGCCTTCTTCTTTAAAATCAATAAGCTCGTGTCCTGTTGATTTTGCCCAAGCTGTTAAATCACTTTTAGCACCTTTATCTGTTGTTTGCACTTCTAATACTTGACCTGTTGTTAAAGTATCCATTGCTTTTTTTGTTTTGACAATTGGCATTGGACAAGCTAATCCTTTTGCATCTAAGACATGATCAATTTTCATAGTATTTATCTCTCCTTTTTATATACATATACCTGTAAGGGTATATTATATTAAATAATGATATTCGTCAACTTTAAATAAGGTGACAATGATTAACGACTTTTCACTAACAGCTGTACAGCTTCTTTCACTAACCCTTCCGTTGGCTCTCCTTGCTGAAGGCTTTCTCTGACGCACTGTTCAAGATTGCTGCTCACAATAACTCCCATTGTGCGATCAATGGCACTTCTTGCAGCAGATAATTGAGTCACGACGTCTCGGCAGTCTTTTCCTTGCTCCATCATGCTAAGCACGCCTTTTAGCTGCCCTTCAATTCGACGCATGCGATTTTTCACTTGTTGATTATACTCCATAATCGAATACCCCTTTCTTTCCTTTACTTTTACACGCTGCTAACTCATAGCTGCGTACGTCAAAACCTTTTTTTCGTAAGAACCGTACGCCTAAATTTAACTCCACTCTATCTCCGGCAATCAGATGAACGCTGGCCTGTGGAATTTCTGAATAAAAGCGTTTGAGATACGCATACGGAATAACTATACTAATTGAATCGCGAACTTCATGATAGTGACGAATATCTACAACCGTTCGCCCAAGTTCTTTTGCTTCAGATTCACGTATGCACTGTATTCCTTTAACGGGATAATAACGTCTGTATGCAATAAATAAAATAGCAAGCAACAACACTGCTACATAGAGCATAATAATCACCGCCTTGCTATCAATTTGATATTGTTTACATGCTTTATATTATACCCATATAGGTATATGTCAAGCGAGAAAATTATATTTAATTTTTGCTTATTTACATAGTTACTTTACTGCGAACTATTTCATTTTATACAGCTTAAACATTATGAATGGTGGTCTTTAATCCGCTTTATTTGTGTACCCCCTACCCTATCGACCAAACATATTCTTCATCATCGCCGCTCGTATACAGCGCTGAAAATTAAGCTCACTGCGTCATTCACGTCTATACACAAAAGGTCCAGTTCCCAAGGAGAACCGGACCTTTTATGGTGAAAAGCTGATTAGCTTTGATGATAAATATTATGCCATTGATTCCACGAACTGTGTGGATGCTGCTGGTGCCACTGATTCCATGGCACATATGGATTTTGCTGATGCCACTGATTCCATGTACCGTGCGGATACTGCTGATGCCACTGATTCCAAGGTGTGTATGGATGTTGTTGATGCCATTGATTCCATGTGCCGTGCGGATAGTGTTTATGCCACTGCTCCCAAGGTACATGAGGATGTTGCTGATGCCATTGATTCCACGTGCCTTGAGGATGCTGATGATGCCATTGTTCCCATGGAATATAATGTTGCTGTCCTTGATGCATATTTCGTCAACTCCTTTTCCTTTGCCACATCATATGTTCTTTTTAGGATTTAGAGCTTATCTATTTTAAAATATAGGCGTTTAATTAATTATGAATTAAATTATATATTTCTTATCTTTACTTATAGACATGAGCTCTTGTTTTATAAGTGGAAGCACACATTTATCTAGAAGTATAGAATGAATATTTCTTATGATTCACCTTATTGCTAATAATATTTCTTTAAGAGGTCTATGTGTTTTGGGATGCATTTGTCTTCCCATGAAAAAAACACCTTCTCATTCGAGAAGGTGTTTTGGAATTAACCTACAATATTATAACCAGCGTCTACGTGTACGATTTCTCCTGTTACGCCGCGTGAAAGATGGCTCAGTAATACAACCGTCATGTCGCCAACTTCTGCTTGCGTTACATTACGCTTAAGAGGTGCTTTTTCTTCAACTTTGTGAAGAATTTGGTTAAAGTCAGAAATGCCTTTTGCTGCAAGCGTACGAATTGGGCCTGCTGAAATCGCATTTACGCGGATATTGTCTTTTCCTAAGTCTAATGCTAAGTATTTTACTGAAGACTCAAGTGCTGCTTTCGCTACGCCCATTACGTTATAGCCTTCCACTGCACGTTCTGCACCAAGATAGCTCATTGCTACAAGAGAACCGCCTTCTGTCATAAGAGGTTTTACTGCTTTCGCTACCGCGATAAATGAATACGCGCTCGTATCTTGAGCAAATGCATATCCGCTTCTTGATGTATTGATGAACTCGCCGTTTAAATCTTCTGAGTGAGCAAACGCAACAGAGTGAATCAATCCGTGAACTGTGCCTGCTTCTTCTCCGATTTTTTTGAAAGCTGCTTCAATGCTTTCGTCGCTGTTTACATCACATTCTGCAATTAATGTCGCTTGAATTTCATTTTTTTCTAACAGCTTGTTTAATTTTCCTAGTGAACGTTCTTTACGGTATGTAAAAATTAAGTTTGCTCCTACTTGATGAAGGGCTTTTGCAACACCCCAAGCAATACTTCTGTCGTTGGCAACTCCCATAATAACAAAGTTCTTATTCTTTAATTGTAATAAATCTTCCATATTATCCTCCAAAAAAAATTAGTCATCAATGATGACTAATAGGTAATTGTATAGCTTTATTATAGCACAAAGATGCGCTTAGTTCCTAAGAGTCTTATGAATTAACCGATTTTGCTCTATAAATAATCTCCTACTTATCTGAATCCTGCAGCCATGCTTGCGTTGTTTCAGCAAATTTTTTGGCTGCAGGTGAAAGATGATAACGAGTAGCTAGACCAATTGAACGGTAGCTGTCTATTTGAAACGGAATCGCACGCAGCTCCTGCGGGATCGAATCCAAAAGCATTTCAGGTAAAATGCTAATTCCTAAGTGATGCGTAACCATCGATAAAATAGCACTTTCATCCATTAATTCAAAACGGATGTCAGGCTGAATGCCATGTTCTTCAAACAATTGCTTAATATCATGATAACCGCCGTACGTCGGCATAATAAACGGTTCTTTCTCTAAATCTTCAAAAGAAACGGTTTTCTGATGATATAGAGCACTTTGATCCGATACGACACACAGCAGCCGGTCTTTTTTTAAAGAAATAATATGAAATTGACTTGAATGCGTAATGTTAATAAAACCGCAGTCTATTTCTCCGCTTAGCAGCCACTGTTCAATTTCAAGGTAGTCGCCTTCTTTGAGCTGAATTTGAATCTCAGGGTAGTTTTTTTCCATCAGCCGAATAATTTCAGGAAGCCATTTGGTCGACACGCTTTTAAAAATACCGATTTTAATCGTTCCTTTTACAAGACCTAACAGACTGGCTGCTTCTTGATGGACTTTTTCATTTTCTTGCAGCACTTTCCGAATGGCAAGAAGCATCGTTTCGCCTTCTGTTGTTAAGGTAATACCTGATCTGTTTCGATTCACAAGCAGAAATCCAAATTCCGATTCAAGATTTGTAATGGCATGACTGACCGCTGACTGCGTGAGCGCCAGCGCATCTGCCGCTTTTGTAAAGCTTTTCACTTCCGCTACTTTATTTAATATTTCATATTTTACTAAGCTCATTTTCTCCCGCCTCAACATGAATTTAATTCACGTTCATCATTATAAAGATTCATTTTATTAATATCAAATTCCTTTGTATACTGTGAGTATATTATAAACAATGGAGGGTTGAACGTGAGTTACCGCACGCGAGCAAATATGATGATGATTGGGGTAAACGTATTTTGGGGCATGTCGTACGTGTTTATGAAAATGGGGCTGAGTTCGCTCGGGTCATTTACTATTATTGCACTTAGATGTTTGATTGCTTTTTTTATTGCCGGACTCTTTTTCTATAAGCCTTTACGACAAATCACACGCAAAACAATTGGATCATCAGCTATTTTAGGCTTTTTACTGTTTTCCGTTTTTTCATTTGTCACGTTTGGCGTCAGCATGACGTCTGCTTCAAATGCCGGATTTCTTGTCAGTTTAACGGTCATTTTTGTTCCATTGCTTAACTGCTTTTTAGTGAAGAAGCTTCCTTCTTGGCCGATTGGACTTGGCATTATCACTACCCTAACCGGTATAGGTGTTTTAACTTTAAAGCACTCCTTTCATATGAATGCTGGTGATTTACTTTGCATTGGAACGGCGCTATGTTATGCCATTCATATCACGCTGACCGGCACGTTTACGAAAAACGAAAACCCAATTGCTCTCGGCATTTTACAGCTAGGGTTTGCTGGATTGTTTGCACTGCTTTGCAGCTTTTTATTTGAACACCCAAGCATTCCCAATACTTTATCATCATGGATTGCCATTTTAGGTCTTGGCGTTCTTTGCAGCGCGATTGGATTCATTTGTCAAGCCATTGCGCAGCGCTACACAACGCCTACTCACACAGGTCTTATTTTTGCAACAGAGCCGATTTTTGCTGCGCTGTTTGCCGTTCTTTTTTTGCATGAGCTGTTTACGCTTAAAGAACTGATTGGTTCTGTTATTGTGGTTGCGGGGATTTTAATTGCTCAGTTAGACGATTTACTATTGAAAAAAAGAGTTCATTATCAAGAGACATTACCAAAGTGAAAGCCGCTAGATTCGTTGACCTAGCGGCTCACTTTATACCCCATATGTATAAAACTTTTTATCTACATTCATCACCGGGAAATTCGCAGGCAGCTTTTCTTTCTCTATAGCTTGAAACCCATTTTTCTCATAAAAGCGATGCGCAGCCCTATATTGTAGTGTCGTTCCTAAGTATATTCTTTCCACTTCTTGCTCTTTTGCCCAAGCGATAGCTGTATGCAATAAGCGGTGAGCTGTTTTGAAGGTTGCTCCTCTATAAGGCTTTGCTACAAACATTTTGCGCAGCGCTACTTGACGGCTGCCAATGTCTATTAAAGCTACGCTTCCTACTACTTTTTCGTTGCAAACAGCAACCCAGAAGTTTCCGTTTCCCTGTTGATAAAAGCTTTCGATTTCAAACAAATCAGGCTGATCTTTTTCCGTTATCGGAATTTGGTATTCTTGCTGCTGAATATGAAGAATTAAATCCACTACTTGCTGTTGATACTTGCTAGTATATGGCTCAATACTGATACTTTCACTCAAAACCTCCACCGCCTCTAATCAGTTTACTCCATCTTACTGTTGACTGTTTTTAATACTGCACAGCCTACGTTCATTATAAAACCAATTACAACACCTGCAAGAATTGATATCACACCTACAGCGATAAAATCGCCTTTAGTCGGCTGAAATAAATTCATAGAAAGCAGGCCAAACATAAAAAGCATTGGAATAAGATAACTCAGCATCTTTTTCAACTTCGCACCTCATTTCCTTATCTCTATAAATCCTGTAACCATTTTATCGTATAGGAATTTCCTATTTATTACAATCTTTATCTTATTTCATATTTTTATCGAAGAAATGAAAAAAAGTGCCTGCCTCTCGTCCTGACTAATTGAGAGACGGGCACTTTTTTATAAAACGTGACTTGTTGCTTGTAAAAAGAACTGAGACTGTTCATAGTTGTACGTCACTTTTGAAAAGTCAAACGGCTGGCCGTTCGCTAAGTGAAAGAGCGTTTCAATAAATAATTTAGGATCGCCTTCTTTTAATCCTAAGTATGTAGCTTCTTCTCCGTTCAGCTTACCAACGTGAAGATATAGATCAGAAAAACCGATTTTTAAGCCGAGCCCTTCTTTAATGTAATGAAAAATAGACTCTGACACAATTTCGTTGTTTAAGTATGTAACGATGGATTTATTATAAAATGATTCTTCTAGACACAGCGTCTGGCCGTTAATATACCGTACTCTTTTGACATAATACGCGTCGCTATCTTCGGCTATGTTTAAATTTAACGCGGCTTCTTGCGTCGGCTTTCGTACATCTAGCTCAATCACTTCCGACGTTAAATGAAAATCTTCTAGTTCGCTTGTAAATCCTTGGTTAGAAAGCAAGCCGATATATCCTGTTCGCTTATGACGGCGGACAAAAATGCCGCTTCCTCTCACTTGAAAAACAACGCCTTTTTTCTCTAGCAGATCTAAGGCCTTTGTTACGGTACTTTTGCTCGCCTTGAATTGCGCCATCAGCGTTTCTAATACCGGCAGCTTGTCTCCTTGCTGAAGCATATGTTCTTCAATATAGTTTTCAATTTCAATTGCAATTTGTTGGTATTTAATCATAGCTATACCTCTTTACTGAATTTGTCTCGAGAATAACACGATTATACCATAATCTAACTGCATACCCTAAATTTAAATTATTTATTGATTATTATTTTATTTGGGTATTGATAAATTGTATCGATACAATTATACTGAAAGCGTATACTCAACAAGGGGGCTAAACGTATGGGAGGTAAAATTAGAGATTATCACAAGCTTGCGGCAGACATTTTAGATGCGGTGGGCGGCGAAGAAAATATTGTAAGCGCTACACGCTGTGCCACGAGGCTGCGAATTGTGTTAAAACGTTCCAAGCCAGAAGCCAAACGCACGGTGTCTTCTATGCCAGGTGTCATTACGGTGGTTGAAAACAGCGGACAGTTTCAAGTTGTTATTGGGCAACACGTGGGAGATGTTTATGAAGAGTTTGCTAGTTTAGTAAACTTGGATACCACTGAGGAGCAAACTGAAAATAAAGGGACAATCTTAAATCGCGTGATTGCTACGATGTCTGCTGTGTTTGCACCGTTTGTATACATCTTGGCAGCAGCAGGAATTTTGCAGGGCTCGTTAATTTTAATTAATTTAGTCTCTAGCAGCTTTGCAAAAACAGGCACGTATCAAGTATTAAGCTTCATTTCATGGGCACCATTTGTTTTTTTACCTATTTTTATTGCCATTACAGCATCCAAGCATTTTAAAACCAACACCTACATCGCAGTGGCGTGCTGTGCCGCATTAGTGAGTCCAACATGGGCAGAAATGGCAGCCAAAATTGCCGACGGAAGCAGCATTACGTTTTTAGGTCTTTCTCTATCGGAAACGGTCTATACTTCTTCTGTTTTACCGCCTTTATTTTTAGTATGGATTTTGTCTTATCTTGAAAGGTTCCTAAATAAGAGCATTCATGAAGTCGTTAGACCGCTGTTTGTCCCATTTTTATGTATGGTAATTATGGTTCCAGTAACAATTTTACTTATTGGTCCTGTTACTACGATGGGCGCTAACGGAATCGCTCACGGCTATAACTTTTTAGCTGAAAACGTACCTGCTTTAGCTGGAGCAATCATTGGAGGGTTCTGGCAAATTGTTGTTATCTTTGGAGTACACTGGGGAATTACGCCGATGGTACTTGCAAACTTTGACTTAAACGGCAGAGATTCATTTCAAGCGTATCAAACAATTGCCGTGGTGGCTCAAGTCGGAGCGGTGCTTGGGGTTATTTTAAAAGCAAAAAGTCAAGAAGCACGCAAAGTGAGCGTATCAGCTGGAATAACAGGATTGTTTGGTATTACCGAACCAGCCATTTACGGCGTAAACTTACGTTTTAAAAAGCCGTTTATCTTTGGATGCATTTCAGGTGCTATTGGTGCCGTTGTAGCAAGCTTCTTTCACCCTTATTACTTTGCTTACGCAGGATTACCGGGCCCGCTGACTGTTGTAAACGGTATCAGTCAAGACTATCCGATGTCGATTTGGGGAATTTTAATTGGATGTGCCATTGCAATCATTCTTCCCGTGGTGCTTATTCAAGTATTTGGTTACGGAGAAGATGCAGCCAAAGAAGCAGCTGCTGCTCCTTTAAACGAAGTGGCTGTCAGCAACCCTAACGACAATGAAGAAACAATCAGCGCGCCGTTTAGCGGAAAAGTTATCCCTCTTTCTAACGTACCGGACGAAGTATTCAGCTCAGGTGCGATGGGAGAAGGATTAGCGATTGATCCTTCAGATAATAAGCTTTATGCACCTTTTGACGGAACGGTTGTCATGGTAGCACCAACGAAGCACGCCATCGGCCTTCGATCAGAATACGGCGTTGAGCTTCTTGTTCATATTGGATTAGATACCGTTACGTTAGACGGCAAGCCGTTTACGCTGCATGTAGAAGACGGTGTAAAGTTTAAAAAAGGCGATTTACTAATTGAATTTGATAAAGAATTTATTGAAACACAGGGATTACAAACGATCACGCCGGTTATTATCACCAATTCAAGCGCTTATCGAGAAGTAATCATTGAAGATATTGAAAATAGCGGGCTGAATCAAACATTATTTACCGTAGTGAAATAAGGAGGAACTAACCATGACAAAGATGCCAAAAGATTTTTTATGGGGCGGCGCATTAGCAGCTCATCAATTTGAAGGTGGATGGAACCAAGGCGGAAAAGGACCGAGCGTAGTAGACGTTATGACTGCAGGTGCGCACGGTGTAGCGCGACAAATCACTGAAACAGTAGAAGATGATAAATTTTATCCGAATCACGAAGCAATTGATTTTTACCACCGCTACAAAGAAGATATCGCGCTGTTTGCAGAAATGGGCTTAAAATGCTTGCGAACATCTATCGGCTGGAGCCGTATTTTTCCTGAAGGCGATGAAGCTGAGCCAAACGAAGAAGGACTAAAATTCTACGACGATGTATTTGATGAACTGTTAAAGCATGGAATTGAACCGGTTATTACGCTGTCTCACTTTGAAATGCCCCTGCATTTAGCTCGAGAATACGGCGGATTTAGAAGCCGAAAAACGGTAGATTGCTTTGTGAAATTTGCTGAAGTTTGTTTCGACCGCTATAAAGACAAAGTGACGTACTGGATGACGTTTAATGAAATCAACAACAAAATGGACGTAAACAACCCTCTTTTTCTATGGACGAACTCCGGCGTTTCTGTAAAACCGGGTGAAAACGCAAAAGAAGTGATGTATCAAGCGGGACATCACGAACTTTTAGCAAGTGCTCTTGCCGTATCAAAAGGAAAAGAAATCAATCCAAATTTCCAAATTGGAGCGATGGTGTCACACGTGCCAATTTATCCTTATTCTTCAAATCCTGAAGATGTGATGTTAGCAGAAGAAACAATGAGACAGCGCTACTTCTTCCCTGACGTTCAAGTTCGCGGCTATTACCCAAGCTATGCGTTAAAAGAATTCGAACGGGAAGGCTATCATATTCCGTTTGAAGAAGGCGATGAAGAAATTTTACGAAATGGAAAAGTGGACTATTTAGGCTTCAGCTATTACATGTCAACAACTGTTAAAAGTGACGTTGAAGCTGACAACACGGGCGATATCGTAAACGGCGGATTGCCAAACGGCGTAGCAAACCCTTATATCAAATCAAGCGATTGGGGCTGGTCGATCGATCCAACGGGCTTGCGCTATACGTTAAATCGCTTCTACGACCGCTATCAAATTCCATTATTCATCGTAGAAAACGGATTTGGCGCCATTGATACAGTTGAAGAAGACGGTTCTATTCATGACGCATCGCGAATTGAATATTTAAAATCGCACATCGAAGCGTTAGAAAAAGCCGTGACGTACGATGGCGTTGATTTAATGGGCTACACGCCGTGGGGAATTATTGATATTGTTTCCTTTACAACAGGCGAAATGAAAAAGCGATACGGCATGATTTATGTCGACCGTGACAACGAAGGAAACGGATCAATGAAACGCTATAAAAAAGATTCCTTTAACTGGTATAAACATGTGATTGAAACAAACGGTGAAGAACTATAAAAAATTAGAAAAGATGGGCTCCTGCGTAAAGACACAGGAACCCATCTTTTTTAGTGTAAGAATAAATTCAAATTTCTTATCTCGGTCTATCTACTAGCTGTGTTTGCGCAATTTCTGTTTGTTTAATTCCCGCTCGTTGAATTTCATCAGCAAACGATTCATGTTTCAGCGTTTTGATTACCTTTTCGCTTCCATCTCGAAGAGTATACACTCTAAATTCATACATACTCTGCCCTCTCCTTTAAACTATGATTGATGCGATACATTAGATGCGCTCCTGTAAAAGCAACTCATAATAGAGGTAACTTTTTTCTCTTCTTTACTTTACCCACTTTTTAGGAAACTAGACAAAGAGATTTAATCTGACGCGATAAAAGCCTTTGCAGAAAGCAAAGGCTTTTATCGATGGAATGTTAGTATTCAAAGATGGTTCCTTTTTTAAATTTTGAATGTTTAAAAGCAAATTTCGTTAAAAGAATATACGTAACTCCTGCAACTACCACTCCTATAATCCAGCCTAAATCGACTTCGATAAACGCAGCACCTGCGCCGATGAGCATCGCAAGCATGGCGCACGGATTGTAACCGGAGAACAGCCCTTTTTCTTGATACAATTCTTCTACGTTTACTCTTTGTTTTCGTAAAATATAGTAATCGACTAGTAAAATAGAAACAATCGGCCCTAAAAAAGCAGAGTAAATTAAAATGAACAGCCCAAGACCTGCAGCTGACGAATCTTGAACAAGCACCCAAGGGAATGAACAGAAAGCAAGCAGTCCGGTAATCGTAACCGCTACTTTATAGTTTGCTTTTGTCAGCAGCGTAATCACATACGTAGGCGGAATAATATTCGCCACCATGTTTACGGCAATAACGCCAATCACAATAAAAGCCGATACAGCGACGGTGATATACGAATTATCCACTACAACCGCAAACGCTTTAACTGGATTGGAAATACCCGTAGCAGAAGCAAGCATAGCACCGATTGTAAGAACAAATCCGTAGGCTATTAGAATCGGTGTAAAATATAAAAATCCGCGCTTTTTGTCGCTAATTCCCGGCTTCAGTTCTCTAGAGTAATCGGCTGCGCTTAGAAAAATCGCCGCATAATTACCCATAAACATCATAATAAAAGAAAAGAACGGAAGTCCCCATGAACCTTTAGTATGTACCCACTTCTCCCCTACTACCTCACTATGAGAAGTTAAAAGAACGCCAAATACGTAAACAAGGCCAAGCAATATAATGATTGAAGCAAGCATCTCTACCCATTTAACCGCGTGGAAGCTGTACAGAGAAAGCACAATTTGCAGCAGCTGAATGATAATAAAGCAAAGAACAAGATTATCAAAAGACCCTTTGCTCACAATTTTACCAATTTCGTTTAAAGCTGTACCGCCTGTCCAGCTTTGAAAACCATACCAAATGATAGCTGGAATACCTCGTAAAAGAGACGATATAACGGATCCTTTTATTCCAAAAGACATTCGAAGCTGCATCACATACGGTATGCCGGTCTTATAGCCAATTCGATCGTTTAATACAAAAAAAGTAGAAATAATACCAATGGCAATAATCGCTGCCACAAACGTTTGAAAAAGATTTAATACCGCAGTACCTGCAATTACCAAGCTAGCTCCAAGCGTCATATTTCCTAAATTAACGCCGTCTCCAATCCACATAAACATATAAGACATCGGAGTTAGCTTTCGATCACTTTCCGCTTTTGGCTTTAGTGACGGATCAAGACCACTATCTTGATGAGCATGCACCTCTTCGATAACAGAACTTGTTGCGTTTGTAGACACTATACGTTCAACTCCTTTTTTTATGGTGTTTCCACTTTCAAACGTAACATAAAATGTTAGTTAACTTAACATGTACATAGTGTATACGAATTTTAACGCAAGTTCATTATTATTTATGTGAATTTTCTGATATCAATTTGTGCGATTTGACTAATTGTTATGGAAACTTGAGCCGGTAACGTACAAAGGTTGATGATAATAAAAAATCCAAGCGCTTATTGTAAGCGCTTGGATGAGTCAGCTAGTATTTATTTTTCACAGGCGATGTAGTCTTTATCTCGATCTAACTTTGTATTGGCATCATACAGTGATTTTGACACATACGGTTTGTACTTTGTTTTGCCGCCTTTATTTGTTACATTAGCCGCACGAGCTACGCCGCCTTTGTAGTCTTTGTTTAATTCCGTGCAGTTTTTGTAAGATTTAGCTGCCGCATCTACGTTTGAAACTGTGCTAAAAGATACGCTCGTTAATAAACCGAAAGATAGAACAATTGGAAAAATCTTTTTCATAAGAGATACTTCCTTCCTGTATTTTTTCTAATTAATAATAGAATGTTCTATCAATCTTTTCAATCTTTCTTTTACATTTAAACTACTATTATCCAATTTTATTTGCGAGTAACTTTAAGGGTCTTCACCGCTTGTTTAGCTGCTTCTGCAATCAGTTTATCATTATACTCCGCATCTTTTTCCGTACGATTGGAAAGGATCGCAAGAACAATTGGATCTCCTTTTGGCGGCCAAAGGATAGCAATATCATTTCGCGTCGCGTACGAGCCTGCGCCTGTCTTATCGGCTACTTCCCAGCTTTTCGGCACGCCGGCTCGTATTAACGCATCCCCTGTTGTATTTCGCTTCATCCAATCCGTTAGAAGCTCACGCTTTTCTGCAGGAAGTGCCTGTCCAAGTACATACGTTTGAAGACTTGTAGCGAGTGCTCTTGGTGTACTTGTATCGTGGGTTTCTCCTGGATTCACTTCATTTAAATCCGGTTCAAACCGTTCAGGCAACGTTACATTGTCCCCTATTTTTTCTAAAGCTTCTTTAAATCCATCCGGTCCGCCCAGCTGCTGCAGAATTAAGTTCCCTGCCGTATTGTCGCTGTAGCGAAGCGATGCATCCGCAAGTTCTCGAAGAGTCATGCCTGTATCCACGTGCTTTTCTGTAATGGGATTATAGTTTACAAGGTCATCGCGCGTATAAAAGATTCGTTCATTGAGATCTTCGATTGACTTCTGCTGTAAAAGTGCACCGACAGCAAGAGCTTTATGAGTAGACGCATAAGCAAAACGCTCATCTGGATGATATGTTACCGTTTTATTGGTACCCGTATCTAATGCAAAAACGCCAAGATTCGCATCATATTTTTCTTCAAGCTTAGCAAACTCTCGATCACTCTTAGTTTCTTGTCTTTGACATTTTACCGTTTCAGCATGTACCTCGCTGCTTGAAAAGCTTACAGCCGCCGCGCACGACAGAGCGAGTACAGGCATCATTTTTTTAAGCTTTGAAGTACGAAACATCTCTTTCCATGTCTTCATTACCCTTCAACACCTTTCAAAAAAGTATTTAGTATGTATTCTCTTAGGTAGAGATTCCCAACAATGCTATTTTATCAATTGTTTATCCCCACGAACATGATAGCTTTATCACATTTATATAATAAAAGTGGCTAACACTGAAGATGAGCAGTATGAAAACCGTAAGTATTTTAAAAAACAGGCGGTGTAACTGAGAATAAAATCACCGCTTTCTCCTCAAACGGATTGTCCCATTTGTGCTTCAGATGCGAAGGGATTTTGACGCTGTCTCCTTTTTCTAGCACGTATACTTCCTCTTCCAAATACACCTTAATTTTTCCTTCTAAGACATATGCCACTTCCTCCCCTTTATGCGCTAAAGGAGATTCTGATGAGGACTTCATCGGCGGTACTTCCATAATCGCCGTAGCTAGATTTCCCGTAAAGTCTGGTGATACTAGCGAATACGTTAACTCTTTTACTTTCATCGTTTTACGCTCGTTCGACCGTACGACTAAATGAGAGGTGTTTATTTCTTCAAGTAAAAAACTGAAAGTAGGAACATCGAGGCATTTAGCTAAAATTTTAAGCGTTGAAATGGACGGATTAGCTAATCCCCGTTCAATTTGACTTAACATAGACGGCGTAATCTCCGCTAATTTGGCTAATTCTCGACTGCTTAGCCCCTTTGCTTTTCGAAATTTCTCTACTTTTTTTCCAATATCTATGTTTTCCATGATGATTCCTCCGTAAAAGATGTTTAATTATATTAAATTTTATTAAATTAGACTTAATAAACCTAGTGAAATATGTTAAATTATATTTAATAAATAAAATGTAGTTGTATTTTATCACAGCAAGGAGGAAGAAAAAAATGAATGACATCTTGACCTTTTTAGTTCTTACATTGTTTGTTATTATGAGTCCCGGTATTGATACGGCTCTTATCACCAAACGAACGATGGCAGATGGACAAACGGGCGGCTATAAAATGGCGTTAGGATTGGCAAGCGGCTCTTTAGTTCATACGCTCGCCGCCGCGTTTAGCTTATCTGCTCTTCTTCTTCAGTCAGCTCTGGCATTTGAAGTGGTAAAATATGCAGGAGCCCTTTACTTAATGTACTTAGGGATCTCTTCTTTATTTTCTAAAAAAAGCGATACAGCTTCTCCTGTAAAAGAAGAGAAGTCAAAAGAAACGTCTGCTTTTCGTCAAGGTCTTGTCTCAAACGTCCTTAATCCAAAAGTGGCGGTGTTTTTCTTAACTTTTTTACCTCAATTTGTCCAAAGTGATCAAAATGTAACGCTTCAACTTCTTCTTATGGGCATAACGTATACGTTTCTTGCTATCACGTGGTTTTTCGTATTCGTCTTTTTTATTAACTACTTACGAAAATGGCTCACAACACCTAGCGTTCAGCGCTTTATGGATAAAGCAACAGGCGTCGTGTTAATCGGGTTTGGATTAAAGCTTGCTTTTGAAAAACATAAATAACAAAAAAGCTATCTGAAACAGATAGCTTTTTTGTTATTTATACACGTCAGGTTCATAGAGATAGACTTTAAGATCAAGTCTTCCTTCCGAAGAAACGATTATTCCTTCCGCTTCAAGGGAAAGTTTTTGAACAAGGTGCATTTCTTCATCTTTAAATCCAATTTCTCCTTTGGAATTGATGACTCGGTGCCAAGGGAGTTTATGTTTCTTACTCATCGAGTGCAATACTCGTACAACTTGCCTTGCACCTCGCGGACTACCAGCCAGGCCGGCAATTTGTCCGTATGTCATTACTTTCCCGGATGGTATTTGTTTAATAAGTGCTACTGCTCGTTCTGTAAAACTCATGCTGCCCCTCCTTTTATTCTTTAGTACAACATTACCATAATCATTAAACAGTGAAGTAATCACTCGATTTTTCTTCAGCAACATTATAAGATAATAATAAGAAGTACGCTCATCATTGTTCAACATACTCCAAACAAATGCTTACTGATTATTTCCTATTCTTCAACTAACAAATCTTTGTGCGAGTGGCAGCTTATACCTCATTTATGACACTGTGATTATAAAAACGTTACAGAAACCAACACAGCAAGGTACGTAGAAGCGTTACATGATAAGATAAACAGTAGATACTAGTACAATTTCAAATTGATGCTGACGAATAAGTAATCATTTAAAAAGTGGTGAGAAAATGACAAAATGGCTTAGTGTAAAAGAGTTATCTGAAGAAACGAGTATTCCTACTTCAACGATTAGAAGATATATAGATAAATTCCAATATTTCTTTATACAAAAAGAGGATCATCGACCAAAACAATATGAAGCTGCGGCTGCGACCGTTTTACTGAAAATTAAGCAGCTTTATGATGAGGGCTGTCAAGCAGAAGAAATCAATGAAGCGCTGCAAAAAGAATTCTCTTTAACTACAAGCGAGGATCAAGCTGCCGTGTCTCTAGAAGAAGCCGAAGACAAAGAGAACACAGAGAACACAGCAGAAGCAGCTGACCAGCAGCCGACACCTCCCGAACAGCCGGTACAGCCTTCACCCCAACAAGAGCCTGATACAAAACAAATTCTTCAGGAAAAAGATAAGCAGCTTATTCAATCTTTGCGTAAAAGCTTGCGTGAACAGCAGGCCATTTCAGAATTAGTAGAAGCTTCAAAAGAAAGCAGCGTAGTAGGTAAAAAGAGATCGATTTTAAAAAGGTTATTTAAAAGAAAAAAGGACTGAGTTTGTAAACAAGTCTAGGCTACGAAACACCTTTATTTCTGCTCATGGAATTTATGTAAAACAAAGTTTCTAAACTGTTTAACAGCCGGTGATAGATATCTTCCTTCAATCCAAGCTAGTCCAATTACTCGGTGGCAATTGGCTTTAGCTAATGGGATTTTCACTATTTTACTTTGATCTATTCCGTGTAAATCTGGAAGGATAGAAATTCCTAAGCCGGCTCCTACAAGTCCCGCTACGGTATCAGCTTCCTCTCCTTCAAACATGATGTGAGGCTTTACCCCTGTCTCTTCAAATAACTGCTCAAACGTAAGACGAAGAGAAAAGCCTTCTTTTAAGTGAATAAATGATTCTTCAGCAATTTCTTCTAGTGGGATACTCTCACAGCGAGCGTACCGATGATTTTTTGGCACAATCACAAACAGCTCTTCACTCCAAAGGTGCTGCCACTTGATGATCGATTTCTCTTCCATAGGCGCAATCAAACAAAGATCTAGTTCGCCCAGCTGCAGCTGCTCAAGAAGAACGTGAGAAGGGCTTTGCCTCAGCTGAAAATTCACCTTAGGATACAAACTACGAAACGAAGCGATTAAATCTGGAATCAAATCTGTGCTGAGCGTATGTAAAAATCCAAGTGACACCTGCCCTTTTTCAGGATCTAGCAGCGCTTGAATTTCCTCCTGTCCTTTATCAAATTCTTTCATTATGTTATCTACACGCTTTAAAAAAACTTTACCATATTGATTTAATATAATGGAACGTCCTTGCCGGTCAAATAGCGGCGCTCCTACTTCTTCTTCAAAACGAGCAATTGAACGACTGAGCGCAGGCTGCGTAATTAACAGCTCTTCTGCGGCGCGCGTCATATGCTGCGTACGTGCAAGCGTTTGAAAATATTTAAACTGCTGCCACTCCACTTTGTACCATCTCCTTATTAACCGTTCTATTCATTACATAGATGTATGAAAAATATGATTATAATGAATTATACATTATAAATAGCTGGTGTTACGATAAAAAATGGAAACATACTCGAGGATGTTTTTAGTTTCTTTTAACGACTGCTGTATACAGCTCCTACAAAATTTTATGATCATCATTTTCTAGCAGAAAGAAGGATTTGTTATGAAACGTATCGTACATCTGAGAAAGCGTAAGCTGGTTGCTCTATGAGTTACATAAAGAAAGGAACGCCCGTTTTTCGCAAAACGAGCTTTGCATTTTTTGCAGCAGGGTTTAATACGTTTGCGATTTTATACTGCGCTCAGCCTTTAATGCTGGCGTTCACAAAAGAATTTCATATTTCTCCGACGACTTCTAGCCTATCGCTTTCCGTTACAACCATAGCTTTGGCTATTAGTATGCTTATTTTCGGTTCGTTATCGGAAGTATGGGGAAGAAAGCCTGTTATGGTCTATTCCATGCTTGCTGCTTCTGTGTTATGCCTATTGACTGCATGTAGTCCTACTTTTCACGTTCTATTGTTTTTTCGAACAATGCTAGGAATTACGCTAGCCGGGCTGCCTTCAGTGGCAATGGCTTATTTAGGAGAAGAAATCGAAGCAAAAAGCCTAGGTTCAGCAATGGGCCTCTACATAAGCGGCAATGCAATTGGCGCCGTTGGCGGAAGAGTGATCTCCGGCACGCTTAGTGAGTATTTCGGCTGGCACGGTGCAATAGCAGGAATTGGTATTATAAGTATAGCAGCGACCTTTATCTTCTGGATTAGCCTGCCTCCTTCACAGCACTTTCAATCTCGTAAATTAGAGGTTGGAAAGCTAGGAAAATCGCTGCTTGATCATCTTAAAGATCCAAGATTAGTTTGTTTATACGGCTTAGGCTTTTTGCTGTTAGGCAGCAACGTCGCCTTATTTAACTATATCGGTTATGTACTAACCGCTACCCCTTATTCCTTAAGCCAAACGATTGTCAGCTGGATCTTTTTAATTCTTATTATCGGAATGTTTAGTTCGATGTGGACCGGCAGGCTGGTAGACCGCTACGGAAAACAAAAAATACTTATGATCAACCTTTCGATTACGCTAGCTGGTGTCGTTTTAACGTTAGATCCTGCTTTACTTGCTAAAGTAGCTGGCTTGGGCTTGTTTACGTTTGGGTTTTTCGGCAGCCATTCGATTGCCAGCAGCTGGGTAGGTCAGCGCGCTTTAACAAATAAAGCTCAGGCTTCTTCACTTTATTTGTTTCTATATTACACGGGTTCAAGCGTAGGCGGAACGCTAGGAGGAGTCTTTTGGTCAATGTTTGGCTGGAAAGGCTTGATTTGTATGATTATTGTTTTTTTACTAATTGCTTTTATCCTTTCTGGTTTTCTTTTAAAAAGCTCAATAAAGACAAGACGCGCTGCCAATGTTAAAGAAAATTATTAAAAAGATACTTGATCTATCATAGTAACTACACATCAAAAAGACCTTTCTATCACCATAAAAGAAAGGTCTTTTTTGAGAATCTAAAACACATTTTTTCTTGTATGTACCCCTTAAAGTAACCTTTTTTAGAGTTTAACTCGTTCTACTAACTGCAGCAATTCATCATTAGGTCCGTGAAATAAAATCATACGTCCCCCTTCGAGCGTTGGCTGAGGCTCCGATGATAAAAATTCAATTCCTTTGCTCTTATAATGTTGAATCGCCTTATTTATATCCTCTACCGTAAATGCAAGGTGGTTAACAATCCCACTTTTGTTATACTTGCCAATCGGATCAATATCTCGAATGAGCTCAATTTCAATTCCCGGCTGTTCTTCAAGATACAAAAAAGCCATCTCTCTTTTTTCGGTAGAGCCTTTAAGGCGAACTTTAAAGCCAAACATATCCGAGTAGTAGTGAATCGTTTCATCCATATCTCCAACAATAATGGCTGTATGTTCCATTTTCTTAATCATGAATATTCTCCCTTTCCCCATGTTTAGTGAGTACAAGTAAACTATACAGCAATTTAGTTAATATGTATTTACATATACCTTAATTCCTCTTGCTACGATAAGGAAAATTCAAGCACTCCATCAACGCATTTGCGCTATAATTTTAAAAAAGAACAAATAAAAAAACAAACCTCACTGGTTTGTTTGGGTTACGTATTTTATAGTCAGTCTCTGTTTCAACAACGTTCGATAAGCCATGTTTTGTACCTTTGTACTGCAAACGATTTTAATCTCGTACTCAGGCGGTAATCATCTATCTACGATTACGCATGTAACCGTCCGTCTCTCCGTTAGATTCCTTTGAGACAGTTCCCCTACCATTGTTTGGGTTTCTCGCTCGTGGGGTTTACCGCGTTCCACCTTTGCTGTTTCCAGCAAAGCTTCGTCACTGTGGCACTTTCAGGGATACTCGACCATATCCAAAGACTTAGGTGGTTTTTCCCGCCGTCAGCTAAGCTATAAGCCAAGCTGCCCTAGCTTATTTTTTCACTAGGCACGAACACTACGGGCATCTCAGCACCGTGCGAGCATGGACTTTCCTCTACATCAAATGATGCAGCGATTACCTGAACGTTATTTCAGATCGTGTATGAGTAGTATATGCGTTTTAGCTTGCCGAATCAAATGTAACTTTTGGTATGGATTCCATGTCAATTTTTGCAGCAAATTAAATAAAATAACCTCTTTCTGTACAATCTTTTTAGTAGATGACTCACCAGCAAGCCAAGAAATATTCTCTTCATCCATTTCTACGGGGGATACTTTGTTTCTTTGTAGAATATTTTATACACTACATAAAAAGGTAACAGAGGTGATGAAAAATGAACGCTGATTTAAAATTTGATTTTCATACCCATCACGACCGATGCGGACATGCTCGCGGTACGATTCGAGATTATATAGAGGCATCCCTTGATAAAGGCCTTGATATCATTGGGATTTCGGATCATTCTCCTTATTTTGCGAGCGAAGAAGATCAGCCGTATCCTCACATTGCGATGGGAAAAAGCGCATTTTCCGGATATGTAGCTGAGATTTTGAAACTAAAAGAAGAATATAAAGAAAAAATTGAAGTGCTGTTAGGCGTGGAGTCTGATTTCTTTCCAGAGCATGCGGCGATATATCGTAGCCATTATGAAAAATATCCGTTTGACTACATAATCGGCTCTGTCCACCAAGTTGATGAAATCAGCATCTTTCATAAAACGCGCTGGGAAGGACTTTCTCAGCAAGAAAAGCAGCGCACGAAAGAAAAGTATTATCAGCTGATCGAAGAGTCCGCCCGGAGCAGAATGTTTCAAATTCTTGGCCATATTGATGCCATGAAAGGATTCTATCCCTCTTTTTCTTCTATCAAGACAGCTGTAATTGATCAGACGCTAAAAGTGATTTCAGCACATGACATTGCCATAGAAGTGAATACATCAGGTAAAACCAAAGACTGCGGAGGCTGGTATCCTGCAGATGATATTTTAGAAAGAGCTCTGCACTACGGGGTACATATTACATTCGGTTCTGATGCTCATGACCCGGAGCGCATTGGGGACGACTTTGAACTAGTAAAAAAACGTCTTAAAGAAATCGGCTTTACCGATTGGGTTTTTTTTAGACAGAAAAAAATGCAGGTGGCACCTTTGTAAAACTGTGAACTTAAATAGACTGTAAATACAAATATGCCTGAAGACACGCAGATGAAGGACATCACGTATTTTCAGGCAT
>Ga0209147_100441_pt1 | contig 26425 bp, 21 predicted proteins | sample AraplaCol_mLB_r2_FD_184278 | JGI IMG/M metagenome (GOLD analysis project Ga0209147, IMG submission 184278) | Arabidopsis root microbial communities from North Carolina, USA - plate scrape CL_Col_mLB_r2 (SPAdes) (version 2) | ecosystem: Host-associated > Plants > Roots > Endosphere | place: USA... | reverse complement strand
CCGGTTCCGCTTCGCTCCACCTCCGTCCGGATATGGCGGCGATGCGCTTAATGCACTAACAAACCAATCGGTCCACTCGGTGGGGGCAGACCAAGTTCCAGCACGGAAATATCGAAGCTGAGGCTCGTTACCGCCAGCCATGTGCCCGGTGCCTCAATCTCAAGATCCATGCCGGCGAAGAAATTCACGGCGTTGTGATGCTCGACCATCACCCCCTTGGGCTTGCCGGTGGAACCCGATGTGTAGATGACATAGGCCAGATTTTCGGGCTGTACCGTGGACGGGACAGGGTCTGTGGAGAGCGACGCTATCGTCGGCCAGTCGCTGTCCAGGCAGAAGATCGTCGCGTCGGTCGGCGGTAACGAACCGACAAGACCGTTGTCGGTGATGATGATGGGGGTCCGTGAATCCCTGATCATGTGGGCGATGCGATCGGGCGGGTAGGTCGGGTCGATCGGGACATAGGCGCCGCCTGCCTTGTGAATGGCGACCATCGCGATCAGCAGGTCGACCGATCGGCCGGCATTCAGGCCGACCAGAATATCCGGCCCGACACCCAATATGCGCAAATGGCGCGCCAACTGGTTGGAACGGGCATCAAGCTGTGCGTAGCTCAGCACCTTGTCGCGACAGGTTACGGCAATGCCGTCCGGGGTTCGTTGCACCTGCTCTGTAAAAAGCTGATGGATGCACATATCCCGCCGAACGGGCGCGTCCGTGTCATTCCATGCCTCCACAATGCGGCGCTGTTCATCGGGTGCGACCAGCGGCAGCGTGCCTATGGCCTGTGCCGGATCAGCTTGGGCAGCGGTCAACAATGCCAGGAAGCCGGCCTGCATCGCCAGGATCGCCTGCGCGCTCAACCAGCTGGGGTCATGGAACCATCGGCATGCGCGGCCGTCGGAACGCAAGGCGATCGTCAGATCCGCGTCCGAGCGTGGACTGGCCTGTTCAAGGCTGTCCACCACCAATATCGCGATCGGCAATGTAGCCGGATCGCGGGCATCCCTACATCGCAATTCGGGACTGCGGGCAAACAGGTCTGCACTATGGCCGATCTTGCGCCGGATCTGCCGGATGTCGGCGCTCAGGCACTCGCGCAGATGGATCAGGCTGCGTGTGAAATCGACGGCGACACCCAAGGGAAGCTGGTCTGCGAACCAAGTCTCCATCCCGTCATACGGGCTGCGCGAAATAGGGTCGGCATAGCCTATGTCGAAGCGCGCCTTGTCTGCGATGCGCGCCAGATAGGCGACCAGCGCCGACAATATGGTGCGATCATGGCCGGCGGGCGCGTCCTCCGGTCGCAGGCCGCACTGGTCGATATGGCTCAATCCGGGCGAGACAGATCGAGCGCCGCAATCTATCTGGGGCAAAAGCAGCGGTTGCCGTTGCGCCAATCTTTTGCGCCACCAAGGTTCGAAACGCCCGCTCGCATTGGCAAGGATCGACAGGTTGTCACGCTGTTGCGCGGTGAGAATATCGACCCGCGCGCCGACGACGAATCCACGGTCGCCAAGTTCGGCGGCCGTCTGGACTGGCATGCCGCCATTTGTCGCAAGGCCCGAAAGCAGGATATCCTCGGTTACGGTGGCCATCCGCAGACCGTCCATATCGGCGGTCAGGATGGTGCCGGCCAGCAGCCCGGACCGGCCGGGTTGCGCTATAGCCTTGCCGATCAGCAAAGTTTGGCCGTTTACGCTGATCTTGGGCGATCCCAGACTGTTGGCGTAGCCGCCATGGTCGAGCGTCCGCACATGATCGGCGATGCCCTGCGCCGAGCAATTCCAGTCGATCACGCCAGCGCCGGGAAGGCGATCGCCAAGCCCGTAGAATTTGCCAGGGGCGTCGTCCTGCGGCTGCGGAACGATATCGCCCATTGCCAAGCCGCTGATCAGGGTGTCGAAACTTTCAAGCGCCGCAGCGAAACATTTCGTGTTCGCTGAAAATGCGGTTTCGTCGGCCGCCAGATCGAATGAGCGTGTCAGCAATATGTCGCCGGCATCGATATGCGCGGTCATCAGGTGCCAGCTGATGCCGTGCTGCGTTTCCCCGTTCAGCATCGCCCATAACGGCGTGTTCAAACCGGCATAGGCCGGCAGCAGGCCGTCATGGAAATTGATCGCAGCGCGCCGTGGCAAAATCAGGATGTCAGGCGGCAGCATCTGCAAATTGGTGATACTGAACAGATAGTCGAATGGCGGCAGCTGCGCGTCGATCAAGGATGCGACATGTTCCGATGCAAAGATGCGTTCCTTGCTTGCCCATTCCAGAATGACCGGCTGATCGCTCACGATGGCGATGATGTCATGACCTTGACGCTGCAACCGGGTTGCGCATTCGATCAACAGACGTTCCGATCCAACGAGTACGCAACGCCACCGGTCGGCCTGTACGGGCTTGCTGCCGGCAAATGTCATGAGAATACGACCCGTGCCTGCCGCCGGCGGATTGCGGGTATGCCGATGATGAGCATGCCGAGCAGGAACAGCCCGTATATCTGAAGGTCTGCCTGGGCTGGACCATCCCCCATGTCGCATGCGATCCGTGCTTGCGCGCTGGCTGCCGCCGCGGACTGCGGCGAACCGGTGCCGGATTGTGCATGTTTGGTCTTGGCAGTGGGCGCGCACCCTATTTCGGCGTCAGGCTGCCGAATGGCAGCGGCCGGACTGGCCGTGTGCAATCCCATTAACGCAATCAAGGCGGTGGCTGGAAAGCGCATATCTGTCTCCATTATTCACATGGATGCCAATGGCAACACAGGTAAATTTCATGAAGAATGTCATATTATATTTATCGGATATCAGTAATTTCATCTATTACGTTGTGATTAATCACCACATCAAAATGAATGTCATTTATATTCTATCAGTTTATATCTATTGTTCATGCTGTTTATCAAATATTCTACCTGCCCCTGAAAATGCGGCAGCTTTGCCAGCACAATCAAATTGGCCACTTGTGCATCATGACGGCGCGATACCCGCCACCAGAGCAGCGGCCATAGCGGCCAGGCCATGGGCAGCGCCCACAGGACATTACTGAAGAAGGTTCGTTTCAGCCCCGGATCGTCTCGGCCCGCGTCGGCAAAGGCTTCGGCGATCGCGTGACCATTGCGGCGGTTGCGTTGCCACCATTGACCAAAGCGTGTGATGGCCGCGTCATGCAGCGTCATTTCCGCCGCAATGCGATGAACAGTCCAGCCCGCCCGGCGCAGGCGATAGCAGAGTTCCGGCTCTTCACCCGCGATCAGCGAGGGCTTGAACCCACCCACCGCGGCAAAGGCAGCGGCGCGCATCAGCACGTCTCCGCCGCAGCTGTGCGTTTCGCCAACGGGCGTATTCCATTCGATGTCGCACAGTCGATTGTAGCGGCTGGCATGGGGATAACGTTCGCGCCGTCGCCCGCAGACCGCGCCCAGGCCGGGCGCCCTTAATATAGCGGCTACGGCAACGTTCAGCCAGCCATCGGCCAGTTCGCAGTCGCCATCGATAAACTGGACCAGTCCGGTGGTGGGCTGAGCTTCCATCAATCTGGCGAACCCGGCATTGCGGGCCCGCGCGGCGGTAAAGCCATCGGCATGATCCAGTTCGACGATGGTACATCCCATGTCGCGGGCCAGGGTAACGCTTCCGTCCGTCGATCCGGAATCGACATATATGGTCATGCCGACCTTATCCTGGATGCTGGCGATACAAACGGGCAGCCGTTTTGCTTCATTGCGTCCGATGATCACGGCGCCCATTATCGGGGGGGTACATGACATTGTGCGCACCTTTTCAGTCAGGTTCACGGCTGGTTCGGACCCAGGATTTCTGTCTGCCGACCATCAGGCGGCGGTAGATTGGCAGTTTCCACAGCAGATAGCGCGGCAACTGGACGATCATTGCGCCAGGCAGGATCTTGCGGCCCCCAAGCAGCCATATGGACAGGAGCGCACAGGCAGCCATGGCTCCAGCGCCCAGCAGTGCCACCAATGGTGCGACCGGCCCTCCCAACGTCGCAACGCCAGCCAACAGGGCAAGGACCGTCGTCGCGCCAAGCGCCAGCAGGGCTAAGGGGGCAATGGTCAGGTCCATCGCGATCGGCAGCAACGCCGGTCGCCCCGTCAGGGCGGCCGACAGCAGGCGCGGTATATAATGCAGCGCGGTGACGATCGACCCGTGTTCCCAACGGGTGCGCTGCCCCTGGGTGGCGGCCTGCGCGCTGGCATGGCTGGTGAAAAGGGCATGGGAATCGAACCGCACGGGCGAACAGGCCAGAGTCAGGTCCAGGCCGAGCTTCAGATCCTCGACAAGAGAGCTGGTTTCCAAAGGCGCTGTGTCGAAGATCCGCCAGGGAAATGCCATGCCCGTCCCTTGCAACAGGGCGCGGCCGCCGCTCAAACGCGCAAGCCCGCGTTGCCGCACCATGTTCTTCACCATGAAGGCCAGACAGGATACCCGCACCAGAGGCGTGGCATGGGGCGGTATGGTCAGCAGATAGCATCCTTGCACGACGCTTGCGTATCGGGCGGCATGAGCGGCCAGACGCGGCAACGCGCCCGGCCCCGGCAGGCAATCGGCATCCACGATGATGACGATGGATGGCGGCGCGTTCTGGCGCAGCGCGGCCCTGCCATAAGCGAGCGCATAGGCTTTTCCGCGTCGATCGGGATCGTCCCGCTCCACCACCTCCGCGCCGGCCGCCCGCGCAATTGAAGCGCTGCTGTCCGTGCAATTATCCGCGACGACCAATATCCTGTCGCACCTGCGTAGCTGGTTGCGTACCGCGCGGATGACCGCATCGATGCCATGGGCTTCGTCATGGGCCGGGATCAGCACGACGAAGGGTGGCGCGGGAACATGGCTCTGCCTGGCTTCAGGAAAGGCGCCGACAAAGCATTCGGCCGCCAGCATCAGCAGAGGAACCCCGGCACACGCAGCGATCGCCCAACAGAGGATGAGCAGCATCGGTCAGGCCAACGGACGCAGAAGGTCGGCCAGATCGGCGACATTGTCGTCGATGTCATGACCTGCCCTGACACGTTCACGCCCGACATCGCCCATGGCCCGCAACTGTTCGGTCGGCGTTTCGAGTGCGGCGATCATCGCATCGGCAAGGGCGGTCACCGACCCGGCCGGAATGATCCATCCTGTTTCCCGATCGACCAGTTCCGATATGCCGCTAATCGATGTTGCGATAACCGGCCGGCCGAGCGCCAGCGCCTCCATGATGACGACGGGCAGGCCTTCAGCGAAGCTGGGTAGCACGAGCGCGCGCGCGCCGAGCATTTCTCGCCAGACGCTCTGGGGGTCGCGCCATCCGCACAATGTGACGACATCCTCCAGATCCGACGCTGCGATCTGGGCTTCCAGTTCCTCGCGCATCGGGCCGTCGCCGACGATGTTGAGATGAAAGTCATGGGTTTGCGCAACGATCGCGGCGGCCGCTATCAAAAGCGCAATGCCTTTCTGGGGGCTAAGCCGCGCCACGCAAATCAGCGTGTTGCCGTGCAGGCCGTTGTCGGTGATCGGGGTGACGTGATGCATGAACAGCGGATCGCTGCCGCACCGGACGATCGCGACCTTGCGCCAGTCCTGGGGTGCGGACCAGCGCATGATCTGGCTTCGGCCAAATGCACTGATCGCGATCACGAAGCGCGCGTCGGCCACCTTCTCGCAAATCTGGAGCTGTTCGGGCGCATCGAATTCGTCGGGTCCGTGCATGGTCAGGCTATAGCTGAGCGGCCCTAAGCGGCTGGCTATACGGGCGACGGTCGCCGGGTTGGTGCCGAAATGCACATGGACGTGCCGGATACCCGCCCGCTCCATCCGGTCGGCAAGGCGGCATGCTTCCAGAAAATAGGCGGTGCAGCGCACCAGTCCCTTGGCGCCATGCAGAAAGGTCGAACGGGTAACGCCCAATGCTCTTGCAAAAGCGCGTGGGCGCCGCACCATCCGGCTGAGGGCAGACCACAGCATGGTGACGATATGGCCGTCGAGCAAAGGGATGGTGTTGTCCTGCTCGTCCTGGTCGGTTGCGTCGGAAAAAATATCCGGCGATTGGCGGATCGTCAGCCGGGTCACCGAAAAGTCGAGCCGTTCCAGGGCCAATATTTCGTTGCGGATGAAGCTGTGGCTGATCTTGGGATAGACGTTCGTCAGATAGGCGACCCGGACCAGCCCTGGCTCAGGCATGGTCTGGGTAAAGTGGCGATGTGCTTGGCCCGCAGCACGGGTCATTTCGGATAGGTTTCCTGCGATGCGCGACGTGCGACAGGGCGGAGATGAATAGGCATGGCAATGCTCATCCTCTATCTGTGGAGCGGCCGTAGCGCGCACCATGCGCTTGTGTCGGTGCCATGCCCATCCGCGCTTACCGCCCCTCGAAACACCGTGGTGGCCAGCGCCTTCCGATATTGCCCAACGTAGATCGCAGGCTGTGGCGATGCCCGACGGGGGGGTAGCATGCCCTGGCGTCCTCGATGACGCCGATAAGGTCTGGGGACACGGGCATGCGGATATTGCTGGTGGCGGAAAATATATCGCTGCGCATGAGCGGCGAGACATTGCTACCCTGCTGCTATTTCGAGCAGTTCGTCGCCAACGGCGAAGATGTCCATATGTTGTGCCATGAACGGGTGCGGGAGGATTTGCGCGCCGACCTGTCGCCGGACGAATTTGATCGCGTGCGGTTCGTCACGGATTCCGCATTGCAGCGCCTGCTTTTCCACATTGGTCGGCACTTCCCCTATCGCGTCGAGGATCTGATCTTCAACCAGCTGATCCAGCTGGTCACGCAATGGCGGATGCGCGGCATTGCGCGCGCCATGGTGAAAGCGCTGGATATCGATGTCGTGTTCCAGCCTACGCCGATCGCGGCGAAGGCGCTCAGTTTCATGCTGGGCTTGGGCGCACCGGTCGTCATTGGCCCGATGAGCGGCGGCATGAACCTGCCACCGGCCTTTCGCCAGATGGACAGCGCGATCGTTCGTGCAGCGATCGCTGCATCCCGCTGGGGCTCGGCGTTGCTGCACCGGGTCTTTCCGGGGAAATTGCGGGCGAGCGCGCTGGTCGTTGCCAATGAGCAGACCCGTAAGGCTTTGCCGCCCGGTGTGCGTGGCAAGCTGTTCCAGCTTATGGAAAGTGCGGTCGATCTGGACCGATGGCAGGTGCGTCCGCCGCTGGTGCGCTCTGCCGACGCGCCGGTGACTTTCATTTTTTGCGCGCGGTTCGTCGATTGGAAGGGGATAGGACTTCTGGTCAGGGCCTTCGCGCCATTGGCCCGATCGGGTGGCGCCATGCTGCATCTGGTCGGCGACGGCGAATTGCTGGAGGAGATCAAGGCGCAGGTAAGGCGGGAGGAATTGACCCAGCATATCACGCTGCACGGTCGCCTGGGCCGGGATCATTATCAGGCCTTGCTGCGGGAAACGGATGTCTATGTGACACCATCACTGCGCGAATGTGGCGGCATGGCCATGATGGAGGCGATGGCCGTGGGCCTGCCGGTCATCGGCATCAATTGGGGCGGCGTGGCGCAATATGCTTCGGCCGATTGCGCGCTGCTGGTCGATCCGACATCCCAAGAGGCGGTCGTGGCCGGACTGACCAGCGCCATGCGCCGCATGGTTCAGTATCCCTTGTTACGCCAGTCGATGGGAACGGCTGCGCGGCACCATCTTGAACAGGCGCGGCATGGCTGGGCCGACAAGGCTGACGACATGCTCGACATTCTGGCGGAGGTCGCGAAAAAGAAGAGAAGCCCGGCTCCTGTCGCGACTCCCATGGAGCCGTCGTCGGCCATCCTGCCCATCCCGTCCATATTTCTGCGCGCGGCGAACTGAGATGGAATTGAGCGCGTCCGGCAGTCGGGTCGACATCATTTTCTACACCCGCCAATTGCACAATGGCGGTGTCGACCGGGTGGTATTCAACCTGGCCGAGGAATTTCTGCGCCGCGGCATCCGTTGTTCGATTTTGGTCGACATCGACAATCCCCATTCTCCGTTCCGCACACTCATTCCTCCCGGCGTGGGATATGATGTGCTCGATGCGAAGGGGCCGCTTGCCCGGCTGTTCAAGCTGCGGCGTTACATGCGGGACAATCGCCCGGCGGCGCTGATGTGTACGAGCTTCGGCTTCCCCAACCTCTACGCCGTCGTCATGCGATGGATAGCGGGCATACCGTTTCGATTGATGCTGACCGAACATTGTTTCCCGTCCGTCGATCGGGCTGGGCCAAAGCCATGGCAGTCACGCTACTGGTTCTTCCCGCTGGCGCATTATCTCTACCCCTTTGCCGATCGGATCGTTGCCGTGTCGCAGGGGACGGCGCTTGATCTGGCAAAGGTGATCCGCATCGATCCGAAAAGCATCGCCTGCATCTATAATCCGATCGTCAACGACACGATGATCGCCCAGTCGCAAGAACCCGTCGATCACCCCTGGTTTGCCGCTGGCGGATGCCCCGTTGTCATTGCCGTGGGACGGATGGAGCCGCAGAAGAATTTTTCCCTTTTGATCCGCGCTTTTGCCCGCGTGCGTGCGCAGATGCCGGCCCGGCTGGTCATTCTGGGGGATGGTGGGGAGCGGGACATGCTCGCCGCGCTGGTGTCGCAGATGGGGTTGGAAGACGATGTCGCCCTGCTGGGCTTCGTTCCCAATCCCCACGCCTATGTGGCCAAGGCGACTCTGATGGTCCTGTCGTCCGATTTCGAAAGCCTGGCCAATGTCGTGATAGAGGCGATGGCAGTGGGTACGCCGGTGGTCGCGACAGATTGCCCGTCCGGGCCGGCCGAGGCGCTCAACCGGGGACAATGCGGCACGCTGGTACCGGTCGGCGACCTGGAGGGGATGAGCGCGGCGATATTGGACGTGCTGCGGGAAAAGCCTGCGCCCATCGCGCGGGGCTGGCTCGACCAGTTCAGCACGCGCCAGGTGGCGGACCGTTATCTCGCCTTGCTCGCGCCGGATGCAGGGTGATGCGTGGCTGCGCCGGACGGGTCTTCCTCCCTTTCCCAACTGACGGCCTTGCGCTTCGTGGCGGCCTTTGCGGTACTGTTGTCCCATCTCGATTTCCTGGGCGATGGTTCAGGCAGGGTAAGCGGCTGGCTGTACGAAACGCTGCTGCGGCAGGGCTATTGCGGCGTATCCTTCTTCTACATACTGTCTGGCTTCATCCTGTCCCACGCCTATGGCGACCGGCTGAGGCAAGGCTCGGTCACCCTGCGCTCTTATATGATGTCGCGCATATTTCGCATCGCGCCATTGCATTGGCTGATGGCGCTGCTCTTCATCGGCTGGCTGGCGCTGGCAGGGGATATGCCCCGCCCCGGCACGATCCTTCTCAACTTGGGCCTGATGCACGCCTGGGTACCCGACCCGTCCATTCACTATGCGCTCAATGGCCCGTCCTGGAGCCTGTCGGACGAACTCGCTTTCTATGCGGCCTTTCCGTGGCTTTGCCGGATGCAGACCCGATCGCTTGGGCTGTACCTGTCGGGCGGACTGTTCTTGATAACGGTCTGGGCGCTAATCATGGCCCGGCAGGGCGGCTATTCGGCCACGGAAGAATGGGTCTTCTATGTCCTCCCACCGGTGCGGCTGATCGATTTCATCGTCGGCATGCTGCTGTATCGCGCCTGGCGGTCGGGCTATGGCCACACCCTTTCCGGCACCGGCGCGGAGGTTGCTGTCGTCATCGCGGTGCCGGCGGCGATGATCGGCTTTTCGCTCATGGCCTTGCCGATGCCGCTGCGCTGGCAACTGGCCTATCTGCCGATCATGGCAGCTGCCGTGCTGATCTTCGCTCATGGGCGGGGTGCCGTATCGCGTGCCCTGCGCCATCCCTGGATGATCCTGCTGGGGCAATCGTCCTTCGCACTATATCTGACCCATCGGCCGATCATCACGCTGGTCCACCGGCTGTGGGGTGGCGATCCGGCGCATTACCTGTCCATGTCGCTGTCTCTACCACCTCTTTGCGTGGGTGTGTCCCTCATGATCTTCCTCTTCCTGGAACGACCAATGATGGCTCGCCTGCGGCATGGGGCCTGGGCGCATGATCGCAAGAGGGGCAGGATAAAGGCGTGGCGACCGTCATAGAGCGACCAAAATGGCACCGTACGATGTCCAGCGGGGTCAGTCTGGTCGCCATCACGATCATCGCATCGAACCTGCTGCGGATCGTCAGCACCATCATATTGACCAGGGTATTGTCGCCTGCCGATTTCGGCGTCGCCGGGCTGACCGGGGCGATCCTCAACATTCTCCTGATGATCTCCGACGTCGGCTTTGGCGTTTATATCATCCGCCATGCCCGCGGCGACGATCCGCATCTGCTCGACATCATCTGGACGGTTCGGCTGGCGCGAGGGCTGGCCTTGACCCTGTTGCTTGCCGCCTGCGCCGGCCCGCTTGCCCAGATGCTGGACAAGCCTGCGTTGCAGGTCGCCATTGCCGTTACGGCTCTGCACTTCCTGATCGACGGCTGCTCCTCGCTCGCGCCTTTCACGACGATACGGCAGGAAAGATTGCTGATGCTCAGTCTGCTCGACATCGCCAGCGCCATAAGCCAGACGGTGGCCGGCATCGCGCTGGCGCTGCTCTTGCACAGCTATTGGGCGATCATCCTGGCCGGACTGGTCGGCACTGCGCTCAAATCGCTGCTCAGTTATCTTCTTTTCCCCGGCGCTGGACGGCGCCTCGCCTATGACCGGCAGGAAGTCCGTGATCTCTGGCATTTTGGTCGCACGATCGCGAGCGCCCACACGATTCAGGTTCTGCTGTCCAATGTCGACAAGATCGCTCTCTCTCGCATTTTTCCGCTGTCCCTGTTCGGCCTCTATTCGCTGGCGTCCAACCTTTCGGGCGCCGCTTCCGGCTTCACGACCCTCTACCCCAATCGCATCCTCCTGCCTGCTTTCGCGCGGGCGTTACGGGACGAACCCGCCAATCTGGCGCAGATATATTACGCCAGTCGGCGCAAGCTGACTCTATTATACATGGTCGCGATGGGCGGTTTCATCAGCATGGGACCGGCGGTCGTCGATCTGCTCTATGATCCCCGCTATCAGGCTGCCGCCACCTATCTACAGCTTCTCGCGCTCGCTCCGGCCATCGCCATGAACAACTATGCCGCGCGCGAGATACTGATCGTGGTCGGCCGGGTTCAGGCGCTGCTCTATGCGAATCTGGTGCGGCTGGGATGGCTGCTGAGCGCAGGAAGCGCAGGTTTCCTGTTGTTCGGCCCCATAGGTCTGGTCGCTGCGGTCGGCGGTATCGAACTGCCCGTGCAATGCTATTGCTGGTATGAACTGCGGCGCGCCGGACTGCTGAGAATAAGGGAGGAGGCGCTCATCATCGCTGCCTTGCTGTTTGGCATCTTGCTGGGGTTGATGGGCAACGCGCTCTATTTCACGCTGAAGGCTTCATGAGAGCGGTAAATGGGACGCTACTGACGACTGCTCCGACGCTTGCCCTGCGCCGCGCCAGCAATCCCGCGCCCGCCGCCAGCAACATCACATAGGTCGTTTCGTTGCGGCCATAGCTGGTCGTGGTCAGGCTGGCCATCAATCCCACCAGCCCCGCAAAGCAGGATGTGGCCGACATGGCGGATTCTTGCCCCAAAACAGGCCCGCGCGCGAACAAACGGTTCAGGACGCCAAGCAATATGGCATAATAGACCGCTGCTCCGATCACGCCACCGCGCATCAATATGGTAAGCGGCTGATCGACCAGATCTATGATGCCTTCACCCTGACGCAGATGCTCAAGCCGCTCGAGCAAGTCCGGCATGCTAAGCCCCGCGCCCCAGTTTTCGCGTACCAGCGCCATCCCGGACGACAGAAGTTCGGATCTGTAATCGACCGATCCGGCCGCGTCTTCCCCCGTGCCGATCGACGCGGCGAGCGTGGGGATGACGCGCGATAGCAACAACAATAGGCCCGCGCATACGGGCATCGCCAGCAGCATCTTGCATAACCCCACCCATCGGCGCTCCTGCACCATGCAGGCGATCAGGCCGGCGACGATAACGATATAGCCGATGCGCGCGAGGGTGAAGAATACGCCCGACGCCAGCAACGCCAACGTCGCGAAGAAGGTGAGCCGCGACCCCAGATGCCGCCGCAGCGCGACGAGTATCACCACGTCCAATCCCAGCAGCAGCGACAGGCCCGTGGATTCGGGGAAGCTGGCTCGGCCGCGCAGCAGCCCGCCTCGTTGCTTGGCATAGCCCGAACTCAACTCGGGATCGGCCCCGATACCCTGCGGCATGGTGTCGTACAGCAGCCAGTGACGCGGTGCCTCGAACGTCACGATCAGGGCCAATATGCAGCCACCCAGCACGACCGACAGCATCAGGTCGTTGGGCGATCTGGACCGGATGAACGCCCGGCTGATGGCAAGATAGGGCAGGCCAAGGTTCAAGATCACCTGGTTGCAGGCGCGGACCGAATAGGTCAGGTCGTTCCCGCGGCAGTCCATGAACGCTTGTACGATCAGCATCAATATCAGCAGAATATCCCATTGCAGCAGCCTTGGGTGATAGATGCGCTCGCCCGCCATCAGCATCGCCAGTAACAGGCCCATGCTGAGCAGATGGACATAGGTGAACTGGGCAAAGGTCAGGCCACCTATGGCAATGGTGTAGACCATCATCGGCATCAGCGGCAGGCACAGCAGGAACAGCCGACAGCGCAGGTCCAGGGCGCCTGGACCGGGCAGGACCAGCCCCGAACGGCCAAATCCCGGCGCCAGCAGCATCAAACCGATGACACAGGCTGCAAATATCGCATAGTGAAGGCCGAAAGTGCCGATCAGCGGCAAGGCAAGCGCCACGGTCATCTGATGCGGACCAGCCAGCGCGCTCAGTCGGCCGGGCAAATATCTGGCGCCTGCCAACACCATGGCGGTCAGCATCAGGATGACGACGAACGCCATGGGTCACCAGGCTCCCGGCATCAATGAAGGGCGCGATCCGCCGTCGCAGACCCAGTCGTAGATCTGCATGATCTGTTTTGCCTTCCGGTCCCAAGTGAACAGCGTCCGGACGCGCTCGACGGCCGCGTCGCCCAACAGGTCGAGGCGCGCGGGATCTTCCAGCAAAGCGGATATGATGGTGCGAAATCCCTCTTCCAGCGTTTGCGTACTCGAAAAAGCCACGCGAATGCCGGTCATATCGTCCATCAATTCGATGGGGCCACCATAATCGGCGACGATGGGCGCCACTCCTAAGGCCATCGCCTCCAGCACCACGCCTCCGCCAAATTCCCTTATGCTGGGACAGGCCAGAAAATCGCAATCGACCAACAATGTCTGCACCTGCCGATGCTCTACTGCGCCATGAATCGTGACCGCTTTATCGACGCGCATTTCCCTGACCAGCGCGGCGATAATATCGCGTTCCGGCCCGTCGCCGATGATGTCGAGATGCAGGGCATTCGCCCGCAACATGTCTTGTACCGCGCGGATTAGGACATCGGCGCATTTATACGGCACCAGCCGCCCGACAAACGCGCCACGCAGCGGCGCCTGCGCGCGCCTCGTCCGGCGCAAGGCAAAGCGAGCAGGGTCGATGCCATTTTCGGGAAGGTGAAAGCTGCGCGGTCGCGCCTGCTCCGGTAATTCCGAAAGGCTATGGAGCGATCCTGCCAATATCGCTGCAGCGTCGCGGCGGGTCGCCTTATAGCCAGGCAGCCATTTATAGGCGCCGCGCAGTTGCGACAGCCATTCCCGTTCGCGCGTTCGGCGATCCGCAAATCCGTCTGGCCATGGCAGCCCGCCATTGAGCGGCCCGACCACCAGCGGCACGCCCAATCGCTTGAGCCGGGCGGCAAGATAGGAGGGGGTCGTCGGGCTCATCGGCGTCAGGCGATGCACGATGTCATAGGCGCCGGCCTTCAAAGCGGGCCGGAACTTATCCCAGACCGCTTTTTCGAACGCATAGCATCCGATCGGCGCCAACGCCTGATAGATCGTCCAGCCACGATTGTCGCTCGCGCCCAGAAATCGCGCGACGCGAAATATCGTGCGCACCACGGCTTCGGTGTCGATGGTGGAAAAATCGCGGCCTTCCTGCCAGTCCATGGCCATGATGGCCGGACGATTGCGGATATGGGTCACCAGATGCACGTCCGCCTGCCGGGCCAGCGCCTCGGCAATGCACCACCCGATCAGCGGCACGCTCACCATGTCGGGATTGGCGATCTCCGCCAGCAGCAGCACGGTGTGGCGCCTTCGCACGGTCGGTGTGGATTTCTTCCCGGTACATTCAACCACCATAATATCGCTACCTGTCGCATCGGGGGCGGGGGGCTAGAATGGGGGCAGGAGCATGCCTCCTCGAACCCATGTGTCCGCTCACTATATGGACACAGCCTGCAACATCCGATCATGCCCATTGGGAGGGGATAAGTGCGTGGGGAAATCTCCGGCAATTTCAGGCATCACGCGCATGGATGTTCTGTGTCGGAAACCCGCCGCTTTGTTCGTGATGTTGTGTCTGGTGGGGTGCGGGGAAGGTGGCGTCGCCGCCGCGACGGATAAAGACCGCGCGGCGGCGACGCCGGTTTCGCGCTCCGTTTCGAGGCCGGCCCCGGGTGGTATGGCGATGGGCACCAATCTGGACGGCCTTGCCTATTGGAGCAGCGCCATGCCGGTGCTGGACCTGATGAAATCCGCGAGCGTCTGGCTGCCGCAGGCCGAAGGTGTCTACGACACGGGAGAAGCCATAGCGCAGGACCGTAACGGTTGGCCTCTGCTGCCGGTGGACGCCGCTATGCGCCGTTACCGCACGCTGCTCGTCAACATCCTGCATGACAATCCCGCTGCGCTGCCCGCCGAACGCTATGTCGTCCTCTATGAAGGCCATGGTGCGATCACGGCCGTCGATGTGGACGGAGCGCGGGTCTTATCCCGGATCGATGGGGAGTTGCATGTAAGCGCCGGGCGCGGCGGAAGCCTTTACTTGCGCATCGACGCCGATGGAGAGGGGCGTGATCCGATACGGAATATACGCGTCGTCAGGGCAGATTATCTGCCGCTCTACCGGGCCGGGCTGACATTCGACCCGGAGTTTCTAGAACGGATCAAATCCTTCCATGCGCTGCGCTTCATGGACTGGATGAACAGCAATGCGTTGTTCGCGCCCATAGGTGGTCCGCTGACGGACGAGGCGGCCATCGAGCGTGCGCCGCAACTGGACTGGGCGGATCGGCCCAGGCCCACGTCCATGCGTTGGGGGGAGGGCAGCCGCGGGGTGCCGGTCGAAGCCATGGTCGAACTGGCCAATCGTACGGGCGCCGAGCCGTGGTTCACCATGCCCGTCAACGCTAGCGACGATTATGTCCGCGGCTTTGCCTCCTATGTCCACGCGCAGCTGCGTCCCGACCTCAAAGTCCATGTCGAACTTTCCAATGAAGTCTGGAACTGGATATTCCCGCAGGCGCGCTATGCCCGCGCTCGCGCCCGCGCGATTTTCGGCCCCGATGGCGACGGGCTGGAATGGTATGGCATGCGCGCGGCGCAGGTGGGCATGATCTGGAAGCGGGCGTTCGGCGAAGCGGAGAAACGCGGGTTGCGATCGGGCAGGGTGGCGATGGTGTTCGGCACCCAGTTTGGCTGGCGCGGGCTGGAAGCGACCGGTCTTGAAACCCGGCATTGGCGCGACGGCAACGGACGGCCGATGCATGCCGCCGACTATTTCGACGAATATGCCATCACCGGCTATTATGATGGCACGATGAACGTCGATGACGCCGTGCCCATCGTCCAAAGCTGGTGGAAGGATGAGGATGGCGGCTATGGTCGTGCGATCGCAGAACTGAACGAGCGGATTACAGACTTCAACGCGCCGCTCTATCAATATCATGCAGGACGCGCGCGCGCGCATGGCCTTCGCCTCGTCAGCTATGAAAGCGGCTTTGGCGAATATACGCCCATATCCCAGCATGCTAATCAGCCTTACACGGATTTTCTGGCAAAATTGCAGCGCAGGCCGGAATTCAAGGCACTGGAAACCGCCAACTACAGCGCCTTTGCGCAAGCGGGCGGCAGCCTCTTCATGAACTTCGGCATCATCGGCACACCGTCCAAATGGGGGAACTGGTCGGCGCTCGAAACGATCCGGCAGACTGGTTCGCCACGATATGATGCGTTGATGACATGGCTGCGCTTGCATCCGCCCTCTTCGGCACGCGGACCGGCCATTGCCTATGCCGACGCCCGGATCGCACTGGGTGGGACGCAGGGAGAAACCTTTACCGGAACCGCACATGGCTATGATGTGCTGGTCGGAGGCAGCGGTAATGATCGCTTCTTTGCCGGGCGGGGATCGGGCAGCCGCATCGATGGGGGCGGGGGGCATGATATGCTTGTCCTGCCGGAGCGTCGGACATCCTATCGCTTCCAGGCGCAGCCATCGCAGGCCGTGGTGCAGGTGATCGGTCCTACCGGCGTGCAAAGCCTGACCCGCATCTCCAATGTGCGCTTTTCGGACGGGGCGCTGATCGACCTTGCAAGGCTCGTATCAGAGGATCGGAACGACCGGCTCGTCGGTGTGAAACGGGTTGCTGGCGTCTCTGCGCCTGAACAGGCCGGGCCATGAAAGGCGCAGCTTTATCCATCGCAGCCAGATTTTGGCGTCAGGATTGCGGCGCCATTGCAGATCGCGCTGATAGGCCAGGTAGGCAGGCGCAAAATCGTCGCTGAGATAGGACAGGCAGGCGTCGCTTGACATCGGTCTATATGGCCCGGCCAGGTCGGTCGTGAAATTCCACGCCATCTGTTGCAGTCTCTGCGCCGTGTCCTCTCGCATGCCAAAAGGGCGCTCGGGCGTATGAATGGCCCGCCCATATATTATCGCGGACGTCAGCAGCGCGACGAAATATGTGCCTGTCTCGGTAAGGTGGACGTCGTCCCGGAAAAGCGTGGCCATTGTCGCTCGCGCATCATGTCCTTTCAACCCGGGAACGGACATGGGCGACAGCGCCTGCTCGACCAGTGCGGCCAGCGCCGATCCGGCCGGGATCGTCATCAGGCGGTCGGCGCGGCCGGATGCCGCAAGATCATGGTTGACCCGATCCGCGACGCATCGCCATATGGGAGCAGCCGATCGCTCATAGGCGATCCATGATGCAGGATTGTCCATGTCGGCAACGGTCATCCACGCTTCAAAAACATAGGTCCGTGCCTGCGGATTCTGTTCGACCATGCGGTCATGAAAATCGCGCAAATATCGTATCATGTCGTTTCGCACGACAGCGTCCAGCAAGCTATGCTGTTCCGTGATGATCAACGTGTCATAGGGCTGGTTTCCATAGGAACCTGCCCGCTGAAGTTCCGACAGCACATCTATCGGCTGGTCATTCCTGTTTGTCCCCGCGGCATAGCCGGTCCAGCGGCCTGCACCCTGTCCCATGGTGCGATCCTTTATGGACGAGCCGGCCAGCTGCTGCATGTCCCATAGCAGAGGGCGGTCGATGCTTGCGGCAAGGCGTTCGAGATATTCAGGGAAGGGATGGTCCATCAGGCTATGGCCCGACAGGAACAGCCGCCGTGGACCGTCCGGACGCTGGTGGGATGCTGCCATCGGTGCCGCGATACCCGTCATCTGCGTCACGACCGGCGTCGCCGGACCGATTTGCGACAAAGCGACAGTCGCGATCCATAAGCTTTTGCGTCCATGCCGATGCCTCATGTCGTTCGACGGCGGATCACTTCGCCCGTCGGCGTTGCCATTGGCGAAAGATCTGGAAGATAAGGGGACCATCCACCAGATAGCGGCGCCACAATCGCCTGGGATCACGCGTCAGTCGAAACAGCCATTCCAGGCAAAGACGTTGCAGGATTTTGGGCGCCCGAGCCTGTTCCTCGGTCAGGAATTGCAAACTGGCCCCGATGCAAAGCCCGATCCCTACGGCCTGGCCGGTCCGGCTGATGCGGTAGGCGAGCAGTTCCTGCTGCGGGGATCCCACGGCAATGAAGACATAGCGGGCCTGCGCCGCAATGGTGAAGCGTACGGCATTTTGCGTCGCATCGGCATCGTGAATGAAACCCATTGGCGGCTCATGATGGATCAGCTGTGACAGGCCGAAGCGCTGTCGCAATATATCGACCATATCAGGGTTTCCGCCAATGATCGCGATCCGATCGTCAGCCTGAGCGATGTCTCGCAGCAGCGCGACGGTCAGGTCGCTGCCCGGCACGACCGGCAACGCCACACCAGCCCGTCGCGCCAGCTTTCCCAATATGCGGCTGTCGCACAGCGTGATCCAGGCATTGCGATAGATGGGCCACAGATCGGATCGCTTGCACTGGATGCGGACGACATGATCGACATTGGGCGTGACGATATAGGCAAAAGCCGCGTCTGTCGGTCGCCGTTCGATATCGTCCAACAGCTGGGCCTGATCACGCAGGCTGAATGCAAAGTCGAAAAATTCAAATGTCTGCGCCGGTGAATGATATTGCGAATATTGCGGAGCAACGGATTCTTCACCAATGTTCGCAGGGACTGCGTGCGTGGGAACGGACAATGTGAGGGACATGAAATCTTCCATCCTCGGCAGATGTGGGATGAGATCGGATCCGCACTGAACAGATTTGAAATTTCTATACATCCGCGCCGCAACATCGTGGCCGATTTAATATACGGGGGCATTATATCCCCGTATATTCTATCTACGGGTAAAAGCGCGGGCACCTATTCCGCATTTCAAGTGGTCAGAAATAGGACCATCCTCGAACGACTGACGGACACCTGTCGATCAAACTAGACTCGGCGCTCAACTGCTGGGGGCTGTCACGATGCTTGGCGCGCGATCCGATATTTATTTGCGCAAGCTGCTGCTTGTTGTCTCGCTACTACTGCTTTTTGCCGGCCCCTTTGCTGCCATCGCACAGCCCATAACGCCTCTGGCCCCACCAAGCGGTTCCGACCCTGAATATCGCATCAATCCGGGTGACGAACTCGACATATTGATTTGGGGGGAAGAGCGGTTGCAGCGCGTCGTGCGCGTCCTGCCCGATGGTACCTTCACCTTCCCCCTGGCGGGACGGATCGCGGCTGCCGATCGCACCGTGACGGAAATCGCCAACCAGATCCGGCTCAACATCGCACCCAATTACCGGGAAGGCGCGCCGGACATCACCGTTGCCGTGAGGGAGGCCACAGGCATGCGCTTCTATGTGATGGGCAAGGTCCGCACGCCGGGCGGATTTTCGTCCGGCAAGGCAGTCAACGTGATCCAGGCTCTGAGCATGGCCGGCGGGTTGGCGGAGTTTGCGGACGTAAAGAACGCCATCATCCTCAGGCATACGGCGCAAGGGCAGACGGTAGAGCGGGTGCGCCTTTCTGCCTTGCTGAAGGGCGCGCGCGGCATTGATCCGGGGCGGCTCGCCGCGCCTCTTCCTCTGCTGGAGGCGGGCGATGTCCTTCTCATTCCCTGATCGTCAGGCATGGGCCGCGGCCATCGTCATCCCGGCGATGATCGTCGTGCCGGCCAATAGCCGCACCGAACCGCGGCTGGACGTCGATATGTCGGTTCTGGCATCTCCCAATCCCCTGTTGCTGCAAGGCGAACGCAGAGGCGCGACCTCGCTAGAAGTGGCTGCATCGCCCGGCATCACCATCACCTCGCCAGGTGGATCGACCATGGATGCTGGCGGCACGATCAGATATCGCAACTATACACGGCGATATGGCCATTATCTGCTGGGCGATTTCCGTGTCGAGGGGCGCTATCGCGATAGCGAGTATCTCACTGTCGGTGGATGGGCGGGATATAGTCGGGCTCTGGCGATCGACCTGCTTGCATCCAGCGATGATGCGGCCGGCGATCCGCGCGGCATTCGCAACAGCTGGTATGGCGGCGTCGATGCGGCGTGGCGCCCCAATATCTATACGCTCATCACGCCGGACATAAGATTTGAACGAGCCGTCTATGCGGACAGCGATCTGCTGCGCAACGCAAACGCCTTGACCTTCAGCCTGGCTTACGCTCGCCGTGTCGGCCCTCGCACAAGTATAGGACTGCGCGCCCGCGATACCATGAATTCCGTGACCGGCATGGCCGGCATGAACAGTATGGCACTTTACGCCACGCTCAATCGCCAACTGGGGCCACGCGCACGCCTGCTGGCAGAACTCGGCGTGGAACGGGCAGGGCGTCAGATCGAATGGCTGGAAGACGTCAAAATGCGTCGGCCAGGCCGCACCCTGCTTGCAGGCCGGGTCGATCTGTGTCGGGAGCCGGAGGAAGGCGACCATGCGTTGACGGGCTGTTTTTCCGCCATGCTGAACTCGGAAATCAGCGGCTTTGGCGGCCTGCGCCGCGACGCGACGGTGTCGATATCGCTCAGCAAGGCTCTGGGCGAGCATTTCAAGCTGCGCGGTGTCAGCGAATATCGCCATTCCTCGCTGATCGGCGGATCGCTCGTGAGCGCACCTGCCCCAGGCATGCGGACTAGTACGACGGATGCGGTGCGTAACATCGTGATGCTGGACTGGAAGTTGCGCCCTAATGTGACTTTGACCGGCAGCGCTCAATATCTTCGCCGTCAACTGGTTACGGGAAAGCGTATCGGATCGGCCTTTATCGGCCTTCAACTGCGCTACCATTTCGGACAACGCAAATGAACGAAGATCTTAGCCAGAATGGCAGCGTGATCAGCCTGCCGGAACTCCTGGCCATTATTTACAGGCGGCGTTGGTGGATCATGGTACCGACGCTGATCGGGATATTGGTGGCGCTGGCGATCGCGCTGTTGATGACGCCAGCCTATCGTTCGCAAGCCACGCTGCTGATAGATTCGCCGCAGATCCCGACCAGCTTCGCCCCGGTGCGGACCGCCAATTACGCCAATGAACGTGTGGCAAAGATCCGGCAACAGATCATGAGCCGTTCCAACCTGACCAGATTGATCCGGGAAGGGGGGCTTTACGAACGGGAGCAGCGTTCGATGTCGTTCGACGACCTGCTAGGGGTCATGCGCAGCGCCATCGCCGTCGATCTGGTAAGCGCCAGCGGGAACCAGCGTCCGGGCGCTGCGACCGACACGATCGCATTCGACCTGTCCTTCACCTATTTCGACCCTGACGCCACCCATGCCGTCGCCGAGAAACTCGTCGCGATGTTCATGACCGAGGACAAGAGGCTACGGACCGAGCAGGCCGTGGGCACCGCTGCCTTTCTGGGGCGGCGCGTCGATGATTTACGTAATCAGATGGTCGCGCTGGAAGGCAAACGCCGGGAGATAGAGAGCCGTTATGCCGGCGCTCTTCCAGATCAGGTAGCGTTGAGCGCGCAATCGGGGTCATCGCTGCGTTCGGAGGTGTCCCGGCTGGATGCGGAAACACAAGGCCTTGTGCAGCAGAACAGCCTGCTTGCGACGCGGAGCGAGGAAATCGCGGCCGCGCCTCGGCCAGAATTGGACGCGTTGCGCAAGGCCGAAGAACGTGTCGCGCAATTGGGCGCCACTTATTCGGACACGCATCCTGATGTGATCGCTGCGCAAATTGCCGTCGATCGGCAGCGGCGCGTCGCTCAAAGGTCGGCGGGGCCGATGCCGGGCAGCGGCGCGGTAGCGTCTGAAATGGGGGCCACGCGCGCGCGTATCGCTATGCTGGCCGCACGCCGGAACGAACTGGTGGGAACGATCGCGCAGATGGAGCGTGTAACGGCGCTTGCGCCGCAAGCGACCTATGAGTTGAACAATCTGGAACGCGATTACGACAATCTGAAACGCCAATATCAGGACGTGCGCGACACGCAGATGGAGGCGCAGGTCGCCGCCAGCCTTCAGGCAGAGGATAAGGGCGAGCGATTTTCGGTCGTGAACGCGGCCAGTGCGCCGCTCGACCCCATTCGTCCCAAAAGAATGCAACTGCTGATCAGCGGCCTTCTGGGCGGGTTCGTCGTCGGATTGATGTTGGTCATAATTTGGGAATTCATCGCCGGCCCGATCCATGGCGAGGGTGCGGTGGCGCGGTTGATGGACTGTCCGCCGCTTGCCGTCATCCCGATATTGGCGCCCGGCATGGCGATGCCGATATTGGAGCGCGCGCGCCGCTTCTTGCGGTTGCCGTCTAAACGGTCCGACATCCTTCGATCGGGAGTGGAATGATGGCGACCATAGCCAAGGGCACCGCGATCACGGTCGCACATGCAGCCGGAAGACGAGATGTCATTCTCGACCGGTCGCTGCTGCTCGACAATGGCATATTCGGGCTGGAACATATGGATCAGCGCGCACGCAGCTTCATCCTGCTGCGGTCCCAGATCATGAACGGCTTTCACGCCGATGGCGGCAGGATATTGGCGATTACGTCGACCCAGGCGGGCAACGGAAAGACGTTCGTCACCACAAATCTGGCGACGGCGCTGTGCCTGATCCAACCGACGATATTGATCGATTTCGACCTTCGCCGGCCGACGATGGCGGATCGCTTTGGGCTGACGGTGAAGGCCGGCGTGGACGATTATCTGCTGGGCGACTGCGAATGGGAAGATGTCGGGCAAAAGGCGAGAGGACTGGATCTGACATTATTCCCGGTTCGGCTGCCTCGGCAGGATTCCTCGACCCTTCTTGCGTCGGGGCGAATGGCAGGAGCGATACGGGCGATTCAGTCGGCATCCCATCAACCCATCTGCATTATCGACACGCCACCTGCCCTTGTTCTGGACGACATCATGCTGATCGGGCGCAATGCCGACGGTATCGTGATGGTGATAGAGGAAGGGCGCACCACGGCGAGGGATGTGAAGCAAGTCTTGCGGCTGCTCAGCCCGACGCGGATTGTCGGATCGGTGCTGAACAAGTCCATAACCGCGAGGCGGGATCGTTATGGATATGATTATTATGAAGCACCCTGATCGCCGCCATGGCCTGTGGGATGAAGGTCTGGATTTCCCCCACGCATTCCGCTGTCTCCGCGGGCACATGACGATCCTCTATAGCAGATGGCAGGTCCGGCATGCGCCTTTGCAATGTCGTATGACCCTTGCCTGACAAGGTGGAGATGGACGCATGACTCCTCGTGAACTGCTTGCTGCGATCCCCCCCGTGTCTCCCCCACTGACTTTGGTGCAGGAACAATGGCCGACACCCGTTACCCAGCCCTTCATGCCGCCATTGGCTGAATATATGCCTTATCTTCAGACCATCTGGGCCAATCGGTGGCTGACCAACTCCGGGCCGTTCCACCAGGAACTGGAGCGGGCTTTGGAGCAGCATCTGGGCGTGCCGCATCTTTCCCTGATATCCAACGGAACCACCGCCCTATGGATAGCCTTGCAGGCGCTCCGGATCGGTGGTGAAGTCATAACGACGCCATTTTCCTTCGTGGCGACCGCGCACGCGCTGCGCCTTGTCGGCGCGACGCCGGTCTTCGTCGATATTGACGAGGCCGACTGCAACCTCTCACCGCAAGGCATAGAGGCCGCCATCACCGAGAGGACCACCGCCATCTTGCCGGTGCATTGTTTCGGCCATCCCTGCGACGTGAAGGCAATCGGCGAGGTCGCCGACATTCATGACCTCAAGGTGATTTATGACGCGGCCCATGCCTTTGGCGTGCAGGCTGATGGATCAAGCATTCTGTGCCATGGCGACCTGTCGACTGTCAGTTTCCATGCGACCAAGGTTTTCAGCACGATAGAAGGGGGGGCGATCATATCGCCTGACGCGCGGACCAAGGCGAAGATCGACCGGCTGCGCAACTTCGGGTTCGTCGGCGACATGACGCTGGCGGGGGCATCCATCAATGGCAAGCTGAATGAACTCCAGGCGGCATTTGGCCTTTTGCAACTGCGCTATATCGACGACATCATCGCGCGGCGGGCCGCGATCAGCGCGCGTTACCATAGTGCTTTGGCGGAAATGGCGGGTATCATGCCGTTCCACGCCATTGGCGCGACCACGCTCAATCACGCCTATTTCCCCGTACGCGTAACGGAAGAATATGCAGTCAGCAGCGATACATTATGCCGCGAACTGCAATCTGTGGGCATCATGGCGCGGCGCTATTTCCATCCCCTGATCTGCGACATGCCCGGTTATCGCGACCTTCCCTCGGCACGTCAGGCCCTTCCGGTCGCGCGCCGTATCGCACGCCAGATATTGTGCCTGCCGATCCACGCCAATCTGAGCGATGAGCAGGTCGATCGGGCCGTTGGAATATTGGCTCGTGCCTGAGGTGAATATGCGCGATGCGATGGCATGGATGCGCGATCTGCCTGCCCGCATGGCGCTGCGTTGCGCCAATATGCGAATAATCAACCGGCGCCTGGAAAGAGGTCACGCCAAGAGGCTGGCCCGGCATGAGGGTAAAGCGCCCAAGCTGTCGGGGATCGACCTGGAGATCGTGGAGGGACTGCGGCGGGACGGGATTTTCGTGACAAATCTGGCGGCGCTGGGATTGCCCGGTTCGGACGCGATGCTGGCCGCAGGGCGGATGGTCGGCGATGCCTTCTCGGTGGAGGCGCGGCAGCAGTCCGCCGATGGGGCTGCATTGACGATCGCCCCACCCGCTTCGGTCGCGTCGCGGCCAGAGATATTCGCATGGGGATTGCATGAGCGCCTGCTGGATATCGTCGAGGCCTATCTCGGCGTTCCAGTCGGCTATGATGGCGTCAATTTGATCTACACGGTATCTGGCGGCCGGGAAGCGGGTCCGCGTTGCTGGCATCGGGACTGGGAGGACCGGCGCACCATAAAGATCGGCATCTACTGCAACGATGTCGTGGCGGGCGGCGGCCCGTTTCAGCTCATACGCCGCCGCGACCCCACACAGGGCGGGCCTCACGGCTATCACTACAGCTTGGCTGACGATAATATGCTGACGGAAAAACTCGGCGCGGACTATCATCAGGATATCGTCAGTTGCGAAGGTCCGGCAGGAACCGTCTTCTTCTGCGAGACGGCGCTGCATTTCCATCGAGGCGAGCCGGCTGTTCACGCAGATCGCCAGGCATTGTTTCACAGCTATTTTGCGCGCAGACCGCGTCACCCTTTTCTTTGCGAACGGTCGGGATTGAGCCGAAAGCAGATTTCCCACCTCGCCGGGCCATTAAGTCTTCGTCAACGTGCAAGTGCGTGTTGGCGGCGAGATCTGCCTTGGTTCGTCCGGCTCATTCCTCCGGCGAGGATCTAGGCTCAAAATCTATCAATTGTCCGGGCTAATGACGATAGGTTGTTTTTGAAGTCGATCCCAAGTCAACCATCGATCATGTCTTCATGAAGGTGCCGGCAGCCGCACCTGATAAACCAATATGCGGTTGTCATTGTCCAGGTCGGAATCGCAGGATTGCCCGGACATGCGGCAGTGGCGCGCGATGAAGTCATTATCGTTGCCGACGAGCAGGAAATAATCGCCGGGCCGCCCCGGTTGCAGGGTCGGAACCAGGTCCATCGCTTCCCATTTCTCGGACAGGGCATCAACGCTCAGACCGAACCGCGCAAGTTGAACGGGATTGAGCATGTCGATCAGTTCGCCATGTTCGGCAGGAACGATATCCGGCTTGAGTGCCGTTCCGGCCGGGTCTTGGAGCAAGGATATGGTGTCATTTTCATAGGGAAGACCGGCAATGTTGGTCGCATGGCTGACGTCGACCAGCAGAATCTTCTTGTAGACGATGGGCGTTTTGGGATCTGCGCCGCGTCCGGCCGCATCGCGCGCCAGCATCAAGAAGCGATGATCGTCGATCGCCAATATCTCGCTCTGCGCGGCGGTGCGGTCGGGGCGCTGCCCCTTGCCATCCTTGTCATAGGCCGGAAGCTTTACGACATGATGGGCAATGGGTTGCGAAGGGGTTGGTGTTCGGCTGATGTCATATATCAGCACGCGGCTGTTGATGCGGCCCGCGGCGTTGCCCGTCGCGCTGTCCTGGACAAGGGCGCTTTGCAGGACAACGAACAATCTATGTCCATCGGGCGATATCGATAGGCCTTCTGGACCCTGATTATTGCGTCGCCCCGTATCTGGCGCTTGCAGGGATCCGAAATAGGGGCGCCCATTGGACATTGGCATGACTGCGGCGGGCGGACGGATCACACCGCGCAGCTTTCCGCCGCGATCGAAATAATAGATGTTGGCCGTATATTCGTCACCGATGTAGAAATGGCCATCGCGCGTGAATTGCAGCGATTCTGCGTCGAGCGATATCTTGCCCATGCCGGTGCCATCGGCTGGCGCGGGCAGGATGATGCCTCGCTCGGTCTTCGTGCCGGCGGCCGGGTCCGCGCCTGTAAAGGGCCGGCCGTCAAAGTCGCGCAGCTTCAATCCGCCGTCGGGTGTAAAAGTCAGTTGGCCGTCGCCGGGCGTGAAGCGTAGCCGGAACCGGTTCAGTCGCGCGGGGTAATCGAAAAACAGTTTGGCCGCCGGATCGTTGCGACCCCGATCCGGCAAGGTCCACAATATGCCCTCATAATGGTCGCCGACG
>Ga0209147_100438_pt1 | contig 26646 bp, 27 predicted proteins | sample AraplaCol_mLB_r2_FD_184278 | JGI IMG/M metagenome (GOLD analysis project Ga0209147, IMG submission 184278) | Arabidopsis root microbial communities from North Carolina, USA - plate scrape CL_Col_mLB_r2 (SPAdes) (version 2) | ecosystem: Host-associated > Plants > Roots > Endosphere | place: USA... | reverse complement strand
ACACCACGATCATATAGTGCGTGTTTCGGAAAATCCCGGACAGTGGTTTCACTAAATCGCGGACAGGCATTTCAGTAAATACGGGACAGGGATTCCGCTAAATCCCGGACAGGGTTTGGGAGTCGCACACGATCGCACGCGGAACGCCGCCAACAAAGGCCAATGCCCGGCACTGCGCGTCGATCCAGTCCGGCAACTGCTGGCTCAAGCTGGCCATTGCGAAGGTAAAGGATGAAGCACCCAGCACCGCTACGAAGATCTGTGCCTGGGTGATGACGCCGGTCACAGGATCGATCAGCGGCACAGTCTGCCCAGCGTAATCGGTTTGCAGGACGGCGCCCGCCTCATGCCGATTGCGAAAGCTGACATGGGTCCGCCGCTGGAACGACAGGAACCGATCGCAAAACCAGGTATAGCCATAGCCATTGGGATGGGCAGCCCGATATTCCTGCCACAGCAAAACCAGCGTCACGCCCTTGCGCTTGATCTCCCGCGCAACCACTGGCCAGTCCGGCTCGCCCAGATCCTGAGGAGGGCGGCCGACACGGCGGAACACCAGCCGTTCGATCGATGCGTCATCATCGTAGCCGGCCGGCAACGGCCAGCCTGTCAGCCCAGCCTCGCGCGCCCGCAGTAAATAGGTCGACACCGTCGTCTTGCTAAGCTTCAGCCGCTCTGACACGGCCCGTACCGACAAACCCTGATCGTAGGTCAGCCGGAGAATCGATCGCATGTCCTTCACGTCGGTTCGTCTCGCTTGCTTCCGCCTTGGCATCACCCCTCCCATCGCAACGATGAGGAGCAACAATGCCAGAGCGGCGCACCACAAAACCTAACCTTGATCCTGTCCCAAACCCTGTCCGGGATTTAGCGGAATCCCTGTCCCGTATTTACTGAAATGCCTGTCCGCGATTTAGTGAAACCACTGTCCGGGATTTTCCGAAACACGCAACTAATAGTTCGCCATGCAATCGCCTGCTTTTCCTTGGCGCTTTAGCGCATCTCGATGCGGCTAAGCATTAGATTAGCGGAAATCATGACTGCGGATATGTAGCAGTTCTTCCGTCTCTATCTTTGTGCGAAAGGAAGGGGAACTCAGCGTTCGTCCCCGTGGAATGTCCGGCTCGCGAGGATCGGGGCCGCCGCCATGCGTGGCACCATCGCCGCGACCGGGCGCAACGAAGAATTCCGACTGCCCGATCGAACGCAGCATATCATTATGATCGATGATCCGGTCGCAGATGATGTGGATGACCTCGCCTTCCTTCTGCAACCGACCGCGCATGGCGATCATCGACGCTGACATCACTTGCCGCCGGTAGATCTCAAACCGGTCTGGCCAGAGAATGCCCTGCGCGACACCGGTCTCGTCCTCGATCGTGACGAACAATACGCCCTTGGCCGAGCCTGGCCGCTGGCGCACAAGGATGACGCCCGCCACCTCGACATTGCGGCCATCGCGGATCGAGGGAAGATCGGCGCAACGCGCGATCTGCATGCTATCGAGCCGATCGCGCAGGAAGCTTAAAGGATGGGCGCGCAACGATAGTTGCACAGCCCGATAATCCTCGACCACCTCACGTCCCTGCGTCATGGGCCTGAGGCTCGTTTGGGGTTCCATGCCCTCGGGCGAGAAGGTCGCGTCACGCGCATCGGCAGCCTCGAAGAGCGGGAGGGGGGCATCGCCCAGACCCTTCACTTTCCACAGACCCTGTCGGCGGTCTTGGGCAATGCAGGCAAAGGCGTCAGCCTCAGCCAGCCGCTCGATAGCGGCGCGCGGCACGTGCGCGCGCCGCCAGACCTCCTCGACACTCTTATAAAGCGCTGGGCCGCGAGCGGCCGCGATCGCCGCACCGTGCAGGTTGGACAGGCCGCGGACCTGGCGAAAACCCAGGCGAACAGCCTTGTATCGACCTTGCGCAGGTTCCAGCGTGCAGTCCCAATGGCTGGCGTTGATCGAGACGGGCCTGACTTCCACGCCATGGTTGCGGGCATCGCGCACGATCTGGGCCGGTGCGTAAAAGCCCATCGGCTGGGCATTCAGGAGCGCGGCGCAGAAGACGTCCGGGTGATGATGCTTCATCCAGCAGGAGGCATAGGCGATCTTGGCGAAGGAGGCGGCGTGGCTCTCGGGGAAACCGTAGGAGCCAAACCCCTCGATCTGCTTGAAGGTGCGCTCGGCAAAGTCCTTTGGATAGCCGCGCTCGACCATGCCGTTCACCAGCTTGTCATAAAAATGGCTGACCCCGCCGGTCATCTTGAAGGTCGCCATGGCGCGGCGGAGCTGGTCGGCCTCGGCTGGCGTGAAGCCGGCGCCCACGATCGCGACCTTCATCGCCTGCTCCTGGAAGAGGGGAACGCCGAGCGTTTTCTTCAATACCGCCTCCAGTTCAGGCTTGGGATATTGCGGCTTCTCCTTTCCCTCACGGCGGCGCAGATAGGGGTGGACCATGTCGCCCTGAATGGGGCCGGGGCGCACGATCGCCACCTCAATGACGAGATCGTAAAATTCCTTCGGCTTGATCCTGGGCAGCATCGACATCTGCGCCCGGCTTTCGATCTGGAAGACGCCCAGCGTATCCGCCTTCTGGATCATGGCATAGACGGCCGGATCATCTTCCTGAAGATCGGACATGCCGACGCGGATACCCTTATGCTCTTCCAGCAGGTTGAAGGCACGGTTCATGCAACCGAGCATGCCGAGGCCAAGAACATCCACCTTCATGAACTTGAGGGTATCGATATCGTCCTTGTCCCATTCTATGATTTGCCGCTGATCCATGCGCGCTGGTTCGATCGGCACGAGGTCGTCGAGCCGATCCTGGGTCAAGACAAACCCGCCAGGGTGCTGGGAGAGGTGGCGCGGGGTGCCGATCAGCTGACGGGAAAGCTCAAGGGTGAGCTTAAGGCGATGATCGTCCGCGTTGAGATTGAGACTTTCGATCTGCTCCTGGGTAATGCCGTCCATGGACCAGCCCCACACCAGGCCCGTCAGCATCTTGGTGAGGTCGCGCGGCAGGCCTAGCGCCTTGCCGACCTCGGCAACCGCGCCACGGGTCCGGTAGCGAGTAACGACCGCGGTCAGAGCCGAACGAGTACGGCCATAGGTCTCATAGATCCACTGGATGATCTCCTCGCGCCGTTCATGTTCGAAATCGACATCGATGTCGGGCGGCTCCTTGCGCTCTCCGCTGACGAAGCGCTCGAAGAGCAGTTCATGGCGGATGGGATCGATAGAGGTGATGCCCAGCATATAGCAGACACAGCTGTTCGCGGCCGAGCCGCGCCCCTGGCAGAGAATACCGCGACGGCGGCTCTCGGCGACGATCGCGTTGACCGTCAGGAAATATGGGGCGTAGCCAAGCTGGTCGATGAGGCGGATTTCATGGTCGATCTGGCTGCGATAGGCACATGGGAGGCCATCAGGAAACAAGCGATGCGCCGCTGCATAGGTCAGATCGACCAGGGCTTCCTGGGCCGTTCGCCCGGCGATCACCTCCTCATAGGGATATTGATACTGGATTTCGCTGAGGTCGAACTGGCACATTTGCGCGATGTCAGCGCTCGCCTGGATCGCGTCGGGAAAAGCGGCGAAGCGCCGCTCCATTTCCTGCGGGCTCTGGAGGCAGCGATCCATAAAGCGCTGCCGTTTGAAACCAAGGGCGTCGATCGTGCTACGTTCGCGGATCGCGGTCATGACGTCCTGGAGCGGGCGGGCCTGAGCGTCATGATAGAGTATGTCGCCTGTGGCTACTGCCCGCACACCTGCAGCCCGTGCCAAGGCGGCCAGCGCATGCAGTCGCGCGGCATCTTCGGGGCGGCGTCGAAGCACAAGTGCGATGTGGGCGCGGGTGCCGAAGACTGCGCGCAGGTCCGCCAGATGCGCCGCCGTCGAGCCGTCCACCTGATCGGGCAGCAGGATCGCCACCATGCCCTCGGCATGGGCGTCGACATCGCTCCAGGCGAGGATGCAGCACCCCTTGCCGCCACGCGCCTTACCCAAAGTCAGGAGACGAGTGAGCCGGCTCCAGGCGGACCGGTTTGTCGGATAGAGCAGGAGTGTGCGGCCATCGCTGAGCGTCACCCGCGCGCCTGGCATCATCCGGACGCCAGTCGTCTTCTGCGCGTCCCAACCGCGCACGACCCCGGCCACACTGCCCCAATCGGCCAAGCCAAGAGCGCGATGTCCCAGAAGTGCGGCGGCCGCAAAAAGCTGTTCAGGCGATGAGGCGCCGCGCAGGAAGGAAAAATGACTTATGACCTGGAGCTCGACATAGCGGGACATCAGCCGAAGATCCCATGCATGAACCAGCTCAGATTTCCGGTCTGCTCGTCGACGCCGTCGCCTCGCCTGAACAACCAGAAGCGCGCCCCGCCTTGCGCCTCGACCCGGAAGTAGTCGCGTACCGCCCACATCTCGCGAGCACTCCTCCACCATTCGCCATGGATCCGTTCAGGACCATCGCCCGCCACGACACGATAATCCGTTCGACGCCAGGTAAAGCGCCGGGGCGGATGGTCGGGCAGGAGCGCCACGACGTTTGAAAGGAGTTCCGGGCGCCCCAGCATCCTCACCGGGCGCTGCCAGCGGGGCCAGCCAATGGGGGCCTCCAGGGGGCCAATCCGGCCGACCGCGCGTTCTGGCACATCGCTCTCGCGCGACGACAGGCGAAAGGGTGTGTCGGGCTCTATGCGGCCGGCAAGCTGGTCGATGACCGGCGCCAAATCGGCCGGCCGATCCTCAATGGCAAAGCTGGCATTGATCGCCTCGGCGCTGAGATCCTCAATGCGGGGCGCGACGAGCGACATCGCTTCGATCCCAAGGCCCGGATCGATCCGTTCCACCCGCATTGCGAACATGCGCTTGAGATGCCGGGCATCCCGGGTCGCGCGCGCCGTCCCGATTGCGACGCGCTGCTCGCTCCCGTCAACGATATCGCAGGCCAGGATGCCGGTTCGAAGACCCGCGCCACGAGCCAGCAGCTGGGCAGCTATATCGTCCACCAGATCGCTGATCACCTGATTGATCGCCTCGGCCGTGCCGATGGGTTCCAGCAGGCCGCGCGCGGCCCGCGGTGCTGTGAAAGGAACGACCGCGATGATCGGCTCGGGCCTGGCGCCGCGCGCCTGGTCGAGCCGTTCAACGGTCGCGAGCCCGAGGCGTCGCGCCAGCGGGCCGCGCGGTATGGGATAGAGATCGGCGATCCGCTCGATCCCGAAGCGTGCCGCCGAGACGAGCGCCTGGGGATCGAGGCGCAGCGCGGCGAGCGGCAAGGATGCAATGGCCTGTGTCTCTGCACCGGTCGGCAGCAGACTGATCGTCTCGCCGCCATATCGCGCGAGCGCATGGGCAGCGCCCGGCGTTCCGGCAACGCAGATGCTGGCGGTCATGCCCAGGCGCTGAAGGAAGCGCAGTAGCCGGCGACAGAAGCGTTCTTCGCCGCCAAACAGATGCGTGGTCCCGGTGAGATCGAGCCATAGCCCATCCTTGCCTGAGACGCTTGCCGTCGGTGTCCAGTGCGCGACGGCATGAAGCGCCAGCCGGTCGAGCCAGGCGCGGTCCGCGTCCGGCTGCGCATCATGCACGTCGAGATCGGTGACGAGCGCGCGCGCGTGGGCGGCTGCCATGCCGGGGCGCAGGCCGAGGTCCAGCGCAACGGGGCAGGCGGCCGTCACGATGTCACGCTGCCCGGTCCTGGCAATGATTATGGTGGGTCGGCCCCATAGATCTGCCCAACTGAGACTTGGCGGCGTGGCGCCGGCGTCGCCGCCATCGTCTGAACGCAATGTTCGGAACGGGTGCTCGGCATGTTCGCTGCGCCTGCCCATCTCGCGCATCGTCGGGCGCTGGTGGGCGGGAAGCGCGTCGATCTCGGACTGGCTCGGCCGGCTGCCAAGCGCGCCATCGCGGGCCCAACGCGCGCCCGGTCGCCAGCCGCCGCCGCGTGGGACAGAGCATGCGCCGGGATTATCGTCGACAGGTGCGGGCAGGTGTCGGGCGATGCTGACGGCGCCAGGCTCAGGCGGCCTGGATAGCCGCTCTGCCTGTCGCAATCGCTCGATCGGGAGCTGCGGCAGGTAGAGCGAGGCGACCCGTGTCATCGCATGCCTCCAGCTCGAGGGAAAAAGGATTGCCGTTTCGCTGGCGGACCAGCTCGACCAGCCAGCGCGCCCGGCCAACGCCGGGATAGGGAAGGGGTGCCGAGGGCGTACAGCCGATGCGCCAGCGGGTCATGGCCGACGAGAGGCTGCTCAACGGGCAGCGATCAAGCCGGCGATGACGCCGATAGAGAAGAACGGGCGTGCTCCCATCCGATGCTGCAAGCTGTAGACGACGGGTCGCGGTCTGGTCGGCTGCCTTCACCTCGGCGATCACGCAGGCGAAGCTGCCGTCGCGCAGCGCGTCCTCGGCCATTGCCAGGACGATGCTGTCTTTCATGCCCTGGGCGTAGAGGATGGCGGCCGGCTTAAGGCCGCTTTGCTCAAGGCCAGGCGCGTAGAGATCGAACTGGCTCGCCGTCCAGAATATGTCGGCCCCCCTGCGGCCCGCAAATCTGGCGGCGATGCCCGCGGCGAACAGGGTTGCGGCGGCGTCGTCGTTGAGAGTCGGGGAAGCAGCGGCCATTTCATGCAATCCAGCGCCGTCAAGTCCATGCCCCGCCAGACGATCGTCCAGTTCCGCTACCCCGAAGGCGAGTACCGGCCTGCGCGCCGGTCGCGCACGGTCAAGCTCTGCACGCAACGCGGCAAGATCTTCAGCGCGAGGCCGATAGGCGGGGGCAGGGGCAATGGGCATAGAAACGAGACGACTCAAATGTTCCCTATATGTTCCTCATATTTGCGATCGTGGTCAAGCATCGCTTGGACAAAAGAAGCGTAATGCTCTGTTCCGATCCGGGCCTGCATAGCGAAACTGTTACCTTTCAATTGGTTGTCGACACCCACTCCGATTTTTTGCGGACAACCAGGATATTGGCTATGCGGAGCGGCCCCGCAGCAGTGGCGTAACTCGCCGCTCTATCGCGACTTGAAGGACCAAGAACGCACCGGCCGGCCAATGAAACAATCCCGGGCAGGCGCGTTGACCTTTTGCGCTGAGCGAGCTGGAAATGCTGATGGCCCGGAAAACCTTCCAGGATTGGATAACGACCGGTCTGTCGCTGTGGCAACTGGCGCGGAGGCTAATGCCGTGATCATGCTGAGGATGACGCGGTTCGCGATGGGCGGACCATGCGCCCGGAAGGAGGCGCAGCGCATGGTAGCCACGAAGGTTCAATCGGATGCAGAGCCACCAATGCTTATGACGGCGGGCACGGTGGGTGCCTCACCGCTCAGCGGCGGGAGGAAGGCGACAAGCAATCATCAGCGTAAGATGAACGCCAACAGAAAACAGCTGAGCAGGGCCAAAGGGTGATGGTTCAATGCCGGAGCCAACTACAGTGATGTCGATCGGAACACTGGAACGGTCGGGTGGCTGCGCCTGTGGTGCTCTACGCTTCGTTGCGCACGGCAAGGCCTTGCGGGTCGGCCTGTGCCATTGTCTCGTCTGTCGAAAGGCACATGGAGCGCCCTATCTCGCTTTCGCCGTCTTTCCGCGCACTGCAGTCAGCCTGTCAGGGACTTACGCGCAGTGGGAGAGCAGCCCAGACTATCGCCGGCTCTATTGTCAGGTCTGCGGATCGCGCTTCGCCAATCTGACAGGGGCGGAAGTCGAGCTGCCGGTCGCTAGCTTCGAGGATGCATCGGGCCTCGTCCCGCAATATGAGAGCTGGACCATCAGACGGCTGCCTTGGATCGCGGCGCTTGCGGTTCCGCAATTTTCGCGCGATCGCGAGAGTTGAACTTCGGCGCGGAGGCAGGTGTGCTACAGAAAACGACGATCCTGACGATCGATACGGCAGGGCAGGGCTTGCACGAGGTGACCCGGCTGATCCGGCGCTGGGTAGAGGAAAGCGGCATAGTCGAGGGTCTGCTGACGATCTTCTGCCAGCACACATCGGCCTCGCTGCTCATCCAGGAAAATGCGGCGCCCGCGGCCCGCCGCGATCTCGAAGCCTATTTCGCGCGGATCGCGCCAGAGGACCCGGATCGATACGACCATGACGACGAGGGACCCGATGATATGCCAGCGCATTTGCGCGCGGCGCTCACCCAGGCGCAGCTTTCCATTCCCGTGATCGATGGCTCGCCGAGCCTTGGAACATGGCAGGGCATCTACTTGTTCGAGCATAGACGCGTGGGCCACGCCCGGCGGCTCGCCCTTCATCTCATGGGCGAGTGACGAGCGGATCGAACCGGAGACAGGATCATGGCCAATATAGGTGATGTTCGAAACAATGAGACCGAAGGACGCTATGAGCTTTTGGTCGACGGCCAATTGGCTATCGCGGCCTATGATCGGCGCGAGGGCGCACTGGTCTTTACCCATACCCAAGTGCCCACTGCGCTCGAGGGGCAGGGCGTGGGCAGCCGCCTCGTCAGAGCAGCACTGGCCGATGCACGTGCGCAGAATCTCAAGGTCGTTCCACTTTGTGAATTTGTCGCGGCCTATATCGAGCGTCATCCGCGGGAGCAGGATTTGCTGGCGATCGATGCGCCGGGCTGATCAGCCCTAAAGACCCAGCTTGTCGAGCGCCGATGCCAGTTCGGCCGTCGCCGAAGTGTCTTCATCGGCTATCAGTCGGTTCAGGATAGTCTGCAAGCGCTTTTGGGCGATCTGGATCGCCTTGTGCCGTATCTGACGGGCTGCATTGGTTCGCGAGGAGCGGCTCTCTCCCAGCAAGACTGCCCATTTGGCTTCCTCTGCCGCCAGCGCGGCCAAGGCGAGGCGAAGGCCATCGCGGCGGCCATGGTCATAGTCGTATCGCATCAAGGTCTTCCCGGCTGCGTGGGCACTTGCCGCTCATGGCGGCCATCGCGCGGAAGATCACGGCGCGCGGCGAAGCGTCAGGCGTGTTAGTTCGCAAGGGCGGCGCAGGCGTAGCGCGAAGCCTGGCCAGATACCGGTTCCGTTGTTGACGTAGAGCGTCATGCCATCGACATCATATAAGCCAGACACGAAACCGGCATTTCCGCGTGCGACCAACCAGGCGAGGCCCGGCATCATCCCGCCATGCGTGTGCCCTGACAGCTGGGCCGCGATGCCACGGGCTGCGGCACGATGCGCGCCGCCAGGCTGGTGATCGAGCAATATGATGGGCACGCCATCAGGGCCTCCGGCAAGAGCAGCGGCGAGGTCCGGCCTGGGCTGGCCGGTTGCCGGCGCGGACCTGTCTGTTACGCCGGCCAGCATCAGGCGCGCGCCACCTCTTTCCAGGATTGCATGGGCATTGCCGAGGATGCGCATCCCCATCTCCGAGAAATGCTGCATCCATTCGCGGAAGCCGAGGAAATATTCATGGTTGCCGGGGCTCATGTAGATCCCGTCCTTTGCCTCAAGTCTCGCTAGAGGCGCTACATCCGCACGACGCATCGCAAGGGAGCCGTCGATCACGTCGCCCGTCACGACGACGAGATCGACAGCCAGCGCATTGGCGCGGTCGACGACTTTCCCAGTCCATGAAGCGGGAAACAGACGGCTGATATGGAGGTCGGTGAGCTGAAGGATCGTGTAGCCCTCATATTGCGAAGGCAGGTCTCGAATAAGAAGGTCGACATCTTTGAGCGGCGGGACGCGCACGGCATTCAGCACACCGATAGCGCCCAGCAGACCGGAGGCGCCTGCCATCGCATAGCGAAGGGTTTCCGGCACAGCCGGGGCGTTGCCGGACGCCATCCAGACGCCGAGATACCCAGCGCTGAGCAGCAACTGCATCAGCGCGAGAAACAGGATGCTCCCACTCGCCCAATTGAAGAGAATGACGACGCTGCGCGGAAATTCAGGTGCGAATACCGATCCGGAGGACAGTTTGCTCCAGAACTGAAATTGCGAGGCCGCGAGCATGAGGGCTGCTACCAAGATCTTCGCCAGCAGCGGCAGAGCCATAGGCCACAGGAACTGGGTGATGACCAAAATGGCGGGCAGCGCGAAGATCAGGTGAAAGATGGGAGGGCTCCGGGCTGCAGATTGCGATTCGCAGATTGCGAGATGCCGGCCATAGGTGGGAACCGGGCGGGACAATGGCAATGGGATCACATTTTGCCGGCTTAACCGATCCGCTGTCGGGTGGCATCGTCGCGCTCCCCGTCAAACCAGCGTTCGATGGCTTCGTCGAAGAGGGGGAGGGACCTCGCGATCTCGAAGAGGGTGAGGGAGGATCGCAGCTTCATGGCATCAATCGAACCGAAAACCGCTATGGGATCATCTCCTTCCAGGCGCTGTAGTGCTTCGACACAGGTCAGATATCGCGCTCCAAGGACCGCATGGTCGAGATAGCAGCGGGCCTCGGCCAGCGACGCGATCCCGTAATGCCGGGCGATGGCGCTGTTCCCAAGGCCACGTAGCTGCGGGAAAATGAACCACATCCAGTGCGAGCGCTTGGCGCCGCCAGCGATCTCGGCAAGGGCGATTTCGTAAACGCCGGCCTGTGCCTCGAGAAATCGTACCAAGTCAGCGCTAGCCATCAGAGCAGCGCCGGCTGGGCCGGTGACGACCTGTAGACCTGGGTCACGGGCAGGCTGCCCTTGGGCATCCAGGCGAGCGTCTTCTCCGCAGGAACATCTGGGTCGAGCCAGTTGGCCCAACGGTCGCGCGGCAGCGGGATGATCTGGCGATGGTGATAGGTCGCGACATCGGGCCCCGCGTCCATAGTGAGCATGGTGAAGGCCTCGCCCTCGGGCGCCGCGCGCCAGATGCCCGCAATGCAGAACCAGCGATGATCCGCCATGGTGAAGAGCCATTTGTCGAGGCGCTTCTGCTTTGCGTCGGCAGGGTCTGTGAACTCATAGAAACCGTCGGCCAGGATCAGGCAGCGGTGGGAGGTGAATTGGCGCCCTTCGGATCGGAAATTATAGACGGGACGGCCCTTCTGCCCGGCCCAGCTCCAGCGGCGGCTGACAAGCTCTCCTGCTGCGCGTTCGCCTTCCACGCTGCGGACGATCGGGGCGGCATCGGTGATCTTGATGTCCTCGCGCGCCGCCACATTGGGCTTGCCCTCAGGCATTTTGATCTTGATCTTCAGGTCCTCGAAATCCTCGACGATCGAGGCGATATCGACGATCAGCCGGTAGTCATTGCACATAGGCCGTTCTCCTGATCGGCAGCCTTGCCGATGCCCAATGTTCGTTATATGTTCTTTTCATGGACTCGACACCTACTGCTTTTGATCCAGATGCCGGGCCTGGCAGCCGCCGTGCCATCATCCGACGCAATCCGGACAATTTTCAAGAGGTAGAGATGATCGAGGCTGCCTGGGGTTCCAATCCGCAGTTCAGCGACGGTGTAAGCTATCAGTTCGTGCGGTCCGAAGGACGCACATTCCCAAGCCATCGCTGTCTCGTCGCGGCATCGGAATTTCATATCCGCAACGGCGACCGGAAGTTTCGCGTGACGCTTGAGGACGGCAATTTCTTCTATCTCGCCGCCATCTGGGAACCTGCGATGGGCAAATGGCCGGTCAGCTATCGGATCGTGACGCTGGACGCTAACCCGCAGGTCATGCACTATCAGGAGCGCCAGGGCGCGATCATCCATCGGCGCCAGGTGATGCAGTGGCTGGACCTGACCGTGCCGGAGACGGACCTCCTCGTGACGCCGCCCGCCCATATCTTCACGATCGTGGAGATAGACCCCAAGCCGGTCCAGACGGCTTTGGCGCTCTGAGCTTCTCCATGGAAGCGATCGCTAAGATTGGAGGGCAGGCCGACCTGTTCGGAGAGCCACAACTGCCGGGCTTTGCGCAGGCCGAGCAGTTCCTGACCACGCGCGAAGAACAGATGCTCATCGCGCATATTGCGGGCGTCCCACTCACGCCCTTCCGGTTCCAGCAGTGGACCGGGCACAGGCTGACCTGCAGCTTTGGCTGGAGCTATGATTTCGAGAATGGCGCTTTCGCGCGCGCCGAGCCTATGCCTGAATGGCTGAACTCGTTGAGACTGCGCGCCGCTTACTTTGCCGGGCTCGACGCTTCCGAACTCGTCCAGGCGCTTGTGACCCGCTATGATCCTGGCGCCGGCATCGGCTGGCATAAAGATCGCCCCGTCTTCGAGCATGTCGTGGGCATTTCGCTGGGGCAGGCGGCTACCCTACGTCTGCGGCGCCGAACCCCGACAGGCTTTTCGCGGTTCAACGCTGCGCTTGCCTCTCGTTCGATATATCATCTGAGTGGCGAGGCGCGGCATGACTGGGAGCATGGCATTGCCGCCATGGACGCCACTCGCTGGTCGATCACCTTTCGATCCCTGTCAGCGAAGGCCAAACGGATGATCGAACAAGACGAAAAGAAGAGCTGATCCATGACGACTGCCGAGTTGCGCCTGCATTTCCGTCGCCTGCATGACAGCGGCTTCTTCATCGTTCCCAATGCCTGAGATGCGGGCAGCGCCGTTCGGGTGACGAAGCTCGGCTTTAAGGCCATTGCCTCGACGAGCGCGGGCGCGGCCTGGGCTACGGGCAGGGATGATGGCGATCTCAGCCTGGATAAGGTGCTTGGCCATCTGCCTCTGCAGGTCGCGGCCACCAATCTCCTCGTCAATGCCGACTTCGGAAATGGCTTTGCCGATGATCTTGAAGGCGTGGCGGCCAACGTCACACTTGCGCTCGATACCGACATTGCGGGTTTGGCGATCGAGGCCTGGTCAGGCTCGATCCTCTACGACACGGATCTGGCCGCGCCACTGAACCATTCTGCGCGGTAGCGCGAAAGAGCGGTGTTGTTCATGATGGGGGAACCGACCTGTGTTGCAGGCGATGACGCAGTGGAAAGCTGGCGGACCGTCGGGCGACCTACGTTGTCCGGCGGACCGGCGGCCGAAGTAGCCACCCGGATTTGCACCGGGTCCTTGCCAATAGGCCGGTCGCTGACGATAGAGCCGCCATGTTGCAACGGGCCTCGCCCGGGCTTGATCTGGCGTCGCTTGCATTGGTCTGTCCGTCTGACCTACCGCGTGGGCGCACGGAGCAGGGAGTTCGGATTGATGAAAGTCGTATGGCAGGGAGCCGGGGCGCCACGGTATCGGTGGTGGAACATGCAGGTCATGGGTGGAAGCTCTCATGCGGCAATGCCTGATCTCCAGGCCGTGCGCCCCTTTGTGCGATGCACGCAGCCATGAGCGGCGCTGCAAAGCGTTGCGCCGTCATTGTCGGCGCATCCGGCGGTATCGGTGGCGCGCTGGAGGCGACCTTGCTTGAGGAAGGCGCGTTCGAGCGGGTGCATGGCCTTGGCCGATCGCGGGCAGGGGCGCAGCATATCGATCTGCTGGACGAGGCGTCGATCGCGGCCGCCGCAGCCCATGTCGCGGCAGGACCGGCACCCACGCTCGTGATCGTCGCGACGGGACTGCTGCATGAGGGCGTCCATGGCCCTGAGAAAGCGCTGCGGGACCTCGATCCCGTGTGGCTGGCCAGAAGCTATGCCATAAACGCCATCGGTCCGGCGCTTGTGGCCAAGCATTTCCTGCCTTTGATGCCCAGGACCGGGCGCACCGTTTTTGCCGCGCTCTCGGCGCGCGTGGGCTCGATCAGCGACAATCGCCTGGGGGGCTGGCACGGCTATCGGGCGTCCAAGGCAGCGCTCAACATGCTGGTGCGCAATCTCGCCATCGAGGAGAAGCGGCGTAACGATCGCGCGATCGTGGTTGCCCTGCATCCCGGCACGGTGGACACCATGCTTTCCAGGCCGTTTCAAGCTAATGTCGCAGCCGGTCGGCTGTTCGATGCCGAACGAGCGGCCCTGCAGCTTCTCGATGTCATTGAGGGCCTCAAGGTCGCCGACAGCGGGAAGCTGCTGGACTATGAGGGACAGGAAATCCCGTTCTGAAGCAGGGCCGTATCTCGGGTCAGCGCGCCTTTGCGGGAGTCGTTGCAGCAGGCTCGAACAGCCAGTTCAGATAGGCAGCGATGCGTATGCCCGCCCGCTGGAGACGGCCATCGACTTGCGTGCGATGCTGATAGGCATAGTCCCAGGAAAGCGCGGGATCGGCGGGATAGATAGTCTTGCGCAGCGCGATGCTCTCGCGCAGCCAGACCTGCGGGTCGCTCTGCGACCACAGGATCGTCTGCTCTGGGGTAATGGACCGGGAAAGCCAGTCGGCGAGCTCCGAATAAGAGAGCGAGCGCTGCTCGATCATGGCTGAATCCCAGACTGAATGGAGGTTGGTGGCTCGGCCGAACCATGTGACCCTGACGTTGTTGCCGCCCCGATCATCGCCGCCGCCTGCGTGGAGCGGCTGATGCAGGTCGCCGATGATGTGGACGATGAAGCGCAGGGCAAGGCGCCTGTCCTCCACCGGTGCCTTGGGGTCGCGCAGCGTGGCGGTGAAGCGGGTAAGGGCGGTCATGGCATCGCCCTGCGGCGGAGCGTCCGAACCCTTGTAGACGTCGCCTTCCTTGACGGTGACATAATGCCAGGGGCTGGCAGTCTTCTGCCAGAAGTCGGCAGGGTCGGACTTCATGTCGTCGGGCCAGGTCGCGGCCTCGGCCAGATCGTCCTCGCCCAGAAGCAGCCGCACATTGGCGCGGGCAACCCCGCTCAGGTTCCGGTCGGCGATCGCACCGGTCACGCGATGGCCGATCGGTCCCCATGCCTGGGCGGGTGTGGCAAGGCCAAGGGTCATCGCTGCGGTGAGGCTGGTGAGAAGGAAGCGCATGGGGGTGCCATAGGGCGGGTCGGCGAGGTGATCCAGCGCGGGATGGCTTGGGACGCCAGTTTTGTGGGGAAAGGGCGGGTCTGAGGGGCTGGCGCGCTTGGAAGCCTTGCGGCGAGTGCCGGATGATCTGGTAGCTGAGAGAAGGCGGAGAAACATGCCATCGGATGCAGGGGGAGCCGACGGGGGCGGTTGATTGGAGGCTATCTTAGGCGATGGGGTTTGGGCTGGCCCTCATATTTTGGCCGGGTGTGGGACAAAGCAGTCAGGTCGCTTGCAAAAAAGAAATCGGCTGAACCTGACAATCCAAATATGGCTTTGCGGGCGCCCGCGATCACACCTCGCCGGACAGTCACGAGAGCGTTCAACTCGAAATTTCGACGCATTGCCAGTGCCAAAGGCTGCCAGCTGTCATGTGAGGTTCAAGCTGGAACTCTAACTGTTGATAGACGCTTGCATGACATGGCCATCACTCCCCGCCAGAAGGGCGCGACAACTGCAAGGCGGCAACATGCGCCCGCCCGGGCAAAATTTCTAGATCGGATTGAGCCCTTCTTTGGAGGTAAGGACGTCATTGGCGGACCGCTGCTACTGGCAACGATCGCGGCGCTCCTGTTCACGAACAGCCCCTTGCGCGAAAGCTATGAACGGTTCTGGGATACGCAGCTCCACTTTGGGTTTGGCCGTCAGCTAATCAGTCATAGCCTTGCGGAATGGATCGACCACGCACTGCTCCCGCTGTTCTTCATCATCATAGGCGCAGATGTGAAACGCGAGCTGGTGCGCGGTGCTTTGTCGGAACTGCGCACCGCTATTTTCCCGATGGCAGGCGCCATCGGCGGCATGCTGGTTCCGGTTTTCTTGTTCTGGCTGATCGCGCGAGACAGTGAGGCTATGACGGGCTGGGGCACCGTCATCACCATGGACACCGCCTTTGGCCTGGCGCTGATCGGCCTGTTTGCCACGCGCTTGCCAGATGGCGTACGCGCGCTCTTTCTTGCATTTGCAGCGATCGACGACATTGGGGGGCTGTTGGTCATCGCTGCGGCCTATAGCGACGCGATCTATATCGATGGCCTGTTGATTGCGGCCATTGGCTTTGCCGCTATCTATCTCTTGCGCCACCTGCGCTGGGGGGCGAGCATCCCCTATGTGCTGCTCGCTATCATCCTGTGGGTCGGCATATTGCGATCGGGCATTCATACCACGATAGCAGGGGTGCTCCTTGGCTTTCTTGTGCCGGTCTATCCCAGGCTTGGCCGCAATGATTTTGCTGACAATGTTCAGGACGAGATTGATGAATTTCAGCAGGCGCACCGCCATGCTTTAGGGGAAGGGGAGGGGGCCGACGCCAGACGCTCGGAAAAGAAGGCGCAGGAGCGCCTGGGATATCTAGACGAGATGACCAGCGCCACGCATGCAACAGGAGAACGGGTCATAATGCTCCTTTCGCCCTGGATCAGTTATGTCGTGTTGCCGCTCTTCGCCCTCTCCAACGTCCGGGTACATATCAGTCCCGATCTCATTGCAGATAGCTTTCACTCGACGCTTGCACCCGCCATCCTGATAGGGCTGTGCCTGGGCAAACCGGTGGGTTTCCTCAGCTTCAGCTGGATCGCAACCCGGCTGGGCCTTGCGCGCCTTCCCGACAATGTCCGCTGGCCGATGATCGCGGCGATAGGATCGCTAGCGGGTATCGGCTTTACGATTTCGCTCTTCATATCCGGACTGGCGTTCAGCGACGGCGGGCTTCAGGAGATAGCATCGCTCGCAATCATCGTCGCTTCGGCCCTTGCAGGCCTGACCGGTTATGCAGCGCTTCGGGTTGCGGCGCGCCTATCGGTCTGACTTCGGCGGCCACCTCGCGCATGGGTGACTGGCCTCGCCTCAGGGCAATTGTCGCCATGCCGACGTCGTCGCCTCCTGGAGTTTCCCGGCCCAGTGAGCTTGGCCATCATGATCGCTGATGAGATCCTGTCTGATCTCAATCTCTGCATAGCGCAGGTTCCGGGGAAAAGCGTGCAAAGGTGCCGTGTAGTCGGTGGCGTCCATGCGATAGGGCGCGTTGTCGCCCACGCATATCGCTTTGTCGCCCTGTAATTGCGCAAGCATTGCGATGGCGAAATCCGTGCGTCCAAGCCAGTGCAGAACACCTACATGCCAAGGCCGGATAAAACCGCCCAGCTTCGGGGTGAAGCTGTGTAGCGAAAGCAGGATAGTCTCAGTACCCGCCGCCTGCCTGGCGTCGAGCATGGCCGATATGGCCGCATGATAGGGCGTGTGGATCGCCGCTATCCTGGCTTGCCTGGCTGCGTCGTCCAGTGCGCCATTACCTATGATGTATGTGCCGTCGGATTGGATGGCTATGGCGTCCTCATGCCCAGGATCGCGATTGCAGTCGATCACGAGGCGCGAATAGGTCTGATGGATGAAAGGCGCGTCAAGCAGGTGCGCCAATGCCCTGCCAACCCCCCGCGTGCCGATATCGACAGCGATATGTCGCGCCCGGTCTGCGGCGGTTAGGCCCAGACCGCCCAGCGACTCAGGAACGCGTGATCCTGCATGGTCTGCGATCAACAGGAACGGCGAACGGCCTTCCGCGTTATCGATAGTGAACGGCGCCGGATCGTTCGGTTTCAACAACGTCGTCGCCTCTCGGGCCATCGGGATATTCCTTTCATGCCGTTGCTGACGATCCATCACGTCACGACCTATCGCTATCAGCAGCCCGTGTCGCTCGGCGAGCATCGCATCATGATGCGCCCGCGCGAAGCCTTCGACCAGCGATTGCTATCCGCCCGGCTCGACATCGATCCGCGGCCCAGTGAACTGCGCTGGCTGCACGATGTCTTCGGAAACTCCGTAGCCATCGCCTTGTTCAAGAAGCGCGCGTCGAATCTGGTCGTCACCAGCGAAGTGACGCTGGAACATGCGCCGTTGGCGCAGCAGCAGGTCGATGTCGAACCCTATGCTCGCCTCTTCCCTTTCACTTACTCGTCGGAAGATATGCCCGACCTGCTGCGCTCGATCGAGCGTCAACATCTGGACCCTGAGCGGGTGGTCGACAACTGGGCGCGGGCCTTCGTCAGCAATGACGGCAATACCAGCACGATCGATCTCCTGACCCGGATCGCAACCGGCATCCAGCGTGACTTCACCTATGTCCCTCGGCATGAGAAAGGCACTCAGACTCCGATCGAGACCCTGCGCAAGCGGCAGGGCACATGTCGCGACTTCGCGGTGCTTATGATCGAGGCGGTGCGGGCGCTGGGCTTTGCTGCGCGCTTCGTGTCTGGCTATGTCTACAACCCTTCTCGCCGCGAAGGGGTGGTAGGCGGCGGCAACACCCATGCCTGGGTGCGCATCTTCCTGCCCGGATCGGGCTGGGTCGAATTTGATCCGACCAACGGCATTATTGGTAATCGTGGCCTCATACGCGTAGCGATCTCGCGCGATCCCTATCAGGCACTGCCGTTGTCGGGCACCTGGTTCGGCCTGCCGGCAAGCTTTCTGGGCATGGACATATCGGTCGACGTCCATCGCGCCGATCCTGCCCAGTTTCCCACCACCGGCCATGGCGCCATTAACAGCCGGATCGTCGGCGCTTCAGGAAAGACCTCTTCATGCTGATCCGCTGCGGTTATGATATCGAATTCTCCACCGACAAAAAGGTCGCGATGATGGCGATGCTGAGCCTACATCCGTCACGCCATCAGGATTTGGGAACGCCCCAGCGGCTCATCGCCAGCCCTGACATCCCGCTTTATCATTTCGAAGATGGCTTCGGGAATGTCGCGACCCGGCTAACGCTTCCGCCCGGCAACGTCACCCTGTCCTGCGACTTCGTGATCGAAGACAGTGGCGCGCCGGACCGGCGCGCGCCGAATGGCCCGCAAATGCCGGTCGAGGAATTGCCCGATACGGTGATGCCCTTCCTGCTGGGCAGCCGCTATTGCGAGACCGACCGGCTGATGGGCGTCGCCTGGGCCAATTTCGGTCATCTCGCCGCGGCGCGCGACCGGGTCGATGCGATCGTCGACTTCGTCCACAATCATATCGAGTTTGGCTATCATCATGCCCGGCCGGACAAGACCGCCTGGAACGGCTATCAGGAACGGCAGGGCGTGTGCCGCGACTTTGCCCATCTCGCCATCACCCTGTGCCGCTGTATGAACATTCCGGCGCGCTATTGCACTGGCTATCTGGGCGACATCGGCGTGCCGCCGGTGGACGCGCCGATGGACTTCAGCGCCTGGTTCGACGTCTATATCGACGGCGACTGGTACACCCATGACGCCCGCCACAACCGCCCCCGGATCGGCCGCATCCTGATGGCGCGGGGCCGCGACGCCACCGATGTCGCCTTGACGACCGCCTTTGGCCCGGCAAATCTGGTGCGGTTCCAGGTCCATACCGATGAGGTTTACTTTCTTGACTGATCCGATTGCCAACCCGCTGCTGCAACCCTGGACCGGCCCGCTCGGCGCGCCGCTCTTCGCGCAGGTGCGGGACGAGGATTTCCTGCCGGCGCTGACGACCGCGATCGGCTGGCATGAGGCGGAGATTGCCGCGATCGCCGGGCAGGAAGCACCGGCGACCTTCGATAACAGTATCGCCGCTCTGGAGCGGTCAGGCGAGGCGCTGGCGCGGGTGCGGCGGCTGTTCTGGACGCTGTCCTCGGCGCAGGGCACGCCGGGCATCCGCACGATCGAGGCGGAAATATCGGCGCGGCTGAGCGCCCATTCAGTTGCGATCAGTCATAATGACGCGCTCGTCGCGCGCATCTTCGCGGTCCATGCCGCCCGGCGGGAGAGCGGCCTGATACCTGAGCAGATCCGGCTGGTGGAAAGCAGTCATGCCGGCTTTCTGCGCGGCGGCGCAGCGCTTGCCCCCGCCGACAAGGAACGCTTCGCCGCCATCGACGCGCGGCTGTCGGCCCTGTCGGTGCAGTTTGGGCAGAATGTGCTGGCGGCGACGGCGGCCTGGGTGCTGGATCTGGGGCCGGAGGATCTCACGGGACTGCCGCCCGCCATGTGTGAGGCGGCCGCCGGGCGCGCAGCGGCCAAGGGGCAGGCGGGCCGCTACCATGTCACGCTCGACCGCACCGATTTTGAGGGTTTTTTGACCTTCTCGCAGCGGCGCGACTTGCGCGAAACGCTGTGGCGCGCCTTCACCGATCGCTGTGACGGCGGCACGTATGACAATTGGCCGATCATCGCCGAAACGCTGGCGCTGCGGCGGGAGAGGGCGGTGCTGCTGGGCTATGTCGACCATGCCCATTATGCGCTGGAAGACAGCATGGCGCATGATCCGGAGGCGGCCACCGATCTGATGCGTCAACTCTGGGAGCCGGGCAAGCGCAGGGCGGCGGAGGAAGCGGCGGAGCTTCAGGCGCTCATCGATGCGGAGAGTGGGGGCTTTGCCCTCGCGCCCTGGGACTGGCGCTTCTATGCCGAGCAGGTGCGGCGCGCCCGCTATGCGCTGGACGGCGCGGCGGTGGCGGCGCATTTGCGGCTCGACGCGGTGCGGCAGGCGGCGTTCGACACCGCCGCGCGCCTCTATGGCCTCAGCTTCACCCGGCGGGCCGACATTGCCGGCTATCATCCCGATGTCTGGGCCTGGGAAGTTACGGACAGGGATGGCGGCGCGGTGGGCCTGCTCTACACCGATTATCTGGCGCGGCCGGATAAGCATGGCGGTGCCTGGATGGGCAGCCTGCGGGTGCAGGAAGCGATGGATGGCGACGTTCGCCCGGTCGTATATCTCGTCGCCAATTTCGCCGCCGCGCCGCCGCCCGATCGCGGCGCGACCCGCCTGTCGATCGATGAGGCGCGCACCCTGTTCCACGAATTTGGCCATGCGCTGCATGGCCTGCTCTCCCGCGTCACCTATCCCAGCCAGTCTGGCACAGCAGTCGCGCGCGACTTCGTCGAGTTTCCCAGCAAGTTCATGGAAAACTGGATCGTCAGCCGGGAAGTGCTGGCGGGCTTCGGCGTGCCCGACGATCTGATCGTCGCGATCCGCCAGGCCGAGGCTTATGGCCAGGGTTTCGCCACGGTCGAACTGATCGGCTGCTCGCTGGTCGATCTCGCCGTCCATCAGCAAACAGCGGCGGAGACGGACCCGCGCGCCTTTGTCGCGGCGGAACTCGACCGGCTGGGGATGCCGCCTGAAGTCGGCATGCGCCATCACTTTCCCTACTTCACCCATATTTTCGACGGCGGCTATTCCGCCGCTTATTACAGCTATGCCTGGTCCGAAGCGCTGGACGCCGATGCGTTCGAGGCGTTCATCGAGACGGGCGACATTTTCGACCCGCAACTCGCCGCGCGTTTCCGCGACGAAATACTGTCCGCTGGCGACAGTCGCGATCCTATGGAGTCGTTCCGCGCCTTCTTGGGCCGTGCGCCCGACGCACAGGCGCTGATGCGCGCGCGGCACTTGGTGGGAGCTTGATCGGCCGACGTTGAGACTTTCGCGAACGTCGGCTTTAGGATTAGGAATTGAGGAAGGCTGACATTCATCCTGCTTCTACCGACACGACGCAGCAGCAGCAACGTGCTTCTTTCCGGTCATTTAGCGCGAGCAACATCGATTCTTGAGCTTCCGTCAGATCAACCTAATCCGGACAGCCCGCTCTCTCGACTTTCTGATTCTCGGAAGCGGAAAGCTAGATGAAGGATGTGCCAATCATGTCGATCATGCGTTTGTTTTTTTGCTAGGGAATTGACCTGCGCAGCCTCGAAATACAGCTTGGCCAGCAGCGGAATTGCGATAGAAGTGCCGTCCGTGGTGGCGCTCGACATCACAACCGCAATCATCGAAGGCGTGGCTAACTGATATTGACATGATGTTTCGATACGAAGATCTTGGAGACGACCAGTTCGAGGCGCTCATCGTGCTGCTTTGTCGCCAGTTGCTCGGCGTGGGGGTGAAGGGCTTTGCAAAAGGCCCTGATGGCGGTCGTGATGCGAAGTTCGTCGGCACCGCGCAGCTCATGCCGAGTACCGCTGCCCCCTGGGTCGGTACGGTGATTGTCCAGGCGAAGCACACCAACGGCTACAACAAGAGTTTCTCCGAGACGGAATTCTACAGTACCAAATCCGACAAAAGCGTAATCGGCGAAGAGGTGCTGCGGGTCAAAAAGCTGCGCGCTGCCAACCAGCTCGATCACTACATGCTGTTCGCAAACCGAAGGCTCGCGGGCAATGCCGAGCAGACGATCACCACCTTCATCGCTGGAGCGACCGGCCTGCCTGAAGGCTCGATCTATCTGTGCGGCATCGAGCAGCTCGAATCCTGGTTGAAGCAATTTCCCGAAGTCGCAAGAGTTGCCAGGCTCGACCCTATCGATTCTCCGCTGATCGTTTCGCCCGACGAACTGGCCGAGGTCGTCGAAGCCTTCGCGGCGCACAACGCGCTTATCACCGAGACGATCGATCAGCCGCCGGAGGCGCGCACGTCTTATGAGGTGAAGAACACCGTCAATCAGATGACGCCGGAGTATGCAAAGCTCCAGCGCAAGTTGTATCTGAAGGACACCGCACAAATCCGAGCGTTTCTCGCCGCGCCTGAGAACCAGCACATTCTGCGAGCCTACGAGACGGCGGTTGAGGAATTCGAGCTTAAGATCATCGCAAAACGCAAGGATTACCAGAACTTCGACGCAGTCATGAATTATCTGGTCGATCTGTTGTTCAACCGCGATCCGCTGCTGCGTCAGCACAAGCGACTGACGCGCGCGGTCCTCTTCTATATGTACTGGAACTGCGACATCGGTCTTGGGGCGGACGATGCTGCGGCCTAGCAAACATGCTCATCCCGACCGTACCGTCGTGAACGTTGCCCTGCTTCTGCTAAAAAGGCTGAAGGCTAAGCGGCTGGCGGATTACAGTTCGCTGCTTGCCTATGCGCGCAAGGCCGTGCCGGGCGGCGATGTGCTATTCCTGCCCTCGCTCAATTTCCTGTTCCTACTGGGCTTGATCATCTACCATACCAAAACGGATTCCTTCGAGTATGTTGGCCTGAATGAAGCCGTCTAAGCTCTATACCGATCGGCCGGACCTCTTTGCCGCAGTGGAATTCGCGCCCGAGTTGAACGTCGTCATGGCGCAGATTCGGCTGCCCGAAAACCAGGACCGAGATACCCATAATCTGGGCAAGACGACGCTCGGCCGGTTGCTCGACTTCGGGTTCCTGGCCGGCAAAGACCCCAGGTTCTTCCTGTTCCGGCATGAGGACCGGTTTGCAGAGTTCGTGTTCTTCCTTGAGATTGAGCTGCTTGATGGAACCTACGTCACGGTGCGCCGCGGCGTCGCCGAGCACAGCCGGATTGCGTTTAAGAAGCATTTTGCGCGCCATCAGGATTTCTCCGCGCTCGCAGATCGTGAATGGGATCATGTGGATGTGCCGTTCGATCGGGCGAAGGATATGCTGGACAGCTATCTGGACTGGCGCGCGCTCAAGCCCTGGCATTACCGCAAGGGGCTTGGCTATTTTCTGCGATCGCAGGAGGATTTCGGAGACGTCTTCCACCTGCGGCGTTTCGCCAACTCGCATGCCGACTGGAAGCCCTTCCTCGCCCACATCCTGGGGTTTGACGCGGAGCTTATTGCCGAGCTCTATGACAAGGAAGCGGCGCTCACGGAAATGGAGACCAAATCCGTCAACATCCGGCAGGAGCTTGGTGGCGGTGACATCGAGGACGCCGGCAAGATTGACGGCATTCTCCTTTTGAAAACGCGGGAGATCGAGAAGAAGCAGGCACTCCTCGACGGCTTCGACTTTCGCAGCGAAGACAAGTCGGAAACCAAAATTCTGGTCGACAAGGTGGATGAGCGGATCGCGGTGCTGAACGCTCGCCGCTACTCGCTTATGGCCAATCGGAAGAAGATCGTCGCCTCGCTCCAAGACGATCAGATCCTCTTCAACCCCGACGAGGCCGCTGAACTGTTCAAAGAGGCCGGCGTGCTCTTTGGAGGTCAAATCAAGCGCGACTTCCAACAGCTGATCAATTTCAACAAGGCGATCACGGAAGAGCGGCAGGGCTACCTGATCGAGGAACGCGCCGACATCGACGTCGAACTGAAGGCGGTCAACGGCGAGCTCAATACTCTGGGAAAGCGACGGGCGGAAATGCTCGCCTTCCTGAGCGAAACGGACAGCTTTGCGAAATACCGTCGGTTCACCAGCGAACTGGTGACATTGCGTGCCGACGTCCAGTCGCTCCAGCGGCAGCGCGACTTCGTCCATCGCCTGCAGCAGCTGCGCACCAATATCCGAGCGCTGCAGGAGGACAAAATCCACCTGCAAAGCGCGATCGAGGCCGACGTCGAAATGAAGAGCGGCAGCCCCGATAGCCTCTTCTCCACGATCAGGCTCTACTTCAACGAAATCGTCGAAGAGGTGATCGATAGCAAGGCGTTACTCAATGTCTCAGTCAACAAGCTGGGGCACTTGGAGTTCAAGGCCGAACTGCTCGACGATGCTGGCAACGCCACCAGCGCCGATCGTGGGCACAGCTACCGAAAGCTGCTTTGCGTCGCGTTCGATCTCGCACTCATCCGCGCGCATCTGGGCGACGCATTTCCGCGCTTTGCTTACCACGACGGCGTGCTGGAATCGCTGGATGATCGTAAGAAGGAGGTCCTGATCTCTGTCCTGCGACGCTATACCGGCATGGGAATCCAGTCGATCGTCACCCTGATTGATTCTGATTTGCCCAAGCGAGCAGCCGAGCAGCCATTTTTCGAGAAGGACGAAATCGTGCTGCTTTTGCATGACGAGGATGAGAGTGGCCGACTATTCAAGATGCCATCCTGGTAGGTTTCCCCGATCGGTTTTGCCATTTCTTTGCATCGAAGGGCCGGACGGGTAGCTCGGGCCTCGTCCGTGCCAACGGTTTCGAGCGCGCGAGGGATATGTGTGCCCTGTGCGTCGAGCCCGGCTCGGTCACGCGCCGCCGCTGATGTGCGTGTTTTGGGGGGCAGCTCATGCTTATTCCGCCCTGCACCAGACAGGGGGTCTGCCCTTGGAGCAAAAGGCGCAACCAATCCCAATTCGTAAGCGGGGCCTGAGGGCCGCCTTGCGCGGTGCCCATTCGCCGGGATGATTGCCGCTCTTTTAGCGAGGTGGCGGGTGTCGGACGAGATCGAGGATTCAGCAAGCGAACGGGCGAGTAGTCATATGAGTAATCGTATGAGTAGTCGGATCGAGGTCGTTAGCCGGGTGTCGGGTCGGCGGCGGTGGACGGTAGAGCAGAAGCTATTCGTGCTGCGGGATGCATTCGGCCCGGACGGCTGCGTGCGTACGGCCTGTGAACGCCATGATGTCGGCAGCGGCTCGATCTACACTTGGCGGCGCCAGGCGATGTCCGGTGAGCTTGCCGGGGTTCGCAAGTTGGCCGAGCCGGCATTTGCGGAGGTGCAGATCAGCGAGCAGCCAGCCTTGCCTGCCCCGACAGTTGCAGCGAGCAGCGGCGGCGTGATTGGCATCGAACTGCCGTCTGGTATCAGGGTGAGCGTGGATGCCACGGTCGATGCCGATGCCCTGTCACGGGTGATCGGTATCCTGACGCGATGATCCCGCTGCCGCCATCGACGCGGATCTTCCTGGCCTGCGGTGCGACCGACATGCGTAAGGGTTTCGACGGCCTGGCGGTGATGACGCAGCAGGTTCTGGAGCAGAGCCCCCATTCCGGTGCGCTGTTCGCTTTCCGGGGCAAGCGCGGCGATCTGGTGAAGCTGCTTTGGTACGACGGCCAGGGCATGTGTCTGTTTTCCAAGCGGATGGACCGGGGGCGCTTCGTGTGGCCGTCGACCAAGACGGGATCGGTGGTGATGACGGCGGCGCAGCTTTCGATGCTCTTGGAAGGCATCGACTGGCGGCGACCTGAACGCACTTTCACTCCTTCATTGGCGGGGTAAAACGCCCATTTTCTGGTGCTTTTATTAGCGTTTCGACCATCGATCTGCTATATGATCGTGGTGTCGGACGCAGGCCTTTCCACCCCTGATAAAGACGCTCGGATCGCCGAGCTTGAAGCTGCATTGGCAGCTGCCCACGCCGATATTTCCGCCCGCGACATCCTGATCGATACGCTGCGCGTGCAGATTGCGCGCCTCAAGCGGATGCAGTTCGGCAAGTCGTCCGAGAAGCTCGATACCCAGATCGCTCAGCTTGAGCTGGCGCTCGAAGAACTCGAAGGCGAGGCCATCGTCGCCGCCGCGCGTCGAGGCGATCCAGTAGCCGTCGATCGGCCATCACCGGTTCGGACGCTGCCAGCTCATCTGCCGCGCGAGGAGCAGCGGATCGAGCCCGAGCAGGGTGACTGCACCTGTCCCGACTGCGGCGGCGCGCTGCGGCCGCTGGGGCAGGATAGCGACGAGATGCTCGATGCCGTGCCGGTGCAGTGGCGCGTCGTTCGGACCATCCGCCCCAAATATAGCTGCCGGGCCTGCGAGAAGATCGTGCAGGCGCCCGCGCCGGTGAAGGCGATAGCGCGGGGCAAGGCGACCTTCGGCACCCTGGCCCACGTCGTCGTCTCCAAGTTCGACCATCACCTTCCGTTATACCGCCAGGCCGAGATCATGGCCGCGCAGGGCATCGAGATCGACCGCTCGACGCTGGCAGGCTGGGTCGGCCAGGCATCTGTCCTGCTCGATCCGATCATCAACCGCATCCGCGAGGTCGGACTGACCGCTTCAAAGATCCACACCGACGATACACCGGTCCCCATGCTCGATCCGGGACGTGGCAAGACGGCAACCGGCAGGCTCTGGGCCTATGCCGTCGACGATCGGGGCTGCGGTGCCATGACCCCGCCGCTGGTCTGGTATGAGTTCACCACCGACCGGACAGGCGCACATCCCCAACGGCAGCTGGCCAGTTTCACCGGCTATCTTC